>Ga0315339_1000084_pt1 | contig 162588 bp, 158 predicted proteins | sample ASW17metaG_FD_204514 | JGI IMG/M metagenome (GOLD analysis project Ga0315339, IMG submission 204514) | Ammonia-oxidizing marine archaeal communities from Pacific Ocean, United States - ASW #17 | ecosystem: Environmental > Aquatic > Marine > Oceanic | place: USA: California | collected 2016-12-05
GATTGTAAAGAAAAAGGTGAATCTAAAACTATTCTATTTAATCTTTGTGGACATGGACATTTTGATATGACAGCTTATCAAGCTTATTTTGATAACAAACTTGCTGATGATGTTTTTGAAGAAGAAAGCGTCACTAAAGCCCTAGCTAATTTACCAAATGTTGAATAGTTGTAGATTAGGTGAAGTTTGAAATATTTAACAGATATCCCACCAATGGCAAGTGGTAATAAAGTTATTGTTGTTATAAAGGTTTTGTTGGTTAATACTATTGTTTAGATTAATGTGTGAGGGAGAGTTTATTAATGGTTAGCCTGTGAGCAGTTAAGTATTTGTGCCTGTTCCAGCTACTAACTCAATCCTGGTCGGCCACCTGAAGCATTGCCTGAGTGATTGTTGTTAATTCTTTATCACTTATGATGTAAGGTGGCATTGTATAGAGCAATTTCCCGTAAGGCCTTAACCATACTCCGTCATTAATTAAGCGCTCTTGGGTTGACTTCATATCTAATGGCTTTTCAAATTCAATGACGCCTATGGCGCCAATCACTCTTATATCAACTACATTATGTTCACCCTTTAAAGGTAAAAGTTGTGAATTAAGTAGGCTTTGAATCTGCAATATTCTTTTTTTCCAATCACTGTTTAAAAGTATCTCGATGCTTGCATTTGCTGCAGAGCATGACAATGGGTTTCCCATGAAGGTTGGGCCGTGCATTAGAACGCCAATTGTTTCTGCAACCTCTGAATTAGTTAATGCAGCAGCCATAGTCATATAGCCACCAGTTAAGGCCTTACCTAAGCAGAGTATGTCGGGTGAAATGCTTGCATGGTCACATCCAAAAAGCTCTCCCGTCCTGCCAAACCCAGTAGCGATTTCATCTACAATCATTAGGATGCCGTATCTGTGGCATAAATCCCTGACACCTTTAAGATAATCTGCCTCGTAGATATTCATACCTCCCGCACCTTGGACGATTGGCTCAAGGATCATTGCTGCAATTTTATTGTGACTTTTTGCTAGTGTATTTTCAAGATCAGTTAGCGCTTCTTTTGTATTGCCTAGTGTCGGTTGAGTTACAAAATAATGCTGAGGTAATACATCTTTAAACAAATGGTGCATGCCTTTTTGTGGGTCACAAACACTCATTGCTCCAAAAGTATCTCCATGATAACCGCCCCTTGGAGTAACGAAACGTGACTTATTTATTTTCCCTTTGTTGTGCCAATATTGTAAAGCCATTTTAAGAGACACCTCAACTGAAACTGAGCCTGAGTCTGCGAAGAAAACCTTGTCGAGACCTTGAGGTGAAATTTTGATAAGTTTTTCGCACAAATCGATTGCTGGTTGGTGAGTCAAGCCTCCAAACATGACATGAGATACAGAATCAATCTGACTCTTCATTGCCTGATTGATATAAGAATTATTGTATCCATGAATCATTGACCACCAGGAACTCATGCCATCAATCACACGATTGCCATTTTTAAAATTAAGATAGACTCCGTCTGCTGACTCTACAAGATGCGATGGAACTGTATTTGGAATTTTTGAATAAGGATGCCAAATATGTTGCTCATCAATATTCATTATAAGTATTCTCTTAGCTGGCTCATAGAATCTATAACAAGGTCAGGGTTTTCATCAGCGATATCATTGCCATGATTGTACCCATAAGACATACAAATAATACTAAATCCTGCAGCTCTAGCGGCCTTTACATCGCTCACTGAATCCCCCAGCATAAGGCACTCTTGCGGTGAAATATTAAAGTAGCTTGCTGCGTGAATTAACGGCAAAGGGTCTGGTTTTTTCTTAGCCAAAGTATCGCCAGAAATTACTATTTTAAAATCATCAAAAATACCTAAAGTTTTAAGCAGTGGATGGGTAAATTGCTCTGCTTTATTGGTAACACAGCCCAATTGATAGTCTTTAGACTTTAAATAATCAAGACCTTCTTTAACTCCTGCATAAAGAAATGATCTTGCTGCAGTATTATCCGCATAAAGATCTAAAAAAATCGGATAAGCCGCATCAAAAAACTCTTTTATTGGGCTTGCCTCGAGATCATCAGTCAAGGCACGCTCTACTAATTTTGGAATACCGTTGCCTACCCAGTGACGAACCTTTTCCTCACCCCTTTCTTTCATTCCAAGCTTAATCATCATCTGATCGACACAGTATGCAAGATCTGGAACACTGTCTACTAGAGTTCCATCAACATCAATCATTATTAGTTTTGGATTGAATTTTTTCATTAATGTTCTTTATTTATACCAAGTTTGGTAGAATTAACTTAAGCCTTAACAACTGAGATATTTTATATGGAAAACAAAACTGTCATTGGATTTATTGGTGCCGGCAACATGGCATATGCACTTATAAAGGGCTTATTAAATAATGGTTTTGATGCCAATCAGATTAATATAAGCGACCCTAATGAAGAACTATTACTAAACCGTGAGTCAGAACTCAAAGTCACTACTTACTCAGATAATACTTCATTATTAAGTAATAGTGATATTATCTTTTTCGCAGTAAAGCCTCAAGTACTTTCAAGTGTATGTCTTGAATTAAAGGGTGTCGTTAAATCAAAACATCTCTTTGTTTCAATAGTTGCTGGTATTAGAAGTAGTGACATTAATCGCTGGCTTGGTGGTAACTTTGCACTGATTCGAACAATGCCGAATACTCCTGCACTTTTTCAATCTGGAGTTACAGGTTTGTTTGCAAATAAAGTTGTCGATAATGAGCAAAAATCATTAGTGGAGTCAATTTTATCTTCGGTGGGTGAATGCTTTTGGGTTAATGAAGAAAAACTTATTGATGCCATAACAGCTATCTCAGGAAGTGGGCCCGCATACTTTTTTCTACTAATGGAGTCCATGAAGCAAGCTGGAATAGCTCTCGGATTAGATGAAGAAACTGCTAACTCTCTTAGTATTCAAACAGCTTATGGTGCTAGCTTAATGGCAAATAAGACTGGGAAAGACTCAAGAACGTTACGTACTGAAGTGACCTCACCTAATGGAACAACTCAATCGGCGATCGAAAGTTTTCAAGATCAAAATTTTGAAGGGATTGTCGCAAATGCTACTAGAGCTGCTTATGATCGGGCTCGAGCGCTCAGCAATGAGCTAGGAGATGCTGAATAAAAATAAAACCTAACACTCTTAATGCGGATTGCTGACCTCAGCTACCCCATAAAAGCTGCATATTGGCAATAGCTACGAGTGATGCGGTTTCAGTTCTCAAGACTCTTTTCCCTAGTAATAGCGGTTTGAATCCTGCGTCAGTTGACTCTTTAATTTCCTCATCGGTTAAACCGCCCTCGGGACCAATTAAAATAGTTGCCTTGGATGAATGTTTCAATTTAGCAAGGCCAGAAGTTGCACGGTGATGCAGAACAAAGCCATTATGGTTCGGTTCAGCTAATAAATCTTTAAGTGTTCTTGGTAATGAAATATCAACAATAACTGATCGACCTGATTGCTCACAGGCATGATTTGCTATCTTCTGCCAATGCTCAATTTTTTTTTGGACTTTTTCAGCCCTAAGTCTAACAACACATCGTTCTGTCTGCATAGGAATAATACGAGTAATGCCTAGCTCTACAGCCTTTTGAATTAAAAAATCCATTTTTTCACCCTTCGCAATTCCTTGTGCAAGGGTCAAATCTAACTTGGATTCAGTGTCATTTATTTGTTTTGAAATAATCTCAACTAAAGTTACAATTTTAGCGCTTACTACGGTTGCACAGTAATCCTGTCCATCACCATTAAACAATGTAATATTTTTACCTGTTGCGAAACGTAACACCTTAAGAAGATGATGACTGTTATCTTTATCTAGTTCAACCTTGTCACCGACTTTGAAAGCAGTATTTTGATACAGCCGTATCTTTTTCATGGTATCGTTTTGAAATTAGTCAACAAAGAGTAAATACCCTTAAGAAAATGATACATCAAAATAGACGAAAAGAGTTATTAAGCAAATTAGATAAAAATGCGGTAGTAATTGTTAGCACTAATAGCGAGCAAAAAAGGAATAGTGATGTTAACTACCCTTTTCGTCCTGATAGCAGCTTTTGGTATCTTACGGGCTTTATTGAGCCTGATGCAATTGCTGTTTTTTCTAAAAATAATTACAGCATATTTTTAAAGCCTAAAGACAAGACTAAAGAGATTTGGAATGGAAAGAGGCTCGGCGTAGAGTTAGCACCAAAAGCCTTATTAGCAAACCAAGCTTACGATATTGATACTTTTTTAGATGAAATCGAATCACTTGTAGATAATGACTCATCTTTATATTTTGATGCGCCAACTACTGGAGGTTGGAAGGACATTTCTAGCACTAATATACTTAATGAATCTATATCATCAATATTCAAAAATAAGATAAAACCATTAAACCCCTATTTGTCAGAAATGCGCCTTATAAAAGACCCTGGTGAAATAAAAAATATGCAAGCTGCAGCGAGTCTTGCCTCAGAGGCACATATAAAAGCCATGCTAAAGACTAAACCAGGACTATATGAGCATCATATTAGCGCTGAATTTGATTCAGAATTTCGTAATGGAAATTCAGAACACTCTTACCCCCCAATTGTTGCAAGTGGAGAAAATGCATGCATACTTCATTACACTGAAAATAACAAAATTTTAAATGATGGTGATCTTCTACTAGTTGATGCTGGATGCGAAATACTCGGTTATGCATCAGATATCACAAGAACATTTCCAATTAATGGTCGATTTAGCGAACCTCAAAAACAGATTTACGAAATTGTTTTAAATGCTCAAAAATCCGCAATTGCTTGTATTATGCCTGGTGAAAAAGTCAGTATGCCCCATGAAGTAGCATGCGATATTATTACAAATGGTCTTATTGAATTAGGAATTATGGATACTCCTAGTGATTTAAGTGAGTTTTATATGCATAAAACTGGGCATTGGCTTGGACTGGATGTACATGATGTTGGCACCCAAGTAATTGATGATGAGTATCGAATATTTAAAGCTGGAATGGTAACAACTGTTGAACCGGGCATCTACATTCGTAAGAGTGATAAAATCGAATCAAAGTACTGGAATATTGGCATCAGAATTGAAGACGATGTCTTGGTTACTAATGATGGAAATCGTGTTCTATCTGAGGCGGCTATAAAAGATTTAAAAGATATTGAACATTTAATGAGTAATCAATAATTATGAACATAAATCAAGCCATCAAGGCAGTCATTGAAAAAAGCAATTTAAATGAAAGCGATATGATTGATGTAATGAACAGCATTATGACTGGGCAAACAACAGATGCACAAATTGGTGCTTTTTTAGTTGGACTATCCATGAAAGGAGAGACAATTGAAGAAATCACTGCTAGTGCAAAAGTAATGCGCTCACTAGCAAACCCAGTAGAAATTAAAAGCAATAAATATCTTGTTGATACTTGCGGCACTGGTGGTGATGGGCTGGGGTTGTTCAATATTTCGACAGCCTCAGCTTTTGTTGTTGCCGCTGCAGGTGGCAAGGTTGCTAAGCATGGTAACCGCTCTATCTCATCAAAATCTGGAAGTGCAGATGTTTTAGAGTCTGCAGGAGTTAATCTTAACTTAAGTCCAAGTCTTATTAGTGAATGCATTACGCAAATAGGTGTTGGTTTTATGTTTGCACCAGCACATCATAGCGCTATGAAGCATGCTATAGGGCCAAGAAAAGAGCTGGCAGTTAGAACAATATTTAATGTTTTAGGTCCACTCACTAATCCAGCTAACGCTCCAAATCAAGTAATGGGTGTCTATGATAAAAACTTAATTGAGCCTATAGCTAATGTTCTAAAAGAACTTGGATCTCGACATGTTATGGTTGTTCATTCTGATGATGGCCTTGATGAATTCTCGATTGCTGATAAAACATATGTAGCTGAATTAAAAGATGGAAATGTTTCAACCTATTCGGTTCACCCTGAAGACTTTGGCCTGACATTAGGAGACTTAAAAGATATTAGAGCTGACAATGCCAATGCCTCACTTGCACTAATTACTGAGGCTTTTTCAGGGAGAAATGGAACAGCAAAAAACATTATCTCTTTAAATGCAGGTGCCGCAATATATGTTAGCGGATTAACCAAGTCGCTTCAATCAGGAATTGATAGAGCAAATCAAGTCTTATCAGATGGAAGCTCACAAAAAAAACTTAATGAATATATTAAGATCAGTAATAGTTAAATAATAATGAATAAAAAAACAAATCTTATCTGGATAGACCTTGAAATGACAGGATTAATTCCTGAGCATGATGTCATTATTGAAATCGCAACAGTTGTAACTGATGCACAACTCAACGTAGTAGATGAAGGTCCTTCAATAGCCATCCATCAAAGCAATGAAATTCTTGACGGGATGGATGAATGGAATACCAATCAACATAATCATTCTGGTCTAGTTAAAAGGGTTCAGGAAAGTAAAATTTCTATAGCTGAAGCTGAATCTCAAACTTTAAATTTCCTTATGAAGTATGTTGATTTAGGTGCCTCTCCTATGTGTGGTAATTCAATTTGTCAAGACAGAAGGTTCTTGTACAACTATATGCCAGATCTTGAAAATTTTTTCCACTACCGGCATATTGACGTCTCAACATTAAAAGAACTAGCAGTTCGCTGGAAGCCAAATATTATTTCAACCTCATATAATAAATCTAGACACCTAGCATTGTCTGATATTTATGACTCTATTGATGAGCTAAAGCACTATAGAGAGCACTTTATTGCCTTATAAAGTGACTCACCTATCACCCGCTAAAATTAATCTATTTTTGCATGTCATTTCAAAAAGAGCTGATGGTTATCATAATCTTCAAACAATTTTTCAACTTTTAGATTATGGTGATAAGATAAGTTTTAACTATCGAAAAGATGGTCAAATCAATCGAATATTCGGCAATGAAGATATACCACAAGATAAAGACTTAATTCTTCGGAGTGCAAATACCCTGAAAGAAATTAGTGGCACAAAAGATGGTGTCGATATAGGCGTTATTAAAAACATTCCTACTGGTAGCGGGCTTGGTGGTGGTAGCTCTAATGCTGCTACGGTATTAATAGCACTTAATGACTTATGGAGTCTCAAGTTGGCTAAATCCGAACTCCTTAAGATAGGGCAAACTCTAGGTTCAGATGTTCCAATATTTATTAGCGGTCAAAGCTCTTGGGCTGAAGGTACTGGTGAAATACTTACACCAATCAGTTTGCCAAATTACTTTTACTTAGTTGTAACAATTAATAAATATATATCAACTCAAGAAATTTTCACACACAAAGCATTGACAATGTCCCCAGTACAAAGGAAAATAACAGACTTTTCAATGGTCTCTAATCCACATAACGACTGCTTAGATGCTGCAATTCATTTGGAAGGAGAGATAGAAGAGGCGTTAACTCATCTAGACTCAACTGAAAACCACCATGGGATTGCAAGAATGACTGGAAGTGGATGTTGTGTTTTTGTAGCCTTTGAAAAAGAAAAAGATGCATTGAAAGCAAATGAAAAATTGCCATCACAATGGTCTGGTTTTGTCGCAAAAGCGATTGATAAATCACCATTATATAATTGGGGTGTAGCCAAGTGGTAAGGCATCGGGTTTTGATCCCGTGTACCGATGGTTCGAATCCATCCGCCCCAGCCATCTTTTATTTAATATGGAATACTTATCATGAATGAACAGTTTTATAAATTTAATATGAATCAACTTAATGGTGAAGAAATCTCTTTAAGTGAATTCAAAGGAAAGGTCATTTTAATTGTTAATACTGCGAGTAATTGTGGCCTAACCTACCACTACACTGGACTAGAAAAACTATACCAAAAATACAAAGAAAATGGGCTTGTTATAATAGGATTTCCATGCAACCAATTTGGAAAACAGGAGCCTGGTACTTCAGAAGAAATACAAGATTTTTGTAGCACAAATTATAATGTCACCTTTCCTTTGTCTGAAAAGATTGAAGTAAATGGTTCAGATGTTCATCCTCTTTACAAATATTTAAAAAAGGAACTCAAGGGTAAATTAAATAACAGCATCAAATGGAATTTTACTAAATTTCTGATTGATCGTAATGGAGTCCCTTTCAAGCGCTTTAGTTCAACAGTTGAGCCTGAAGATATAACTCCATTCATTGATCAGCTTCTATAAATCACAAATATAAATTTAAAAAACTATTACGCTTAATTAGCTAATTTGTTTGTATAATTGTCTCCTACATCAATAAATGCGCAATCGGATGTCTTTAGAGAGAATAAAAATCTTTAGCGGAAATGCAAACCCTAGCCTTTCTTCCGAAATTATTGAGAATCTTAACATTACCCAAAGTAAAGCCTTTGTTGGTCAATTTAGTGATGGTGAATCACATGTTGAAATTCTGGATAACGTTCGAGGCTGTGATGTTTTTATTATTCAGCCAACTTGTGGCCCCTCAACAGCAGAAACATTGATGGAATTGTTAATAATGGTAGATGCACTTAAACGCTCATCTGCCGCAAGAATTACTGCTGTAGTTCCTTATCTAGGATACTCTCGTCAAGACAGGCGATCTCGTTTAACTCGCGTACCAATAACAGCGAAACTTGTAGCCCAAATGATTGAAACTTCAGGCGTTAATCGAATCTTGACGATGGATCTGCATGCTGATCAAATACAAGGCTTTTTTAATATACCTATAGATAATATTTATGCACAACCGGTACTAATTCAAGACATCTTGGATTGTAATTACCAAGATGTTGTTGTGGTTTCTCCAGATGTTGGAGGTGTTGCTAGAGCTAGAGCTGCAGCAAAAAGAATTAATGATGCTGATTTAGCGATCATTGACAAGAGACGTCCGGAACCTAATTTAGTTAAAGTTATGAATGTAATTGGCGATGTTTCTGGACGCACTTGCATTATGGTAGATGACATGGTTGATACTGGTGGAACACTCTGCCAAGCAGCAGAAATCCTAAAAGAAAAAGGTGCAAAAAAGGTTGTAGCATATGCAACACATGCAGTTCTTTCTGGAGGCGCAATTGAAAATATTGGAAATTCTAAGTTGGATGAAATAGTAATTACAAATACAATACCTTTAAATCAAAAAGCTACTGATTGCAAAAAAATTAGACAGCTATCAATTGCGAAAACTCTTGCAGATGTTATTAGAAGAATCAGTGAAGAGCAATCTATTAGTACAATTTTTGCTGACTCCAATTAGTTTAGCGGCTCTAAAGCACTGAATTAAGGCCTAAATCAATCTTCTGATTTAGGTATAATCCCTCCTCTCTTTTGAAAAAAATCAAATATATGAACACTACTACCGAAGCTCATAAATTAGCGCTTAATAGTCTTATAACAATAGGCAAGGAGCAAGGTTACTTAACTTTCTCTGAAATCAATGACCTTTTGCCAGAAGACTTATTAACCCCTGAACAAGTAGAGCCAATTGTTACAATCTTAGAGGAATTAGATATAGTTGTTGCTGACGAAGCACCAGATGCTGACACACTAGTAATGGAGTCAGGTGGTAAGGCACAAGCCAACTCTGCAGAAGTTGCTACAGCAGCTCTTGCGGCTCTTGATTCAGAATTTGGTAGAACTACTGACCCTGTTCGAATGTATATGCGTGAAATGGGTGTAGTTGAACTTTTAGAGCAAAAAGATGAAATTCGAATAGCTAAAGAGATTGAGGCAGGTGTATACCAAATTATGCAAGCTATTTCTCTTTATCCAGAAATATCTGATTTTTTCTTTAAAGCCTATACAAGACTTGAAGAGGGCAAATGTAAAATGACTGATGTAGTGATTGGTTATCAAGGGGATGCTGAAGAATTTGAAGAGAAACAGATCCTTATTAAGGAAAAGCAGGCTGAACTTGAAGCAATAGATCTTGATGAAATGTCAGACCATGAAGAGCTAGAGGAAGATGAATTTGATGAATTAGAATACACCGGGCCAGATGAAGGTCAGGTATATGAGCGCTTTGAAAAAATTAAAAAATCTTTTAATCGCTACGTTAAATACTCTGAAAAGCATGGCTACCTTGACAATAAAACAATCAAATCTAGACTAAATTTTTCTGAATGTATTTCAGAATTGAGACTTGCACCAAAACTTGTAAGTACAATGATGGAGCTTGTTTCCAGTCGTGCAAATAAAGTAAAGATAGAGCAAAATATAATACGTCAAGCTTGTCTTGATGCAGGAATGACTAGAGAGCTTTTTTATGAATCATTCGCCGGCAATGAAACTAACTTTGATTGGCTAACATTAATTGATCTTGATAAAGCCACAAAAAAATCCTTAGAAAATAATAAGAATGAAATCTACTATTCTCAAAAAAGTCTTTTGGAACATGAGTTAGCAATGCAAATAACTATCTCTGAGTTGATGGAAATTAACAAAAGACTCCGTCGGGGAGACCGCAAGGCCAAAAATGCTAAAAGTCAAATGATTGAAGCGAACTTGCGTCTTGTTATTTCAATTGCGAAAAAATATGCAAACCGTGGCTTGCAGTTCCTAGACCTCATTCAAGAAGGAAACGTTGGACTTATGAAAGCAGTTGACAAGTTTGAGTATCGTAGAGGCTATAAATTTTCAACATACGCTACCTGGTGGATCCGACAAGCAATTACCCGTTCGATTGCTGATCAAGCTCGCACTATCCGTATTCCTGTCCATATGATTGAAACTATTAATAAGTTAAACCGAGTAAGGCGTCAACTATTACAAAAATTTGGACGAGAAGCTACACCAGAAGAACTTGCTATTGAAATGGAATTACCTGAATATAAAATTAATAAAATTCTCAAAATTGCTAAAGAACCCCTGTCAATGGAGAATCCCGTTGGTGATGATGAAGACTCTACAATTGGTGATTTTATTGAAGATACGAACCTTTCTTCACCTGTAGAAGTTACAACTAGAGAGAGCCTAAAAGAAACTACTAGCGATCTCCTGGCTAATTTATCGCCAAGAGAAGCAAAAGTTTTAAAGATGCGCTTTGGAATCGATATGAGTACAGACCATACGCTTGAAGAAGTTGGAAGACAGTTTGACGTCACTCGAGAAAGGATTCGTCAAATTGAAGCTAAGGCACTTCGAAAATTAAGGCACCCTTCGCGTGCTCATAAATTACAAAGCTTTTTGGAATAATCCTACTAGGGCCTATAGCTCAGCTGGTTAGAGCAGTCGACTCATAATCGATTGGTCCTTGGTTCAAGTCCAAGTAGGCCCACCAAATTAAAAAAACCTAGCAATAAGCTAGGTTTTTTTTAATTGAAGTTTTAGAGGTTACTATTAAAAATAGCAATTATTAATCCTCAAGATATTTAGGCTCAATAATTGATTCATTAATCTTTCCATTAATATTTTTAATATTATATGCCTTAGCTGATGCAATAGAAGTCACACAACACTCCAGTTTGCCATCTACAAAATGCACCGCAACTCCATCATCGCATGCAATACCATCAATCATTGAACCATCAAGAATAGCATCATGGTATGAAGACCTTCTTCCTTTTTCAGTATCAAAATGTGGACAATTACTTCCTTCTACAAACCCCAAGCATGCTAATGGCAATAACTTTCCTGTTGTTGAATCAGTTAAACCCTGCTTAAACCAGCAAATTGAACCTGCACTCAGTCCTGACATAATTGCACCATTACACCATGCTTCATATAAATATTTGTCAAGCCCCCACTCTTTCCAAAGCACTAAAAGATTTCGTGTGTTTCCACCTCCAACATAAAAAATATCCTTATCCATAACAAAGTCTCGCAAATCACCCTCTGGCGGACTAAAGAGTGATAAATGACTGGTTTCACAGTTGAGTTTTTTATATGCAGAATAAAATCTTCTTCTATAGCTTTCATCATCCCCACTTGCAGTAGGAATAAAACATATTTTAGGGTTGTTTTTATTTGTCATAGATAGCAAATAGCGATCTAATTTAAGGTTCTCTGGCTTCATTGTAAATCCACCACCGCCCATTGCTAAAACTTGTTTTTTCATATTCTCTTACTAGTAAATTTCTTTGTTATAAATTTTACTCAAGAACTTGGTTCAGTAAAAAAAAATAGACCTATAAATGTTATAATTTAACTCATGGATTCAAAACTTCTTCCAGAACTTATTTCACTAACCTTTAAAGCTGGTGAAACCATCATGTCTCTTCATAAAAAACCTACTAACTTCTCAATTAAATCTGACAATACTCCAGTAACTGAAGCAGATAAAGCCTCACATCAACTAATCTCAAAGGCCTTACATAAGCTAACCCCCAACATCCCAATACTTTCAGAGGAATCATTTGAGATTCCTTTTTCAGTTCGAAAAAAATGGAAAGAATACTGGCTAATTGACCCCTTAGATGGAACTCGAGATTTTATTGATGGTTCTCCTGATTTTTGTATTAGTATTGCTTTAATTAAAAAAAATTACCCAAGCTTTGGACTAATTTATTCTCCATTTAATAAGGTTCATTACTATCGCTTACCAGACCAAACATCTATTAAACTCGTTGATAATATAAGTCAAAAACTTTGTACAAAAAAGCCTAAACGATGGCAGAATATTGTGGTGGGTAGATATTCAAATAACAACAAGGGTTTAAAAAATCATCTTAAGTTGAAAACAAATTTTGAAACTTTCAAATTAGGAAGTGCTCTTAAGTTTTGTTTAATTGCCGAAGGCCTCTATCATTACTATCCTAAGTTTGGCCGATGCTCAGAATGGGATACTGCTGCAGGTGTATGTATTTTAGAAGGTGCAGGTGGCAAAGTAGTCGATTTTAAGAACCAACCTCTTGTCTATAATTCCAATGAAGATACTCTTAGTCCAGCATTTAAGGCTGTAGCATATTAAATAAACCTTAAAGAAAGATCGATTGAAAAAATGTCTTTAGTAATAGACCCGATTGAAATATAGTCAACTCCAGTTTCTGCATAATCAACAATATTTTTCTCGTTAATACCACCTGAAGCCTCTAATGGATACACTCCTTTAGAAAGACTAACTGCCTCTCTAAGCTCACTAGTAGAAAAGTTGTCACAGAGTATACGCATAATTCCTTTTACTGAAAGTGCAGCTCGAAGCTGGTCAAGTGTTTCGACTTCAACAATAATAGGCTTATTAGGGTATTTTGTAAGAGCTTTTTCTAAAGATTTTTCAAGTGAACCTATCGACATAATGTGATTTTCTTTTAGCATAATACAATCATAAAGCCCCATTCTATGATTTAGTCCCCCACCACACTTAACTGCATATTTTTGTGCTGTCCTGAGACCTGGAATTGTTTTTCGAGTATCTAATAATTGTGCATTTGTATTTGCTATTAGACTTACTAAATAATTAGTCTGAGTAGCTGTAGCACTTAGTATTTGCAAAAAATTAAGGGCTGTACGTTCTGCAGTAATTATTGCTTGTGATTTACCATAAAGACTACAAATTACATCACCTGGCACTATCTCAGAACCCTCCTCAACCTTCCACTCTATCTTTACATCAGAATCAAGAGATAAGAAACATAAATCAAAATACTCAGCTCCACAAATAATCGCCCGGTCTCTACTAATTACTTCTGCACTTATATGATTATTGCTAAGCAAGCTTGATGATATGTCCCCAATACCAATATCTTCTTCAAGAGCTTGCTTAACAGTTTGTTGCAGTTCTTTATCCATGCAAAAACTCCATAACCGCTTCAGCAGATTTATCGCTTGAGTTCTGATTTAAAAGTTCATGAATTTGCGCTAACTCCGATACAATTTTTGCATTATCAGACATAACAAAATTCATTGCTAAGTTAGCAATATTTTGACCATTAACTTTTTCTTGAATCAATTCTGGTACAACCTCTTTCCCCAATATTGCATTTGGAAGAGATATAAATTTAGTATTTAAAAGATGCCTTACAATTTGATAGCTGACTGTTGATAGTTTATAAATAACTATCATAGGAACCGCAAGTAAGGCTACTTCAAGAGTTGCTGTTCCTGAAGCTACAATAACGAGGTCTGATGTTCTAATTTTGTCATGAGCATCACCAACACTCAGTTCAATGCCTAAACCAAGAATTTTGCTCTCTACCCAACTTTTAAGATGGCCATTAGCAAGTGACAAACTGAATTGGATTTGGGGATCACTCTTCCGCATTAATATAACTGTTGAGACTAATTCCGGCAATAAAGTTTTGATTTCGGATTCCCTTGATCCTGGCATAAGCAAAACTTGTTTATTTGGTTTAAAATTTTGCCGTGGCTTCAACTTTTCTGCCAATGGATGACCGACGAATAGAGCTTTTTGGTTGTGTTTATTATAAAAATCAACTTCAAATGGAAAAAGACATAGCATTAAGTCAGTTGATGCTTTAATTTTTTTGATTCGTTTGGGTCTCCAAGCCCACACAGATGGACTAACAAGATGAATAGTTTTAACACCAAGTTTTTTCAACTCCCGTTCAATCTTAAAATTAAAGTCAGGAGAGTCAACCCCTATAAATATGTCAGGCCTATCAGAAGAATAGTGTCTAATAATAGACTTTCTTAACCGTAAAACTGAAGGTAGTTTCTTTACCACCTCACTAATTCCCATTACATTTACCTGGTCGGTATGCCATAATCTTTTACAGCCAACTTCTGTCATCTTATCGCCCGCTAATCCTTCTATTTCGTAATCAGGTTTATATGACTTTAATGATTTTACTAGCGATGAAGCGATAAGGTCGCCAGAGGTTTCTGCAGCACTGATCGCAATTTTCATTTTATATAAGCATTAATAAGTTTTAATTTAAAGCTATAGATTCCTTATGTCCTAGGCAAAATAATATCAGGATTGTCATCAAAAGGCCTAAAAATAACTAATACTCCACCAATAACTTGAACTAGCTCGGCTTTAGATATTTTTAGTATTTTGTCAACTATTTGTTGCTTTTCTTCTCTGTCACTTACTCGAAGTTTGATTTTAATTAGCTCATGCTTAAGCAACGTAGACTCTAACTCAGCTAAAACTGATTCGCTTAAACCATGCTGTCCAATCATCACAAATGGTTTTAGACCATGCGCTATTGAGCGTAAATATTTTTTCTGATTATTGGTTAGTTTCATCTTTAAATATTGTCTCATTTAGAAATAGTGACTCGATAGTTTCTCGCTTACGAACTATCGCATGACTGTTTCCACTTACCATTACTTCTGCAGTTCGTGGTCTAGAGTTATAATTAGAGCTCAAAACAAAACCATACGCGCCAGCAGTCATTATTGCAATATAATCACCCTCTTCAAGATTAAGATTTCTATCTTTTGCTAAAAAATCAGCAGTCTCACAAACAGGTCCAACAAGGTCCCATGAAGCATTTATGCCTTCTACATTATCAATAACTTTAACAGCTTGATGGTATGAATCATAAAGAGCAGGACGAAGTAAATCATTCATTGCGCCATCAATAATAGCAAATGACTTTGAATCATTTTGCTTTAGATATTCTACCTTGGTAACAAAAATACCTGCATTACCTACGATAGATCGACCTGGCTCTACCATAACTTTTAAGTTGCCAACCTTTCGAACAACTGATTGAATATATTCTTCAATATCTATAGTTTTCTCATTGTTATATGTAACACCTATACCGCCACCAATGTCAATATGACTCAAATGAATATTTTGAGTTTTAAGCTCATCTATTAGCTCCAATGCTCTATCAAGTGCTTCCATAAAAGGCAAGATATCAGTAATTTGTGAGCCAATATGATAGTCTAAGCCACATACATTTAGATGCATCGAGAGGTTTGCTTTTTTATACAAAGATAAAGCTACATCAGAGCCAACTCCAAACTTATTTTCAGTTAATCCTGTAGAAATATATGGGTGTGTCTTGGCGTCAACATTAGGGTTTACTCGAATTGAAATAGGTGCCTTAACTTTAATGTCAGTAGCAACAGATTCAATAAGGTCCAACTCTGCAGCTGATTCTACATTAAAACAATGAATACCATATTCAAGTGCTTTTTGAATTGAATCCTTTGTTTTAGCAACTCCAGAGAATACGCAAAGACTTGGCTTTCCACCTGCTGCAATTACTCTTTCAAGTTCACCAATAGAAACAACATCAAAACCAGACCCTAGCTTAGCCAAAATATTTAGCACTGCTAAATTAGAGTTTGCTTTTACTGCATAGCAAATTAGATGAGGATGAGAATTAAAAGAATTTTCAAATTGCTGCCAATTAAATTCTATTTGACTTCGAGAATAAATATAAAGTGGAGAACCATACTCTGCCATTAAGTCTGTAACTGAAACAGACTCAGTATGCAATTCTTTGTTTTGAAAAGAGAATGAGTTCAATGTACTAAAAAGCTATTAACTACTTGAAGTTGATACCTCAGCATCAACCTGAATTTCTCCAACTGGAGTTAAATCACCCATTCTTCCACACGCAATCAAAATGAACGCAAACGATACGATTACAATTAATTTAAACAGATTTTTCATATTGCCTCAAATACCTTTTATAAGGGGGTTATTTTACACAAAGGCTTTAAGCTGTTGTATAAACAAATCCCGAGGTATTTTGAATGCACCTAAGCTTTGAAGATGTTTATTTTCAACCTGACAATCTATTAAACGATAATCACTATTTTGAAGTAAATAAGCAAAAGCGACTTTTGAGGCATTATTCACTAAAGAAAACATGGACTCACCAAAAAAAACCCCCCCTAAAGAAACGCCATATAGCCCACCCACAAGTTCATCATTCTCATAAACTTCATATGAGTGAGCATACCCAGCATCATGAAGGTCACAATAAGCCTTAACCATTGCCTCATCAATCCATGTTCCTAACTGTCCTGACCTTTTAACTGAGCGACATTGAGTAATTACCTCATGAAAAGCACTATCTAAATTAACACTAAACCTAGATGACTGAATTATCTTATTTAGGCTCTTGGATAGATGAAATTTATCTGGTGTTATAACCATTCTGGGATCTGGCGAGTACCAAAGTATTGGCTCATCTTTTCCATACCAGGGAAATATGCCATTTGAATATGCATTTAATAGTCTTTCAGTAGATAAATCTCCACCTATAGCAATAAGTCCATTTGGTTCGATTAATGCTAAACTCACATCTGGGAATGGAGTATCAATTTGGTCAAGCCAAAAATTAGATGGAATTTCAATCACATCTAGCGACTTCGAATAATATCTCTCACCATATATAAAGCAAGTATGCTTCTAGCCTCAGTTAAGTCTTCATTGTAGGTAAGTTTTTCTAGATCAGAAAGTTTATGAGCAACAATTTCAAGTGGTTCAGGCTCATCGCCATCAGCCTTTTCTTCATATAAATCTTCAGCAAGCACTATATGCGTTTCACTTGATTGATACCCAGGTGCTAAAGTAATTGTCTTAAGGAAAGTAAGTTTTTTAGCACCATATCCAATCTCTTCTTTTAGCTCTCTTGCAGCAGCCTCTATTGGGGTTTCGCCTTTATCAATCTTTCCTTTTGTTAATCCCAATTCATAGCGCTCAGTACCACCAGAATATTCGTATATCATCAAAACAGTATCATCATCAAGCATTGGTATTACCAATACAGCACCATTACCTCTTGAAACAAGCCTTTCATAAGTTCTAGTAGAGCCATTTGAGAATTCAACATTCATAGACTCGAGATTGAAAATGCGGCTCTGGGCAACAGTATGGATATTGGTTAGTTTTGGCTTTTTTCGCATACCAATATTATGCCATTGGTTTAATACTTTTTTACTAACAAAGATAAATTTAAGTAATTATTAATCTTGCCGTAAGATAGGAAATGTTATCATATAGTTAATAGATTTTAACAGTCATCAAAAGTATCATAAAAGACTTGTTTAAAGCTATAAAAAACATATTAAACGTTAAATATATTGGCTTTAGGAATTTATATAAATGACAAAAAATACATCAGAAAGTCTCTTTGAGCGAGGGTCAAAAGTTTTAATAGAAGGCGTTTCATCAGCTTCTAGAGGTCCCGCAGCATTTGGCACAACTCCTCGATACATGTCCCATGGAGAGGGATCTAGATTATACGACGTAGACGGAAGAGAATATATAGATTGGATGATGGCATTTGGAGCTCTTCCATTAGGTCATGCACATCCAAAAATTGTAACAACTGTTACAAAAGAAATTGCGCGTGGAAGTCATTTTGCAACTGCTTTAGAAGTAGAGGTGGAAGTTGCAGAAATCTTGGTTAACTTACTTCCTCATGTTGAGAAAATAAGATTTGCCAACACAGGAACAGAAGCTGCTATGGCAGCAATTAGACTTGCACGAGGCCATACTGGGCGTAGAAAAATCATAAAATTTGAGGGCCACTATCATGGATGGTGGGATGCTGTATTACTTAATAGCAATCCCCAGCCTATAACCGCATTAGGTCATCCTAATTCCCCAATAAGAATTCCAGATAGCTCTGGAATCACTGAAGAAAGCTGGATGGACACTATTATTGTTCCATGGAATGACCTAGAATCTCTAGAGAGGGCAATGGCTTTACACGGATGTGATGCTGCTTGTGTTGTGACTGAAGGAGTGATGTCCAATATGGGTGTAATTACCCCAAAGCCCGGATATCTCAATAGAATCCAAGAGCTCTGTAATGAACACGGGGCTTTATTTTATTTAGATGAAACTGTTACTGGGTTTAGAGTTGCCGCAGGTGGATGTGCTGAGCTTTATGGATTAAAACCGGATATTGTTACATATGGGAAAGCATTAGGTGGGGGGGTACCCATGGCCGCTATAGGTGGTTCTGATGAAATAATGTCGGGACTAGAATGGGGAAAAGTTTTACATTTTGGAACGCATAATGCAGGTCGATTAGCGCTTCATATTTGCAAAACAATGCTTACAACCATGTTAGATGATAATCAGGCGGGTTTTATCAAAATTAAAGATCTTGGCATCAAACTTACAGAGGAAATCCAAGCAATTGCCAGAAAAAACAATAAACATAAGATGATATGTCAAGGTGTAAACTCCATGTTTCAAATCTTTTTTACAGACCAAGAAGAAATTTCTAATTACCGTGACTTTTGTAAAAGCGTAGATCGGTTGAAATTTCGTAATTTTGCATTAAAGCTTTTTGATAAAGGTATTTATATGAACCCTTCAGCTACATTGCATTCATTATCATCAATTGTTCACACAGAAGAAGACATTGAAGTTACTGCACGAGCAATATCTGAAACATTGGATGAAATGCCGTAAAAAATGCCTGAAGTACCAAAGACAATTGGAATACTTGGTGCTGGTCAACTTGCTGAATTTATTATCACAGGAATAGAAAGGGTAAGTGCTCCCTATAATTTCATATTGTCACCCAGATCTTATGAAAGAGCATTAAAACTAAAAAAGACATTTAATTTGGAAATTGCAGAAAGCAATCAGAATCTATTAGATCGTTGTGATATGGTATTTATTTGCTTACCATCAAAAAACTCGCTTTCAATCTTAAGTGGTCTAAATTTTCGAAAAGAAAATAATATATTATCCGCGATGGCAGGAATAACAAGAGAAGCGATCTGTAAAGAAACTAACTGCAATACAGTTCACACTTCAATGATGCCAGGATATGCAAATGCATATAACAAGGGCCCTAGCCTACTGTATCCAGAAGATTCTGAATGGCTAGCATTTCTATCATTTTTAGGTCCTGTATTTCAATGTAATACAGAAGAAGAATTTAATGTTGCTGCAGTTATAGGGGCAGTTTCAGGAGCAAGTTTTGTTCTTTTTGAAACTCTTTCAAAATGGTTCTCAAATAACAATTTATCATCAAAATTTGCACAAAATCTTCTGTTAGAAACACTTCAAGGAAATATAGAAATCGCACTAGAGAGTGATGAAGATTTAAGTGAAATCATTTCTAAAGTAGCAACACCTGGAGGCATTACTGAAAGCTTAGTGGGTCAACTGGATAAAACTGAGGCTTTATCATCATGGGGGAAAGGTATGGATACTATTCTAACGAACAATAAATCAAAAAAATAAAGTCACTATTTATCCTGCCATAAGATTGGAAAAAAACTTTCATTTAACTCATCAGTATTATTCATTTTATACTTCCGGTATATCCTTCCAGTGCCTCCACAATTGCTAGGATGAAATTTAGCATCATCTGGAACACAATGTGCTACAAGAGCCCTTCGATGATTTTGTGAATTATTTAGACCAGATCCATGCCAAGTTAAACCATGATGAAATGAAACTCCTCCTGCAGGAATATTTACTCCAACTATATCTAAGGTTTTATTATTTTTTTTTGCATAAATTTTTAATTCTTTTTTATAGTCATCTGGTGCATTGAAAGTTCCTGAGGGTGGGTGTAAATCCCATTTATGCGAACCAGTTACAAATTCTAAAGTACCATTTTCTATTTTAGTATCGTCTAATGGTATCCAACATGTAACCATTGTCTGAGGAATTATCCAGTCATCATATGATGCATCCTGATGAAATATAAGTGATTTTCCTTGGGGTGGTTTCCATAAAACATTATCCTGCAATAATCTTGCACCTTTCCAACCCATCAGTTTTGAAACACATTCACCAATAGTGGAATTACAAACTATTTGTTTAATAAGATTATCTGATTTCCATGCATTACAAATTTGACGAGTTACATCATTTGAATCCTTACCATACTTCCAGTTCCATTCGTCTGGCTCAATACCAGTTTCAAACTCACCCTTAAAAAGAGGTTCGATTCTTTCTCTTAAATCTTCTAAATATTGTAAATCAATAAATTTATCTAAAACTAGAAATCCATTTTTATTGAAATCCTCCAATAAATCTTCATTAAGAGAAATATTAATCATTTTGTTAGTACTCACCATAAGATAGGAAAAAACTTTCATTTAGCTCATCATTATCATTCATTTTGTACTTTCTATATATTCTTCCTGTGCCTCCATAATTGGAGGGTAATTTTCTGCCTGTGATAAATACTTTGTCAAAATCAAGGGAAATAGCGAACTATTTTGTCTAATTCTTCACGTGGAGTGCGGTAGCTATTAACAATTGCAGATTTATCTTCATAACCGATCGCCATTCCACACAGAAGCACTTTATCTTGAGAATAGCAAAGCTCCTCTCTGACAATCTCTGGATACTCCCCAAGCGCTGCTTGAGGACATGTTGCGAGTCCATGTTCAATCGCTGAAAGCATAATTGATTGAAGAAACATGCCATAATCCATATATGAGCCTTTTTCCATAACCTTATCTATAAAAAAAAGTAGTATGACAGGTGCGCCAAATGCTTGATAATTAAGCGCCCATTGGTCTAATTGTTTTTGCTTATCTTCTCTAGATATTTCTAAGGTAGAGTACATCAAAAGGCCGCATGCTTTCCTTCTCTCTTTATACACATCAGCCCACTCGGTTGGATAATAATTATAATCCATAGCGCCTTTTTTTCCAGAACGAAAAGCCTTCTCTAACTTATCACAAAGCTTTGCCTTGCTATCGCCGGTAACTACCGCTATTTGCCAGGGTTGGCTGTTGACACCAGAAGGTGCAGTTTTAGCTTGCTCAATAATTGTATTAACAACCCCAATTGGCACCTCTTTATCTACAAAAGCCCGCGTTGATTTACGTTCAGAAAGTGCTTTTTTTACGTCCATTCTTTTTCCTCAGTATAAGACATAAGCTGTTTCTATTAATTCTTGATTACAAACATGTCCATAAAATCATTAACAGGAGTTTGTTCAATTCTCTCCTTATCAAGACACAATGAGTAAATACTATCACTATGTTCTTTAGAATAAGTACTTTTTAAACTATTCAGAAATTTTCTCTCAAGTAATGGGATACCTTCCTGGCGACGATTACGGTGTCCAACAGGATACTCTACTTCTACCTTCTCAGTTTGACTCCCATCCTTAAAGAAAATCTGTAATGCATTGGCAATAGATCTCTTATCATCTGCTAGGTAGTCCTTTGAATATCTCTTATCTTCCTTTAGCACCATCTTATCGCGAAGTTCATCAATTAATGGATTCTGTTGATGAAAAATATCCTCATAAAACTCAGCAACTAAATCACCTTGAGTCAATGCAACTGCAAGCATATACTGCATACAATGGTCTCGGTCAGCTGGATTATCCAAGGTGCCTGTTTTATCAATAATTCTAAGTGCAGATTCATGAGTTGTAATTTCAATCCTTTCTATTTCATCTAACTTTTCTTTAATCTCTGGATAAAGTAATACTGCACACTCTACTGCAGTTTGAGCATGGAATTCAGCTGGGAAAGATATCTTAAAAAGAATATTCTCCATCACATAAGAGCCGTAGCTCCTTGAAAAACTAAACTCTCTACCCTTGAAACTTACATCATAGAAGCCCCACTCTGGTGTACTCAAAACGGAAGGCATGCCCATCTCACCAGCCATCGTCAACATTGCTAAGCGAACTGCACGAGATGTTGCATCACCAGCAGCCCATGATTTTCTTGAACCGGTGTTAGGCGCATGCCTATAGGCTCGAAGGGAAGAGCCATCAACCCAAGCTTGCGATAAAGCGGCAATAATTTGATCTCTTGTGCCACCTAACATGTGTGTTGCGACTGCTGTACTTGCAACTCTTACAAGTAAAACATGGTCTAGACCTACCCTATTAAAACTATTTTCAAGTGCAAGAATGCCCTGAATTTCATGAGCCTTTATCATATACTCAAGCACATCTTTTATACTTAATGGTGATTTATGATTAGCAATGTTTACTCTTGAAATATAATCACTAAGAGCCATAATTGCGCCTAAATTGTCTGAAGGATGACCCCACTCTTCAGCTAACCAAGTGTCATTAAAATCTAACCAGCGCACTATTGCACCAATATCCCAAGCTGCCTTTACAGGATCAAGCTCAAACGACCTGCCAAAAACTCTAGCACCGTTTTCTACTGTGGTTCCTGGAACTATTGGACCTAAATGTCTAGTACAATTTGGATATTTTAAAGCCAACAGACCACAACCAATAGTATCCATTAAACAATTTCTAGCAGTATTTAAGGCTTCCTCAGACTCTACTTTAAAATCAATCACGTAATCAGCTATATCTTGCAGAACTTGATCTGCTGACATTCTATCTGCTTTCATTATTCTAACTCCTTGTTTCTATGGGACTGACTTTTTTTGGACTTGGGCCTATATAATCAGCATTGGGTCTAATTATTCGGTTATTCTGTCTCTGCTCAAAAATATGAGCACACCATCCAGTCACCCTTGAAAGAACAAATATTGGGGTAAATAGTTTAGTTGGTATTCCCATAAATTCATAAGTAGAAGCGTGATAAAAATCAGCATTTGCAAATAGATTTTTCTCTCTTCTCATAACGGCCTCAACTCTTTCTGATACATCATATAGATGCTTGTCGTTAACTTCTAAGGATAATTTTTTTGACCACTGTTTGATAACCTCATTGCGCGGATCAGATTCAGTATAAACTGCGTGTCCAAAACCCATCACGAGTTGCTTTTTTGTAAGCATTTTAAGCAACTCTGCTTCTGCAACATCAGGGTCATTCCATTGAGAAAGCATAGCACTAGCAGCCTCATTAGCACCTCCATGCAATGGCCCACGTAACGTCCCAATAGCACTTGTCACTGCGGAGTGAATATCTGAAAGTGTTGATGCACAAACTCTTGCAGCAAAAGTGGAGGCGTTGAATTCATGTTCAGCATACAAAATCAAAGAAATACTCATTACTTGATCGTGCAGTTGACTAGGTTTTTTGCCGTGCAAAAGATGTAAAAAATGACCGCCAATAGTGTCATCATTTGTCTCTGTATCAATTCTTTTTCCATGGTGAGAAAACTGATACCAATAGCTAAGTATCGATGGAAATACACTCAGCATACGATCAGCGTGATCAGTTTGATTTAAAAAGTCTTCCTCTTGCTCTAAATTACCAAGAACTGAACAGCCTGTCCTTAAAACATCCATTGGATGAGCGGTTTTAGGGATACCCTCCAAAGTACTTCGAAGTTCAGGTTGTAGGCCTCTTAATGATTTAAGTTTTTCTGTATAGTCTTTTAATTCCTGGGAGTTAGGCAATTTCTCATGCAATAAAAGGTAAGCGACCTCTTCAAATGTTGTATTTTCAGCCAAATCTACTACATCGTAACCTCGATAAGTAAGGCCAGAACCAGTTACTCCAACTGTACATATTGAAGTCTCACCAGCACTTTGTCCTCTAAGACCAGCACCACCCATTTTTTTTCCACTCACTACTTATTCTCCTTGGTAATTAACTCATCTAATTGCTCTTCATATTGATGATAGTTTAAAAAATCGTACAACTCTTCCCTTGTTTGCATGCTTTCTAGTACATTTTTTTGATGACCATCTTTTAAGATATGTTGATATACATTAAGAGCTGCCTTGCTCATAGCCCTAAAGGCACTTAGTGGATAAAGAACCATATCTACGCCAGCCTCAAAAAGTTCCTCTTTGCTAAACAATGGAGTTTGACCAAATTCGGTGATATTAGCAAGAATAGGAACATTGAGGGAATCAGAAAACTCTCTATATTGCTCAATGGTATTGAGCGCCTCAGGAAATATCATATCAGCACCAGCTTCTGCAAAAGCCATCGCTTTATCTATAGCAGATTGCATACCTTCTACAGCTAATGCGTCTGTTCTAGCCATAATTACAAAATTAGGATCAGTTTTAGCGTCAACTGCAGCTTTGATACGATCAAGCATCTCGTTGGTACTCACTATTGCCTTGTTTGGCCGATGTCCGCAGCGCTTTTGAGAAACCTGATCTTCAATATGAATAGCAGCAACACTGCTATTTGTCATTTCTCGTACACATTTAGCAATATTAACAGCTCCGCCCCAGCCAGTATCAACATCTACTAATAATGGAAGTGAAGTTGCCTGTGTGATTCGTTTCGCATCTTCAAGTACCTCTGAAAGAGTAGTAATACCAAGATCAGGAACTCCAAAAGAGGAAGCAGCAACTCCGCCACCTGACAAGTAGACTGATTGATGCCCAACCTTTTCAGCCAATATAGCGCTATAAGCATTAACAGTACCTACAATTTGTAGTGGCTTACTTTCAGCGACTAACTTTCTAAATTTCTTTCCACTGCTGCCCAACTTACATACTCCTTACCTTATTTGTTTATTAATAAAAGGTTAAATAATACTAGACTCCATATACGTTGGAACTTGAATCTAATTATTTAACTCTTCAAACATCATTAGAGCTGAAGTATCACTATAAGTATGTCCCTTATCCATCAAATTAACATATCGATCATAAATTTCCTGAGTAAATGATAAATTCGTTTTATTGCCTTTTGCCTGATCTATACAATAACCTAAATCTTTTACCATCCACTTAATTGCAAAGCCAAAATCAAACTCTCTTTGGTGCATTGTCTGACCTCTATTGACCATTTGCCAAGATTGAGCAGCTCCACCAGATATAGCTGATAGTAAGCTATCCATATCAAGATTCTCTGATTCAGCAAATAGGAGACCTTCTGATAACCCTTGAAGTAATCCTGCAATACAAATTTGATTAACCATCTTTGCCAATTGCCCAGATCCACAATTTCCCATAAAGGTTACAGTCTTTGAATAAGTCTTGATTATTGAGTCACATGACTCAAGAATATCTGAGTCACCACCTGCCATAACACTTAATACACCATTAACGGCACCAGCCTCTCCACCACTAACAGGGGCGTCAATAAAGGCAATATCTTTAGATTTGAAAGATTCATTTAAATGCTTTGCTAATTTAAAAGATGTAGTAGTGTGATCAATAAAAATTGACCCCTCTTTAAGATGAGGCAACATACCACCATCAGAAAAAACGATTTCCATCATATCTTCATCTCGACCAGTGCAAGTAATAACTATATCAGCATTTGTTACTGCTTCCTCTAGAGAGCTTGCAACCTTACCCTCATACTCACTTCCCCATTTGGTGGCTTTCTCTGAAGAACGATTAAAAACACAAACATTAAAAAGACTAGACTTTGACAAATGGCCTGCCATTGGATAACCCATAGTTCCCAGACCAATAAATGTAACATTTTTTTTACTACTCATAATATTTCCTTGAATTACTGTTATAAAAATTAACAGGGATTATACGACATTGTCTGATTTTCCTGAAACCCCTCTACTAAAGGGTTCTTGAAATCCACAATTCATAAACACTGTTGCGCAAAACCCTATAGGGTATGGGGTTGGGTTATAGTTAGTACAAAGTTTAGTACAAACTTTTGGTTTTTCAAATTATCTTTCAAATTTCAAGATAATCCAACCAATTAAGCCTTCTTTAATTCTGAAAGATGTGATATTCACTTACGGCGTTGATTACTTCTTGGCTATCAGTATCTACACCGGCTGCTTGTCTCATTCGAATTACCTCTGGGTCAGACATAAATGCTTCGACGCCTTCCATGGTTTCAGCTTCAGCTATATCATAAATTCTTGTTCCATCTTCGGTTTCCGTTGCCACTATTAGTTTTAGCCCATTTTTTTGCATATGAGGTTTTAAGTCATCAACTAGTTTCAGCCAGCTTTCAAAACTGCATTCTTTGGTTTTATTAAATGTTGTCAGAAATCTCATTTCTTTCTCCTTTCTATTGTCAGTAAGTATTCAAATCATACCCGAGAACTAAAGTCCAAATTTCGTTTGATGTGTGAGGGAGAGTTTCTTCATATTAGAGTCTTTTTTAACTAGGAGTTAATTCTACTATAACAATTTTTAAAACAATTGTTAAAATAATATGCTCTAGAAATCATTGTTTGGTAAAAATTTAGTACAAAGTTAGTACAAACTATTATTTTATTTTCATATAATCGCATAAGAATAGGGGTTGTAGAGGTATGAAAAACAAAGATTTGATTATACGACAATGTCTTCTATACTAGATTGTCAGATAAATTAATTAAACTGAACTCGTTTAATCAACATTTCCATAATTTTATTCCTATTTAAAATGACTAATCCTAATTATTGGCAAGAATCTATTAAATATTTGACTAATATTGACCCTCAACTAGCCAAAATATTGAAACAACATAGTCAATATAGCATTACTTCTCGTGGAGAAGCATTAGAAACACTCCTTCGTTCTATTGTTGGTCAACAAATATCAGTAAAAGCTGCTGCTAGCGTTTGGAAAAAATTAACTAATCTAATTGGAAGTATCAAATCAGAAAATGTTCTTTCAGCTAGCTCTGAAAACTTAAAGTCCTGTGGACTATCAAAACAGAAAGCTCAATACATTATAAATATTGCAGAACACTTTAAAGCTAACCACATAGTTAGCCACTCTTATTGGAAAGGGCGAACATACCTCAGCATTTATGATGAGCTAATTACAATAAAAGGTATTGGCCCATGGACCGCAGAAATGTTTGGTATGTTTTATTTATTAGAGAAAGATATTTTTCCAATAAAGGATATAGGAATTATTAGAGCTATGAATCGACTCTATGGAAATAACAAAAAAGCATTAGATTTAGACGAAATTATCAAAATTTCAGATACATGGAAACCATATAGATCAGTAGCTTGTTGGTTTTTATGGAGATCTATTGATAGTGAAGAGGTGCTTTACTGAGCCTCTATTGCCTTTACAATTAAATCGCCTATCTCTTCCGTTCCAACTATTTTGTCTCTCTTTGAAGAAATGTCTGCCGTTCTATATCCTTGATCAAGAACCTCACTAACAGCTGAATTAATTTTGTCAGCTAATTCTTCCTGATTAAGTGAATACCTTAGCATCATTGAAACCGACAGTATAGTTGCTAATGGATTAGCAATATCTTTGCCAGAAATATCTGGAGCTGAACCATGAATGGGCTCATACATACCATAATTATTTTTGTTCAAAGAGGCAGATGGAAGCATGCCAATTGAACCTGTAAGCATTGCTGCACAATCAGACAGAACATCCCCAAAAAGATTACTCGTAACCATAACATCAAATTGTTTTGGATCTCTTACAAGTTGCATTGCAGCATTATCAACATACATATGAGAAAGTGCTACATCAGGATAGTCTCTTGAAACCTCCTCCATAATCTCTCTCCAAAGCTCACATACCTCAAGGACATTAGCTTTATCTACAGAACAAACACGCTTTCCTCTTTTTTGCGCTATTTGAAAAGCTGAATGACCAATACGTGCTATTTCAGATTCATAGTAAGTTGCAGAATTAATTCCAAATCGCTCACCATCTCTTAATTCAACACCTCTAGGCTCACCAAAATAAATACCACCAACAAGTTCACGAACGATCATTAAATCAAGCCCTGAAACAATTTCAGTTTTTAGACTTGAAGCATTTGCTAGTTGTGGGTAAAGGATAGCCGGTCTTAAATTAGCAAACAAGTCTAACTCAGCTCTAATGCCTAATAGACCACGCTCTGGACGTAAATCACGTTCCAATGACTCCCATTTTGGGCCTCCAACCGCTCCTAATAAGATTGAGTCACAGCTCTTAGCAGAATTGATCGTTTCTTCAGGTAGCGGTGAGCCAGTCTCATCATATGCAACACCTCCTATAAGACCTTCAACAAGACTCATACCCATATCATGATTGGCGTTTAATGAATCGATCACCTTGACTGCCTGAGCCACTATCTCTTTTCCTATACCATCACCGGGCAGAATTAATATTTTTGACATTTAATTATTAGGGGTTAGAACTGTAATGAGCATATTTTACGCTGGCAAGCTTCTAATGCATTTAAATTTTTTTCTTAAGTTAAATTTCAACCATATCAAAGTCTTCTTTACTAGAACCACACACTGGACAAGCCCAGTCATCAGGTATATCAGCCCAAGCTGTGCCAGGTTCAATACCATCATCAGGTGCACCTTTGACTTCATCATAAACCCAGCCACACATATTGCATTTATACTTTTTCATATTACCTCCAACTACCAAAAAGAGAGTTTAAGAGCCTCTTTTAGAATTATAAAATTGAAAAATAATTATACAATTTGTTTATTCTAAATAGAAAATCAATCCACTTACTTATGCTAATGGATTAAAAGTAATATGACTTGTAGTAAAGCTTATTAAGAAAAAGCAGTATAAAATATCGCAATGCTCAAAATTTATAATACATTAACCAATCAAAAAGAAGAATTCAGACCTATTGATCCTGCAAGTATTGGAATTTATGTCTGCGGCATGACGGTTTATGATTTTTGTCATATGGGCCATGCTAGAGTTTTGGTTATGTTTGATGTTATTACTCGTCATATGAAACGAAACTTCCCAGAAGTAAATTATGTAAGAAATATCACTGATATTGACGATAAGATTATTAGACGAGCAATTGAAAATAATGAAGATATTTACGCCTTAACAAATCGATTTATTGATGCTATGCATGAAGATGAAAAGGCTCTTGGTGTTCTTACACCAGATCTTGAACCACGAGCAACTGACTCAATTGATCAAATGATAAATATGATTGAGTTACTCACAAAAAAAGGGCTAGCCTACCAAGGTAAAAATGGTGACGTCTACTATTCAGTTAGAAAATTTAAAGATTATGGAAGGCTCTCAGGTAAAAATATTGATGACCTGGTAGCTGGTGCTCGCATTGATATAGAGAGTGACAAGCAAGACCCCCTTGACTTTGTATTATGGAAAATGGCAAAATCAAATGAACCTAAATGGCCATCGCCATGGGGAGAAGGTCGACCTGGATGGCATATTGAGTGCTCAGCAATGTCAACTCATTTCATCGAAAATCATTTTGATATTCATGGTGGTGGAATGGATCTTACATTTCCTCATCATGAAAATGAAATAGCTCAGTCCGAGGGTGCTAACAATTGTAAATTTGTTAATACCTGGATGCATGTAGGTTTTGTAAATATAAATGACGAAAAGATGAGTAAATCTCTTAATAATTTTTTTACTATTCGTGACGTTTTAGAAGAATATGACGGCGAATCACTTCGTTACTTCCTTATTAGTAGTCATTATCGCTCACCTTTAAATTTCAGTGATGAAAATATTGCAAGTGCAAAATCTGCCTTGAAGAGACTATACACTTCCTATAGGGGTCTTTCTATTGATAAAGAAACTCTAACTGGGAACATTTCTGACTTCGAAAACAGATTTAATTCTGCCCTAGATGATGACTTTAACACCCCTATTGCACTCAGTATATTATTTGAAATTGCAAAGCAAATAAATATTAATCGTAAAGATGATCTTAAGCACGCTAAAACATTAGCGCAACTTCTAATCAAATTAGGAAACTGCATTGGTATTCTTGAATATGATGTTGAAGATTACCTTAAACAAGGTATGGAATTATCAGAACTCAATATTAATGAAAAAATACGCCAAAGAGATGCCGCAAGAGATTCAAAAGATTTTGCATTATCAGATCAAATACGTGACGAGCTTTTAGCGCTTGACATTATTCTCGAAGACAGCACAAATGGCACAACTTGGCGAAGAAAATAATCTAAACTTTCATTTTGATTGGAATCAAATTGACTCCATTTTGCTTGACTTAGATGGCACACTTCTAGATTTAAATTTTGATCTACATTTTTGGCTTGAATATCTCCCTACAGTTTATTCAAAAAAGCATGGTATTAGCTATGAAGAGGCTAAAGAAATGATAATTGCATTATTGGAAGCTGAACAAGGGAAACTAAATTGGTATTGTCTTGATTATTGGGAAGAAAAATTAAAACTCGATATTATGCAATTAAAAAAAGAGACTGCGTATTTGATTCAAGTTCATGAGCATGTCAAAGGCTTCCTTGAGGCTGCAAGAGAAAAGAAGAAGAGAATTTACCTTGTGACTAACGCACATCGAAAAGGTATCAAACTAAAAATGCAAGTCACTCAACTACAAAACTACTTTGATGGGATCTTCTCATCGCATGACTTTGGTATAGCAAAACAAGAACAAGAATTTTGGAGACGACTTATGAAAGTCATTAATTTTAATAAAGAAAGAGCAATCTTTTTTGATGACTCGTTAGATGTTTTGAAGTCAGCCTCAAAATTTAAAATTAAAAATATAGTAGCAATAAATAAACCTAGCACTAAAATTGAAAAAAAAATCATTCCTGGTTTTGTCAATATTGAGAATTTTTCTCAGGCTTTACCACTTTAAAATTTCACCGTGATTTCATCCGGTGAAATTCTTTCAAATCTGAAAAAATTTATCACAGAATAAATAAACATCCTAGTATAAAATTTAGTTTTTTAAACAAAAATAAATATTAATATAATTAAACCATGTTATAGAATTATTAAGGCTATTTTCTGTTCAAATGGTATAATTAATCTCTGTTTAAGGAATAACCTTGAACAAATAATTAAAGTCTCGAAACTTAAGTCATTCTCACTTTTAAATTTCAAATATGATTAAGAGAACATTATGAAAAATGCTTTCTATGCCCAATCTGGTGGTGTCACTGCTGTTATTAATGCTTCAGCTAGTGGCGTTATTGAGACAGCACGTAAATACCCAAAGAAAATTGGAAAAGTATACGCAGGCGAAAATGGCATTATTGGAGCTTTAACGGAAAATCTAATAGATACATCTCTTGAGTCTGATGCAGATATTGCTGCACTTAACCATACTCCATCAGGTGGCTTTGGCTCATGCCGATACAAAATGAAGTCATTGGAGGCCAATAAAGTTGAATATGAACGCTTAATAGAAGTATTTAAAGCACATAATATTGGTTATTTTTTCTACAATGGTGGTGGTGATTCAGCGGATACTTGCCTAAAAGTTTCCCAACTATCAGAAAGTATGGGGTACCCAATCCAGGCAATCCATATTCCCAAAACTGTTGATAATGACCTTCCAGTAACTGATAATTGCCCTGGTTTTGGCTCAGTAGCAAAATATATCGCTGTCTCTACGATGGAGGCAAGCTTTGATGTTGCTTCAATGGCTGCAACATCAACTAAAATTTTTGTACTTGAGGTTATGGGTCGTCATGCTGGTTGGATTGCAGCAGCTGGAGGTCTTGTAGACTCCTCAATACCAGTTGTCATTCTATTTCCAGAAATTGATTTTAATGAAAAAGCGTTTCTTGAAAAAGTTGATAAGAATGTACATGATTACGGATATTGCACTATTGTAGTTTCAGAAGGAACAAAATGGCCAGATGGAAAATTCTTGGCAGAGCAGGGGACTCGTGATGACTTTGGACATGCACAATTAGGGGGTGCTGCTCCAGTGGTAGCAAACATAATTAAAAAATCTCTAGGCTATAAATTTCATTGGGCAGTGGCTGATTATCTTCAGCGCGCTGCACGTCACTTAGCCTCTGATTCAGATGTTGAGCAGGCATACGCACTCGGTGAAGCGGCAGTTGAAATGGCCTTAGATGGTAAAAATTCAATCATGCCAGCAATCATTAGAACATCCAATAATCCCTATAAATGGGAAATTGGTTGTGGTGAATTAAAAGATATTGCAAATGTTGAAAAAATGATGCCAATAAATTACATTTCTGAAGATGGCTTTTCAATAACTGATGAATGTCGTGAATATTTACTTCCACTTATTGAAGGTGAGAATTATCCTCCGTATATTAATGGATTACCTGACTATGTCGTACTGAAAAAGTCAAAAGTTGATAAAAAATTACCACCCTTTGAACTCTAACATGAAAAAAGTATTATGAATATCATTTTATTAGGACCACCAGGAGCTGGAAAAGGCACCCAAGCGTCTCATATTTGTGAAAAATTTAATATTCCTCAGATATCAACTGGTGATATGCTTCGTGCTGCAGTAAATGCTGGCACAAAAATAGGTATAGAAGCAAAAAAAGTTATTGACTCAGGCAATCTTGTTTCTGATGATATTATTATCTCATTAGTAAAAGATAGAATAGAATCTCAAGACTGCAATAATGGATACTTACTGGATGGTTTTCCTAGAACTATTACTCAAGCAGACTCACTGAAATTAGAAGATATTAAGATCGACTATGTCCTTGACGTTCAGGTCCCAGATGAGGACATCGTAACAAGGATGTCTGGTCGTCGAGTTCATTTAGCCTCTGGAAGAACCTACCATATAGCCTTCAACCCACCAAATCTTAAAGGCAAAGATGACCTAACTGGTGAAGACTTGATTCAACGCGTTGATGATGATGAAGATATCGTGAGAGGACGCCTAAAGATCTACCACAAACAAACAGAGCCACTGGTTCAATACTACAGGGCTGATGCCCTTGATCCCAGCACTGGCACAAAGTTTATAGCTATTAACGGAGTGGGTTCTCTTGACGAAGTCAAAGAAAGAATAACATCTGCCCTAATAAGTTAGATTCAACTAGAAATACTAGAGGATAATTTTAAATTTAACTCTCTCTGTGCCATCTTCAGAGCCTTTGACAACAACCTTGTCGTTATTGATATCATAATTCAATGAATCTCCACTAAATGAATCAAAACCCTGAATAAGGTGAGCATTGCCAACCAAAAAAATCATACCTTCATTGACATTATATGTAATTAGAGTCGCTGTTGCCTCGATAAAGCGCGATTGATTTTCTTGTTTTTGAATATATTTAGCAGGTTTTTCAAGCGTACCCTTGGCAATCATAGTTTCAACACCATCACTGTTAGTTTGGACTTGAATGAGTTCAGCAAATAGTAAAAGCGAACCTTGCTTAACCTCAGCATTACCGCTAAATTCATTAAAACCAGTAGTTTCATCAACTGTTACAGACTTTGCTTCAATTTCAATAGGTTGTTTTGCATCTTCTGGAAGTGCCAACGCAAGAGAAGTAAAAAATAGTGCGATTAAAATAATCAGTTTATTCATAAACAGCTAAAACCTCATCCATTAATTCAAGTTTTTTTGTAACAGCATCATAATTCATTTTTTTTGCCTTAATATTGGTAGCAGATGATTGGTAATGAACTGAATCATTAGACTTATATACTTCGCCTCCATTTGACTGATCTATTAAAAGATCATAACTTTCCATTTTACTACCTGAAAGGCCTAATATCTCTACTTTACCTAGTAATTTTATCAAATTTTTATTCATATCAGCATCTAAGCCTTTTTCAGAGTTAACAGTATTATATTTCGAGAGGTAAACAGATTTTTCTTTACTCTGATATTTTTTTTCTCCCTCAGCATGGCTAATGAATAAATTAGTTGTATTGATTATTGAACCAGAATCTTGCTTAATTTTTACTTTTCCATTCAAAAGCATTGTATCACTATCAATACTCATATCCATTCCTTGTGCGTTAATTTTTGCATTTTCAGCCAAATAAGTAATCTCTCTATTGCTTTTAATTTGACCGCTATTAGTAAGCACAATTAAAGATTCAGTATCGATCTCATGTGCTACTCCACTCTTGGTTTGAATGTTGACTTCACCATTAAAAAACATCTCTCCTGATTTAAGCATTTCAGCACGATTTGATGTCATTACAAGACCTGCTTGTTGAGTTTCATCAAATGTTTTAACTTTTACTTTTAGAAGTTGAACTGGAGAATCTTTATAACTAAAGTAAGTCTCAGCCTCAACAGTATGAAGTAAGATTTGGTCTTTAGAATATTCCTTAATTATAAAATTATCTATCTTTTCAAGATAAGAGGCTTCTTTAAATTCTTGATTACTATTATCTAATTGTTCGGTTTTATTTTGTAATATTGAAATCTTCAGAATATTGTCTTGAAATAGCCACAGAATAGCAACCAAGACTATAATGAATGCAATGAATGATTGAATTTTCTTAGTTTGAAAAACTGCCATTATGTTAGATCAAAGAATACAAGGTTTATACGGAATTACACCAAACAACAATCTGAATATAGCACTTATTGAGCGTATATTCAACGAACATAAAGTCAATATCCTCCAATATCGCCATAAAACTAATAACGACAAACTAAAGCTAGAAGAAGCAAAACGATTGCTTGAGCTCTGCCTACAACATAATACTTTATTTATAGTCAATGATGATATTAACCTTTGCGAGAAAGTAGGTGCAGATGGTGTTCATCTAGGTCAAAACGATTCTTCTATTAATACTGCTCGAGAACAACTGGGTGAGAAAGCAATCATTGGTGTATCTTGCTATAATCAATTACAACTTGCCTTTCAGGCTGAAGAAATGGGTGCTAACTATATCGCCTTTGGTGCACTTTTCAGCTCGATAACAAAGCCCACTTCAAGTGAGTGTCCTTTATCAGTAATTAAGACCGCGAAAGAAAAAATAAAATTACCGATTGTTGGCATAGGAGGTATTACTTTTGAAAATCAAAGATTAGCTTTTCAAGCAGGTTGTGATGCTGTTGCAATGTTGAATGGTTTATTTTCTTAATTAATACTCTTATATTGAAACGCAATGGAAACTCTTTGGACAAAGAGACAGGCCTTAAAACTGACAAGTTTAGGTGTCATATTTTCCTTTAATAAAAAGATCAGAACTGACTAGCATGTTAAATTTCTATATATTGAATTAGTTAATCAATCCTAGAACTGTTAGTGTAGGTGTACCCTCCCTTAATACCACCCTTCGACATTACCAACTGCCATAATTGATTTCTCCTAGCCCGAAAACTACCTGCACACATCAACAAATAATATTCCCACATACGCTTAAACCTTTCATCATATGCACCCTTCAAATGATTAAAGCTATTTTGAAAGTTTTCATTCCAGGACATTAGCGTTGCATCATAATCCTGACCAAAATTATGCCAATCTTCAACCACAAAAATATCCTCAACAGCGTCGCTGATTTGCTTAGATGAAGGTGTCATTCCATTTGGGAAAATATACTTATTAATCCATGGATCAGCTGCCCGTCCAGAGTTGTTTCTCCCAATCGTATGCAGTAAAAATAAACCATCGTCCTTCAAGCACTGATTGGCAACTTCCATATACTCTTTATAATTTTTGTAGCCTACATGCTCAAACATACCAATTGAAACTATCGAGTCATACTGTGTATTTAGTTCTCGATAGTCTTTTAATTCAAAGGTAGTATTTAGACCTTTACAAGACTCTTTTGCATACTGTACCTGCTCTTTTGATATGCTTATACCATGCACACTTACTCCATAATTTTCAGCGGCATACTTAGCAAAGCCTCCCCAGCCACAACCAATTTCAAGCACATTCATGCCGGGCTTCAGGTGCAATTTCCTACAGACTAAATCTAACTTATTGAGCTGAGCTTGTTCTAAGTTCTTGGCATTTCGCCAGTAGCCACAAGAGTAATTCATCCTCTCATCAAGCATTAGGGAAAATAAATCATTATCAATGTCATAATGGTGTTTGCCAACTATATAAGCTCTTTTTTTAGTTTGAGCATTTAAAATATAGGCCTTTATTATATTGATCAATAAACCAGGATTAGTCACTTTTACTTGTTTGTCAATTCGACCACTCAGAAGCTTATAACTTAATTGATCTGGAGCTTTACAATCCCACCATCCGTCCATATAGCTTTCACCAAGACCCAAAGAGCCTCCACTTAATACGCGTGCATAGAATAGTTCATTATGAATCTGAGGATCCCACGAACGTGAGCCATTGACTTGAATATCAACTGAATCAAATAGTCTCTTTACTGTTTCTTCAAAATCAGCCAAATCTTAAAAATTACTCTACATAATTAATAAATAATCTTACCATAGAATGAATTTTTTTGGAAATTGTGAAATTTTCTATTTCGAATTAGGGATTAATGGACTTTCTAATTGCTAATAGACTCAAAATTATAATCATTCCAAAACAAATAAAAGACCAGCCCGCCATACTCAAACCTAAAAACTGCCAAGGCATTTCTGCACAGTTACCATCCCCCATAAACAAGGCGTTAAGGACATCAGCAAATGGAAATACGTCAATGATGTATTCTAGTGGAGGGCCACATAAAGGAACCTCATCTTCGGGCAAGCTTTGCAACCAAACCTGTCTACCAGCAATCCATACTCCAGCTGTTGCGCATAACAAAATAAATCCTGAATAAAGGCGAACAAGAGGGCCAAGGGGGTTTTGAAGAAAGGCAATAAATGAAGTGATACCAATAACGCAATAAAAGAACTGTTGGGTGATACAAAGAGTACAAGCTTCAAGCCCTAGTATTTTTATACTATAGGCTGCGTAACCAATAAGAGCTCCGACAAGTAGAAAAACAATTAAATGGATTTGACGAGGTTGCAACTGAAGTAAAAAAGGATTCATTAAATAGCCTCAATAATTAGTTAGAAAATTTAAAAACTATCTTTTTCCATATCTTGCAAGTTCCTCGGGGTCATCTATCTTTGGCCTAGAAAAAAATTCATTGATCATAGGAACAAAAAATTCTAGAGGCTTTGATTCATAATCTGGGTCAAAGCAGTTTTGGTCATAATCATGACAGAATTTTATAGCATCTTGGTACCACGGACTGTCAATAAATAATTCTCTAGCATTTCTATCTCCACCAGAATGATGGGCATAGTAATACATCTGAAAGACGCCATGATGCTTAATAATCCAATAAATCTTTTCTGAAACAAAAGGTCGAAGAATTGCCGCAGCCATTTCAGAATGGGAATATGGAGCCAGCTCATCTCCAATATCATGAAACAAAATCGCAATTATCATTTCCAGATCTTCACCAGCAAGATGGGCTCTGGTAGCTCCTTGAAGACTATGTTCTAGTCGACTAATTTGATAACCTGAAAGACTTGAATCGAGCGAACTAAGCGCAGCGATCAAACGCTTTGGAAGATCTACATTAAATTGATCTTCAAGACCATTAAGAAAAGCATACTCTTCAGCAGTCCCGTTCTCCATACTTTTAAAGTTAACCTTATCCATCATAAATTTATTTATATTAGTATTCTGCCTTATATTCTTTTTGCGCAATCCTTTAATAACCGAGCAACATAATGTGAAAATGAATGTCTAACTAACATTAAGAGTTTGTCCTCTGCATCACGAAAAACGATTATAGGCGCTTGCCCTAAAGTAGTCGATACTACTTTCTTAAGCCTAAGTGAGCCCCCTAAATCATAACTCATCCACCTTGCCAAAAGGTTGTACATCTTTTTACCAGTAAATTCAAGGATGCCATATGCAGCAGAGTTATCTATCATCGACATACCTTCTGGTAATAATTCAATTTTATCTAGTATGGATGCCTTATTTTGTCTATTGTCGACCAACCAAAACTCGTCAGGGCTAATCCAAAGACACTTAATATCATTATTACCAGAACTAATACACAGAGCTTCAGGGAGGTCTACCCCAAAACATTCATTTACTACTTCTATATTTTTATTATGGTCTTTAGATGTTCTTAAAACAATTACAGCTTTGTCATCAAGCTCTCTACATTCTAGATCTTCTTGACATATTAAAAAACTATCCTGATCAAGAAATGATTGAAAAGTAGATCTAAATTCAGGAGTAAAATTTTCTTTTGAACTAGTCATTTCCGTCTACCTTCTCACCATTGACATCATAAAAAACACTACTAGAGACCTCACAAGGTATTTCTTTTAGTCCTTGTTTTTCTTGAACTATCTTAACCAAAACTGTTTCACTCATTTTTGATAAGCCTCCGTTGAGTTGAGCTAATGCAATTGATCTACCGAGTACAGGACTGTAATAACTAGAAGTAACATAACCAATCGATCTACTCTTATTATCAATAATATGAGAACCTTCAGGAAGGACAACTTGCTCATCCTTTGTCAAAAGCCCAACTAGTTGAAAACGCTCCTCAGAGTTGAGTGCAGAGATACTAAAGGATCGACGACCAATATAAGAAAAGGGTTTATCTTTGGCAAGTATCCAGTCCATATTAACATCCATAGGAGTCATTGAGCCGTCGGTATCTTGGCCAACAATAATATAACCCTTCTCCGCACGAAGTACATGCATCGACTCTGTTCCATAAGGTGTTATATTCCATTTTTTACCTGCTAAAGCAACCTGATTCCAAATATAGTAACCATAATTAGCTTCTATATTAATTTCATAGGCAAGTTCACCAGAAAAACTAATCCTCATAATTCGCGCATCAACACCGCATACCGTGCCGGGTCGCCACTGCATAAATTTAAAGTTCTCACGATCAAAATCAACATCTTGGCAAAGCACTTTCATTAAATTGCGGGCATTAGGTCCTACAACTGCTATAGTTGCATATTGATCTGTAACACTATTAAGATGTACATCCAAATTACTCCATTCAGTTTGAAGCCACATCTCCAATGCAGAATACACACTGGCAGCTCCGCCAGTAGTAGTAGTCATAATAAAATGATTATCATTTATACATGTTGACACACCATCATCAATGATCATTCCTTTTTCATTACACATAAGCCCATATCGACAGCTGCCTGGAGCAAGCTTCATCCATGCATTAGTATAGACTCGCGACAAAAATTCTCTTGCATCACTACCCTGAACATCAATCTTACCTAGTGTTGATGCATCCATCATCCCAAGCGAAGTTCTTACAGCTAAACACTCTCTGTTAACCGCTTGATGAATATCTTCCCCATTTATAGGGTAATACCAAGGTCGGTACCACTGTCCAACTACTTCAAATTCTGCACCACTCGAGACATGACAATCATGAATTGTTGTATATCTCTGGGGATCAAAAAAACCACCAATTTCTCTACCTGCCATAGCACCAAAATCAACTCCAGTATAAGCCGGACGAAAGGTAGTTGTTCCAACTTCTGACATAGATATGCCTAAAAATTTAGCTGCAACCGCTATACCATTAATATTTCCTGTTTTTCCTTGGTCCGTTCCAAAACCCATTGCTGTATAGCGCTTAATATGTTCAATCGAACGGTAACCCTCTCTAATTGAAAGAGCAACATCCAAAGTAGTAACATCATTCTGCATATCAAGAAAAACTTTTGGTCTATTAAGAATCTCAACTGGAGTAAAAAATTGACTAACATTAAAAAAGTTTAAATAATTTGCACTCAATTTATCTTGGTTTATTTTTTTAACGATGCCTAGAGATTTAAGAGTTAGTTGGGCTTTATTCTTGGCATCACCAACGGCATCCTGCCATGCGCCTACTCCTGCAACAGATCCGCATACCTGTCTATTATTACGTTCTTTTTGAGGTAAAAATGATTGTGAAACCTCATCATAAAAAGTTTTAGCGCCACAGTGACAATCAAGGTGAACCACTGGATTAAAGCCTCCAGAAGTTGCTAATAAATCACATTTTAATTGTTGTGAGCCACCTGAAAAATTCCAATCTTTTCCTTGAAGTACTACTTGAGAAATCTCAATACTCTGAACAAGATGTGTGCCATTTGCCTTTAGAATAGCATAACCCTGGAAAACTTGAACACCAAGACCTTTTGCTTTCGCAACAATCTCACTCTGAACCTCTGAAGACCTCACATCAACAACTGTACATTTAATATTTATATTATTAAGGTCGATTGCAGTACTATAAAGACTGTCGTTGTTGCCATACAAAACAATATCTTTGCCCGATATTACACCAAATTCATTCAGGTAACGTCTCACAGATTGACTCAACATAATATTTGCTAAATCATTAGTCTCAAACAGCATTGGTCGCTCATGAGCACCTGTTGCTAAAACAACTTCCTTAGCACGTATCTTATGAATTGTTTTTCTAGCAGCTTGGCCCTGTTCAGTAACCAAAGATTCACCTGTTGCATTAGTTTCCAATACCTCAATATAGTTATGATCATACCAAGCATAGGCAGTTGATCTCGAAAACAAAGTAAGACGACTATTATTTTCATTCATATATGAAAATAGTTTTTCAATACTATCTTTATACCAAGCTGAAGCTGCGTCATCAGTTGAGAATTCATTAAATAATTCCCCACCCAAATGTTCACGCTCATCAACCAAAATAACTCTTTCAGTCTTCGAATTATTAAGCACTTCTAGTGCTGCTGATATGCCAGCCACACCGCCGCCAATGACAACAACTTCAGCATGATGAAAAACATGGTCATAAACATCAACATCTTTTTCAGTTGGCGCTTTTGAAAAACCTGAGAGCGCTCTTAAGCTATCCTCTACCTTGGCCCATATCTTTTGCTTAATAAAAGTCTTATAGTAGAAACCAGCTGGCATAAAACGATGAAATGGCTTAATAAGCGCACGGAAATCTAATGCATTGGGATTACTTGAACTAACTGCGCTTAGTCCATCATAAAGCTTAACTTCAGTAGCCTTTAGGTTGGGCGTATAACGACCACCAATTTCTAATGATATCAGAGCATTAGGCTCTTCAACACCTGCAGTCATAAGGCCACGCTTACGTCCATACTTAAAACTTCTAGCAAAAAACAATACGTTATTTGCAACTAAAGCTGACGCTAAAGTATCACCCTTATAGCCTTTGTACGTTTTATTATTAAATATAAAAGTTAATGATTGTGAGTAGTCAATCTGTTGACTTGAGTGGTTCTCTATTCTCATAATTCAATATCGCTGGTTACTTCACCAAAAGCAGCTACTTTTATTATTTCATGGCTAATCGTTGATCGCTTTACCAGAAAGTATTTGCGACAGCCATTTGTATGAACCCATTGCTCCCAATGATCTCCCTTATGGTTCGACCGATAAAAGACATAATCAGCCCACTCTGCATCACTTAAATCTTCAGGATTCTGAGGTCTAGCAATGAAAGCCTCTCCAGCTGGAGAGAACTCATTTTGATCCCTTGATTCTTTACAATATGGACAATCTATCAAAAACATAACATCACCTATTTAGATAATTAGTGGGCTACGCCTGCTGCGCCATGCTCATCAATAAGAGCGCCACTCGTAAAACGATTAATATGAAAAGGCTCTGCTAACTCATGCTGCTTATCTTGAGCAATAGTATGAGCAAAAACATTACCTGAGCCTGGGGTCGCTTTAAATCCTCCAGTACCCCAACCACAATTGAAGTACAAACCTTCAACCTTTGTTGGACTAATAATTGGGCATGCATCAGGACAAACATCAACTATACCGCCCCATTGTCGGTTCATACGAACGCGAGAAAATATTGGGAACAATTCCAATATAGCAGCAGCACAATGTTCAACAATTTTTGCACTGCCTCTTTGCGCATAAGAGTTATAACCATCAATTCCTGCACCAATAACTAGATCACCCTTGTCACTTTGACTAACATAACCATGTACAGCATTAGACATCACTACGGTATGGAGTATTGGCTTCATAGCCTCGGATACGAACGCTTGCAAGGGGTGGCTTTCAATAGGCACTCTTAGGCCGGCCATTTTTGCTATGACTGACGAGTGTCCTGCACTTACGCAGCCAACACGATCTGCCATGATATCTCCCTTAGTAGTTTTAACACCCTTAACTCTGCCTTCTTCAACCTCAATATCAATAACTTCACAATTTTGAATAATGTCTACTCCAAGAATTGAAGCAGCCCTCGCAAAACCCCATGCAACGCCATCATGTCTAGCAACGCCACCGCGCGCCTGAAAAGAAGACCCCATAATTGGATACCTAACATTTTTCGAAGTATTAATAATGGGAATTTGTTCTTTAATTTCTTTAGCGTCTACCACTACAGCATCAACACCGTTAAGAACATTAGCGTTGACTCTCCTCTCAATATCTCTCATATCTTGCAAAGTGTGTCCAAGATTGTAAACACCTCTCTGGCTAAACATGACATTAAAATTAAGATCTTCACTGAGCCCTTCCCAAAGTTTCATTGAATGCTCATACAAACTTGAAGCCTCGTCTCTTAAATAGTTTGAACGAATAATAGTCGTATTTCTGCCTGTATTTCCACCACCAATATAGCCTTTTTCAACAACAGCGACATTTGTAATACCGCACTCTTTTGCTAAATAGTATGCAGTTGCTAAGCCATGCCCGCCACCTCCAATGATGATGACGTCATATTTAGATTTAGGCTCAACTAGAGGGATTGCTTGGTCCCAATCTTGGCCACTAAAACCTGCTTTTAATAGTGAATACCAGGAATATTTTTTTTGCATAATGATAAACTCACTCTATAAAACTATAACTCAAGGATCACATCAGTTGTTGGGTAAGAACAACACGTAAGGATGTATCCTTCTTTTTCATGGGACTTTAGAAGCCCGCCTTGTGCATCCATCTCCACCATACCTTGTAGCATTTTAGTGCGACATGTTCCACATAGCCCTTGTGAACAAGCAAAAGGCACTGTAATACCTTGTTTTTGTATTGAAACAAGTATGCTTGTGTTACTTCCACAAGCTATAATTTCACCACTCTTTGAAAGGGTTACATTATATTCATTAATTTCTTCAGCTGGAACTTGATGTTTTGGTAATTCATGATTAATAGCCATGTTCTTTTGAGCAGTTGAGCTCTCAATATCAAAGCTTTCTTGGTGGTATGAAGACATATCAAAATCATTAGACTCCAATATTTTTTTCGCGTTAACCATATAAGGTTCTGGCCCGCAACAATATATCTCTCTATCAACAAAATCAGGCACTAACTCTATAAGCATCTCATGGTTTAAAAATCCACTTGATCCTTGCCAATCTGAATCGGCAACATCACAGATAAAATGTCTTTGAAAATTTGACTTGTGAAGTTGATAATACTCGAGCTCATCTTTTGCAATCAAGTCCTTATATGATTGCGCATGGTGAAGAAAAATTAGATCAACATTCAAAGATAGATCAATAAAATATCTTGCCATTGATAGCATTGGTGTAATTCCACTTCCACCTGACATTAACAAAATTTTAGTTCTAGGCTTGTCAAGAGCAACACTAAAAGACCCCCCAATATCAAGAGCATCAATACAGTCACCAACTTTTAAACTCTCGTGCATCCAATTAGTAACAACGCCGTCATTCATCCTCTTATTGGTAATTGTTATAGTATGCGGTCTAGTTGGGCTTGAAGCAATGGTATAGGTTCGCATAACCTCTGAACCATTAATATTTAAAAATAAAGTGGTATGTTGCCCCGGCAAAAACTGAAACCATGCATCTAACTTAGATTTAAAAGTAAAGCTCTTAACATTGTGATTTTCATCATTTATTTCTATGCACTCGAGTGGCGAAAAGTCGCCCTCCCATTTGGTCAGATTTTCAATATTAATGTTTGGAAAAACTAATTCATTCATAATAAAACAAGCTTTTAAATGTGGAACATTTTATTTTAATAGATTTATTAAAACGCAAAAATACTACAAATCAAAATTACAAATAATGTAACAATCAATGATACTTTTCTTTTAAACCCTTTATTAAGTCAATGCCGAAAAAGGGTGAATTTTATCAATGAAGAATAACTAATGCAATATCTTAGTTTTATGACTAAAAAACAATTACATTTCAAGCGCTTATGGCATAGGAATAATATGTATTTTTTTTGCATTAATCCCTTGTAAAATAATTGCCAAAATAATAGCACAACCACCGATTAAAGTATTTGTACTTGGCACCTCATGAATTCCAAAAATTGGTAGCCATGCCCAAAAAATTCCTAAAACTACTTCTAACAATGAAAGCATTACTAGCTCACCACTCGGTAAGTATTTTGCACCAAACGCATACAATATTAAACCAACACTAATAACTAGTCCGCTCGTAACACTTATACTAATATTAACGCTTGGCATTTCAAAACTACTATCGGTTACTATTATCAAGATTATTGCCCATAGCATGCAAAAAAATCCAGCAAGTGCGGGCGTTAATAATTTAGGTATTTCAGGATTTTTTCGAATTGTAATTGTATATATTGCAAATCCTAATGCTATAAAAAACCCATAAATTACACCTAATATGGTAGTGAATTGATCACTACCCCAAACCAAAATTGTAATTCCAGCTGCAATAATCATCATATTCATAATCGTTATTCGACTTAGCTTCTCACCCAGAATAAGATAACCTAAAAATGCAGAAAGAACCGGTGACAATGCCAGCATCAGTAATGTTATGGCAACCGTTGTTGTTGTAAGAGCGTAAACCCAACCAAAAAATATGAATGACATCACTAAACCACCGAATAAACTCCAAGAATCAATACGCTTAAAAGTATTTAAAAAATTTCTTCCCTCTCTAAATAAGATATAAATCAATACCACTGAAATAACAATTAGACTTCTATAGAGAAGGAATTGCAATCTATAAGCTTCTGCATCTTCCAATAAACGAACTAAAGGAGCGCTAAAACTCCATATTGCCCCACTCATAATAACTAGCGTAAAGCCACGTAAATAGTCATTCTGCATGATTAATCTCCAACCTTAACATCAAGATTGATGCTATTTATTTGCGCATTCTGTTCCTAATTTGAATAACTGTCAATCATTTTTTTTTAACTCATAAATGTAGAATAAATATTATTTAACTTAGATTGTCTTTTTTGATGAATTTTATATTTAAATATCATTTATATATACAATATAAATTGTGATTAAAAAATTTGAAAATACTCATAATAAATGGCAATTCTGGATTGACAGAGGAGGAACCTTTACAGATATTATTGGGCGTAATCCAGAGGGTAAAATTTCAACACATAAACTACTATCAGAAAATCCACAACAATACTATGACGCAGCCATACAAGGTATTCGTGACATATTGTCTTTAAAATCTTATGATCAAATCCCAATAGATAAAATTGACCTTATAAAAATGGGTACAACTGTTGCAACTAATGCTTTATTAGAGCGAAATGGGGAAAGAACTCTATTAGCAATTACAAAAGGCTTTGGCGATATCTTAAGAATTGGTTACCAGCAACGACCTAATTTATTTGCTCTCGATATTAAACTGCCAGATATGCTCTACTCTGAAATTGAAGAAATTGATGAGCGTGTAGACATTCATGGAAATATAATTAAAAAACTTGATAAGTCTGGTACAGAAGTAAAACTGAAAAAAGCATTTGACAACGGTTATCGCTCAATTGCTATTGTTCTGCTTCATGGATATCGCTATAAAAAACATGAAAATCAAATAAATATCATTGCTAAAAAAATTGGTTTTGAACAGATTTCAGTGAGTCACCAAGTTATCCCATTAATGAAAATTGTACCGAGAGGAGACACCACAGTAATTGATGCCTACCTATCACCGATTTTGCGACGATACGTGAATCAATTTGAAAATGCATTGGGGACTGAAAAGAAAGACAAAGGAAAGTTAATGTTTATGCAATCAAATGGTGGACTAACTGACGCACATTTCTTTCAAGGGAAAGATGCAATTCTTTCAGGTCCCGCTGGTGGAGTTGTTGGAATGGTAAAGACCGGAGAAAAAGCAGGCTTTAAAAAACTTATCGGTTTTGATATGGGGGGAACTTCCACCGATGTTTGTCACTATAACGGTGACTATGAAAGAACCCTCGAAACACAAGTTGCAGGTGTAAGACTTAGAGCGCCTATGATGTTAATTAATACCGTAGCAGCTGGTGGTGGGTCAATTCTTCACTTTGATGGATCTCGCTATCGAGTCGGTCCAGATTCAGCAGGAGCAAACCCCGGTCCAGCATGTTATCGTAATGGAGGGCCTCTAACAGTTACTGATTGTAATGTAATGCTAGGTAAATTAAATCCAGAATTATTTCCCAAAGTATTTGGTAAAAACGCAAACCAACAAATAGATGTTAATATCGTTAAAGAAAAATTTAATGTTCTAGCTAAAGAAATTTCTAATGCAACTAAAAAAGCAGTCTCACCTATAGAGGTTGCAGAAGGATTTTTATCAATAGCAATTGAATGTATGGCAAATGCCATTAAAAAAATATCAGTTCAACGTGGCTATGATGTTAGCAAATATACCTTGTCTTGTTTTGGTGGTGCTGGTGGACAACATGCTTGCCTAGTTGCAGATAGTCTTGGTATGAAAAAAATTCATTTGCACCAATATGCAGGAGTATTATCAGCCTATGGCATTGGTCTTGCGGATAGTCGAACAATTAATGATCTAGCTATTGAATTAAACCTAAATAAAGACATTATTGAATCACTCTCAATTCAATTTAATAATTTAAAAAAACAAGGACGAGAAGAAATGGTAGCTCAGAATTTAAATTCTGAGAAACTTCGTTATAGCTCTCGAATTTATCTTCGCTATGAAGGCTCTGACAGTGCTTTAGCAGTTAGATTTTCTGAATATCAAGAAATAAAGACAAATTTTGAAAACATTCATAAAGCAAGGTTTGGTTTTATCTCTCCAGAAAAATTACTGATTGTTGAATCAATTCAAGTTGAAGTTTCGTGTCCAAGTGAGCATGTTGAAAGCAAAAATAACAAAAGGACAAAGAGAGGTACTAGTTCTCTAGCTACGTTAAATGTAGTGATGAATGGAGATTCAAATCCAACTTCATTTTATCATCGTAATAATATTTCTACTCATGACAAGCTTATTGGCCCAGCAGTAATTATTGAGGATACCTCAACAATTGTAATCGAGCCAGGTTGGCAGGCAAGTATTAATAATAACTTTGATCTTATATTAGAGCGCACTGAAAAAAAACAAAGAATGAGTGCTATCGGAACAAAAGTGGATCCAGTGATGTTGGAGATTTTTAACAATTTATTTATGAACGTTGCAGAGCAAATGGGTACTGTGTTAGAAAATACCGCTTCATCAGTCAACATTAAAGAGCGTCTCGATTTTTCTTGTGCTTTATTCTCTCCAACTGGTGATCTCGTTGCCAATGCTCCTCACGTACCTGTTCATCTTGGTTCAATGAGTGAATCAATTAAAACAATTATTCGTGAAAATAATAAAACAATGATGCCTGGTGATGCTTTTCTTATTAATGCTCCTTATAATGGCGGAACACATTTGCCTGATATTACTCTTATCAAGCCCGTTTATGATGAACAAGAAGAAGAGGTAATTTTTTATGTAGCAACTCGTGGTCATCATGCAGATATTGGTGGAACAGTCCCAGGATCTACTCCTGCATATTCCAAACATATTAAAGAAGAAGGCATCTTAATTGATAATTTCACTCTAGTATCAAAAGGAGTTTTTCTTGAAGAAGAAATATACAATTTACTAAGCTCTGGTGATTTTCCTGCACGCAATATTAAGCAAAATATAGCTGATTTAAAAGCTCAAGTTGCATCAGCAGAAAAAGGAGCTCAAGAATTACTTGGAGTTATTCAAAATTATGGCCTTAAAGTGGTTCATGCGTATATGCAGCATGTTCAAGATAACGCTGAGGAGTCTGTTCGAAGAATATTAGATGTTATTAGTGATTCTAGTTTTACCTATAAAATGGATGATGGTTACCAAGTAAGTGTTGCTATTAGTGTGGACAAAAAAGAACGCACTGCAACTATCGACTTTACCGGCACTAGTCATCAACACCCAAGTAATTTTAATGCACCAAGTGCAATTTGTCATGCTGCGGTTCTTTATGTTTTTCGTTGTTTAGTTGATGACAATATTCCACTTAATGCTGGCTGTCTCAAGCCCTTAAAGTTAATTATTCCGGAACACTCAATGATTAACCCTGAATACCCTGCCGCTGTTATTGCTGGAAATGTTGAAACTTCTCAATATATTGTAGATACCCTTTTTGGAGCTTTAGGTGTAGTCGCTGCCTCACAAGGAACAATGAATAACTTCACATGGGGTAATGACAGAATACAGAATTATGAAACCATCTGTGGAGGTTCTGGTGCTAGCGCAGAACAAAATGGCTGCAGCGCAGTTCATACCCACATGACCAATTCGAGATTAACCGACCCTGAGGTATTAGAATGGCGCTTTCCTGTTAGACTTGAATCATTCAGTATTAGAAATAACTCTGGAGGTGATGGTATTCATAAAGGAGGTGATGGTGTTGATCGAAGAATACGTTTTCTAGAATCAATGACAGTAAATATTATTGCTGGCCACAGAGTAGTGCCTCCTTATGGTATTGAAGGGGGAAAGCCAGGCGCAGTAGGGGAAAATTATGTCATTCATAGAAATGCACGAATCACTGAATTAGGGACTAAAGGGCAGATTGAAGTTGCAAAAGACGATGTTTTTGTCCTGAAAACACCTGGTGGAGGTGGTTATGGACAATACAATTAGCTAAATAACTATTAGCACTAATATTATTTAATTTAGAGAAAATTATGAAAACAATTTGTCAAAATCCTGAACCTTTCGATGCCAAAGAGCGTCGTACTATTAAGCCTGTGGTTTCTTACCCTATTGATAATTTACCGACATATGATTCAACTCTTTATAGAGATGCAAGAGATAAAATGAAACTTGTTGACTCAGTTATTATTCCTCCAAGAGAGGCAAAAACTTTTGTTGTACCTGCTGGTCATTTTTTTCGAATTGTAAGTATTGAGGGACCTCAAGTTGGTGATTTAAACTTGTGGAATAAAAATAATATTAATGAGCATTTTTATAGTGGCAAAACTAGGGCACTCTATGGCACTCATGTAAGTACTGGTGATAGACTTTACTCAAACTTTCCTTTTCTTAGACCTATCGCTACAATTACTCATGACACACTTGACTGGTACGGTTGGGATGAAGATGGTGGTAGCGTTCATGACGTTATAGGTACACGTTGTGATCCTTACACACATATGTCATTGAATGATGAGGAATATCATTACTGCTGCCACTCAAATTTATGCAGAGCTCTATCAAGACAACAAAAAAAATCAATTCCTGAAATTGAAACAAAGATTCATGACGTACTGAATGTTTTTATGTGTACAGGCTTTACTAAAAAAACGCACCAGTACTTCATGAAGGCAAGCCCAGTAAGACCGAATGACTTTATTGAATTTTTTGCAGAAATAGACCTACTAGGTGCTTTATCTGCTTGCCCTGGAGGTGATTGCAGCTCAAGTCATTCCAGTGATTCTGCAAAATGCTACCCTCTAAAAGTTGAAATTTATCAACCAAGGATTGGTACTTTAAAGCACTGGGTTTCACCATCATTAAATAAGTACTCTAGAAACCATGGGCCGAGTTAAAATTCAACTTTAATTCAGATAGCTAGAAGAGAATGGAAAACTTAAGAGGTATCTTATTCATGATTCTAGCTATGGCTGGCTTTGCATTTGAAGATTTATTTATCAAAACGCTCTCAGCTCACTTGCCAGTCTCAGAAATAATAATAATCCTTGGCTCTACTGGCAGCATCATATTTCTAATTATCGCTCTACTTCAACGTGCACCAATTATTCATAAAGATCTATTGAATAGGTATGTAATAATTCGAACAGTTTGTGAACTCTTTGGCGCATTATTTTTTGTTATAGCAATTGCCTTAACTCCTCTCTCATCAGCATCAGCAATTCTTCAAATAACGCCACTATTAGTAACCATTGGAGCTGCAGTATTTTTTAGAGAAAGTGTAGGTTGGCGACGCTGGACTGCAGTATTAATAGGTTTTATAGGTGTTTTATTGATTTTACGTCCAGGCTTCGGAAGCTTTATGCCAGCATCAATTTTTGCCTTGCTTGGTGCTATGTTTTTAGCAGGGCGTGATCTAGCAACACGTGCAATGAAGGTCAACCTTCCATCAGTAACGATTGCTTTATATGCCTTCTTAGCTTTTGGCATCTCAGGTTTTTTTATTATGCCATTTAACTCAGCAATGATAGCTCCAACATCAACTGATATTATGTATTTTATTGGAGCATCAACCTTTGGAGTAATTGCTTATTATTCAATTGTTATCTCTTCACGTATTGGTGAAATGTCAGTTATATCACCATTCCGATATACAAGAATAGTATTTGCAATGCTCCTAGCAATCATAATTCTAGGAGAGAGGCCAGATAGCTTCACATTCATTGGAGCTGCAGTTATTGTAGCCTCAGGGCTTTATACATTCATTCGAGAAAGTGTTTTAAATAAACCACAATAAAATTATAATTTTTAAACCATAGGACTTAACTTCCCTTGCAAGAAGCTAAAAGCATATGTTTAAAAAAAACTTGCTATACTTAACGAAATTGACTAACATCCGCACAAATTAACTTATACAAAGGAGTCGCTATGAATATGCCAAGAACAATACTTATCCCAAATGGTGACAATATAGTACATACATTTAGTGACAAAGAATTCAAAAATCGTCAAGAACGTCTTAGAATTCATATGGCACAAAATAATATTGATAGTGTAATTTTTACATCTATCCATGGTATTAATTATTACAGTGACTTCCTCTATTGTTCTTTTGGGAGGCCTTATGCGCTTGTTGTCACTCAAGAGAAAGCAACAACTGTAACCGCAAATATTGATGGTGGCCAACCTTGGCGACGAACTTTTGGTGAAAATTTGGTATACACAGACTGGCAAAAGGATAGTTACTTTTATGCATTACAACAGCTAATAAATAATAGTGGAAGAATTGGAATTGAGCATGACCATATTACTAAAGAGCGCCTAGATAAGCTTCAATCTGCCTTTGATAAAGCTGAGTTTATTGATATTTCAGCTGACTGCATGAAGATGCGCTCTGTTAAATCAGATGAAGAAATTGCACACATTATTCAAGGAGCAAACATTTGTGATATAGGTGGTTCAGCTTTAGTCGAGGCTATTAAAGAAGGTGCACCTGAGCACGAAATAGCTCTTCACTCAACACAGGCCATGGTTAGAGAAATCGCTAAGCGCTATCCGCATTCAGAGCTTATGGATACATGGACCTGGTTTCAGTCTGGCATCAATACTGATGGTGCTCATAACCCTGTTACTACAAGAAAAGTTCAAAAGGGTGATATTCTAAGTCTTAACTGTTTTTCAATGATTGCAGGCTATTATGTAGCACTAGAAAGAACTTTATTTTATGACCATGTTGATGATGAATCTCTTAGGTTATGGGAAATTAATGTAAAGGTTCATGAAGAAGGTATGAAACTTATCAAACCTGGAGTTGCATGCAAAGACATTGCTCTTGAACTTAATAAAATTTTTGAAGAATATGGTTTGCTTGAAAGCAGGACCTTTGGCTATGGTCACTCATTTGGTGTACTATCTCACTACTACGGCCGTGAAGCTGGAGTAGAGTTAAGAGAGGATATTGATACAGTTCTTCAGAAAAATATGATAGTTTCTATGGAGCCAATGATTATGATTCCAGAAGGACAGCCAGGTTCAGGAGGCTATCGCGAACATGATGTTATGGTATTAACTGAAGATAGTGCATATGACATTACCAAATTTCCATTTGGCCCAGAACATAATATAATTACTTAGTGGTGATCGGTTTTCTAGCTTTCGTACGAGTAGATCTCTACCATCATCTCGTCAGCAATTGTCTCTAGTTTATCTCTGATAAGGCTTTCATCCATAGAAGCAGGGAGATGAAGAGTGATTTGTGCCTTGAATAGTTGCTCTCCTGACATCGAGGCATCAATTATTTCAGTCTTTAGCTCTTCTACATTTGCTTGCAAATCATTAGCCAAGACATGGGAGAGTTTATTAATAATGCCAACATGATTTTGGCCTATAAGCTCAATATTGTAACTCTTAAAATTAGCTTGTTCTAGAGGCGCTGTTTCTTCGCATGCAATCTGTAAGCTTAACGAAGAAGAGACTAATGCTTTCTTTAATTTTTCAGCATTTTTTGATGGAACATTAACTTTCAAGATACCAGCAAACTTTCCTTCGAAGCTTGACATGCGACTTTCAATCCAATCACCTTCACTAGAAAGAATGATGTTTGACAACCCATCCACTAATCCAGGTTTGTCATCCCCTAATACACTAATCAAAAATGATTTCATAACAGTTATTTATAATTTTCAATACTCGGACAAGAACAAATTAAGTTTTTGTCCCCATAAACGTTATCTACTCGAGAGACTGGAGGCCAATACTTAACTCTTCTTAAGCTGTCTAAAGGGTACGCAGCCTCTTCCCTTGAATACGAAAAATTCCATTGTGTAGATGATACCATTTCTAGCGTGTGTGGCGAATTAATTAATGGATTATCTTTGGTCGAATACTCACCTGACTCAACCTTCTGTATCTCTTTCCTGATTTGTATCATGGCGTCACAAAATCGATCTAGCTCATCTAAAGATTCTGACTCCGTTGGCTCAATCATTAGTGTCCCTGCAACTGGAAATGACATAGTTGGCGCGTGAAAACCATAGTCAATTAATCGTTTTGCAACGTCATCAACACTAATACCTACTGTATCTTTGATAGGTCGAATGTCAACAATGCATTCATGGGCAACCCTACCATTCTCATCACTATAGAGTATTGGGTAATAATCTTCAAGCCTTTTAGTTATGTAATTTGCATTCAAGATTGCATTACATGTAGAATCATAAAGACCATCCTTCCCAAGCATTGCAATATACATCCAACTAATAGGCAAAATACTTCCTGAGCCCCAAGGTGCGCCAGAAATACTACCGACATCTGTATTATTTAATGGAGTTGTAGGTAAAAAATTTACCAAGTGTTCCTTAACTCCGATAGGTCCTACGCCTGGACCGCCACCTCCATGCGGTATTGCGAATGTCTTATGTAAGTTTAGATGTGAAACGTCACCCCCAAATTCACCAGGAGCAGAAATGCCAACCATAGCATTCATATTTGCACCATCAATATATACCTGACCTCCAGCACTATGTATGATCTCACACACCTCTTTTACATCTTTTTCAAATACTCCATGAGTAGAAGGATAGGTAATCATTATTGCTGCAAGATTATCAGCATTATCTTTACACTTTGATTTTAAATCTACAAGATCAATATTCCCACTATCTGCAGTCTTAACTACTACTACCTTCATACCTGCCATTTGCGCAGAAGCCGGGTTTGTGCCATGAGCAGAAGCAGGAATTAAACAAATATTTCGATTATCATCACCTCTGCTTCTGTGATATCCACGAATCGCAATAAGGCCAGCATACTCTCCCTGTGCTCCAGAGTTAGGTTGTAATGATATCGCTGAGTAGCCAGTTATTTCACAAAGCATCTCTTCAAGCTCGCTTATCATTTGCTGATATCCTATTACCTGATTCATTGGAACTGCAGGGTGAATTTGAGAAAATTCTGGCCAAGTAACGGGTATCAATTCAGCCGCAGCATTCAATTTCATTGTGCACGATCCAAGCGGAATCATTGAGCGATCAAGCGCTATATCTTTATCGCCAAGGTAGCGAATATACCTCATCATATTTGTTTCTGAGCGATAGGTATTGAAAACTTTATGTGTTAAAAATTTTGATTTGCGTTTTAAATTCTTGTTAATTTGAGTTTTATCTTTCTCAAATATGTTTTGAGCGTTAAGATTAGACTCTGTATTAAATATCCTCCATAAATACTCAATATCCTCAGGAGTGCTTAGCTCATCAAATGAAACTGAAACTAGAGTTTTACTAAAAACATTTATATTGTATCCATTTTTTTCAGCCTGCATAACAATAGCATCAGAGTTCTTTACTTCTATCGTTAATGTATCAAAAAATGTTTCATTTACAATACGAAATCCCATTTTTTCCATGCCGCCAGCAAAAACACTGACATAGCGAAAAATTCGTCCAGCGATATTTTTGAGACCTTGTGGGCCATGGTAAACCGCATACATACTAGCCATAATTGCTAAAAGCGCCTGTGCTGTACAAATATTACTAGTAGCCTTCTCACGACGAATGTGTTGTTCTCTAGTCTGTAATGCAAGTCGATATGCTAACCTACCTTTAGTATCAACTGAAGCACCAATAATGCGCCCTGGCATAGATCGCTTATACTTGTCATTGATAGACATATAAGCAGCGTGTGGACCACCATAACCAATTGGCACGCCAAATCTTTGAGTATTACCAACCACCAAATCTGCGCCCATTTCACCAGGCGGTTTTAAGAGCGTCAAAGACAGTAAGTCTGCACTAATTGCAACAAGCGCTTTTTTTTGATGGACCGACTCGATTAAATTTGAGTAATCACTAAAACCACCATAGGTATTAGGGTACTGTAATAATACTCCAAAGCAATCAAGCTCCTTTAGTTCAACCAAAGGATCACCAATAACTACTTCAATATTTAATGGCTCAGCTCGTGTCTTAATTACTTCAATATTTTGAGGATAACAGTCATTAGATACAAAAAAAACGTTACTCTTTGATTTACTAACTCGATGACATAAAGTCATAGCTTCAGCGCAAGCAGTAGCTTCATCAAGCATTGATGCGTTTGCTAAATCCATACCTGTTAAATCAGAGACCATTGTTTGAAAGTTCATTAATGCCTCTAAACGACCCTGAGATATTTCTGGTTGGTAAGGGGTGTAGGCTGAATACCAAGCGGGATTTTCTTGGATATTACGCTGAATTACAGGAGGTGTAATTGCATTGTAATAACCCTGACCAATGAATGACTTATAACGAATATTCATTCTTGCTAAGTTTCTTAGTTGCTTGAGTGCCGCCAACTCTGACATACCATTGGCTATATTCATCGGCTCTTTACGACGAATAATATCTGGCACAATCTCGTCAATCAATTTATCTAAGTTATCAAAACCAAGATAATCAAGCATCTGATTTTTCTGCTCACTTGAGGAACCAATATGCCTACTGGTAAAGGCATCATTATTCAATAAATCTTCGATCTTAGTGGCCATTAAACTCTTTCCTTATTCCTCAATAAAACTGTTGTATGCACTCTCATCCATCAAGTCATCTAACTCAGATGTATTCGATAATTTCACTTTAATAAACCAACCTTCGCCCATAGAATCCTCTGTAACTAATTCCGGCTCATCTTCCAAACGACTATTTACTTCAATAATCGTTCCAGAAACTGGTGCAACTAAGTCTGATGCTGCTTTAACTGACTCAATTACGGAAATATTTTCTCCGCGACTACATTCATCTCCAACTTCTGGCAACTCAACATAGACCAGGTCACCCAATTGTTCTTGGGCAAAATCTGTTATCCCAATTACCACTTGATCATCTCCTTTCAACTCCACCCATTCATGATCTTCAGAAAATTTAATACCCATGACTCCTCCTTATTTTGAATTTTTAACCTCTGTAATAGTTCTGTTTAATAAACGGCAATTTTACAATCTCAACTGCAATTTTTTTATCCCTTACCAGGGCAAAAAGTTTGGACTGATTTTCTATATAATTCTTTTTTATCCTTGCTATAGCTATAGGTCGATTAATACTTGGACCAAAACCTCCACTCGTAACTTGTCCAGCTTCATTACCCAATTCATCTTCAATTAGAGCACCATCTCGAACAGGCATCCTGCCTTCTGGCTGCAATCCGACAATCTTTGATTCAGAACCCTCATTGAGGTGATTCATAATTATATTGTCACCTAAATAATTACCCTCACGCTCACCTCCAGTTCTTCTTACCTTAGACAATGCCCAGTTCAGTGAAGACTCTACAGGACTATGATCATTATCAAGTTCATGCCCATAAAGAGATAATCCAGCCTCTAAACGAAGCGAGTCTCTTGCTCCAAGACCAACCCACTCTACTTCATCATGAGAGTGTAAAAGTTGTGCTAGTTTTTGAGCATGTTTAGCTGGAAGTGAGATTTCAAAGCCATCTTCACCTGTATATCCAGACCTGGTAATGAAACAATCAATTCCATTTATAACTAACTGTTTAGCAGTCATAAAAGTCATCTCACTGGTAGAAGGAGCAATCTCAGCTAATACTTCATGTGCCTTAGGTCCTTGCAATGCTAATAATGCAAGATTCTCAAGAAACTCTACTTTACACTCAACGCCAATATTGTTTAGCAAGTGTTCAAAATCAGCTTCCTTACAAGCAGCATTTACCACTAAAAATAAACTGTCATCGCCAAGATTTGTAACCATCAGATCATCCATTACACCACCATCTTTGTTTGTAAATAGGGCATAGCGTAATTTCATTAAAGGCAGATCAATAATATCGACTGGAACTAGAGACTCAAGAGCGGCCTTTGCACCCTCACCTGAGAGTCTAATCTGGCCCATATGTGAAACATCAAAAAGCCCAGCATTATTGCGAGTATGAAGGTGCTCTTTTTTTATCCCAAGGGGGTAACTGACAGGCATTTCATAGCCTGCAAATGGCACCATTTTAGCACCCGCATCAAGATGCATTTGATACATAGAAGTGGTTAGCATTTGTATACCTTTAACATCAGATATTAACTTAAAAGTTCATATTATATAAGAATAGTATTTTTAGTTGAATTCAATTGAAATTGAAATAAAATAAATTACTCTAAATAATCAAATATCAATTTTATAGACTGTAGATTTTACTATTATCATAAGAATTTTTTTCTAGAATACTGGCCGCACGCAACCTCTCTAGTGAAGTTGACACGTAATTATGGTGGTACCGAATTTATAGGTAACACCGTATATGAATGAGTTTATAGGATTAGATAAATTCAATGTTCCCATATTTTTTTATTCTTGAATTGACTATTATTATCTCCCAAACCACATTCTGGACAATACATTCTCTTTGCGGATAAATTGGTGCCACATCGTTGCCAAGAAATGCAATGCTATGGCTACAATCAAAATCTTTGTTAATACACCGTGTGCTATTCTAGGCGGTAGGTCGTCAAAAGTTTCTGGTAAAGCTTCACCACTTCCAAAAAATACAATATCTGACAAACCCGCCAAAATGGCTGTACCTAAACCGCTACCTACAATCAAGAAGACCAATATATATATTAAAATATGGCTATATTTACCTGCCTTATTGATGAAAATATCACCAGTGTCAATTGCCACAGGTTTACCCGTTTTCATTCTAACGAATAGTCTCAGCAACATCAAAATAAGAATAACCAAACCCGAGATAATATGAACTTTAAGTATTTCAATCTTGTCAGGGTTATCATTAGGTATATCTGCCAAAATAATACTACCAGCAAACAATGAAAACAATATCAATACAGCCAACAACCAGTGCAAACTTACTAGTAGTGGGTGGTAGCGTTTCATTTTTTTTCAAACATATCGATCCATGAATAATATCTGTTGACCCAAGTCCTTGTGATTGACTTAAGGTTAGTCCTTATGGCGAGTAGTTCGCTCTTAAACTTTACACAGAATTAATAGGTAAAAAAGTGTCAATACGGTGTAGTCCATTTTCGTATCATACTATTAGTATGAAGGTAATAATTTAACCTTAGAATTTTATAAAATCCCTTCATAACAAGCTATTACAGGCATAAAAAAAGACATCCGGAGATATCTTTATTCATTAATTATTCTCATATACTCTGTTATGTGTGTCATAGCAACGAATGAATGTTGCACATCTCATTAAGTGTTTAAGTCGTTGGGCACCTGCGTAGGTACATGAACTTCTAATACCACCTAATATGTCTTGAATTGTATTTGATACTTCACCACGATATGGAATTAATACTTCACGACCTTCTGAACTTCGATAATCTTTAAGTCCACCAAAGTGTTTTACATTTGCCGCATCTGAGCTCATGCCATAAAACTGTATAAATGATTTTTCTTCGGTCACACCAACTTCTTTTGTAATATATTCTTTAGTAATAATCTTGCCACCACCCTCGTCATGTCCTGCTAACATTCCACCTAGCATCACAAAGTCGGCTCCTCCAGCAAATGCTTTAACGACATCACCTGGTGTAGCACAACCACCGTCAGCAATAATATGTCCACCTAGTCCGTGAGCCGCATCGGCACATTCAATGACTGCTGATAATTGTGGATATCCAACACCAGTTTGAATACGAGTTGTACAAACACTGCCTGGTCCGATACCAACTTTAATGATATCTGCACCATTTAGAATTAATTCTTCTGTCATTTCACCAGTGACTACATTGCCTGCAATGATTACTACATTAGGATATTGTTTTCTAAACTTTCTAACGAAGTTACTAAATCGTTCACTATATCCATTTGCTACATCAATACAAACATACTTTAGATGGCCTTTATCAACTTGTTTGTATACTTCTTTGAACTTTGCCGAATCATTTTCAGTAATACCAAAACTCATTGCTACATGTTCTCGTCTGAAATCATTGCCAGCATTAAAGTAATCAACTAGCTCGTCTACTGCTAACGTCTTAACAAGACATGTAAACATTTGTTGTTTAGCAAGTATGTCTGCCATGTCAAATGTACCAACCCCATCCATATTAGATGCCATAATAGGCACACCTCGATAATGTCGATAATCATCAAGTGTATCACCTTTATAATTGCGAAATTTAAAGCCTCTTTCTAAGTCAACTTCTTTACGTGAGCCTAATGTGCTTCGTTTTGGTCTAATTAAAACATTGTTATAATCCAACTTGATATCTTCTTCAATTCTCATTTCTCAATTCCTAATGGTTTATAAACTTTCTGAATACTCTGTTACTATTGTTATTCCACCCCTCAAACATGAAACGAAATTTCGTTTATTTGAGACTATTTTTCTAGAAGACTTGCTGCTTCTACGGCAAGTAATTCAATATCCTTCCATTTTTTTTTCAAACATATCAATCTCCCATTAATAATATCTGTTAACCCAAGTCTTTGGGATTGAACTTATCCAATCTATTTCTTCAGTGCTGAGTGAAAGAGAGCCTGCTTTAGTTTTAGTTATTACTTCCTCGGGAGACTCTGCTCCAACTAATGCTACTACTGGAAATTTTTGATTAAGGACATAAGCTATAGCAATTTCATAAATAGATACTCCTTTTGTCTTAGCAAGAGAATTGGCTCTGTCTTTTCTTTCAAAGTTATCGTCAGAATAAAAAACTCTTACTAAATTATCATCATCAATATAATTTTTATTTCCTTTTGCAAAGAAACCACGACCAAGTGATGACCAAGCCACTAGTAAAAAATTATTTTTTTCTAACCAATTTTTATCATTTTGATCTGTTACAACTGTGTCAGGCCAATATGGTTCATTGGCCAAAGCCAATGAAAAATGTCGACTTGACCCTTGCATTGGAGTTTTTTTATTATTATTTGCATAATCAATGGCCTCATGCATTCTCTTTACACTCCAATTTGATGCTCCGTATCCACGTATACGTCCAGCTTTTATCTCTTCATCCAAGGCATCAACCAAGGGGCCAACATCTTGATTAGGGTCATCACGGTGAAACATCCATAAATCCAAATATTTCGTTTTCATTCTTTTAAGCGAACCGTCAATAGCTTTATGGATATACTCTGGATTAATTTTTGCACCGCCAGGATGTATTGGTGCGCAATATCCAGGAATCAGCCCTTTGCTAATAATAAAAACATTATCCCTAACTTTAGGATGCTCCTCGAGCCAATCTCCAATAACCATTTCTGAATATCCATGCTCTTCTACTGCACCATAGACTTCTGCAGTATCAATAAAAGTACCACCTTGCTTAACAAATTCATTTAATATAGAAAAATCTCTATCTTTTGAATCTGGATGAAAAATCATCGTTCCTAATCCAATTGTTGATATTTTTTTGTCACTGTTCGCAATTGAAAAATATTTCATTCTTCCTCCTTTTAAGATTATTCCCCAGATGCACCACCGCGTGTTGAGACGATTATCTCTTATAGACTATCTAAAAGTCCCAGTTTATCATCACCCATCACACTGATTAAAATTGATTTCATAACAACTTACTCATAATTTTCTATACTAGGACAAGAACAAATTAAATTCTTGTCACCATAAACATTATCTACTCGGGAAACAGGAGGTCAATACTTAACATTTTTTAGTGTATCTTTAAGTGCTGACAGTAAAAGTTCAATATTTTCCTTTCTTGAAGTGTATCCCATTAATCCGATTCTCCATATCTTGCCTTCAAGTGGACCCAGACCTGCTCCAATGTCAATGTTGTAGTTCTTCAGTAAAGAAGAGCGCACTCCTAAGTCATCTTGATCTTGAGGAATTAGTACACTGTTCAGTTGAGGTAGTCTACTAGCTTCGTCGACTAAGTAATCGATTTCTAGTTTATTAAGACCATCTCTGAGGAGTATGTGGTTTTGTTGGTGACGATTCCAAGAATTTTCAACTCCTTCCTCGGTTAACATCACCAAAGATTCATGTAGACCATACAAGGTGTTGACTGGTGCTGTGTGATGATATGCTCGCTTTGCGCCTTTGCCCCAATAACCCATCACCAAATTGAGATCTAGAAACCAACTTGTTACTGGTGTGTTTCGATTCGTTAATTTTTCAATTGCTCTGTCGTTAAAACTAACAGGCGATAACCCAGGCATTGCTGATAAGCACTTCTGAGAACCCGAATAGATGGCATCTATTCCCCATTCATCAACCCTTAATTCAGAACCTGCCAATGAAGTTACGGCGTCAACAATATTGATGCAGCCGTATTGATTGGCAATCTGACAGAGAGTTTTAGCATCAGAAAGTGCTCCAGTTGAAGTTTCTGCATGAACAAATGCAACAATTTTAGTATCAGGATTATCAACTAATGCCTGTTCCACTTTTTCAGGACTAACAGCAGTACCCCAATCATGCTCAACGACAACCGCTTTACCACCAAGACGAGTGACATTTTCTTTCATTCGCAAACCAAAGACACCATTGATACAAACGATAACTTTATCACCCGGCTCTACAAGATTTGCAAAGCATGTTTCCATGCCAGCTGATCCAGGAGCAGAGACAGGCATAGTCAGTGCATTTTCAGTTTTGAATACATATTTCAGCATTTCTTTAACTTCATCCATCATGTCAATAAATGCAGGGTCTAAATGTCCTATAGTAGGTCTAGCCATGGCATCTAGAATTCTGGGGTGAACATCTGAGGGGCCTGGTCCCATAAGTGTTCTGGTAGGTGGAGTAAATGATTGCATACAACTTACTCGTAATTTTCTAAACTTGGACAAGAAAAAATTTAATTAATGCGGCCATAAATCCTGCTTCTTCAATTTGTCGTAGTGCTAGCGGGGATTTTAAATCGATTACAGGTATCATTTGCTTCCTTACTGATACCATTGATATCTATGAGCCTTAAAACAACTGTTCTGTTCACCTGTAATGAATTTATTCAATGAGCTCGGATATTCTGCAAAGTCTGGGATAACATATTCCCAAACTGTTTCTCCTTCTGGAGTAACTTCAAATAGTCTACCGAATGCACTTTCACAGATAAAAGTGTTACCATTCCATAGTCGTTGTACACTGCCCATATACGGGCTAAAGAAACTAGGAGGCATTTCATCCACATAACTCCATACCAGTTCTTTTGTTTTTAGATCGTATTCAACAACACGACTATGATGTACAGTACCTGGTCGTATGTTGCCGTTATCAAAGCATAATAATCCTTTGTCTGTAATAACAGGACAATGCTGTTGTGCTACTTGTGGATACTTTAGTTCCCATACAATTTCTTTTGTATTCATGTCAACTGCAATAATACCGCTGCATACCCGTAGACTTAGGTAGACTAAGTTATCATGTTTCTTAACACCATTAATCATGGGCCAGTGGTCACCAGAGAAGCATTCATGTATGGGCCAGTCTTCTTCTTTAAGATGCTCCCACACATTCCACTCCCATACAGTTTCACCTGCTCGATTAACTTTTTTTACAACATCACTTTGCCTACCGTTGGGTGCTACTTCCGCCGCACAATATAACAAGCCATCATCTAGCCATTCAGCATCGTGGTGGTGGTAAATGTCTTCATGTTCCCAAACAATGTCGCCCTCTGGTGTTGCTTCCATAAAGTGTCCGCCGTGCCAAACATCCCAAGGTGCGTATAAGTTAACACTAGTTTTATGACTACCGTTGTAGCCCAAGTTACCATTTGGAAGTATTACAGCATCACGTCCTGGACGTACTGGCATTTGCCATTCATGTTCTACTTCGCCATCGTCTCTTAATAGTACAACTCTGCCGTTGCCTGTTTGTGGTGCAAATAATGTAAATCCGCCTGCACTTTTTTGTTCGTCCCAATGCGTTAGTCCTAGTCTTCTACGCTTTAGTGTTGTCATTTTATATCTCCGATTCGTGCCATTTATGAAGTAAAAAATATCCTAGCAAAGACACTGTTGTAAAGAACGCAAAGCCTAGTGCTGTTGCTGTAAGAATAAGTGCCATAACTAAAGGTGTTTCTAAGTCTGCTTGTGCATATATAATTTGCACACCTAGACCTCCGCTTTCACTTCCCGAGCCAATAATAAACTCGCCCACGATTGCACCAATAACACTGAGGCCTGCGGATATTTTCATACCTGCTATAGTGTGAGGTATTGCGGCAGGAAAACTCAATTTTAAAAAACTTGTTACTTTGCTTGTACTGTGCATATCAAATAGTTCTACTAGTGTTTTGGTAGTTGATTTAAGTCCTAGTAGTGTGTTGTTTATGATAGGGAATAGTGAAATAATAACACTAATAATAATGATGCTCTTTATTTCAAAACCAAACCATAATACAATCAACGGAGCCACAGCAACAACAGGTACGGTCTGTAATAGTATTGCATACGGGTATAAACTTCGTTCCATTATTTTACTTAGACTCATTAATGTTGCTACACTAATACCTATAGCAATAGCAATGATGTAACCTATAAATGCGGCTTTAAATGTAAGGCCTAGTCCGGTCATAATAATATTAAAGTCACTTACAAATGTTTTTGCTACTAACCAAGGCCCAGGTAACAAAAATGCCATGTCATATATTCTTGCACCAATGTGCCAGCTTGCAAAAAATAGTACAAGTATTAGTATAGGTGGTAATATCTTTTTTACTTCCATGCTGTGTTACCTTCTCGCACTCTTAACTTCTCACATATATCAATTACTAGTTGACTAAACTGTGGTTTTGATCTAATTTCTGGTGTTCGTTTTTTAAATGGTATATCAACTATGTGTGTAATCTTTCCGGGTCTAGGACTCATAACAACTACACGATTACTTAGATAAACTGCTTCAGCTACATTGTGTGTAACTAAGATACTAGTAAATTTATCTTTAAGCCACATCTCATGTATCTCTTCTTGCAATACTTCTCTTGTTAATTCGTCTACTGCACTTAATGGTTCATCTAACAATAGGTATTCAGGATTCAATACTAAACTTCTTGCTAGGCTTAATCTCATTTTCATTCCGCCACTTAGTTGATGCGGATAACTTTTTTCAAATCCGTCGAGCCCTACTTGCAATAAGGCTTGCCGTGCTTTTTCTTTTTTGTCTGGAACATTTTCTAGTTCCATTAATAATTCTACATTCTTCTGTACAGTTCTCCAAGGCAGTAATGCACTATCTTGAAATACAAAAGCGCCTTTGTTAGGCTTTTTAACACTTCCGTCTGTGGGTAGAAGGTCAGCAATTATTCTAAGCAAAGTAGATTTGCCACAGCCTGAAGGTCCAACAATACTGATGAACTCGCCTGTGGCAATGTCTAAATTGACTTCTTCTAATGCTTGAACTGCACCAAAGTGTTTACTTACTTTGGAAATTACAATCATCTCTATCTTTTATTCGCAGTTGCCCATAAAAGATAAATTGTAACTTGATACAGGATCAAAGTCACCTGGCACAACACCAACTTCTTTTAGCTGTTCAGCTAGTTCAGCCCAACGTGCTGATTCCATGCAACCAAGTTTGCTATAGTCTGTTGGCAAAAACTCTGCCTTCATAAGTGCGATAGCATTCATATGGATTGCTGGTGTAATCTTTGAACTTTTACCTAAGATCACATCCATAGTTGGTTTTGGATCGTTAAGTGATTTAACAAACGCCGCTCTAAGTCTAGTAACAACTTCTTGTACTAGTTCTGGGTTGTTGTCAATCATCTTTTGAGTAGTAAACAATGTGCTATATGGTTTATAACCTAAGTCTGCTACTTTAATTTGATCGTTTGGAATACCTTTTGCATCCAATCTTGCTGGTAGGAATATTGAATATCCTTGTTGAAACATTTCTGGAGAATTACCAAATAAACCTAAGTCGCCTTTTAGTGGGAATTCCTTAGCACTTACGCCATACTCTTTCTGAATCCACTTCCAATATGTAATACCGGGTACAACTGCAAAACGTCTTCCATCAAGGTCTGTAACAGTTTTAATACCTTGATCTGGATGGAATACTAATGAGTACGGAACATGTCCTAGGTTTGCAAAGATTGCTACTATTCCTGCACCTTTAGAGTTTGCCTTCATAACGCTGTCAGAACCGTTAAGACCAAACTCAACTTGACCACTAGCTACTGCGGTAGCTGTATTAATACCAGGTCCACCTGCTTTAGTAATAATTTTAAGATCGTGTGCATCGTTATCTAGTGTAGCTTGCCAAAAAACACTTTGGTTACCTTGTGGGAACCAATCCATTAATAGTGTAACTTCTTTTGCAGAAGCGATTGTAGCAAATGTTATTGCTATTATTGCGAGTAAAAATGATTTCATTTTAATTTCCCCTTATATTATTATATTTAATCCTTATATTATTATATTTAATCTTGGAATGGACGAATCCATTCTAAGTCATATGTATTTAAACATATGATGTTTGAATAATCAAGCAATTTATTCAAAATATTTTCTTTGTATAGAATTAAGAATAATATGCATTGCCTAGCCCTCATGTATATAGTTGTATATGATATTAATAAAGACTGTAGGATTGAGTAGTAGTCAGTAACTGCAAAAGGGTTTATAAATATAAAATTCGGAAAAATATTTCTACTTTCTATGAGTAGAGGGTTATATAAATTATTTTTTTGGAGCAATAATTTGATTTTTTAATTGATGTCTTGCATCAACCAATAGATTGTTCATCCCTTCTTCAGCCTTATCAGCATCTCTTTGAATAATAGCATCAGCTATTTTCCTGTGGAATTGAATTGATTCTTTGTTTTTACGAGGATCTTTATTTGTTAGTCTGATTGAACTTAGTAAGGCCGAAAAAATTAGTCCTTCCATTGCCCGCATGATTTCATTATTTGTAGCTCGGAATATTGCCCTGTGCCATAAAGCATCAGAGATCACAAAGTTATCAATTGAAGATTGTTCTTCTTCCATCCGAGTTTGAATTATGTCTATTTCTGCCAACTGTTTATCTCTTCCATGTTTGCAAGCCCAACGAGCAGCTTTAGGTTCAATTATTAATTGCACATCCATTAATTGGCTTAGAAAATCACGATCAGGAGGAGCTGATAAATGCCATGCCAATACATCATTGTCCAACAAACCCCATTTTGTCCTTTCTTGAACACGAGTTCCAATACCTCTTCTTACTTCTAATAAACCCTTACCAACAAGAATCTTTACTGCATCCCTAATAACAGATCGACTTACACTAAAGCGCTCGCTTAACGACAACTCATCTTCTATTAAGTCGCCTGGCCTATAGTTACCTGATACAATTCTACGACCTATTTCACGTGACACCTGAACTGCAGTACTGTGTGCAAGACTATCTGTTTCCTTAAGGTCATAGTAAATTAATTCACTCATAAAACAATTATAATCATATGATGTTTAAAAATAAAGTATGTTTGAAAAAAAATCATGATTTATTTGAAAATAAGATTCAGTAACAACATGAACCTAGTTAAATCCAAATTTCGTTTGATATGTGAGGGAGGGTATACAAATACTTAGGCCTGATTAATATCCATTTTCCTTGCTATATATAGGATATGGTGATTCTCCTTTATTGATACGATAAATATTTTCAGCAATAGTATTTGCAGCAGATTTAGGGTTACTTTGCCCTGCGATGTGAGGTGTGATATACACCGAAGGATGACTCCAAAGTAAATTATTTTCTGGCAAAGGCTCTTTCGCAAATACATCTAAAGCAGCAGCAGCAATGTGGCCATCGTCTAATAATAATAAAAGATCTTTCTCATTAATAATTCCACCTCTACCAATATTAATAATAAATGAACCTTTAGGAAGGTTTTCAAGCTCCTTTTTTGTAATAATATCAGTAGTATTTTCAGTTAATGGGAGTACATTAATTAATATATCTGTCTTACTCAGGAAATCGGAAAGTTGATCTTTGCCAAAAAAATACTCAATCCCAACTAAAGATTCTTTTTTTCTAGCTCCCCAACCAATCACATTGAAATCTAAATTAATTAACAAGTCGCCAATACTGTTTCCAATATTTCCTAACCCCATAATGCCAATTGTTCGATCCTCACTCTGAACAGAGCTTTGCTGGATCCACTTGCGGTTAGATTGTTGAATTCTATAAAGGTACTGATCACTATGAAAATGTAAAACCCAATGCAGCGAATGAAGACACATTTCATGAGTTAATTTTTTATCAACTAGACGAATTATAGGTAATCCATCAGGCAAATCAGGGTCACTAATAATATGATCTACCCCAGCCCCTAGAGATAGAATCGCTTTTAAATTTGGATATTGATTTAGTATGCCTGGAGGGTGTTTCCAGACTACAGCATATTCCACCTTATCAACATCACCTTCATCAGGATAAACTTTTATATCCATCTCTGGCATAGCTATTTTCAGGCCATTTGACCAGACCTCCATATCCTCCCAAAAGTCTGTAGATGCTAATAATATTGACATTGTTATTAAGGAAAATTTGTAATTAAAAAGTTATTTGGTTATTATATCTTTGAGTGTGTTCTAAGATAATCAAGAATTTGAGTCACAAGATCATCAATTTTTGCATCACTGTTTTGAAGAACAATTTCTGAAATTTCAGGCACCTCATAATCAGAATCAATACCGGTAAAGTTTTTTAATCTCCCAGCTCTTGCTTTCTTATAAAGCCCTTTAGAATCTCGCGCTTCACAAACCTCAATTGGTGTATCGATATAAACCTCAATAAACTCTCCATCATTAAATAAATTTCTTGCCATTAATCGCTCTGCGCGGAAAGGTGAGATAAATGAAACCAAGGTAATCAATCCTGACGAAACCATTAACTTTGAGACTTCAGCAATTCTACGAATGTTCTCAACCCTATCTTGATCTGTGAATCCTAAATCTCTATTAAGTCCATGACGCACATTGTCACCATCAAGAAGCATCGTATGTTTGCCAAGCTCATAAAGTTTTTTCTCAAGCGCATCAGCAATACTTGACTTTCCTGATCCAGAAAGCCCAGTAAACCATAGCACGCATGGCTTTTGTTGTTTATTAATGGAGCGGACCTCTTGATTAATATTTGTTTCATGCCAGCTAATATTTTCTGCACGCCTAAGTGCAAAATCAATTAAACCAGCACCAATCATGGAGTTGTTTAATGAATCAAAAATTGTAAAAGAACCTGTTATTTGGTTGTCGCTGTAAGCATCAAATGACACTTTCTGACTCAGCGATAACTTACAATAACCAATCTCATCTTGCTCCAGCGTTTTTGCTGCAAGCTGACTAAGTGTATTAATATCAATCTTAAAGCTAAGATCCGTTACTTGAACAGTGGTAGTTTCATTTTCAAAATGAATGCTATAGGTTCGCTCAGGAATCATTGGCTCACTATCAAGCCAAAGGATATACGCTGCCAACTGATCTGATTCATCAGGCTTATCTTCAGCCTGATTACTGATTTCATGTCCAACATGAAATCTATCAAGGAGATCATGAATTCGATTTAAATGGTCGTTCTTTGACATAGCTTATTTATGAATAAAATATTAAATTGATATTGATATTATAGTTAATTGGTTATGAATGCTGTTTTATAACTTCAAGTAATCGATCAACATCTTTCAACTCAGAATTCCAAGCAGTTACAAACCTAACCGCTTTCCCGTCTAGCTCTTCTTCGTTAATATCATAGCCAGCATTATTTAAATAATCTATAAGCTCACGAGGGAGATTAACAAAAACTTCATTCGATTGAGTTGGGTATGCCAATTCAATATTGGAAAAAGCATTCAAACCCTCGCTTAAAATTTTTGCCATTGAGTTTGAATGCTGAGCATTTCGAATCCACAAATCATCTGTGACATAGGCTTCGAGTTGGGATGAAATAAAACGCATTTTTGAAAGAAGTTGACCAGATCTTTTGTGTAAATATGGAAAATTACCAACCATATCGGGTTTAAAAAATATAATCGCCTCAGCAGCAAGGCAGCCATTTTTGGTGCCTCCCAATGTAAGAACATCGACCCCAGATTTCCAGGTCATTTCTGCTGGACTTACATCAAGAGATGCTAAGGCATTTGCAAAGCGAGCACCATCCATATGGACACTCATTTTATGCTTACGCGCTATTTTGGAAATTGCCTTAATCTCATCCAATTGATAGACAGTTCCAGTTTCACATGACTGAGTAATACTTACAACAGTGGGTTGGGTAACATGCACATTTCCAGATCCTCTTATTGTTTCAGCAAGTTCATGAGCTTTAATTCTTCCGTTACTACTTCGCATAGGAATTAACTTTGCACCACCAGTAAAAAGTTCAGGTGCGCCGCACTCATCAGTATTAATATGAGATAACTCATGACAATAAATTTTTCCGAAAACTGGAGCTAGTGCAGAGAGTGCTAAAGCATTTGAAGCCGTTCCACTTACTGCTAGAAAAACCTCAACATCTGTTTCAAAAATCTCCGACAACTTCGTTTGCAAGCGGGATGACCATTCATCATCACCATAGGATGTAGCAATACCAGAATTAGCAGCCACGACAGCATCCATAACCTCAGGACAAGCACCGGTCACGTTATCTGATGCGAATAAATCATTCATTCAATTCTCCTTAATTAATCTATGATTATGAGTTTACGATTAACGTTAGATAATCGCTCCCCACCTTTTTCAGTAACCACAAATGGCTCTGAAATAGCTGCTCCAAAATCCTCTAGCCACATACCAGACTGAAAATGAAAGCACATCCCCGCCTCTAAAACGGTATTGTCGCCACTACGTAAACTTGCTGTTCTCTCACCCCAATCTGGAGGGTAATTTAAACCTATAGAATAACCCACTCGGCTCTCTTTTTGATAGCCATTACGCTTCAAAATACCTTGCCAAATTTCCTCAACCTCACCGCATGTCACCCCAGGCTTTGCTGCTGCAAGAGCACTATCACCTCCCTCAATGATAACCTCAGCCAGTCGAATTATCTCTTCAGGTGGTATACCAATGTGCGCTGTTCGCGTTAGTGGTACATTATAGTGCCGACGTGCTGCGCCTAGCTCCATAACAACCAGACCATTATCTGGTATAGGGTTATCCGTCCATGTAAGATGTGGCGTGCTTGTTCCTTCGCCAACCTGAATTAAAGGACACAGGCCTGTGTAATCACCAAATTTACCATCTAACCCACTAATCTGTGAATGGTATACATCAGCAATGATTTCGTATTGCTTGATACCAGGTTTGATATTATTAATAGCCTGCTTCATAGTATTTGTAACATTTCGACCAGCTTCACGCATATAAACAAGTTCAGCATCAGATTTCACTATACGTGCCCAGTTTACAAGTTCGGCATTGTCCAAAATATGTGCATTAGGCAGGCCATTAACGAGGTGTTGCTGCGCACGTGCAGTATAGTAATGTGCATCTAGTTCAACGCCAATCCTCGCAGAACCCCAACCACGAGAAATAATCAGGTCACACAATTCATCAAAGGGGTGTTTTGTAACATGGTGAACCAATGCTTCAGAAAAACCAATGATATTTTCAGAACTTATATCGGTAGTAATCGCGGCCGACTTGGCATCCTGAGCACGCCCAAACCATATCGGCGTTGATTCATTCAAATGCAGGAGTACAGCCTGAGGAGTATAAAATGACCAGCCATCGAAACCTGTAAGCCAATTCATATTGGCTGGGTCTTGACAAATAAGAAGTTCAAAACCGGCTTTCTCCATGCGCAGTTTTACGTTTCTGACACGTTGGTCATATTCGGACTTTTGAAACGGTTTATTATAATTCATAACATTATCTCCATTTATTTCGTGTTGTAGTTCTATATACAATAAATACCATAGGTATTAGATCTACAAACGCATTAACTGTCCGTAACCTGAAATTTTGCCATTAAAACCTGCAAAGCGTAATGACTGCCAAAACATCGCTTGAACGGCAGTAATAACAGGCTTACCAAGTTTCTGTTCTATTTTATCAATCACCTCAACGGCTCGGATAGCTGTGCAAGAAATAAACAAAGCATCGGCATCATCCCTGTCAGCCTCAAGAGCCGCATTAAAGATACTTTGTGGAGTCACCAACGCCATAGTTTCATTCTCCACTATTTTAAAACTACTAAATGCAGAAATCGATTTACCATGATCTTCTAAATACCTCGCAATATCGGCGTTAACATCATCTACGTAGGGGGTCAACACTGCAATTCGTTGTGCTCTGAAAAGATCAAGAGCTGCCAAAGATGAGGTAATCGGCGTCACAACTGCAATGCCAGGGCGGGCGGCTTGTATGAGTGAGCGTATTTTATCAAAACCCATCACGGCCGTTCCCGAGGTACAGCTATATGCCACTACGTCCAAACGCCCCTCAGGCACAATAAGAGAGGTCGCTTCAGTAATGAGCGGCTCCATCTCACGAAGAGATTCAGCTGTACATTCCGGTGTATTACTTATCCTACTTGTATAAACAACGACATCATCACTGGGGCGCATATTCATAAAGTCGCGCTCGGTAACATAATCATTGGAAAGAGCGACCAGACCAATTCTGTATAGCCCCGGTCCCTGGTCAAGTTTGATGCTTTTACTCACAAGTTCAAAGCTCTTGGTATCGTTCATTTATGAAACTCGAAAGTTATTAATAAAATAAAAATATTGTACATTACGGATTACTTTCAAGCTGTTATGTTTACTAGCGTTTTAGAGTTATTTAAGGTTGGGGTTGGTCCATCAAGCTCACATACAATGGGACCCATGGTTGCCACTGTAAACTTTATTGAGTGTTAAACTAATCTGTATCAACCATTCCCGCGCCTGCTCCTGAAGCCCTAGATTCAGCACTTGACTTCACCAAACAACGCGAAAAATAGTCATAAATTCCCTGCCAATCCTCCCTTACTTTAACGCCGTTATGAAGTATGTTCAATTTCTCTTCAGCTAAGTTAAATGTTTTAACAGTTTTACCTTTATAGGATTCATTACTTAATCCTAAAGGTGAAATTAACATATCAGCATTGCTACTAAGTTCTATAGGATTGGTTGATGAACTTAAAATTTCCCATACCTCATTATCAATTAAGTTAACTTGGAATTGATTTTCGTCTTGGTCAACCCAAAATACTTTTAATCCACTACATTGGTTTGCGCCTAGAGCAGAAACAACTAACAATGGAGAATCAACATTGCTAATTTTTAATTCACCATTCGCACTATTGACTTCGACCCAGTCTACACAACTTGCAGAAGCCTCTAGAGAAGACAATAATTTACTTTTTGGACAAAATAAATGCCCTTCTTCTTTTACCTTTTCAAATTTAATTGCTAAGCTGCTTACTTCACTGTCTAGGTTATCAAGCGCTTTCAAACTACATAATGAAGGATCAAAACCATTTTCTGAAATCCACATATTGCTTCGTGCAAAGTCCTCTGAGAGACCAATAGGTACCTCTACACCGAAGGCTGCTCGAGTGAAATAAAAAAGGACTTCATTTAATGAAATCGTTAAATCGCTTTTTGACATGTACAGTTTATACACGGATATGACTGCGAACGGCCTGCAATTGGAAATGACCAACAGTCATGATTTGGCTCTGAAAGTTGATCCGGCATTGGTGCGCCTTGATACATAGATATCCGAGTCCATAGGTCTGACTTGGGATCATACTTTGAGGCACCAAAGAATGCCAACTTAAAACGCAAAAGATCCAGTGGCCTCATTGATTCACTTAACAAGTTATCTTGGACTTCTGAATAAGGCCTTACAAAAGTATTTTGAATTCGACGAATAATATGTCTAAACTGAGGATGCATCATAACAAATTCACTGATAGGTACGTCATCATGAGTCTCTGATAACTTCTCATTTAGATCGTGCACATCACGCCCAATTGCTAAAGGCATTTCTTGCTCAACCCCATCATCAACACCCTTTGAGCCAAATCGAGGCTCTAATTTATCTTCAGAATAGTACCAAAAATGATGCTGTGATTCTTCTAAAGAAAAGTCAATAGTTGTTGCCCACTGATAGCAATCTTCAACAACCACTTTTAATTGAGATAACGACATGTCAGCCTTAAATTTTGGGATTGAAGTAGTTGACATTGTCTCTGCAAGATCATCTACTATCAATCCATGAGGTTCTATAATTAGAGAGACAATCATCTCTTGACATTCCAAAGAAAAATTGTCCTCAACATAGTGATAAATACCATTCCATGGATAGGGCTTGAATATATTTGATTCATCTTCACACCAAATCCTGAGTGCCTGAATTTCATCAGTTAAGCATGAAATTCTTTCTGCCTGAACAGCGTCTTCAACATTCCATTCATCAATATGCTGGCTGACCTGAAGTAGTGACTTTAAAAAAACTTCTAGAGTACCTTGAAGTGGAGTTTCAATCGATCTTACTCTTGCCAAAGCGGTCTCTTTAGCAACAACCCAATTATGAATTAATGTTGGATGCTTAAGTATAAATGGCGCCATACCTAGTCCTGTTGAGTTCCCAACACCAACAAATTGACGAGTGTTTTCATTCAACCTTACCGCTTTGTCACCCCCTCTTTCTTTAGCAAGCTCTTCAACTGAATCTATCGTGAACCATCGAATCAAATAAACCGCTAATAACTCTATTTGAAATGGAGGTTTACACTCTTCCCGATCAGCAATCTTAGCTCTGTCAGCGCAACCAAACTTACCACTACCATAAACAGCAGTAGTTCGCATTAAATAACCTACAGATGATAATAAATCGAGATCTGGCTGAATTCCCTTTGCCAAGGAGGAAATGACATTTTCAAAGACTCTTAGGCTTTTATTTGCCCTTGCCAATACAAGCTCGCTTGGCCTATATCGTCCGCCTTCTTGCTTTGGAGTGTTGTTTGCTAAATAATCAATATCATCTTGTGCAGGTATGCCATCAAATAGACTAAATGTTGCATCCCATACTTCTGCAATAACCCTATCTGTTCTCATTTCAGCTGGTATCTCTTGAGTAAAAGCAATCAATGAGTAAGTTCTTAGTGGTGTAATAGCTGAATAAACGCTGACACCATAACCATCCTTATCAACCTCACGACTAATTCTCTCAAATTTCCAATTCTCCTTAGACATACGCCTAATGAGCGTTCGCATAAAACTTAAACGAGTTGGGAATGAAGAGCCCATTCTATCTAGACGCATTACCTGTTCAGGTGATCGCATAAAATCAGAATCGATATCAAGTAATACTGTGTCAGTAGTCATCGATATTATTTTAAAGATTCAAAAGATGATTCAAAAAATCTTAGCCAATTATTACCCATTACTAAATCTACATCATCATTAGAGAGCCCTACACTCATTAGTCCTGTTGCAATATTTACAAAGTCACGGTTACCCCGAAACCATTCAGGTTGATCTGGAAAGCCAGCAAAGCCAGCTGAACCTTCACCATAGTCACGTTCATTTGTCCACGTACCATTTCTCATCCATTCTACAACACTGTCAGGCTGGTTTTGACACAAGTCAGTCCCAATCCCAATATTATTAACTCCCATGATTTCTGCTGTATCAGCAATCATTGTGCAGAAACTTTCTAATGTGCAGTTTGTACCATCCTTTAGGTGATGTGGATATACTGAAAATCCGAGCATACTTCCACTTTCTCCAAGAGCCTCAAGAACCTTATTAGACTTATTCCTTACTGCAGGATGCCAAAAAGTTGGATTGGCATGAGTTATTGCAATTGGGCGTTCAGAGATTTCAATGGCTTCAAGAGTTGAGCGCTCAGCAGAATGACTCATATCAACAACCAGGCCGACTCTATTCATTTCTTTTATTACCTGCTTACCCATTCGAGTAATACCAGGGTCATTTTCTTCATAGCAGCCTGTAGCTAATAAGCTCTGATTGTTGTAGGTTAACTGCATAAATCTGATACCTAACTGATGACATATTTCGACCAGTCCAATATTATCTTCAATAGGTGAACAATTCTGAAATCCAAAAAATATAGCAGTACGCCCTTCTTTTTGTGCTTTGCGAACATCGTTTGCTGTTCGACCATGAAAAATCATACTTGAATAGCTTTCAAAACGACGGTTCCAGTCCATAACATTTTGAACCATCTCCTGAAAGTCTTCATGGTAGCAAATTGTAACGTGGACCGCACTTAAACCACCTTCATTAATTTGTTTGAAAACCTCTTCACTCCAATTGTTGTATTGGAGGGCGTCAATGAAAAGTGATGAATGAGCCATTATGGATTACCGCCAGAAATATAAGAGGTTTTTACTTGAGTATAAAGCTCTTTAGCATACGTACCTTGCTCTCTTGGGCCAAAACTTGAGTTTTTTCTACCACCAAAAGGAACATGGTAATCAGTACCTGCTGTTGGCAAGTTAACCATAACGCAACCACTCTCTGCATTTCTTCGAAAATGATTAGCCCGTGACAAGGACTGAGTAATGATTCCTGAAACTAAACCAAAATCTGTGTCATTGGCGACTGAAAGTGCTTCGTCATAGTCCGCAACTTTAATAACACAAGCCATGGGCGCAAACAATTCTTCACGATTCACTCTCATTGAGTTATTACCGCCGACTAACAAAGCAGGTTGCATATAAAATCCAGGATTATCAAGGTCAAGCTTCTGACCCCCACACACGACCTCACAACCCTCTTCTTTTGCCAAGTCCATATAATTAAGATTTGAGTCTAACTGCTGCTGACTAGCTGCTGGACCAATTTGAGTCCCTTCTTCAAGAGCATGTCCGACCTTAAGAGCTGAAGTAGACTGAGTCATTCGATCGACAAACTCATCATGGATAGATGTGTGAACAACTAGCCTTGATGATGCAGTACATTTTTGCCCAGTACTTCCAAAAGCGCCTCCTGTAGCTGCAGCTACAGCAACATCAATATCTGCATCATCCATTACAACCAATGGATTTTTAGAACCTAATTCCAATTGGAATTTGGTTAAATTTTTTGCTGCAGCACCTGCTATTTGAAGACCAACATCATAAGAACCAGTAAAACTAATCGCATGAACTTTTGGGCTTTCAGCTAGCGCCTGACCGATAGATGATCCAGAGCCCATAACTAAATTAAATAGCCCTTTGGGAATGTCTTGTTTAGAGATGATTTCAGTCAACGCCACGGCACTCGCTGGAGTGAGGTTAGCAGGTTTCCAAATAACAGCGTTACCAAATGCTAATGCTGGAGCAATTTTCCAACTTGCAGTAGCGGTGGGGAAATTCCACGGCGAAATAATTGCAACTGTGCCCATAGGTTCACGACGAACATCGATTTCAATTCCTGGCCTAACTGAATCTGCTGTGTCACCACTTTGACGAAGCACTTCAGCTGCATAATAGGTAAAAAATTGACCGGCTCTATAAACTTCACCCTTCCCTTCAGCAACTGGTTTGCCCTCTTCACGAGACAATAATTCACCAAGTTCAGCGCTGCGAGCCATCATCTCTTCACCAATCTTCATTAATACTGCTTGCCTCTGCTCTAAGCCAACAGCTGCCCATTGCTTTTGAGCAATTTGTGCTGAATTCAGTGCATCATCTAGGTGCGAGTTATTTGCTTGAGCAAACTCACCAATAACGTCATTCGTATCGGAGGGGTTTATGTTTGATATTGAGCTAGAACCTTTGATCCAATCGCCAGCTATATAGTTATTAGAAAGATTAAACATTATTTTTATTCATTTTGCAAAACACTAAATTTTACTCTTAATTATTGATTTATCAAGAATATAAGGCTCTATGTAAATATACTTTTTTTCATGTTTATGTGAAAAAATAATGTTGCATTAAATAATTATTTAATCTAGGATATGCAATATGTCTACAGTAAAATATATCTATATATGGCTATCTCTACGGAAAGACTTGGAAGAAATGCAAGAAGGACTGATTGGGCCCCTCAAGAATTGGTAGATTAAAAGAGTAGCAATGAGCAAAATCAAGCTACCAAAAAATCCTGGCCATACAGGCTGGAAAGATATTCTTCCAAACAGAGAGGTCAATCAAAATCTGACTGAGAACCTTAATGCAGACTATGTAATTATTGGTGGAGGATTCGCGGGACTTTCTGCTGCTCGCCGTTTAAACCAAATAGATAAGAATGCAAAAGTTGTATTACTAGAAGCCTGTGAAATTGGTGAAGGGCCTGCAGGTCGAAACTCCGGTTTCATGATTGACCTTCCTCACAACTTAGCATCTGATGACTACTTAGGTAATCTCGAAAAAGACCTCGAGCAAACACTTGTTAATCGTTCTGCAATTGAGTTTGCAAAGAGTGCATCTGATGAATATCAAATGCCTTCAGAGGCGATTCAACATGTTGGCAAAACTAATGCTGCTGCAACCAAAAAGGGTATGGCCTTTAATACTGAATATGGAAAACATCTAACAAAAACGGGTGAGAATTTTAAAATGTTGGACGCCAATGAAATGAAAGATTTAACAGGTATTGACTATTATATAAATGGCTTGTGGACTCCAGGAACAGCAATGCTCCAGCCTGCTCTATACATTCAAAAACTAGCTGATGGTGTCTCTAAAAATACCAATATAACGATCTACGAAAACTCCCCAGTCATTGACCTAGTTGATGAAGGAAGGCAAAGCGGTGAAAAAGTATGGAAGGCTAAAACTAAACTGGGCTCAATATCGAGTTCAAAAATTATATTAGCAGTAAATGGAGTGGTTGAACGTTTCGGATATTTCCAAAAAAAGCTAATGACTATTTTTACGTACTCATCCATGACAAGAAAATTAACATCTGATGAAGTTAATGCATTAGGTGGATCATCAGAATGGGGGCTAACCTCAGCTGATGCAATGGGCTCTTCAGTCAGACGTATATCGGGAATTGGAGGAGATCGAATTTTAGTTCGAAACCGCTGGTCATATAATCCAAGCATGGAAGCTTCTAGTTCGTTTATGAAATCCGCTTCAAAGAGTCACATTGACTCATTCAATGCTCGCTTTCCAATGTTAAATAAAGTGTCTATGGAGTATCGTTGGGGAGGCAGATTATGCCTTAGCCTCAATAATGTTTTTGCACAGGGTAAAGTCGATGAAGGAATATATTCAGCTTGCTGTCAAAATGGCCTAGGAACTGCAAAAGGCACAGCCATAGGGATAATCACAGCAGAAAAAATAAGTGGCGAAAATAATAGTCTTGTGCCTAACTTTGCCGATGAAGAGCCACCAAAAAAACTGATGCCAAAGCCACTCATGTGGATTGGTGTCAATAGCTACATGCGCTGGAAAGAGCTTATGGCAGGAAAAGAAAAATAATCCTTTTAAATATCAATTATGGGACGGCACAAGTACTAACTTTCCTACATATTTTTTTGATAAAAAGTCTTTTTGAGCATTCACAATATCTTCAAGTGGATAGCTCTTCGAAACCAAGGGTTTAATTTCATTTCTTTCAATGTAACTAATCAAATTCTCAAATACGTGACCATCTTGAAAAGTACATCCCATTAATGTCAAGTCCTTTAAATAAAGAGTTCTAACATCCAATTCAACTATGGGGCCGGCAATCGCCCCTGCTGCTGCATAGCGACCCCCTTTCTTAAGTACTTCAAGTAACTCCCCCCATTTTCTACCTGCAACAAGATCAATCACTACATCAACACACTCCTTGCCCAGAATATCAATTAAATTGTCTTCTCGTTTTACGACATGATCGGCACCAATACTTTTTACATCGGTGATTTTTTGCTCACTAGCTACCGCGATGATTGTCGCACCCCGTCTCTTAGCTAATTGAATTGCAGCTGATCCAACACCACCAGAAGAACCCGTAATCAAAACAGTTTCTCCTTTACTAACATTTGATCGCTCAAGAAGGTTTTCTGCTGTTGAGTACGCGCAAGGAATAGAACCTAATTCAATATCACTCCAGTCACTCTCGATTTTATAACTTTCATCACTAAAAGCAACCATATATTGTGCAAAAGAACCGTTACATTCTGAGCCAACAGTCCAACACTCAAAGGGTTTGTACTCAACCGCCTGTTGCTGCATAGTTCGAACTAAAACTCGCTCACCTATGCGCTTAACATTTATATCATCGCCTACAGCGACAATTTCACCACAACAATCAGCTCCTTGAATAATGGGAAAATTGAGAGGAACCCCTGACCAACTTCCGTCATCATTTTCGGGATTATCAAAACCTTTTGAACCTCCGATACTTGTTTCGCCTGTTACCGATTTTGAATACCAAGCAGTGCGTGTATTGATGTCGGTATTGTTAATTCCTGCAGCCAAAACCCTAATAAGTACCTGATCTGAATTTGGACTAGGGACCTCAACATCAGTCCGGAAATCCAAAACATCAAAACCGCCATGACCGGTTGTTAAGACTGCACTCATTTTTTTTGGAATACTCATCATTCCCTGTCCTTTAAAACACTATTCAGTTAGCATTAAAGCAACAAGTCAGACTCGAAAGGATATTTAGATAGAACCTCGTAGCCTTTGTCAGTAATCAAAACCTGTTCCTCTAGTTTGACGCCTGGTCCACCATCACGGCGTCCGACATAACTCTCTACAGTTAAAACCATTCCCGACTTTATGACACCTTCGCAACTGTTTTCATTCCACTCCCATGTGAAGGGAATGGCGGGGTATTCGTCACACAGCCCGACTCCATGATACAACATCGAATAATGTCGAAACTCATTTTTCGGGTACTCTCTAGAAGAAAATGACAACTCTTTAAAGGTAAGGCCTGGTCGCAATATTCCTACATTTTGTTGAACCTGTTCGTAAGCCATAGTATAGATATCTTTTTGCGCTGAACTTGCCGACTTTTCACCACACATCCAAGTACGAGAAATGTCAGTACAGTAGCCGTATGCACCAACCAAATCTGTATCAAAACCTATTAAATCTCCATTCTGAATAGGGCGTGACGAACATTCTTGATACCATGGATTAGCCCTAGGGCCGGCCGCAAGTAGACGCGTTTCAATCCATTCAGCTCCTCTAGAAACAGCCTCCATTTGAAACTGACTCCAGAGTTTTTGCTCAGTAATTCCAGGCTCACAATGGGAGCGCATCAACTCAATAGATTTTTCACAGGCAAATATAGAGCGCCTCATCGCAACGATCTCTTCTTCCGACTTGATCAACCTTGCCAACTCCATCACCTCCTCGCCATTAGCTAGCTCCAAGCCTTGTTCTTCAAGCTGATGAACACCTTCAGTTGCGCAATGATCTAGAGCCAATCGTTTGTTACCATGGCTGAACTGAGTAACTATTTCTGCAATATCTTTGGCCCAGATTTTGGCCTTACGTTTGCTAAATTCACCCGCCGTAAAATACAGATATGTAATAGCTGGACGCACTTCTGTTATTAGTGGATTATGGTTAGAAAGAAACTCATGGCCGTCAAACTCGAAAATGATAACAGGACCTTGTGTCATTACTAGAGCATAACGAGCAGCGTTGTGTGATGTCCAGGCAGACATATTTGTGCTGTCGGTTGCATAGCGAATATTGACTGGATCATAGAGTAGAATACCGGCACAATCAAACTCAATTAATTTATCACGAAGTCTTTGTAATCGGTACTCCCGAATACTTGTCATGTTCGGACTTACCAACCCGGCTTCTACCCACTCGGATTCAGCAAGAGCACCCGGACCAAGTGCATGTTTATTTAAACTATAAATATCTTCATCACCTGCTACTTGAGGGGCAATTTTAGGTTGGTGTCTTTTTGAAGAAGTAAAACTCATAGTATTTCCTCATATATTAGCGCATTTTGTAGCCACTAGGATCATAAAGTGTCTTCATGACAATACTTGCCTTATAAAATGAACCTAATATCTCCACCTCAAGTTCAGTTTCAGTATTAATCAAATGAACTGGTAGATAAGTCATTGCCAAAGATTTCCCAACTGAATGGCCATAACCACCAGAAGTAATATATGAAATACAATGACCTTTATGCATTACCGCTTCATCACCGGTAACCTCAGTTTCAGTTTCAACTTCTATGACCCTTAGATGCTTACTTGGGCCATTTTTCTTATCTACTAATGCAGCTTTTTTACCAATAAAATCTTTATCCCAGTTCACAAAAAAATCTAGCCCAGACTCCATTAAGGTAAAGTCAGGTCGAAAGTCTAATGTCCAAGCGCCCCAACTTTTCTCTAGGCGCATTGACATAAAAGCTCTGCTACCAAAAAACTTCAGACCTAACTCTTTACCAGCCCCTTCTATCTCTTCAAAGAGTTTTAATTGATATTGTGGCGCAACATATATTTCATAACCCAACTCTCCTGTAAATGAAATCCTCACACACAACGCTGGAACACCAGCAATAAATGTATCTCTAATATCACGGAACTTAAATGCATCAGAACTAACATCTTCACGAGTTAGTTTCGAAAGCAATTCTCTTGAGTTTGGACCCGAAATAGAAATTCCATGAAAATCATCTGTTAGATTTTGATACTCAACCTCATCGACACCCTCAAGATGTTTTTCAAACCATCGAAGATGCATATTTTGAGCAACACTTGAACCAAATAAATAAAAAGTTTCTTCATCAATGCATGCCACCGTTAGGTCGCCATATAATTTACCACTTTCAAGAAGCATAGGTGATAGATTAACTCGCCCTGAGTTTGGAATGTAGCCTGCAAGAATTCTCTCTAAAAAGGCTCGAGCCCCTTTACCAGTAAACTTATGATTTGCAAAGTTAGCAACCTCCATTGCCCCAACCTTTTCTCGCACAGCTTTAACTTCTTCTGCAACATATTCATGTGAGCGTGAGCGTTGAAAAGTTGGATCTTCATAAGCATCCTCTGGAGAATGAGCAAACCATAATGCATTTTCAAGTCCAAAAGTGTCTTGCCAAACTGCACCTTTCTGAGTTAATCGATCATAAATAGATGTTGTTTTTTGACGTCTACCTTTTGGGAGAGTTTCATTAGGAAAGGTCATCACAAATCGCCGTTCATAATTTTCAGAGGATTTAATGACACCCCATTGTGGGGTTGCAAATTCACCAAAGCGTGCAATATCCATTGCCCAAACATCCACTGACGGCTCTCCTTCAATCATCCATTCGGCTAGAGTCTTTCCAACACCTCCAGCTTGACAAAAACCAGCCATAACACCAACAGCTGTCCAGTAGTTTTTCACACCTGGAACAGGTCCAATCATTGGATTGCCATCTGGAGAGAAAACAAATGGACCATTAATAATATTTTTAATACCAGCACTTCCTAGTGCAGGAATTCGCTCAAATGCCAACTCTAGTCGGTCAGCAATGTTATCTAGTTTTGGTTCCAATAAATCATGGCCAAAAGTTTGTGGCGTCCCATCTAAAGACCATGGCGTAGATCGAGGCTCATAGGTTCCTAATAACATGCCAGTATTTTCTTGGCGTGTATAAATGTTTGCTTCAAAGTCAATGCAGCTAGGCAAGCGCTGACCATCAGCTAAACTTGCAATCTGCTCAATTTCCTCAGTAATTAAATAGTGGTGCTCCATTGGAACGATAGGAAGATGAATATTGGCCATTTGACCCAATTCTCGAGCCCATAAACCACCAGCATTGACAATATGCTCTGAATGAATATTGCCTTTTTCAGTGACAACATCCCAAGAGCCATCAGGTCTTTGGTTAGTTTCTATAACTGGTGTATGAGTATAGAACTCTGCACCATGAACACGTGCTGATTTTGCATAAGCATAAACAACGCCTGAGGGATCAAGGTCACCATCAGATGGATCCCAAAGTGCTGCAACATAATGTTTAGGGTCAATTAATGGATGCTTATCTACGACTTCATCTAACGACACAAATTCTTGATCTAGCCCTAATGACCTTGCTTTTGAGCGCTCTCGTTTAAGATAGTCATGCCAACTTTGATTTGAAGCTAAGTAGTAGCCTCCTGTTTTGTGAAGACTTATTGAATGACCAGAAGTCTCTTCAATTTCTTTGTATAAATTAATTGTGTATTCTTGAAGCTTGGAAACATTGGGATCAGAACTAACTGTATGAAATGAGCCAGCGGCATGCCAGCTTGAGCCTGAAGTTAATTCATCCCTTTCGAGTAGGACGACATCCTTCCATCCCATTTTTGCAAGATGAAATAAGATAGAGCAACCAACTACACCACCTCCAATAACAACAACTTTCGCATGATCATTCATATTACAAACCTAAATATATAGCACTGAAAAATAAATGTTAATTCAAAAATGAACGAAACTCAAGTAAAAAAAATTGAGTCTTTATAAAGGGGCTGCTCCACCCTCTGAAACCCTTTTATCAACAAAACTTGTAAGCTCTTCTTCCACCTCTAACTTGAGCTTTGGCTCTTCGTAATCATCTAAAAGCTGCTTCCATATTTTATTTGCTCTTTGAGTGGCAGTAACTGAGCCAGCATCTCTCCAAGACTCAAAATTTCTCCAGTCTGAAAGTAGTGGGTTGTAATGCTCATTTTCGTATCGCTCAAGCGTTTGTTTGGCGGCAAAAAAATGACTTGCTGGGCCAACTTCAGCTATTGCTTCAACTCCTAAAGTGTCTTTATTGACAGGAGATGGTTGCAGAAAAGCTTCCATCATTTGATTCATTTCAGCGTCCAAAATTACTTTCTCATAAGAGGCACAAAGACCTCCTTCAATCCATCCATGTCCGTGCAATATAAAATTTACCTGCCCCAAAAGACAAGCCCATAGAGACATCTGTGACTCATAAACTGATTGTTCATCTGGAGCGTTTGAAGCATTTGCATTAGAAGCCCTAAGGGGGATCTTATATTTTCTAGCCAATTGCCCACTTGCAATTGTGGCCTGTGTATATTCAGGAGTTCCAAAGGCAGGTGAGCCTGACTTCATGTCAACATTAGATGTGAAGCTACCATACATAGCTGGCGCCCCAAGGTTAACACACTGATGAAAGGCTAGCCCAGCAAGGGCCTCAGCATTTTGCTGAACTAGTGCACCGGCTACTGTGATAGGTGCCATTGCTCCTGCTAGAGTAAATGGAGTATAGATAACTGGCTGATTATGTTCAGCCATTTCAATTGCACCCTCCAAAAGAGCCTTGTCATACACTAGTGGAGAGTTTGCATTAACGACTGTAGTAATTGAAGGTTCCTTTAATAGGGTTTCTTTATCAATTCCTCTGCCAATTCGAATAATTTCAATTGCATCTAACATCCTTTCACTGCCTATTGCATATCCAAAAAGAGGCTTTGTTGAGAGGCGGGAGGCTGCAGAAACAGCATGTAAATGACGCACACTTACATCTATATCGCAAGGTTCAACTGGATAGCCACCAAGCGCATGGACAGTATTTAAAATCTCCCCAAGTTTTATTAAGTTTGAATAATCTTCAAAGTTACCTAAAATTCTACCTCTATCCAAATCAGAAACATTAGGAGCGCTTGCAACCATAGTGTTAACGACAGACTGACCTCCAATATGAACATGCCTTTCTATAGATCGTCCATGAAGAGTAAATTCACTTGGGGTGGTGGCTATTTTTTCCATTACAAAGCCAGGCTCAAACCTAACGCGCTTGCCGTCACTATCAATTGTAGCTCCGGCTTTTTTTAGAATCTCTACTGCACGAGGAGATTGAATGTCTATACCTGTATCACATAAAACTTTTAAAGAGGCTTCATGAATAGACTCAATCTCATCCTCTGAAAAAATACTCATCGGCTGAAAAGGATTCTTTTTTTGGCCATAAGGGGCCTGCTTAAAGCTTGTAACTTCTCTAGAAACCTTGGTTCTGCCTCTTCTCATTTTTCAGTTCTATTTAAATTGCTATAGAACTGATGTTAATTCAAAAAAGCGTGAAACTCAAGTTAAAAATATTTAGTGAAAATAGTGAGCTGTACTCAGCTCACTGAGAAGTTTTTTTAGGTTCTTGGAGTTTTTTTGATTCGATCTAAAATATCAACACCTTGTTGATTCCAAAAATGCAAAAGATCAATGAAAATCCAGTTTTCTGAGAGTTTATCACCTTCGCGGCGATACATATCTATAACCCTCATATCTCCTGGTTTTTCCGATGCAGGCATTCCCATAAAACCACCTGTAGGAGTAAGAGTAAGGTTAGGCCATCCAAAAAAACCGCCAAAATTACCTTCTGCAAGTTTACAAAGATGGCCATTAGATATACGATCTTTAAATCCAGCCCTAAATGGCCCAGAGTGCTGCTCAGCATATCTTTCAATTGTATAACTTGAGCCAATACCTGCAGGGCCCCACCAAATCATATCTTCGTTCCAACTAGCCCTAAGTTCATCAACTAATGATATTTTTCCTGAGTGCTTCCAATCCTTAATATCTTCAATCATAAAGTTTATTGAAGCAAGTGTTTTTTCACCTTCTTCCATATCCTGTTCTTCGAACAACAAGCCCTCATGAGTCATTGGTCCTGGCTGAACAAAATGAGCCCCTGTTTGAGGTGGAAATGGGTTTAGCCCAACCTGCAGCATGACATGTGGAATATCAAAAAACATTGCAGTTTCAGATATCTTTCCATTTTCAACCTTATTAAATTCGCAGTAGCGTAATAAAGCCATCTTTCTTGATGGAGCAATTCCTAGCCACTCATTATCAAAGAGACCCATAAGATGTCCCATAGAAACTACCCAGACTGACTCAAATCCGTCAATTTGATTTTTTCCTGCAATGAAAATATCCATGCGTCTCTGCATGTTCTTGAATGCATTACGAAATGGCTGCCAGAAGATTTTAGAAACTTCTTCTGCCCCTGATAATTCATTAAAAGGGTGAAAACCCCTCCAAATATAGTTTTCATTAGTATTGTTTTTTAGTACATTTGAAATATCATTTCCTTCGGCCTTATCTAATGCCTTGTAATAATCTAATACTAAGTTTTTTTCTTTTTGAAAGTTGTTGTTCATAATTCCATCTTATTTAATATCATTCTAGCACCTTTCTCAGCAATCATCATCGTTGGTGCAGAAGTATTTCCACTTATAATGCTTGGCATGATTGAAGCATCTATAACCCGGAGATTACTTATTCCTTTAACTTTTAAATCATCCGGTGAAACGACTGACATATTGTCAGTTCCCATTTTACAGGTCCCTACAGGGTGGTAGACCGTGACTGCAGTCCTACGAATATAGGCCAATAGCTCCTCATCTGACTGAATAGATTTTCCTGGAGCTATCTCCTCTCCTCGCACTTCGTCAAACTCTTTGGACGATAAAACCTCTCTCGCTTTTTTAATTGCCTCAACAATGGTTGCCTCATCCCTGGTGTCAGATAAAAAATTGTGGTCAATAAGAACCTTGTGCATATCTCCATCCTTCTTAATTTTTACTGATCCTCTACTGTGGGGTCTTAATAAACATGTAAAGAGGGAGTATCCATGTCCAAACTCAAACTTTCTCCCTCGATGGCTACGATAAATGGGTGTAAAGTGAAACTGCACATCAGGATACTCAGGTGTCCCTAGTTTTGTAGCTGCAAAACCACCGGCCTCAACAAAATTACTCGTCCACCAACCCATTCTTCTAAAGAGAAAGTTAAAAGGAGAAGTAATTACTTGGGGCAACAAAGACCTCCAAGAAACTCCAATAGATTCTGCCTTGTTTGAACGAACCGTTACCATTGTATCCAGATGGTCTTGAAGATTTTCACCAACCCCTTGAACATTGTGTTGACACGTAATTCCGACTCCTTCAAGCTCCTCCTTATTACCAACTCCAGAAGACAAAAGTATCCTTGGTGATTCAATGGCACCAGCACATAGCACAATCTCTTTATTACAATACAATTCTTTATCAATACCATTAACTTTAAGCTTTAAAGATTTAGCAATATCACCTTCCATCTCAATTGAATGGACTCTAGCGTGAGTCATTATGGTTAGATTGGGTCTTGACACAATGGGCTCAATAAAAGCCCTATAAGAGTTTACTCGAGTCCCTTTATCTTGATTAACCTTATAAATACCGAGGCCCAATTGAGATGCATCATTGAAGTCAGGATTATGAGGAAGGCCTATATGAGCCCCAGACTTTACAAAGCGTTTGGCTGTCTTATTAACCTCTTGTGGCATAACAACTGGCCACTCTCCATCTTTGGAATGGTACTTTGGATCTCCTTCTGTCTGGTCTTTTTCAAGAGATTTAAAGATAGGCAAAACATCATTATAAGACCAGCCCTGACAGCCCAATTTTTCCCAATTATCGTAGTCATTCTTATTGCCACGAATATAGGCCATGCCGTTAATAGAGCTAGTACCTCCAAGGCCCTTGCCTCGATTAACCGTAATGACTCGGTCATTCAAATGTTTTTGGGGAGCGCCCTTATAGGCATAATCAAACTTCTTGTGGCCATACAAAACAGAAAGTCCAGCAGGAATTTTCACCCAAGGACTCTTAGTACTTCCGCCACCTTCAACTAAGCAGACACTATTTTCAGGGTTTTCACTTAAACGATTAGCCATGACGCATCCAGCAGAACCTGCCCCAATGACAATATAATCAAAATTTTCCATGGCTTATCCCTTGACAGCTCCAGCTGTAAGTCCGCTAACTAGCTGCCTCTGAAAGAACAACACTAGAAGAAATAAAGGGATTATAGCTGAAACAACTGCCGCTACTGCAAACATCACATTACCCTCTGTTTGAGTTGTACCCATAAAACTAGCAATTTTAGGAACCATGGTTTGGTTTTCTTGAGATAAAAGAATTGCTGTAACAGCAAAATCATTATATGCCAAAAGAAATGAGAATAACCCGGCAGTGATAACTCCTGGCCACATTACTGGAATAATTACATGTCGAAATGCTTGGAACTGAGTGCAGCCATCAACCATTGCACTTTCATCAAGCTCTTTCGGAATTGTTTGAAAAAATGAGTGCAGCATCCACAATGTAAATGGCTGGTTTATAGCCACTAAAACAATAATAGTGGTAGGAAGTGTTCCCCAAACATTCCAGTCATAGAAGGGTTGTAGATACCCAGAAACAAGAGTGATGGGAGGCAGCGCACGAAAAACAAGAGCAATTATTAATAACCAAAATGAATAACGAAAGCCAGACCGTGAAAGGGCGTACCCTCCTAAGGTCGCAATAGTTAATGAGGTGAGTACGGTAAAAAAACAGACTATCGCTGTATTGCTAAAAGCCCGCCAGAACTCTTCTTGGATCCACGCGCCCTCATAACCTGCGCCTGTAAAAGACTTTCCATATACTACTTGCGTTCTTACTCCAGAAAAAACATTAGTCCAGTCTCCCTTAGAGAAAAAATCCAGCTCTACTTTAAATGAGCCCCACATTGTCCAAAAAAATGGAAAGGCTGCCAAAATGAACCAGAGTAAAACAAAGCCATAAATTAATAGCTGAAGTCCTAATGGTCTTTTTATTTGATTTGAAGTCATCTTATTTCTCTGGATTAAATTCACGCCATGTTCTTATCAAAACTGGCAGTAGTAGAATAACAACCCCAATTATTGTAAGAACTGATGTCGTTGCTGCAGAAGAAAGAAGTCTGATCTCTTGACCAATATCATTCCATATAATCCATGAAAGTGATGTGGCATGAGCCTCTGCACTAAAGCCAACTATTGGCTCAAATACTCGAAAATTATCCATCAGCTGAATTAAAGCTACGAAAGCAACTAGTGGTGACAAATGAGGAACTACAACATGCATAACTTGTTGAAAACGTGTTGCTCCATCAATCATTGCTGACTCTAAAGTTTCTTTCGGAACCGTTTGAAGTCCCGCGTAAAACACAATAAAAGCAAAAGGTGCGGAATGCCATACACCATAAACAATAAGCGTTATCCAGGTTAATCCAGTTGATGCCTTTAATGACAGAGTAGGATCTGAAAACAACTCTTGGAGTCCTGAACCAATAATTCCTCGCGCATCAATCATCCAAAATAGAATTAAAGAACCAACTAGAGGAGTTACAATCATTGGTAACAATGAAAAGAACACCATAAGCCCTTTAAGGTGTCGATGCAGCGAGTTAACTGCAAGTGCAATTATCAATCCAAATAATATAACTAATGGTGTTACCGCTATGACATAAGTTAACGTGAATCCCATTGCTCTATAAAATGGAAGATTATTAAGATTGGAAACAAAATCAATCAAGTTTGTCTTATTCTCCCAAAGCTCACCGACCTCTTTAAAGGCTAGATGGTTTCTATCAGTATAGATTTCAAATCCAACCCACTTGCCTCGGGGCTTCTCTTCTTTGATTTGTTGACTCGCCTCATGATCAATAGTTGTTTCAGATTTACAACCAAATGGATCGCACGATTCAACAACAACCAGAACCGCATCATGAGGTGTATGAAGTGACTGACTTACAATCGAAGTTAAGGGCAGGGCAATGAACAAAAACATTGCTAAGGCTGTAGGTAAAAAGAACCAGAAAAAAGTCTTATGCTTCATATGGAAATAATAAGATTAGATCAACTCAATTATACAAAAAAAGAAAAGGGCATGTATAACACACGCCCTAATCTTAGGAGACAAACAACTTAAAAAGCTTATAAATAACCTTTTTCTTTCGCAGCTGTTGTGTATGCCGCTTCTAAACCAGCTAAAGCTTGCTCAGCAGTTTCTTTACCTTGCATAAAGTCAACTAATTCAGATCCTGCAGCTGAATGCATTAGACCTGCATATGGCAACATTGGATACGGCTTAGTTCCCATTGCAGCAGCAGCAAATACACCTGCAGCAGCTGGAGTAGGCTCATAACCATCAATTAGCCAAACAGCTTGTGGTGAAGTCGTTTCGTTCAACATTTCTGGACGAATTGCATGCATCATAGCAAGAAAAGTAGCCTCTGCATCTACATCTGAAATGTTCTTAGCTACAGTCCATCCATCCCACCATAGGGTTGAAGCTGCAGTTGAACCACCGCCAACTGTCATAGGGCCGCCAGTAGCTGTAGCAGCTACTACAGCTGCATCTACCTCGTCGCCTCTAAGGGCTCCGATACGTGATCCCCACATATTCATAAGCGCAACATTACCAGCTTTCCATTCGGCACTAGTTGCGTTTGAGTCGTGTGTTAGGAAGTCAGGGTTCATATATTCAGATAACGATTTCATCATGTTTAGTGAATCTACGCCTTGCTGATTGTTAACAGCAATCTCAGCTGTTCCTGGCTTAAAGAACTCACCACCATGGCCCATATACATATTGACAAATTCTTCTGCTAAGTTCCAACCGGCTTTATAAGCACCGCCAACTGGATTTTGCATCAAACCACTTTTCCGAATTTTTGCAGCAGCTACTAACATTTCTTCATAAGTAGTCGGGGGCGAAAGTCTTTGATCTTTCAAAACATCTGATCTATAAGTCAAATGCTGAGCGTTCGCCATAAAGGCAATACCCATAATATTTCCATCAATTGTAACTAACTGGCTTTTCTGAAGACCTTGTCCATGCTTAGCAACTAAATCATTCAAAGGTCTAATCACATCATTGTTCATAAGTGCAACAATTGATGAGTTAGCAACAATAGCTGATGTAAATTCAGCTGGGTTACCAGTCATACCTGGAAGATTAATTTTTTGATGATCGGCAGTTAGGTTTGTTTCAACTGTAACGCCATCACCTGCACATTCCATAGCTCCCGCTCCAATAGTTTGGATCGCTGGGAATTCATTACCAACAATACTAACTCTTCCTTCAGAAATGCCGCAACCCGCCCACGCACTTGAAGCTAGAGTAGTAAGAGCTACAACTGTAGCAATTTTTCTTAAAAACATATTCTTCTCCTGTGTTATTCTCAATTAAACTACTAAATATAAACATCATACGCAATAAAATAAATCAGGCTTGCATACGATTGCAAATATTATAACACAGTCTATTAATCTCAAAATAACTTTTTTGCAATCGTATTCATAAAACAATACTATAATTAATCTCAAATTTTTAATAATATTTCACTATACACTTTCAATAAATTTAAGGGATAAGATACATGTCAGCTAGAGCGCCAAGACCCCCAATGGGAGTAGCAACAACAAAAACTTTAAAAAATAAATGCATATATTCCAAATACCTTGATGCCTTCAAATCAGAGAAAATAGCTGACATAGAAAATGCTGTTAAATCTATCTTCACTCCTCAAGCACAAATAGATGCGTTTCATCCTGTAAATAATACAACTGGATCTTCAGGCTATTTATCGAATATTATTTATCCTATGATTAACTCTTTTAAAGGCTTTCAAAGAAGAAATAACATCATAATTGGAGGAGAATATCTTGGTGGCGAGTGGGTCACATCAACAGGTTATTTTCTCGGTCATTTTGATAAATCATGGTTAGGAATACCTCCAAGTGACAAACTTGAACATATTCGTTATGGTGAATTTCATAAAATGCGTGATGGTAAAATTATTCAATCACAAATCTTTTTAGGTGTTGCAGAGCTATTGATTGACCTTGGCATCTGGCCACTTGAGCTCATGGGGGGATATGAAGGGCTTACTCCTGGCCCATCAACACAAGACGGCATTAGTCTTACTGAAAATAAACCAGTCAAGTCTAGAGCTACAGCTGATTTAGTTGAAGGTATGCTGATGGAGCTTGCCTCCCCTGATGCAGCTTGGCTTCCTTACTGGGATGACAGAATGATATGGTATGGGCCTGGAGGCTTTGGATCATATGTAACGACTGAAGCCTTTGCAGCATTCCAAGTGCCATTTGAGAAAACATTTGAGGGGTGGGGTGATGGAACACGTCAAGGAATTAAGGGAGTTGGCTCTCAGTGCAAAGCAGGAGATGGCGACTATGCATTTCTAAGTGGTTGGCCTCAAATTACAGGTGTTCATGTCAAGCCCTTTATGGGTATTCAGCCCACAAATAAACGAATTTATATGCGAGATTGTGATTGGTGGCGCTGCGAAGACGGAAAAATTATTGAAAATTGGTGCATGGTGGACACACTTCACTTAGTTCATCAATTAGGGCGAGATGTATTGTCGGAGATTTCTGATTAAAAGATTTATTCTACGTTCTAGATTTTTCAAAATCTTCCCATGCGCCTTTAAAGTCATCAAAATTAAAACCTTTCTTTTCAGCTGGGTCTAATATTAATTTCTCAGATGCAAATAGCTTATGAATCGCATCTTTTAAAACTCCTATTACTCCAATGGGTATGACCACAGCACCATGACGATCAGCATGAACTAGATTACCTGGAGAAACATTAATACCAAAAATACTAACAGGGATATCTATCTCACGAACATGGACAAAGCCATGACTGGGGCCAACTGATCCTGCAACAACTGGAAAGTCTCCTGCGAGATCTCCAAGATCTCTAACAACCCCATTGGTCAGTGCGCCTGAGAGTCCAAACCCCTTGTGAACCTTGGTATTAATCTCACCCCAGTATGCACCAATACAATCAGGGTAGTCAACATCCTCAATTACAGCAACCATTGGCCCATCTACCTCGGACATATATCTATAGTAATTCATTCTGCGCTCTTTAATAATGTCTTGATTTTCTGTTGGTGGCTCTAATGCAGCAATTTTTGCAGTCTTAGCGAAACCAACCATAGCACCCCCCTCTGGGGCTGAACAAACCATTGTTCCTCTTGTAAATTGTGAAAAACCTCGCTTGCCTTGTGCCACCTCTATAGCATTACATACTGTTGGAGTGTCTACTGATCGAAGAAGCGCAAGTAATTCGGAATCTATCAATTCATGAGCCATGTTTTCAATACCTCCGTGGTTTTTGTTGGTTGCTCCAATGTTGGCAAATGGCCAGCATTCTTGATTACCTCTAACTTTGAATTACTAATAATATTATGCATCAATTCATGCTTCTCTATGGAACATAATTTGTCTTCTGAGCCACACATTATCAGTACAGGCATATCCAGGACTGTAAGGTTATTTTGTTGATCACTCCTCCCTTGAAGAGCTCTTGATTGATTAATAAAGACTTTAGGGCCTAAAGAAAGTGCCATCTCCATACAGATATTTAGAATAATATCTTGATTGTCACTACTCGCTAAATAGTTAGGTTTCATCTCATCACGAATAACATTTACTAATTTTCCTGACAAAGCATCACTAATTTGAGGCTCACGCTTAAGTTTTACTTCCTCTAATTCAGCTAGTGGGTTAGTATCAATTAGTGCTAATTTTTCAATGCGCTGAGGGGCTTGTGCACATATCTCCATAGCAACAATTCCCCCCATTGAATGCCCAGCAAGACAAAATTTTGGTGGTGCATAGCTTAATACATCCGCTGCCAACTCACTAATTGTGTCATGTCTAGAAATATCTGCAATATGCACTGATACATTTGACATAAGCTCTTCTATTTGTGGAGCGAAAATGCGTTCATCACACATCATTCCAGGAATCATTACAAGAGGTGTCATAGTCGATTACTTACAAGCGAAGCGCCCTCAGATAGAGACTTTAATTTAGCAAAAGCAATGTCTGGATCGACCGCCCCAAATCCTGCAAATGTTCCAAAACCACAGTCAGAACCTGCAATCACTCTTTCCTTTCCAACTATATTGACAAATTTTTCAATGCGTTCTGCAACTAGCTCGGGATGCTCAATAAAGTTTGTAGTTGTGTCTACAACCCCAGGAACAAGTATTTTCGTATCAGGTATCTCATTCTTACGATCTCGAAAAACTGTCCACTCATGGGCATGACGCGGATTCGAGGTTTCAAATAGTGTGTAACCAGCTTTTGCCTTCATTAAGGTACCAAAAACTTTATTCATGTCAATATCGCAGCAGTGGGGTCCTTCATAATTCCCCCAACAAATATGAATTCTGACTTTTTCTTCTGGCACGTTTTTTAGTGCATGATTTAGGGCCTCCATATGTGATTCAGCAATCTTTATAAACTCCGAATCTGACAAATCACTAAAAAGCATATGTCTAGAAAGAGCTAGGTCTGGACAGTCTAGCTGTAAATCTAGTCCAGATGCCACAATAGTTTCATATTCATCTCGCATTGCATCTGCAAGAGCAGCAAGATACGCATCTCTTGTTGGATAAAAATCATTTTGCAGAAAAAGAGAGATAACGCCTGGAGAGGCTGCGTTCATAAAACCTCTTTTAATACCTTGAGTCTTCATTGCTGATTTCAAATTAGCAATGTCTTTTCCCAGTTCACCTTGGCCTTTTGAACACACTTCAGAGGTACACATTGGACGAGCATATTGCGGAGTGCCGCCATCATCAGCTAATCGTTGTAGATACCCTGGAAACATTTTCAAGTCTTCTGGTGGGTTGCGAGGACTATCACCTGAAAATCCTGAATATCTGTCTTTGACATAAGTTGCATAGGATATTTTGGAAGTTTCACCATCACTCACAATATCTATACCCGCATTTTTTTGTTTTTCAACAGTATCCAATACATTTTTTTTCATACATGCATCAAACTCAGCTTTATCATACTGATCGTTATTTTCTCGGGAAAAAATAAAGTCTACAACTTCTTGACTGCGAGGCAGTGAGCCTACATGTGTTGTTAAAATTCTACTCATTTATTGCTCCTTGAATAATGTCTATCCTCTCCAAGTTAGACCCGCAGGATCATCGGTGTTAGTGACACTGAAAAGGCTTGACTTTTGAGAATTAGCGGGGAAGAGTTGATGCTCTAGACCAGGTGGCACAGAACAAGTATCGCCGGGTCCAAGGGTAGTACTACCCCCATCCCAACCAAGATTCCATTGTCCTTTCATGATCATGAGCACTTCATGACGACTGGTTGAGTACATATTCTTTGAACTTGAATCACCTGTTAGAAATTTAACCTCAAAACCAGGACGATCTTTTAATAAAGCGTCTTCTCCAATTACTTTTACTGGTGAAGATTCAGCTAATTCTGTTAAAGCAGAATATCGAGCAACATAATCTCGAACAACCTCTTCAGAAGGAATTTCAGGAAAACTCTTCAACTCCTCTTCTGTAAGTAATGGCACAGGATTAATATTTTTAGGGAGAGATTCACCTTTTTTAATATCATACAATAAGCCATTTTCGCCCAAAACAAGTCCATATTTTTTTGCCTCTTCAATGACCTGTGGGGCCCATGTCACACTTCCACCAGCATCATCACCACCAAGTATCGCCATAAGCATGCCGTAATCATTTCCGATATTCTCAAAAGCCCTAAACATTCCAGTAGGTACATTAAATATATCTCCTTCTTCGATAATTACTTCTCCCGCGGTACCCCACCTGCCCCAAAAAAATCGCCAGCGACCTTTAAGAACAAAAAATACCTCAGCTGTTGTATGTGAATGCAAAGAGTTAATGCATTTAGGTGGTTGTCCAGCAGCACCAATATTAAAACCTGGTGTTTCAGAAATATGTACATGTTGATCAGGACTTTCTGACACCCCTGGGCCGATAATAGTGAAGTTATCTTTTTGGTCTGAACCGGGTGTATGTGCATCAATAAATGCTGTTTTACAAGGCTTTAATTCATTAAAGCGGACTATTTGAGGTTTTCTTTCTTCTCTATTCATTACTAGCCTGTCTTAAGTATTATCTGCTTCCATAAAGCCACCTCATCAAATATGGTGTACTCTCTTCTGAGCCCCCATGGCCCAAACTCAGCATGTGAAACACCCATTACATATAACTCAGCTCCAGATGGTGCCCCAAAAACACCCCAGCCATCATGCTTACCCTCTAGGGTCCAGCGAACTGCAGCTCGAGGTGACATATTTTTATCTTCACGGCCAATTTGATGTTCAATTGTAAACTTTGCGCTTGGAAGAGCAGAACGCAAGTTTGTCCAAAACTCGGTTGCATCTGAATATGAATGACCTGTAACTCCTCCAGGATATTCAAGATGGCATCCTCGGTCATATTGGTTCGTAATCACTTTTTCATCGGAGTTCATAATCTGTTTTAATATATCAACATACTTCTCGCCCCACTCATTAGAATTTCCTTTACCTTGATAAGGGCCTATTTGATTCATAGATTCTGAAAAAGGCCACTTACAGTTTTCTGGTCCACCCTCAGCATCTATCTGCTTTCTAGCACAATCTTCTACCTCCATTCCTAACTGTCTAACTATGCCTCCTTGATCCCGAATTAACCATTCATCGTTTATCTGGTTATTGATTGCATGACAATCTGCAATTGTTCGAAATGTGACTTTTATTCCAGTTGCTTTGCCATAAATTCCATCACCTAAATGTGACGCTGTAGATATGATTCTATGTGAAGACAACATTCCTGTATCAGGTGAGCCAGACCAGATTACATCTTCACCTTGAAGCTGTCTATCTGGAAATTCAGACAATGTAGCCTTAGTAGCTTTAATGACATCCTTATTCCCTATCACTATGCCTGATGGTGAACGCACAGGTATATCATTAGAATATAGATATTCTAATTTATCAATTCCACGCTCCTCCCAAATCTCATAAGTAATACCATTTATGTAATCTGGAAAATCTTTATACTTTGGGTCAAATCCTTTCACTCTTACTACTCCTTATTGGATTTATCTGAAATCTTTGCTGAGCCTCGAAGTATAAGTGGACCATCTATTTCGATACGAAGTGGCTTGGTTTCTGTATTTTCAATACACTCAAGAATAATTGAAACAGTTTCTGCCACCATACGATTAGCTGGCTGTCTAACTGTTGTTAAATCATAAGCAGGCCAAGATGCAACAGGAACATCGTCATAACCAACAACCGAAACTTGTTCTGGTATTTTTAACCCTAACTCAAAACGAATTACATCCATTACTGCAAATGCCATGTCATCACTTGCTACAAAAACAGCATCTGGTATTTCCTTTTTACTGAACATTTTCCGTGCAGCTTGTCGAGCTTCATCTTGATTAAAATTTCCAACCTCGCGAGCATACAAAGTACTTCCGTGCTGTTTAAGCTCTTCGATGAAACCAGCTTCTCTATCATGCTGAGTTGAAGCACCTTCCCATCCAGCGATATAGCCTATACGTTTGTGACCACCAGCAATCAAGAATCTCGCAACTTTTTGTCCGCCAAGAAAATTGTCTGAAGTAACAGTTGAAAATCTATCATCATCTTGGCTACGGTTAAATAACATTACAGGAACCCCTGCAGCAACAGATCTGTTGGCAAGATTTGACGACATTGCAATAGAAGCTAAAATAATGGCATCAACCTGATAATCAAGAATTTCATCCACAACATCATCAATATTTCCCGACGTTTTCGAAGCCATAAAAACTAATACGTGATAACCTTTTTTTTGTAATGCATTAGAAAGAAGCTCCAACGCTTCTGGATAAAAATAATTATCTAGATGTGAAACCACTAGACCAATGATTCTTGACTTTCCTGTAATTAATGATCGAGCCAAGATATTTGGACGATAACCGAGTTCTAAAGCAGCACTCCGAACTTTCTCATTTGTTTTTTTTGAAACAGAGGCGCCAGGCGTGAAAACACGAGAAACTGCAGACTGACTTACGCCAGCTAATTTTGCCACTTCCAATGATGTTACTTTTTTAGTCACCATTAGTCTGCCGTCCATCCTCCATCCACCATCAATGCTGAACCTGTGATCATTGCAGATGCCTCAGAAGCTAAAAATACTACAGCACCCATAATGTCTTCAACTTCGCCAATTCGACCAAGCTTTATCTTACTTACAATCCATTTTCTACGTTCAGGATTATCAAAAGTTGACTGAGTAAGAGGTGTACGTATAAATGTTGGGCAAATGGTATTGACTCGAATTTGATGAGAACCCCACTCTATCGCCATTGCCTTTGTAAAACCTTCAACGGCATGTTTTGATGCAGAATAAACTGCTCTATCAATACCACCAACATGCCCCATCTGAGAGGAGATATTGATTAAAGAGCCGGATTTTTTTGCTTTTATTAAGCCTTTTGCAACAGCTTGAGTCACAAAATATGCACCACGAAGATTGACACTCATTACTTCATCAAAATCTTTTACTAAAGTATCCTTAGAGGGTGAGTGTCGACCTAAACCAGCGCTATTTACCAAAATATCAAAAGGGCCGTGATTTTCTATAGACTCTCTGATTGAATTTGTGTCGGTTACATCTAACATCATAGCCTGAGCACTTAGCCCTTTTGATTGAATTGCATCAACAACATCATTAAGCCCATCAATGTTTCGTGCTGACAACACTACATGGGAACCAGCCTCAGACAAAGCTACAGCACAACCCAAACCAACTCCAGAAGAGGCCCCAGTAATAAGCGCCTTCATTCCATCTAATCTCATAGATGGGGTTTTAGGTAATTTAATCACTTTGCTGCTTGTCCATAGGGAACATTTTCACCACCATATCGCCTGACTCTAATATTGGCCTGCTCAGCATGTCCAACAAAAGACTCTAACATGCAGAGTCGTGAGCAGTATCTACCAATCTTAACGGCAGCCTCATCAGTAGTAATTTTTTGATAGCTATGCGTTTTAAGGAACTTACCAACCCACAGTCCACCGGTATATTTACCCGCTTTTTTTGTAGGTAGTGTGTGGTTGGTTCCGATTACTTTATCACCATTCGATACATTCGTTCTTGGGCCTAAAAATAGCGCTCCATAGGAATACATATTATCTAAAAACCAATCGTCACGATTGGTCATAACCTGGACATGTTCTGATGCAATATCGTTAGCAACATCGAGCATCTCATCATAGTTATCACAGACTATGACTTCACCATATTCTTCCCAGCTAACTGAGGCTGTATCTGCTGTTGGAAGAATGGTTAAGAGTCTATCAATCTCTAAGAGTGTGTCTTCTGCTAGCTTTTGGTTATTAGTAACCAAAACAGCTGGAGAGTTATATCCATGTTCTGCCTGGCCTAGTAAGTCAGTGGCACATAATTCAGCATCAACGGTGTCATCAGCGATCACCATGGTTTCTGTTGGTCCGGCAAATAAATCAATTCCAACTCGACCAAATAACTGCCTTTTAGCCTCAGCAACGAAGGCGTTTCCAGGACCAACAAGCATATCAACTGAATCAATACTTGCAGTGCCGAGGGCCATCGCACCAACAGCTTGAATACCACCTATGACATAAATCTCATGAGCGCCACCAAGATGCATTGCTGCAATCACAGCTGGATTGGGCTCGCCTTTAAATGGCGGAGTACAGGCAATAATTCTTGGTACTTTTGCAACACTTGCTGTAACAATTGACATGTGTGCTGATGCCACCATTGGAAATTTTCCTGCTGGGACATAGCATCCAACTGATTGAACTGGGATATTTTTATGTCCAAGAATTACTCCAGGCATAGTTTCAACCTCTATATCTTGCATAGAGTCTCTTTGTGCTTGTGCAAAATTTCTAACCTGCTCTTGAGCAAACTTTATATCCTCTAGATCTTGAGGTGATACTTTTTGTACTAAACTGTCGATTTCAGGAGGACTTAATTTAAAAGACTTTGGCGTGTAATTATCAAATTTCTCAGAGAACTCTCTTACCGCTTCATCACCTCTTGCTTCAATTGCCCTTAGAGTGCTTTTAACAATCTCACTAACCTCAGCATCATCAATAGCCTTAGCAGCATCAGTTTTTCCTTGTTTTAAATATTTTATTGACACAATATCTCCAATTAATTTGGCTTTGGTGGAACTATTTCACCACGATCATAGGACTCCCACCCTAGACCATCAAACACATCTACACCAAGTTGTTCCAAAATACTCGGAAAGTCTACGGTTACCCAGTTGTCTGTTATAAGCCCATCTCTGACTTCCCAGAAATCTGTATAGTGGATTTTTACGCGCTTATTAGTAGGCTCTATCCCCATGAACTCTCCACTATGAACTGCATCAATATGCCCAAAGCATGATGCCCATTCGCCGTCAACTAGGAACTTATCCGTATTATATTTTCGATCTGAAAAAGCAGCCCTAAGGGGTAGCTGCCAATTATTTCGAAACTCCTCAAGATTTTTTTTTGTTCCGCAACCCTGATTACCCATCCAACGAAAGTCTTTATGGAAGTACTTGCCCATGTCATTAGATTTAGCAATCAAAGCGTCTTCCATAGCCTTAACTACAGAAAGTGTTTTTTTTGATGTCTCGTCATAACTCATTTTTTTAAAGCTCCACTTTTTAGTTTTCAAGCATCTGGCCAGAACTGCTATCAAATAATAAGCACAAATTAGCCGAAATATTAGCCATAACTTTAGAGCCAATATCTACATGGTAGTTTTTATCAGATTTGATTGAAATCAAATCTCCGCCTGACCTTACAGAAACCATTGTCATATCACCTAAAAGCTCCATTGAGAATGCTGGCGCTGAAATGGCTCCTTTAGATTTCACAATCACCGCATCCTCAGCTCTAAAGCCTAAAGTGATACTACCTTTATGTTTTTTATTTAATCCATCAATCTTTACACCGTCACATTTAAAGACACCATCACTGATAGATCCTTTCAATAGATTCATCGCTGGTGAGCCAATAAAACTTGCCACAAAACTATTAGCTGGCTTATTGTATATTTCTTGTGGGGTTCCAACCTGTTGAACAATTCCAGCATTCATCACAACAACTCGATCAGCGAGTGTCATAGCCTCAACCTGGTCATGAGTTACATAAATAGTTGTTACCTTTAAATTATGCTGCAAGTTTTTAATTTGCGCTCTAGTTGAGACGCGAAGCTTTGCATCTAGATTAGACAGGGGCTCATCCATCAAAAAAACAGTTGGCTCCCTAACAATAGCTCTCGCTAAAGCTACTCTTTGTCTTTGACCTCCAGAGAGCTCTGCAGGCTTTCTATGTAAAAAATCATTAAGTTCAACCATCTCAGAAGCTCTCATTACTTTGTCATCATGAAGAGCTTTATCAATCTTTCTAACTTTTAATGGAAAACGAATATTCTCATAAACAGTCATATTTGGGTAAAGTGCGTAAGACTGAAATACCATAGCAACATCTCTATCTTTTGGCTCAAGGTTATTCACAACATTGCCATCAATAAGCACTTCGCCATTAGTTACAGCTTCAAGTCCAGCAATCATGCGCATTGTGGTGGTTTTTCCACAACCGGATGGGCCGAGCAATACTAAGAACTCCTCATCTGCAATAGTCAGGTTAAAGTTCTCTACACCAACAAAATTACCCCAGCGCTTTGTGAGATTTTTTAGTTCAATTTCAGCCATATTTTTTTATTTAAGTTATTTGGTGTTATGATGCATAAAGTATTAATAATGCATACGATTGCAAAATATTATAACACATGGTTTTTTCTTTTAAAAAGAATGTTGCAAACCTATGCAATAAATTTTCTGTTTACATTTTATATCCTATTCGTTTACAAACAAATTAAAATACAAAAATATACTACTGGAGAAACCATATGACAAACCTTCAACCATCTAGAGAAGCTTTTATTACTTGTGCTGTTACTGGATCTGGTGATACAACCGGAAAATCCGATAAAGTTCCTATTACACCCCAGCAAATTGCTGACTCATGCATTGGTGCGGCTCAGGCTGGAGCCGCTGTTGTTCACATTCATGTTAGAGACCCAAAAACAGGCGCTCCTGCTCGTGATCCTGCTATGTATGTAGAAGTTGTTAATATCATTAGAGAGTCAAAGGTTGATATGGTTTTGAATCTTACTTCAGGTATGGGTGGTGATATGGTTTTTGGCTCAGCAGAACAGCCACTACCATTAAATGATGAGGGAACCGATATGGTCGGTGCAACTGAGAGGCTTGAGCACGTTAAAGAAATACTTCCTGAGATATGTACTATTGATTGTGGCTCCATGAATTTTGGCCATGGTGATTATGTTATGACCAATACCACTTCAGTGTTACAAGAAATGACAAAACAAGTTCAAGCGCTTGGAGTGAAACCTGAAATTGAGGCTTTTGATACTGGTCATTTACAGTTTGCAATCTGGCTTAAAGAGCAAGGTCTAATTGATGACCCTGTGATGATTCAACTATGTATGGGTATTCCATGGGGAGCTCCAGATGATTTGCATACCTTCCTTGCCATGACCTCAAATATTCCAAAGGACTGGACATTTTCTGCCTTCTCAATAGGTAGAAATCAATTGCCTTATGTAGCCTTAGCTATCTTGGCAGGCGGTAATATTCGTGTCGGCCTTGAGGATAACATCTACCTCAAACGTGGTGTTCTTGCTACCAACGAAGATCTAGTAAAAAAAGCTGTACAGACAGCTGAGGGAATGGGATGCGCTATTCTAGGGCCAGATCAGGTTCGCAGTAATATGAAGCTAGTGAAGCGCTGGGGCTAGACATGAAAAGCATTAAGTCAGCAGGTGTTATTGGCGCAGGTGTTATTGGTAGTGGATGGATAGCCAGGTTACTGCTAAATGGTATCGATGTTTTTGTTTATGATCCCTCCAAAGAAGCTCCAAAAAATGTCAGTAAAGTTATTCAAAATGCTGAAAGGGCTTATAGTAACTTGCTCACTTCAGAGCTACCAAAAAAGGGAATACTTTTATTTTCAAACTCAATTTCAGAAGTTGCAAAATCTGCACAATTAGTTATAGAAGCTGTACCAGAAAGACTTTCAGCAAAGCAATCTGCATATGAGGAAATTGAGTCAAGCGCTGACAAAGATGTGATTATTGCCTCATCAACTTCTGGCATCCTTCCTTCAGATTTACAAGCAGAAATGATTCATCCTGAAAGGCTGATAGTTGCCCATCCATTTAACCCAGTCTACCTTTTGCCATTGATTGAAATCGTTGGTGGTGCTAAAACATCCAAAGATGCAATCGACAAAGCCATTAGCCTTTTTACTAATATTGGTATGTTTCCGCTTCATATTAAAAAAGAAATTCCTGCGTTCATTGCCGACAGACTTCTTGAATCAGTTTGGCGAGAAGCACTATGGTTGGTAAATGATGATATAGCTACAACGGAAGAAATTGATGATGCCATTCGCTATGGTTTTGGTTTACGCTGGGCGCAAATGGGCCTTTTCGAAACCTACAGATTAGCAGGGGGTGAGGCTGGTATGCGTCATTTCATCTCACAATTCGGACCATGCCTAGAATGGCCTTGGACTCACCTAATGGACGTTCCTGAATTTACAGATGAATTAGTAGACAAAGTCTCCAATCAATCTGATCAGCAATCTGGGCGATTCAGCATTAATGAGCTGATGCAAAAACGTGATGATAACTTGGTTGATTTTTTAAAAGTTTTAAAAGATAATCGATGGGGAGCTGGAAACACTCTTAAAGAATTCGATGAGAGTTTATCAAAATCAAAAATCAAAATAGAGTTTTCAAAACTTGCTCTATCTCAACCATTACTAACTTTTGAAACCAAAATTCCTAAAGAGTGGGCTGATTATAATGGCCACATGACTGAGTCACGCTACCTAGAATGCTTCTCTGAAGCAACTACAGAAATGATGGCTATTGTAGGTGCTGACCAAGAGTACATATCGAATGTTGGCTCATACTTTACTGTAGAAACTCATATTCGTCATCTAGATGAAGTTCTAATAGGTGAAAAAATTAACGCCACAACTCAGGTCATTTATGGTGAAAATAAAAAGCTTCACTTATTTCATTGGCTCTATCATGATGACGGCAGATTACTAGCTACTGCTGAGCATATGCTTATTCATGTTGATCTAAAAACTCGAGCTGCTAGTTTGCCAAATGAGCTTGTGATTAAAAGAATGGGGCTTATTTATGCTGCGCACAAACTTCTACCCAAGCCTGAAGGTCTAAGTCGGGCTATTGGCGATAAAATTTAATACCACTCATCAGCCATTCCTTCCTTCTTTTTGCGCATAAAGTCTAACAATTCTTCGTCTATTGCCTGATCCATTGGCGGCTCAATGTATTCTTCTAGCATTTTATTCCAGCGCTCATATGCTCTTTGCTCAGCATCCTTTGAGCCATCCTCTGTCCACTGCTCGAAAGAATTGTTGTCAGGCAATTCAGCGCGATAGTTTGCTGTTTCAAAGTTTTCAGCGGTGTGTTGGGTACCTAGAAAGTTTTCCCCAGGAGAATTTTCAAGATATGCACTTGTTCCCAGAGAGTTATCATCAATGGTTAGGCCTTCAAACATTCGATGGAGCATGCCTAGACGATCTGCATCAAGTATAAATTTTTCATAGCCTACAACCAATCCACCCTCTAACCAACCAGCTGCTTGATGAATAAAGTTTGCTCCCGCTAAAATTGCAGGGTACATTGAATCCGCAGATTCCTGCATAGCCTGAGCGTCTGATACCTTCGAGGCAGTGTAATGTCCACCTGCTCGAAACGGAAGTCCCAGACGTCTGGCCATCTGTCCAACAGCAAATGTGGCCAAGCTTGACTCTGCAGTTCCAAACGTCGGCGCTCCTGATTTAAGATCCATTGTTGTTAAAAAGTTGCCATATACAGCGCTTGAACCAGGCCTTACAAGCTGAGTGAGTGCTACTCCCACCATAGTTTCAGCGTGTGCTTGTGCAATCGCTGCTGGCATCGTTACAGGTGACATTGCACCACCCAGAATGAAAGGCGTAATAACAGTTCCCTGATTCGCCCTGGCGTAACCCTTCAATGCCTCTGTCATAGTTTTATCGTAAACTAGCGGTGAATTAACATTTATATTTCCTTGGATTACGCAGTTAGAATCGACAAACTCTTCACCAAAAACAATTTGTGCCATTGCTATCGAATCCTCTACTCTCTCGAGCGCAGTAACAGATCCCATAAATGGCTTATCAGAGTATTTCAAATGCGCATAAACCATATCTAGATGGCGCTTATTGACAGGAACATCGACCGGCTCGCAATTGGTGCCACTTGTGTGGTGCAGCCATGGAGTCATATGGGTCAACTTTATTAAGTTTCTAAAGTCTTCCATATTACCTTGCCTTCTGCCGCCCTTAAGATCATAAACAAAAGGGGAGCCATATGCCGGCCCAAAAACTAATTTATCTCCTCCAAATATTGTTGATCTCTTTGGATTTCGAGCGTGCATCTCAAACTCTTTTGGGGCTGTTTTACAGAGATCTTGAACAAGGCCTTTATCAAACTTTACAAGATTGCCCTTAACTGTAGCTCCTGATTCTTTAAACAAGCCTAAAGACTCATCATCGTCCCAAAATTCGAGGCCAACTTCTTTAAGAATCCAGTCAACATGGTTATCTATTCGACTTAACTCCTCTTCGCTAAGCATATCGTAACATTTAATTTTTCGTGTTAAATACCTTGGGTGTTCTATTTGTTCAGATTTTTTTCGGGCTGCTATTTTTGCAGAACGCCCTCCGTCTCTTCGTCTTTGCTGATGATCCGACATAAACACCTCAAAAAAAAACTAGTAATTAGTCCAACAACATGCTGGACTTATTTTATTAATGTTAATTCAAAAAATATTTAAACTCAAGTTAAAAATATTAATAGGTTTTATTGAATTTTTTTGTATTAGTCTAAAAATTAAACAATATAATCAAATACTTAACAATTTAATTAAGGAGATAAAAAATGATAAAAATGGACTTTAAAGGCAACATCACTTCAAAGGAACTTCCTCTTTTTGAAGGCAACAATGCCTATCTAAAAGACTTTGCTATATCGAATGATGCAAGTGCGCCTATTACCGCTGGGCTTTTTCGACTTGAAAAAGGCGAATCAATTACTTACGATTACACTTATGAAGAAATGAAGCTAATAATCGATGGCGAGTTTCATATTAGCGATGGTTCTGGTGAAGAAATTACAGCGACAAAAGGAGACTTAATTTATTTCCCAAAAGGTAGTGTTATTACTTTTAGAACCGATGACTTTGGCTTAGGTTATTTTGTTGGTCAGCGTGGTGAAGACGAGGCCTAAAGAGATCTTGTTTGACGAAGCACTCTTCCACTTATAGGGGCAGATATTGTTCGTCTATAAGCTTGAATAATACTTTCTTTTGAGGTCGGCTCAAAGCCATCAAAAAGCATCCCATAGTAATCCACAGAGTTCTCAATAATAGAAGGTGACACGATGTTAATACGCAACTTTCCAGCATATTCTGCTGCTAGTGTAGAAACGCACATATTCAGAGCACCATTGGCTGCAGCAGCACAAGAGCCTGCTAAAATTGGCTCATCTCCAATAATGCCACTCGTTAAAGTAATAGATCCATTTTCACTCAAAAAAGGAATGGCTGCTTTTGCAAGATTTAGTTGACTAAAACATTTAGTTGAAAGTCCGGTCGCAAAATCCTCCATTGATAGTTCATCAAAAATTTTGAAAGGAGTGCTACCAATACAAGACACCAGCCCATCAAATGGTCCAACTGAGGCAAAGACATCGCTAACACTTTCAAAATCGAAAGCATCAATCTTTAGGTCAGGGCCAGATCGACTAGCTTTTATAACTTCGTAATCTTTTTCCAGTCCTTCGACCACCTCTCTGCCAAGTTTTCCAGTTGCACCGACAACTATAATTTTTTTCATTTGAAGACCTTTTAATATTTAATATAAGAATAGATTCAATATTAGCATTAAAAAAGCAAACTGCCAATAGATTTCTTTACTTCAGATCTCGTCGTATTAGAGGTAAGACTCTTTCCAATAGTGATATTGACCTCCCTTCGAAAGCTAAACTTTTTTTTCTTTTTAATTGATTTTGGGGCTTTTGAAAAGAAACTGCCCCACATATCATTGACTGCAAAAGGAACCACAACAACACTGTCTTTAGATTCTGATAATATCTTTTCAAAACCTCTCTTTAAGTCATTGAGCTCACCTGTTGTCGAAATTGCTCCTTCAGGAAATATGCCAACAACACAGTCATCATTTAACAAGCTTACAATGCTTTGCATTGCATTTCGACTATTCTCAGGTCTTATTGATACGGCTCCAACTGCCCTTAGAACCCAATTAAAGATTGGCTTACTGTAGTAATCATCATGCACAACAAAACGAATCGTTCTTGGAGTGGCCCACTGAATTAGAACAAAGTCTATATAGCTAATATGATTACCAAGGAGTAAAACAGGCCCATGTTTTGGAAGATTTTCAATACCACTGACTCTTAATCGATAACGCCATCCAAATAACAAATAGCCAGCAATTTGTCGCACAACTAAAGAATTGTTTTTAGTTTTTTCAGAACAATAGTAAAGCCAACCACTGCGATTGCTGCATTTAAGTAGAGTATAAATTGGCTATCAAAACTTAATTTAGCAAGGAGCATTGTAAGTGCTAAAAGACCTATCATAGCAATATTCTGTAGCCAATTTTTACCGGCTAACATACTCCCAAGACCATCCTCAGGAGAATGTGCTTGCATCAGAGCATTAAGAGGAACTATCATCATTCCTGCGCCAACTCCAAATATAAGAATGACTGCTGTTACTATTATTAGAGCAGAAGAGTTTGGAATAAAACTTAAGCTCGATACAATGGGCACCAATATTGCGCAAATCGTGATCATTGTTGAACCGGTATATATATTGTTAACTCGAATAAAGTTGAGACTTTTTCTTCCTGAAATGAACGCGCCAATCATAATTCCTATAACCGAAGACGCTAACATAGCATTCACAACTAATGGACTTTCAACTCCAAAATTAACTTTAGCGTGAGCAGGAATTACTGCTACTAAGTTTTGAGACATCCCCCAAAAAATAGCTGTTCCTAAAATCGAATACCAAACAATCTCATTATTTCTCATAGCTTTAAGATTGTTAGCTAGGTAATGAAAGGAGGCTAGTTTTTTTATAGAAAACTCAACTTCACTTAATTTAATTGGATAAAAACGGACCCCAAGAGTTGCTAAAAATTCTACCAATGAAAGCCCTACTAATACCCATCCAACTGGGGCTATTTGCATTAAGATTTCTTCTGGTGTTTCAAGTTGCAGCGTTCCAAGATAGACCTCAAATAGATAAGAGAAAAAAACGGTGCCCATTAGAATTGCTATTAACACTACCGAAGAATGGTAGGCATTTCCTTTACTTAAACCAGCCTTACTGAGGCACTCCTTAATATAGCCCATTTTTGCTGGAGAATAGATTGCACTCTGAGTTGCTAAAAGGAGAGTAAAGCCGAAAGCAAATATATACTCTCCATGATAGTAGCAGTAGGTTATAGCTAAAGTAATTAAGACAGCAGCAAAGGCACTAGCTCGCATAATATTAGTCTTAGCAAACTTATCTGAAAGATAGCCAGACACAGTAAATAACAAAATGAAAGGAACAAGAATCATTGCATTTACAATGGCGGTCAAAATAAGCTGCGTTTGCTCACCATAGATCATAAAAATTGTATTTTGAATAATGATCTTGTGACCTAAATCTACAAACGCATTAAGGAATACTGCGACTAGATATATGGCAAATATGATTGAGCGTTCTCTACCAATTTGTTGATCTTCTTGCATACCCCTCCAAACTATAATTTATATAATAAATAGTATAAGAGAATTATGACAGAATTATTAGTTAATATCTTATCCGCTTATTAGAATTCTAGGCCTTCAATTTCAGCAACAGTCTGCATATCTTTGTCGCCGCGACCAGACAGATTAATAACAATGCTTTTATCACTTGACCATTGCTTTGCCAGTTTAACTGCATAAGCAACCGCATGTGATGACTCAAGTGCTGGAATGATGCCTTCAACTCTTGTAAGCAAATGGAAGGCCTCTAAAGCCTCCTTGTCTGTTACTGATTGATACTCTGCCCTTCCAATATCTTTGAGATAGGCGTGTTCAGGTCCAACGCCAGGGTAATCAAGTCCAGCTGATATAGAGTGGCCTTCGATAATTTGTCCATTCTCATCTTCCAGTAAGTATGTCCTGTTTCCATGTAAAACTCCTACACTGCCAGCACAAAGCGGGGCTGCATGTGCTTCAGGACCTTTTTCGATTCCGTGCCCTGCTGCCTCAACGCCAATAATCTTGACTGATGTATCTTCAATGAATGGATGGAAAAGTCCGATTGCATTTGAACCGCCACCAACGCAAGCAACTAACGCATCTGGTAGGCCACCAACCTGCTCATTAAACTGCTCTTTTGTCTCTTTACCAATAACACTTTGGAAGTCTCTAACCATCATCGGGTACGGATGAGGCCCTGCAACTGTTCCAATAATATAATAAGTATCATCGATATTAGTTACCCAGTCACGCATTGCCTCGTTGAGTGCGTCTTTTAGCGTTTTTGAGCCAGAAGATACAGGAACAACTGTTGCTCCAAGCAGCTTCATACGATAAACATTTTGTGCCTGCCTGGCAACGTCAACTTCGCCCATATATACAACACACTCCAAGCCAAGTCTAGCTGCAATAGTTGCAGAGGCTACGCCATGTTGGCCAGCTCCTGTTTCTGCAATAATTCGTGTTTTACCCATACGCTGTGCAAGTAGCGCTTGACCAATTGTATTGTTAATCTTGTGAGCGCCTGTATGATTTAAATCTTCACGCTTTAAGTAGATCTGAGCGCCAGCAACCTGATCACTTAAATTTTTTGCATGATAAAGAGGGGTTTTACGACCCACGTAATGCTTTAAATCATCCTCATACTCCTTAAGAAAGTCAGGATCATCTTTAAATTTTTCATAAGCAATTTTTAGTTCTGTGACCGCAGTCATCAGCGTCTCTGCAACAAAAATGCCGCCATACTGATCGAAATGGCCCTTGTCATCTGGTAGGTTATAACTCATGAATGAATCTGTCTAATAAAAGCTTTTATTTTATCAACATCTTTAACACCTGGCTCACTTTCCACACCACTTGAGGCATCTACAGCATATGGTCTTACCTGCTTTATAGCCGCTGCTACATTGTCAGAATTTAGTCCACCTGCAAGAATTACTGGAAGCTCTATTTCTACGCACGCCAAAGACCAGTCAAAAGCCTCTCCCGTTCCACCATATGTATGAGAGTTATAAGAGTCTAGCAGAAGGGCACTTGCCTGAGAGAAATCATCAGCTATTTGGGCGACATTAGTATCCAACGAAACACGAACAGACTTAATGAAAGGCATTTGGTATTGAGTACAATCTATGACACCCTCATCACCATGAAACTGCAAGGTGTCTAGTGGAACTTCGCAAAGAACCTCATCAATAAAGCTCGGGTTTGCATTAACAAATAACCCAACCCTGTTAACAAATGGAGGGAGAGCAGCAACTATTTCTCGAGCACTATTAATGTCGACATTACGTGGTGACTTTTCATAGAAAAGCAAACCAATTGCATCAACACCTGCAAAAGCTGCCTCTCTAGCATTATCAGCATTCGTAAATCCACAAATCTTAATCTTGGTCATTTGAATTGCAATCAAGTCTTTAAAATATAGATTTTCTCATAGCCTAGAAGGGTTTTCCAGACAATTAGCTTAGAACAAGTAAGTTTTATTTGGAAGTTTTTTTCTTAGCAGCTGATTTCTGTTTAGATTTTTTAGCCTTGGCTTTAGCTTTAATTTTACCCTCAATAGCCTTTTTGCACTCCTCAAGGGTTAAATCTATAGGCGCCTTATCCCCAAAAACCTTCTGAACGGTGACATTTTTTTGTCCCTTTCCACGCTTTTTACCATTCCAAATATAAGGCCCGAAGCGACCATTTAAGACCTGAATCTCAGAGTCTTCAAAAACCTTAATAATTCTTTCAGCGTCAAACTTCTCTTTAGCAATGATTAACTCTAATGCTGTTTCAAGCGTCACCTCTTCTGGCGAAATTTCCTTCAAAGAAACATATTTTTTTCCGTATTGAATATACGGACCAAAGCGCCCATAGTTGGTTTTAATTATCTCACCATCATCTGTCTCGCCAATGGTTCTTGGCATTTTAAATAACTCTATAGCTTCAGCAAGTGTAATATTTTCAATGTCTTGACCAGTTCTAAGTGAGGCAAATGTTGGTTTCTCATCATCCTCTTGATGGCCAATTTGTGCAAAAGCTCCATATCGACCAAAACGTACACTTACATTTTTCCCAGACACAGGGTCTTCACCTAAATCTCTCTTGCCATGAGTTTCATCTCGTGAAATATCCTTTGCAAGCTCAATTTGCTTATGAAATGGATCATAAAAGTTACGTATAACGTCGGCCCATGACTTAGATTCTTCTGCTATTAAATCAAAATCAGTTTCAAGATTTGCGGTGAACTCATAGCCAATAATATTTCTAAAGTTTTTAACTAAAAAGTCAACTAATAAATAGGCAACATTAGTTGGGAATAATTTGTTTTTTTCAGCGCCAGTCGTTTCAGTTTGGATTGACTCTGAGATGACTCCATCAACAATTTCAATAAGCTGATAATCGCGCTGAATGCCTTCACGAGTATCCTTGAGAACATAATTTCTATCCTGAACTGTAGTAATCATTGTCGCAAAAGTCGACGGCCTACCAATACCCATCTGTTCTATCTCTTTAACCAGTGATGCCTCTGTATATCTTGGCTTGGCTCTAGAAAAAGACTCCTTTGAAGTTAAATCCATCAACGATAACGCGTCACCTTTTTCAATTTTTGGTAGCAACTTGTCTTCAGCAGCCATAAAATCATAAACCTCTAGAAAGCCACCAAAAGTCAACATCTCACCTTCAGCTATAAATCGCTCACTTCGGTTCGAGATATTAATATTGATTTTTGTCTTTTGTAATTGTGCATCACTCATTTGAGAAGAAAGAGTTCTTTTATAGATTAAAGAGTAGAGCTTTTCTGATTGCTCATCCAAACCTAAAATAGTTGGTTTAGTTAGATCTGTTGGCCTAATTGCTTCATGAGCCTCTTGGGCGCTAGTTGAATTTGTTTTATATTTTCTAGCATGATGATGGTCACTACCAAATTTTGAAACTATAACCTCCTGAGCTGTAGTAATTGCAATCTCTGAAAGGGTTAAAGAGTCAGTTCTCATATAAGTAATCACACCTTCTCGATACAAATTCTGTGCAATCGACATGGTTTGTTTGACTGAGAAACCTAACTTTTGAGAAGCCTCTTGCTGCAATGTAGAGGTGATAAAAGGAGCCTTAGGAGATCTCTTAGAGGGCTTAGTTTCAACCGACTCTACCTTCATAGTTGAATCTAAAATGCTCTGTACAAAATCCATCGCATTTTCTTTTGATTTAAAATCTTCGCTAAGTCTAGCTTCTAGAGATTCTCCGATACTATTAGTCAATGTAGCCTTGACTTTATGAGAGCTTGTAGGTTTATGCGCAGAAATTTCACGTTCCCTTTCGACAACCAATCGAACTACGGGTGATTGAACTCTTCCTGCAGAGCGTGCACCTGAAATCTTTCGCCATAATACTGGTGAGATTTCAAAGCCAACCAGTCTATCAATAATGCGTCTGGCCTGTTGCGCGTTCACAAGATCAGTATTAATTGTCCTGGGTTTGCTAATTGCTTCTGTGATAGCACCTTTCGTAATTTCATGAAAGACAATTCTTGGGGTGTCTTCTGCTAATGAAAGTGCTTGCTGCAAATGCCAAGCTATCGCTTCACCTTCACGGTCTTCATCAGTTGCTAGGTAAATTTTTGTTGCCGCCTTGGCTGACTTCTTTAGATCTGCAACTACTTTCTTTTTGTCGGTACTGATTGTGTATGTTGGCTGGAAGTTGTTTTCTATATCAATGCCCATGTCTTTCTTGGGCATATCTCTAATATGGCCTATACTTGATTTGACAATATAGCCAGGCCCTAGAAACTTTTCAATCGTTTTTGCTTTCGCCGGGGACTCGACAATAACAAGATTCTGTGACATAAAATTCCTACTGTAGCGTAGGGTTATCGTCATGAAACACAATAGATTCTATCCATTGTGATGAAACACTTGATTCAGAACTACTATTTCCAATGACCATCATAACAACCCATTTCAAGTCATCTATATTCAATTTGGAGTCTTCTAGTGACATAACTTGCTCGATAACTATTTCTCTTTGACTCGGATTAAGTTGGCCCATATTTTCCATAAACATAATAAAACCCCTTGCTCTAGAATCAAGTTTAGTTTTTTCATGTTCACTATAAATTCGTATGGAATTGTGCAATGTGTCAAAACTTGCGATCTTTCCTTCCTGAAGCGCAGCAATATTTTCTAACCAAATCAATGCTTTTTCAATACGATCAGAATCAAAACCAGCCTCTGAAAGATGGAGCTTTAAAAGGTCATCATCTAACTCTTGAGATGAGTCCTGCTCGGCAGACTCAAAAAGAAAATCAAACATGAAAGTAAGTACATCTAGAATATTATTAGTCATAAAGCCTCGGCAAATTAATACATTTGTCTCAAAATCATTCTTACATGACTCCTGCAAAGACAAGGAGGAAACACTTTGATTACTACTTGTGGGCAAGAATCACTTTTTCAACCATCTGCATGGTTTATATTGAATCTCATGAAAAGTATTTTAATTATTTAACTATCATTATGCACATCTTTATTAAGATTGGGGTTTAATAACTCAGTAATAGCTTATAAACTCTAGTTTAACAAATATACCGACTAAGGCCAAGTATGGTAAAATTGCAAAATTTTTTGTTAGCAGATATTCATTATGAAAAGAACATTTCAACCAAGCGTACTAAAACGTAAACGTAACCATGGCTTCAGAGCTAGAATGAAGACCCGTGCTGGTCGTGCTATTCTAAGTGCTCGTAGAAAAAAAGGGCGTAAACGCTTAGCCGCCTAATATCATGCCGAGCTCACTCGCTAAATGTGTGCGCATTAATAAAGCTAGAGATTACGCTCACACCTTCCAAAATGGCTCACATACCCATGGTAAGTTTTGGAAACTAATAGCTAACGATTCTGGTAATTCTAATTCGAGATTAGGACTTGCAATCTCAAAAAAGGTATACAAAAGAGCGGTTGACAGAAACCTATTTAAGCGCTTAGCGAGAGAAACCTTTAGACAAAATCAAGAAGATTTAGAGTCACTTGACTTTGTAGTAATGATAAAAAAAACGGCTCGTGCTACTAATAAAGCAATCATCCAAGACCTTCTCTCGCTAATGAAAAACGTCAACAGCAATGCTAAAACCTAATGAAATACATACTTCTACCACTAATTAAACTCTACCAATGGCTAATTAGTCCATTATTAGGTAATAACTGTCGCCATATTCCGAGCTGTTCAGAGTACACCTTTGATGCGATTAAGTACCACGGAGCAATTAAAGGGGCTGTTCTTGGTGCAAAAAGAATCGGCAAATGTCACCCATGGTCTGAAGCTAGCTTTGATCCAGTACCAAAAAAGATAATTTAACCAATTAATAGCTAAAAAACATCCATGAATACACAAAAAATTTTCCTCTTTATCGCAATATTCTTAACTATATTTATTCTCTGGGATAAGTGGGAGCTTACGCAATCAACTGATGAAAATGGAAATACTATAACTCAAACTGCTATAGTTGGTGTTGACTCTCAAGATGCAGCTATTGATGTTCCAGCAGCCAGCGATGTTCCCAATGTTTCCTCAACTGTCACTGAAGTTACAACACCAACAATTGATAACTCTTTCACTCAAGGTGCTTTTACTACTGTTGTTACTGATCTTTTAACGGTTGAAATTTCTCACAAAGGTGGAACGATAATTAATGCCTACTTAAATGAATACCCAAAAGAACTAAAGTCAGAAGAGAGGTTTCAATTACTCAATAATTCCCCTGATAGGATTTTCCATGCTCAAAGTGGATTAATTCCCGCAGAACAAATGCCAACTCATCAATCTAAATATACCTCTGAGAGACAAGAGTATTTCCTTCAAGGTAATAGAGAGCTGATTGTGCCACTAATATGGAAAGGTGATAACGGTGTAATAGTAACCAAATACTACCACTTCAAGCCAGATAGCTATATTGTAGAAGTTGACTACCTGATTAGCAACAACAGTAACACTGATCAAATTGTTAGTAGCTATACACAACTATCTCATGGCAGTCAAGAAGAGTCTGGTGGTGGTTTTATGATGGGTATGCAAAACTTTAGTGGTGGTGCAACCTACAACGACGAAGAGATTTTTGAAAAAATTGATTTTGAGGACTTTGACTCTTCGCCTAAAACAACCTCTATAGGTGGCTGGGCTGCAATGATTCAGCACTACTTTTTTGCCGCATGGATACCTAAGGATGATGAAAAGCACACCTACTCAACTAAATCTAGCAGAGGCAACTACCTATTAACAACAGTTAACCCAAGCTCAAGAATTGCTGCTGGCACAACAGCTAGCCTTGGAAAAAATCAACTCTATATTGGCCCTAAAGAGCATGTTCGTCTTGAGCTACTCGCTCCTGGACTCGATAAAACCGTAGACTATGGCTGGCTTTATATTGTTGCCAAGCCTTTATCAGTATTCCTTCACTGGATTTATAGTTTTATTGGTAACTGGGCTCTGTCTATTGTCGTCTTGACATTAATCATCAAACTTGCTTTTTATAAGCTTTCAGAAAAATCATTCCGCTCAATGGCAGGAATGAAGAAGCTAGCACCACGACTTCAAAAAATCAAAGAAACCTATAAAGACGATAAACAAAAGATTGGTAAAAAAACCATGGAGCTTTATAAATCAGAAAAAATAAATCCTGCAGCTGGTTGTCTGCCCATTCTAGTTCAGATTCCAGTTTTTATTTCTGTATATTGGGTTTTAATAGAAATGGTAGAACTTCGCCAAACTCCATTCTTATACTTACCTGATCTTGCAGCGAAAGATCCATACTTCATATTGCCATTAATTATGGGTGCATCAATGTGGTTCCAACAACGACTGAACCCTCCACCTGCAGATCCAATTCAAGCAAAAATAATGATGATGCTGCCTTTCGTATTTACTGTATTTTTCTTATGGTTCCCATCAGGTTTGGTATTGTATTGGGTTACTAATAATGTTCTATCAATTGCTCAACAAGTATTCATTAACAAAAAAATTAACGGATAACTAAGCGTTATGAAATCAAATGAAAAAGCTGTAAATATTGCAAAAAGTATTAAGCTTTTGATTCTCGATGTTGATGGCGTTCTCACTGATGGAGGAATCTATTTTGATGATAATGGCATAGAACATAAAAAATTTAATTCGCAAGATGGTCTTGGTATTAAGCTGCTGCAATTGTCTGGGATTGAAGTAGCTGTGATTTCAGCAAGAAGCACAAAATCTGCCGCTCATCGACTTAAAGGACTTGGCGTAGAACATTATTATCATGGCATCCTTGACAAAAGCATTGCTTTGAAAGAGCTTACTAACAAGCTATCAATCGACATGAGCGAGTCAGCTTATGTTGGTGATGATGTAATTGACCTACCGGCGATGACCAGAGTTGCCCTTCCAGTTGCTGTAGCAAACGCTCATGAATATGTAAAAGAGCATGCACTTATGGTTACTGAAAATAGAGGTGGTGATGGGGCAGTTCGCGAGGTAGTTGACTTTTTATTAAAATCACAAGATAAATATACAGCCTTAATGCAGTCCTTTTTAAAATGACCTCTTTTCAGTCTCAGTGTTATGAGGCATTGAAAAAAGTTCCCCCTGGAAGTGTAATTTCATACGGTGGCCTTGCTGAAATGATAGGACGACCTAACGCGCATCGAGCGGTTGGAAGTGCAATGAACAAAAATCCATTCGCCCCTATAGTTCCTTGCCATCGAGTTGTTAAATCAAATGGTGAGCTAGGTGGTTTTTCAGGTGACATCAATCTCAAAATAAAACGCCTTCAAGAAGAAGGCGTTAAAGTATCAAACAATAAGATTGTTAATTTTCAGTCGGTGCTATTCAAAGCGTATTAGCGCTTCTTCCCTCTCATCTTAGAAATCATTTGAAGCTGCACCAGTGATTCAGCTAATGCTGCTTGTGTACTTGAAACATCCTGTTCTCCTTGAGCATTAGACATTGCTTCTTCAGCTCGCTTTTTCGCCTCAAGCGCTTTAGACTCATCTAGGTCATTGGCACGAATAGCTGTATCAGAAAAAATTGTGACAGTATCAGGCTGAACTTCAATAATACCACCAGAAACAAAAATGGATTCCATGCCATTTTCAGTTTCAACTCGAACCTCTCCAGGCTTAAGTGTGCTAATTAGTGCAACATGCATAGGATAAATACCAATCTCCCCCATAGAAGCAGGGGCAAAAACACATTTCGCATCTCCTGAGTAAATCTCCTCAGTTGCACTAACTACATCAACATGTATTACTGACATTTATGCTGTCTCCGATGCCTTTTCTTTAACTTCTTCAATAGAGCCAGTCATATAGAAAGCCTGCTCAGGAATAGAGTCATGCTCGCCATCAAGAATCGCTTTAAATCCAGAAATAGTATCTTTTAAGGATACATACTTACCAGGTGATCCAGTAAATACTTCTGCAACAAAGAAAGGCTGTGATAAGAATTTTTGAATCTTACGAGCACGTGATACAGTTTGCTTGTCTTCTTCAGACAGTTCATCCATTCCAAGAATTGCAATAATATCTTTCAATTCCTTATAGCGCTGAAGAACACCTTGAACTCCACGTGCAACATCATAATGCTCCTGACCAACAATTAGCGGATCAAGCTGACGTGAAGTTGAGTCAAGTGGATCAACAGCAGGATAAATACCAAGCTCTGCAACTTGACGTGACAGCACTACTGTCGCATCCAAGTGAGCGAATGTTGTTGCTGGAGATGGATCTGTTAAGTCATCCGCAGGAACATATACCGCTTGAATTGAAGTAATAGAACCTGTTTTAGTTGACGTAATTCTTTCTTGAAGTGCGCCCATTTCAGAGGCAAGTGTTGGCTGATAACCAACGGCAGATGGCATACGCCCTAATAGTGCTGATACCTCAGTACCGGCAAGCGTATATCTATAAATATTATCAATGAACAAAAGAACGTCACGACCTTCATCACGAAAATATTCAGCCATTGTAAGTCCAGTTAAAGCAACACGCAGCCTGTTTCCTGGAGGCTCATTCATCTGGCCATAGACCAATGACACTTTATCTAGTACATTTGAGTCTTTCATTTCATGGTAGAAGTCATTACCTTCACGAGTTCGCTCACCAACGCCGGCAAATACTGAATAGCCTGAGTGTTCAATAGCAATGTTACGAATAAGTTCCATCATGTTTACTGTCTTACCAACGCCGGCACCCCCGAACAATCCAACTTTACCTCCTTTTGCGAACGGACAAATTAAATCAATTACCTTAATGCCTGTTTCAAGAAGCTCTGCTGCAGGTGCTAATTCATCATAAGAAGGTGCAGAACGGTGAATTTCCCACTCTGCATCTTGTCCAATTTCACCAGCATTATCAATTGGCTCACCAAGAACGTTCATGATTCGACCAAGAGTCTTTGTACCAACTGGTACTGTGATCGACTTGCCAGTATTAGTTACTTCTAATCCACGCTGAAGTCCTTCAGATCCACCCATAGCAATCGCTCTAACGACATTATCACCAAGCTGTTGCTGGACCTCTAAGGTAAGATTCGCTTTAGTCACATGAAGTGCGTTATATACTTTAGGTATTGAGTCGGATGGAAACTCGACATCGATAACTGCGCCAATAATTTGTGTAATTTTGCCTATACTCATTTGCTTTTCCTCTTTTTAAATCTTTAAACAGCAGCAGCACCCGCTACAATCTCAGAGATTTCCTGAGTAATAGCTGCCTGCCTTGCCTTGTTATAAATTAATTCTAGCTCATCGATCATATCACCAGCATTTTCCGTTGCACTATGCATAGCTATCATTCGAGAAGACTGCTCGCAAGCAATGTTTTCTACAATACCTTGATAAACTAATGCTTCGATATATCGGACTAGTAAAGCGCTTAGTGCACTCTCTGCATCAGGCTCATATATATAATCCCAATGGTGGTCCATGCTTTCTTCATCAGTAATCTCCATTGGAACAATTTGCTTAACAGTTGGAACCTGTGTCATCGTATTTGCAAATCTATTATAAGCAATCATAATTTGATCGATCTCACCTGAATCGTAACGATCCAACATTACTTTAATTGCCCCTAAAAGATCATCAAAATGTGGTGTATCTCCAATATCAGTAAGAACAGAGTTAATCGTAAGCCCAATATTTTTAAAAAATGAAGTGGATTTTTTACCAATCGTACAAAGCTCGACATCAACTTTATCTGATTGCCAAGCTGCTATATCCTTTAAAAGGCTTCTAAATAAATTAGTATTTAAACCTCCACACAGTCCTCTATCACTAGAAATAACTATAACTCCTACACGCTTATTTTCTTCAGGAGCAGTCATATATGGATGCTTAAACTCAGAATTGGCATGAGTTAGATGTCCTATAACATTGAGGATTTTTTCAGCATACGGTCGTGAAGCCTGCATTCTGTCTTGCGCTTTTTTCATCTTAGAAGCAGCAACCATTTCCATGGCTGACGTAATCTTCTGAGTATTTTTAATACTCGCGATTTGTGTTCTAATTTCCTTGCCTGCTGCCATAACTTACTACCAAGTATTATTAGCTTTAAAATCATCAATCGCAGCCTGAAGTTGCGCTGCAATATCGTCATTGTAGTCACCAGATTCATTAATAGAATCCATTAAAGCAGTCTGATTAGTATTCATATATGCTAAAAGTGCGGCTTCAAATACCACCACTTTTTTTACCTCAATATCGTCAAGCGCTCCAGAGTTAGCTGCAAAAAGCGATGTTGCAGTTTCAGCAACATTTAGAGGTGAATATTGTGCTTGCTTCATTAGCTCAGTTACACGCTGACCACGATCAATTTGTGCCTTAGTTTCTGCATCAAGATCTGATGCAAACTGAGCAAAAGCAGCCAGTTCACGATATTGTGCTAAATCAAGACGGATACCACCACCAAGCTTTTTAATCGCTTTAGTTTGTGCAGCACCGCCAACCCTTGAAACTGAAAGACCGGCATTAATCGCAGGTCGAATACCTGAGTTAAAAAGATCTGTTTCTAAAAAGATCTGTCCATCTGTAATTGAGATTACGTTTGTTGGAACAAAAGCTGATACGTCTCCAGCTTGAGTTTCAATAATAGGAAGAGCAGTTAATGACCCAGTCTTCCCTTTAACTTCTCCATTTGTAATTTTTTCTACATACTCAGCATTAACTCTTGAAGCTCTTTCTAACAAACGAGAGTGGAGATAAAATACATCGCCTGGATATGCTTCACGTCCTGGTGGGCGCTTAAGAAGAAGCGATACTTGACGGTAAGCCCATGCTTGTTTTGTAAGGTCGTCGTAAATGATTAGTGCATCTTCACCACGATCTCTAAAATATTCACCCATTGCGCAACCTGCATAAGGGGCTATATATTGAAGAGCAGCAGATTCAGAAGCAGCCGCAGAAACAATAATAGTATGAGCTAGAGCGCCATGCTCTTCTAATTTACGAACAACTGCCGCGATTGAAGATGCTTTTTGGCCAATAGCAACATAGATACACTTAACGCCAGTACCTTTTTGATTAATAATAGTATCGATTGCAACAGCTGTTTTCCCGGTTTGACGATCACCAATGATAAGTTCGCGCTGACCACGGCCGATTGGAACCATCGCATCAATTGCCTTAATACCAGTTTGAATTGGTTGATCAACTGATTGTCTTTCAATTACACCTGGCGCAACAACCTCGATTGGACGAGTAACAGAAGTTTTAATATCTCCCTTGCCTTCTAAGTCTTCACCAAGAGGATTAACAACACGACCAAGTAGTTCGTTACCAACTGGCACTTCCATAATTCGATTTGTACACTTAACAGTGTCACCTTCTGAAATGTGAAGATAGTTACCTAATACAACTGCACCAACAGAATCCTGCTCAAGGTTAAGCGCTAAACCAAAAGTATTCCCCGGAAATTCTAGCATCTCACCAAACTGAGCGTCTGCTAAGCCATGAATACGAACAATTCCATCACTTACACTTATTACTGTGCCTTCTGTGCGAGCTTCTGCTGAAAAGTCAAAGCCCTCTATTTCTTTTTTAATTAAATCACTGATTTCAGAAGCGTTTAATTGCATAACTAACCTCTCTATATAAAATTAATTTACAGACAAAGAAACACTCAGAGCGTCTACTTTTGCCTTGATTGATGTATCGATTACCTTATCACCTTCTTTAATAATGACGCCGCCTTTAAGTGTCTTATCAATTTCAGTTTCAACAGCTACTGTTGTTTTATGCTTACTTGTTAAATCTTCAATTATTGCTTTTTGTTCTGCCTCACTTAACTCAAATGCACTAATAACTTTAAAGTTCTTACTTTTATTAGCATTAGATACTGCAGACTCAAAAGCATCGGCGATACTACTGATTACGCTTGAACGATCATTATTAAGAATAAGATTTATAAATGCAGACTCTTGTTTGCTGAGCTCTCCTGAAGTTATCTTTCCAATTAGAGCAGAAATTAAATTAAATTTTTGATCCTTGCTTTTGCCTGGAGAAGCGATGAAAGCCTGCGTGTTTTTATCAGCCATAATTGCACTAGCGGCAGCCAAAAAGTCACTCCAACTTGAGACGGATTTACTTTGTACTGCAATTTCAAAAATCGCTTGAGCGTATGGCTTGGCAATTGTTGATAATTCCATCGTACCGACCTAGAGTGATTGAGATAGCTTTGAAAGCATATCTTTGTGAGCCTTAGCGTCAACTTCTTTTTCTAATACCGAGTTGACTCCCTGCATAACTAGTGTTGATACTTGATTTTTAAGCTCATTGCGTGCCTTCACAACCTCTTGGTCAAGTTCAGATTTAGCATGAGCTTTAATTTTATCTGCTTCTTCAGAAGCCGCACCCTTGGCATTGTCAATCATTACGTTTGCTTGTTTATCAGCGTTTGCAATAATCTCAGCTGCTTGATTTTTAGTGCTTGCTATAAGCTCTTCAGCGTTTTTCTGTGCTAATGCGTGCTCTTCTTTTCCAAGTTCAGCCGCCTTCAACCCATCTTCAATGGACTTTTTACGTGCAGCCATTGCTTCAACGAGTGGTGGCCAAATAAACTTCATGCAGAACCAGACAAACATAGCGAACATAATTGTTTGTCCAACTAGCGTAAGGTTAATATTCATAGCTAAATACCTTTATTTAGTTAAAAAACAAATTATCCAGCAACCGCAAATAAGATATACATAGATATACCAACGGCAATCATAGGTACCGCATCAACAAGACCCATAACGATGAACATTTGCGTTCTTAGCATTGGAATAAGTTCCGGTTGACGAGCAGCACCTTCGATGAATCTAGCGCCAAGGATACCAATACCGACAGCAGCCCCTAATGCGCCTAAACCCATTAAGATTGCCCCTGCTACAAATAACGTTGCTTGTACTTCTGTAATCATTTTTTACTCCTACTTATAAAAACTATTGAAAAAAATTAATGCTCTTTTTGGTGCGCCATATCCATATATACGATTACCAAGGTCATAAAGATAAACGCCTGAAGTAATACAATTAAGATATGAAAAATAGCCCACGGTAAAGACAGGCTCCACTGAATCCAGAATGGCAACAGTGCAATTAGAATAAAGATCATCTCACCTGCATACATATTTCCAAATAAACGTAATGCAAGTGAAACTGGCTTTGCCAGCAAGTTCACTCCTTCTAAAAATAAGTTGAAAGGCAACATCCATTTACCGAAAGGATGTAGTGTTAGTTCTCCTACAAATCCACCAAGTCCTTTTTCCTTGACACTATAGTAAAGGATTAATAAGAAGATACCAATAGACATGCCGAATGTTGCATTAGGGTCTGTTGTTGGAACTACTTTAAGGAAATGTATTCCCATAGCCGCAGCCAACGAAGGAAGCCAATCAACAGGAACAAGGTCCATTGTGTTCATTAACACAATCCAAATAAAAGTTGTTAATGCAAGTGGTGCCACCATTGGATTCTTTCCGCTAAAAGAGCCACGAACATTTTCATCAATAAAGTCGATAATACTCTCTAAAAAATTTTGAAAGCCACTTGGAGCTTCAATAGATGCACGTTTAGCAGCCATAGTAAATAAGAAAAGAAATAAAACACCAAGTACAAAAGAAAAGAAAAGTGTATCAACATGAAACGCCATAAAACCCATCTCTTTAGCCTCTAGGGCATCATTCGCAAAACCCCAATGTCCATCAGGAAATTTTCCGTATGTTAAATTCTGAAGATGGTGCTTAATATAAGCGCCAGATGTTAGTTCACCACTTGCCATTATTTTTGCCTTAACCTATCTAATATAAATCCAATCTGACCCAACACCAAACTCAAACAAAGAGCTGATGGATCAAGTTCTAACCAACCAAGTCCAATTAAAGTTAGTAGGACTAGAGAAAGGGCCCTGAAGGCACTACTATTAATTGCCATCCTAAAACTTTTACGTGCATCAGCATCAACCAATGCTTTTTGTTTATTTATATACCAGTCAAAAACCCAAGTATTACTTAAGCTTACCAAGGCTCCATAAAGAGCAGCAATTCCTAAACCATAAATGGTGAAAGCTATTACCACTAAAGCAAGGATTAAGTATTGAATAAGTGAGTCAATTGATTTCACTTTTTCGCCAACCACCCTGACTAGACACAAACGCAATATTATACAATTTACTGCCAAATAGTCAAGTCCTCAAAATACAATTTATGTATTGAGAGGTAATTTTTATTTATTTAAATTATTGGTGTATTTAGTATATTAAGAAAAATTAATGTAGCTCAGTTTAGGCACTCGATTTAATCATTTCTTCAGCAGCCACTCTTGTTTTTTCACTAATAGTAATTCCACCTAAAATTCTTGCAACCTCTTCGGTCCTTTGACTCGGACTGAGGTCATCAACATGAGTAAAGGTTGCTCCATTTTTCTGAGTTTTTACCACCTTCAAATGCTCTTTCCCTTGTGCTGCAACTTGTGCAAGATGTGTGACACAAATAATTTGGTAATGATTGGATAGTTTTTTTAACATTTGACCCACAATCTCCGCCACTGAACCACTAATACCGACATCCACCTCATCAAAGACTATACTCGGTATAAGTTCTGAATTACTGGTTACTACTGAAAGAGCTAGTGAGATTCGTGATAATTCACCGCCAGATGCCACCTTGTTGAGAGGTTTGAGGTCTTGTCCAGTATTAGTTTTAACATGAATGATAATTTCCTCCATTCCATTCAAGCGAACAGAGTTTTTGAGTGGCTTAATAGAAAAATCAATTTCACTCCCAGGCATTCCAAGATTCTGCATTATATCTGTAACTTTTTTTGACAAAGACTTGCTAGCAGCCAATCTTTTATCACTTAATAATTGTGACTTACTGTAGTAATTTTTCTCAAATTGATCCTGTTTAATTAGTAACTCTTCTAGCTTATCGTTTGATGAACCTAGGTCATCAAGTTGGGCTTGGAGATTAGTTTGAACACTTATTAGTTCTTGTATTTGACAATTATGCTTCCGACCTAACTCGTGCAGAATATTAATTCTTGCGGTAAGCTCCGCAGAATTATCTTCAATACCACCAATTTTATTAAGGTAGTCTGTTAAATCATAAATACTCTCTTGAACCTGAACTTGAGCGCTTGATAACAATGACTGAATTGAGTCGAGTCGTGAATCTAGCTCTCTTGACTTTTCAACAGAACGCTCTCCATCTATTAAAATATTATTTACTCCCGACTCATGGTCTAAGGACTCAAGTATCTTGGATATTTTTTCGACTAACAAATTCGCATTGACAGATACCCTATAGTCATCTTCAATAGTATCAAGCTCATCTTGTGTCGTATCAATTTGCAATAACTCATTGAGCTGATGACTTAAAAGCTCATTTTGAGTCGATAAAAGTTCATTATTTTTTGTTAAATCTTCAATTTCATTTTGAATTTGTTGATACTGATAAACAATTGAATTGACCTCTCCACACAAGTCTTGAGTAATAGCATAATCATCTAAAAGAATTCGATGCTGGTTACTTCGAAGTAGAAGTTGGTGTTCATTTTGACCATGCATGTCAATTAAATAACCGCCGATATCACGCAAAGTTGATAAAGGAACATTACTACCATTCACATAAGAACGGGACTTTCCGTCTACACTGATGACTCTTCTTAGAATGCATTCAGTTCCATTTTCTAAATCTAGATTTTCTAATATCGATTGAAGGCGATCTTCAATGTCGATGCTGAATGTTGCAACTATTTCTGCCTTGCTCGCACCATCTCTAACCAAAGAAGCATCAGAACGTCCGCCAACAACTAAACCTAGTGCTTGAATTATGATTGATTTTCCAGCGCCTGTTTCACCAGTCACTACTGTCATTCCATTCTTAAACTCAATGTTTAATTCTTGGACAACCACTAAATTTTTAACAAATAGTTGATCTAACATATCTTAAATGTTTTAAACCTTCTGACCCCAATGTAGCTTTGAACGAATAATCTCAAAATAATCATAGCCCTTAGGATGGATCAAGTGAACAAAATTATCATGTTGCTTAACACGTAAAGCGTCGCCCACTGATACTGAAACTGCAGATTGAGCATCAAAACTTATTGTGGCCTTATCTTCACAGTCTAAAAGTGTAATTAAAACCTCACTTTCACCATGAAGAATAAATGGCCTATGACTCATTGTATGAGGACTTATTGACACTAGGCAAATAGCATTAGTACTAGGATGCATAATCGGACCACCACTTGACAAAGCGTAAGCGGTAGACCCAGTAGGCGTTGTAACTATTATTCCGTCTGCTCGCTGATTATTAACAAAATCATCATCAACAAATAATTCAAATTCTATCATTCTTGGAGTTTCATTACGATGCACTACAACTTCATTGAAAGCTAAATGTTGAGATATTAGCTCACCATTTCGTTCTATTTGACAACTCAATAAGGATCTTTTTTCTTTAATATACTCCCCTTTTAAGATTCCACTAACAATTGGAATCATCGACTCGACAGGAACGTCTGCTAAAAAACCAAGTCTACCTAAATTAACGCCAAGAATAGGGATGTTGCTATCAACATAGGTTCTAGCAGTATTCAATATTGTTCCATCACCGCCTACAACAACAATTAGATCTGCATCTTTTTCAAAATCATCGCCATCCTCTAGAAGGGTCACTCCTTTATCTTTAATGAATACGCCAAGCTCCCAAGCAGTTTTTTGACTGGTAAAATCATTTGGTTTACAGATAATGCCAACAGTATTAAACATAGGCCTTGAAAAATTTAAAAGAATGACTAAATATCACCCTAAATATACATTAGTTTGATTAAACAATGACAAAAAAGAAAGAACAAAAAACTCAAAAAGTTAGCCCCAAAGAGGTCAATGAAGAATCATCAGTTGATTTTGATGCAGTTATAGATTTAGAAACTCAGCTCGCAGACGCCCAGCAGTCTGCAAAGGATAATTGGGATAAGTTATTGCGCTCTCAAGCTGAAATGGAAAACCTTAAAAGAAGAACCTCAAAAGACCTAGAAAATGCTCACAAATATGCACTTGATGGCTTTGTTAAAGCCCTCTTAGAGGTCAACGACTCTCTTTCTATCGGACTAAAATTAGCCACTGATGAAAATGCCAGTCTAGAGCATACTGTTGAAGGTCTTGAACTAACAAAGAAGGTATTTACAACTACTCTTGAAAAATTTGGAGTTGAAACAGTTGATCCTAAAGATGAAAAATTCAATCCAGAACTTCATGAAGCTGTAACAATGATTTCAATGCCTGACAAGGAGTCAAATACAGTTCTTGAGGTTGTTCAAGTAGGCTTTACTCTTAATGGACGCTTGGTTAGACCAGCGATGGTTATTGTTGTTCAATAGGACGACCCTCTACAACCCCTACTTCAACAACACTTTTACAGAGTTTGTACCAACTTTGTACCTAGTCATGATTACGAAAATCTATTCTTTTAATATTCGAAAGTGTAGAATTCACTCATAGTTCAAAAAAAGACTCTACTATGAAAAAACTACTCATACTTCTATTCTCAATACTAATTTCATTTAACTCTTATGGTGAGGAAGTTAGTAGTGGGTCATATGACTGGAAGAAGTGGGATTGCTATGATTTCATTGATAGTGGGTACATATTAAGTGTTGGATATATACCAGAAATTGGAGATTCTAAAGGCATATTATTTGTAAAAGATGTCGACTCACATATTGATACATTTCACTCTCTTCGAGGTGTTCAACACTCCTGGGAATGGGATTCTTATACTATAGTTATCGAATCTAATGGAACTGGAAGGTTTTACAATAATGAAACTCCTGAAGAAAGGTACGAATGTACATCTGCCCCTTTAGAAAAGTTGATGTATGATATCTGGTGATGTTTAAAAGTAATATGTACTTATAGTTGTTCAATAAATAGCATTTTATTAATAAAAGTAGCTAAAAATTGCTTTTTTTAGCAAAAAAACAGCCTTTAATTCTATTTTTTCATATTTTTATTAGTAAAATTTGGTATTTTTCTATAAAAAACTGCTTTATTAACGTAAAAAACCTGTTTATAGGTAAAAAAAGATGTTTTTTGTCAAAAATTAACCGTTTTATCCAATACAATGACTTATTTCAATTGCTTGACAGATAGTATTTAATACTTTATATTTCTTATTACTCAAGTCGGCAGGCAGTTAGAGAGAGAAAGGTGTATCTATTACATGAATTTTTACCAACTTTAAACGGACTGACTTTTGAGTGGTCTTGAAATAAGCAACCGAAAGACTGTGTCTAATCTTTTTAATAAAGACGCTACTGCCTATAAGATATTTGGTAATCGTCCTCCAGCCTTGATTTTTATACATGGTTTGGGAATGTGTGGAGAAATATGGTCCCCTCAAGTTGAATACTTCTCTAAACAATATCAAGTGATTACTTATGACTTACTAGGCCATGGCCAAAGCCCACTCCCAAAAAATGACCCTACCCTTGATGATTATGTTGAACAACTTAACAACCTTGTAGACTCGATTAGTGTCTCAAATTTCTCGCTAGTTGGGCACTCTATGGGGGCAATTATTAGTGTTGCGTTTGCTATGAAGTTCCCTCTAAAAGTTAATGCACTAGTCCCTTTAAATATAGTATTTAATAGAAGTGAAAAAGCTCAAAAGGATGTTTTAATGAGAGCGAATCAAGTTCTAGCATCAAACAAAATACTTAATATTGAAAAAACATTGGAGCGCTGGTTTAAAAATAATGTCAGCCCTGGTGAATTGAATAGAATTGATAAAGTACGTAGCTGGTTAAAAAATACTTCGCCCAAAGGGTATGGAGAGGCTTATCGAGTATTTGCTCTATCTGATAAAGTTTTTATAAATAATCTTTACCAATTAAAATTGCCTGTACTATACTTGACAGGAAGTGAAGACCCAAACTCTACCCCTATCATGTCCGAACAGATTTCACAAGAAACGCCTAATAGCTCTAGCAAATCTGTTAATGGCGAAGCTCATATGATGTCATATATCGCAGCAAATAAAGTCAACCCAATCATAGAACAATTTTTTACTGACATAACAAAAAATACTGAATGAATAAAGAAGACACTAGAGACTTAAGACTTGCACTGGGATCGTTTCCAACCGGAGTAACGGTAGTTACCTCCAAAGACAAAGATGATAACCCAATAGGCTTTACTGCGAACTCATTTACCTCAGTCTCACTTAGCCCTCAATTAATATTGATATGCATTGATAAGGCCTCATTTAATATTCAATCATTTTCTGCAGGAAAGCATTTCGCTATTAGTGTTCTTTCGGAAAGTCAGCATCATATTTCTACTACTTTTGCAAGCCCTGATGCGGATCGTTTTAAAAATATCCAATGGGAATCAAAAATCACAGGGAGCCCTATAATAAGAGATTCAGTCGCCTGGTTTGATTGTGATAAGGATCAGTTTATAGATGCTGGTGATCACTTTATTCTTATTGGTAAGGTAAGGGAGTTTGATAGTAATTCACAAAGACCGCTAGTGTATTTGCGAGGTAATTATGTCAACCTTGGACTTGAGCAGAAAATGTTGCTTGCGATGGAAAATAAAGCCACCAAAATCCTTGTAGGGGCTTTAATTGAGTGGCGTAAAAAGATTTACCTTCTTGAAGATAAAAAAACCGGCTTACTTTATTTTCCAACTGCCACAAGACTCGGTGTAATTAATGATAATCAAAGCCTCCTTGGTAAGCTGCATGATCTAAAAATTTCTGTAACTGAGCATTATCTTTTTTCAGTATTTGAAAATAGTGATGATAAAACTAGTCTAATATATTATCGTACCAAGGTTGAAGATGGATCCTCTGTCAGTGTTGGCCAATTTTATGAATTTGATGCAATTCCATTTGACCTACTGACTGATGATGCGAGTAGAATAATGCTTAAACGCTATATTGCTGAAAGAGAATTGAATGCTTTTGGTATATTTGTTGGGAAGGAGACTGAGGGCAAAGTTGAAGCAATAACTAAACCGAATGATATTGTATAGGAGTCACTAAAATGGATTTTTCTTTTTTTGTACATATGGAGCGTATTGACGAAGAGCAGTCACAAAAGCAATTGTATGAAGAGTTTGTTGAACTCTGTCAAATAGCAGATAAATCTGGCTTCACAACGATATGGACTGGAGAACATCACGGTATGAACTTCACCATTGCGCCGAATCCTTTTATCAATATTGCAGATCTAGCGAGAAGAACTGAGAATGTTAAATTAGGTACAGCAACTATTGTTGCTCCTTTTTGGCATCCAATAAAACTTGCAGAAGAGGCAGCAATGATAGATATTATTTCAGATGGTCGTCTAGAACTAGGAATAGCTCGTGGTGCATATTCATTCGAATATGACAGGCTTGCTGAGGGAATTGATGCCTTTTCAGCTGGTGGTGCTATGAGAGAGATTGTGCCTGCAATTAAGGGGTTATGGCTTGGAGACTATGAGGGTGTAGGTGAGCACTGGTCCTTCCCTAAAACTACCAGCTCTCCTAAACCGCAACAGTTACCGCACCCACCAATTTGGATTGCAGCTAGAGATCAAAGCTCACATGATTTTGCACTAGAGCATGGCTGTAATGTTCAGGTAACCCCACTTTGGCTTGGTGATGAAGAGGTGATTTCATTAATGGATCGATTTAATATTGCTTGCGAGTCATATAAGGAAATACCTCGGCCTAAAATTATGCTTTTGCGCCATACATTTGTTGGTGAAAACGAAAAAGAAGTTGTTCAAGGCGCTAAAGATATTTCGAGGTTCTACTGTTATTTTGGTGCATGGTTCAAAAATGAACGACCTATAGAGCAAGGACTTATTAAAAAACTTACTGATGAGGAAATGTCTAAAATTGATATGTATTCGCCTGAAAAGATGAGAAAGAATAGCATTATAGGAACCCCTGATAAAGTCATTGAGCGCATTAAGCTTTGTGAAAGCCTTGGTTATGATGAATACAGCTATTGGGTTGATAGCAGTATGAGTTTTGAAAAGAAAAAGAAATCATTAGAGCTCTTTATCGACAAAGTGATGCCAGCATTTACTTAAAAAGGAAAACGCATGGAACAATTTAAACACTACATTAATGGGAAATTTAGTATTGGCTCAGACCACTTTGAAACACTAAATCCGGCAAATGGAAAGCCATGGGCAAGTTTTCCTGCTGCTACAGAAGAAGAGTCAAATATAGCTATTGAATCAGCACATACTGCTCTCTATCAAGGTCCATGGGCAGACTATACAGCCACCGAAAGAGGCAAACTCATTTATAAGCTAGGTGACTTAATTTCAGAACATTCAAGCGAGCTTGGCGATCTTGAAACAAGAGATAGTGGTAAGTTGCTAGTTGAAACACGGAGTCAATCAAAATATGTAGCTGATTATTACTATTATTATGCTGGACTTGCCGATAAGATACAAGGAGAGGTGCTTCCTATTGATAAGCCAAACATGAGAGTTTTTACAACACGTGAACCTATCGGCGTTGTAGTTGCTATTGTTCCTTGGAATGCTCAACTTTTCCTAGCGGCAACTAAAATAGCTCCTGCATTAGCTGCAGGAAATACTGTAGTAGTAAAAGCTTCTGAACAAGCTCCAGCAGCGCTGTTTAAATTTGCTGAATTAGTTCACAAAAGTGGATTTCCTCCTGGTGTTATAAACATCATAACTGGTTTTGCTGAGCCATGTGGTCGTGTCATTACAAGTCACCCCAAGGTCGCAAGAGTAGCCTTTACTGGTGGCACTGAAGTTGCTAGGCATATCGTTAGAAATACTGCTGAAAATTTTGCTCATTTGAGCCTTGAGCTGGGAGGTAAATCGCCAATGTTAGTCTTCGATGACTGCAATATTGAAGGAGCAGTGAATGGCATTATTGCAGGCAATTTTGGTGCATCTGGTCAAAGCTGTGTAGCTGGCTCACGTGTGTTTATACAAAGGTCCATACATAGCGAAATAATTAGCAAAATTAAGGAGCGTTCAAAATCAATTATTGTAGGCGATCCACTCGATGAAAAGACTCAAGTAGGTCCACTCGCAACAACACTTCAGGTTAAGAGGGCTTCGAGTGTTATTAAACAATCTATTAAGCAAGGCGCTAGTCTAGTTTTTGGAGGTAATCGTCCAGAGCATTTAAAAGAAGGCTGGTACTTTGAACCCACCTTACTGGATTGTCCAAGCCAAGAATTTGATTGTGTAAAAACTGAGCTTTTCGCTCCTGTTATTAGTGTCATTGCTTTTGATACAGAGGAAGAAGCAGTAGAGATGGCTAATGATTCTGATTATGGCCTTGGTGCAGGTGTATTTACTGAAAATTTAGCTAGAGCTCATCGTGTTAGTCAAAACATACACTCAGGAATTGTTTGGGTAAATACCTATCGAGCAATATCTCCCATATCACCTTTCGGTGGATTTAAACAAAGCGGTGGAAGTCGTGAAGCTGGAATTGATGCTATTCATGAATATACTCGAACTAAAACAACATGGATTAATACATCACCTGATTCTATGAGCAATCCTTTTGTAATGAGATAAGTGGATTTTTTATTTAAACTAAATATGATGGAGTAAGTAATGGACAAGAAATTATTTGAATTAGGCCTATCTAAAAGAAAGGCGACTCTTGGAAATGATTATGTTGAAAAAAATCTCGAGGCGGCTGATGACTTTAACGAAGACTTTCAAAAACAGATGACCGAATGGTGCTGGGGATTTGGCTGGGGCGATGATACAATAAATGAAAAAACCAGATCTATGATGAACCTAACAATGATTGCGGCACTCGGGAAAATGGATGAATGGGAAATTCACCTTAAGGGTGCACTTACGAACGGCGTGAGCAAGGAAGAGATAAAATCTATACTTCATGTGATTGCAATCTACTGTGGTGTCCCACAAGGAGTTGAGTGCTTCAAAATTGCAAGAAAGGTATTAGAGGATGCTGGCGAAATCTGATCACACTTTTTATTGATATTATTAATTCGCCATTTTTTTTGAAATTGACATAGCAACTGCAAATGCTATTAATAAAACTCCAATTATTGAAATAAAGCCCATGGTTTCGCCAAATAGATACCAAGCTTGAATCGCAACAAGCGCTGGTACTAAATAAAAGTAACTTCCAACTCTTGCTGAAGCGTCCTGCTTAATCATTGTCATTAAAAGAAGTACTGCACCAATTGAAAGCCCAAAAACCTGCCAAGCTAAAGTAATAATGAATGAATTAGTCCATTGAACTTCGCCAGTTTCAAAACAAATAGCCATAGTAATACACAATATAAAAGCACCAAAGTATTGGACCAACGTCCCACTAATTAAATCCATATCACTACAAAATCTCTTCTGATAAACAGTGCCTAAAGAGATTCCAAATAGAGATACAAAGACAACTAAAATTGCCCAAAAAGAAAACCCACTAAAAAAACCTTTAATAGCAAAATCAAATCTTTCAAATAAAACCAAATATAGTCCTACAAGTCCAATAATTAAACCCATCCATTGTTTTCTAGAAACCCGCTCATGAAGAATTATTCCAGCCATAAATGCCATCCCCAGAGGCTGAAGACCAATAATCATAGAGGCTAGACCAGCAGGCATCCCCCACTTGATAGCCTGGAAAACACCTCCAAGGTAAACGCCATGAATCAATAAGCCTGTGACCATTAAGTGAAAACATGCCAACCTAGAGCTCGGCCAAATGCTTTTATTGATTTGCATGACTAAAAACATTACTATTAATGTAAGAGCAAATCGATAAGATAACAAAGTGAAAGGTTCTGCATATGGCAGCCCATATTTAGCAGCCAAGAAGCCCGTGCTCCATATCCAAACAAAAAGCCATGGGGTTAAACGCGCGCTTAAAGTAAGATTTTTCATAAAAAACGCCAAAAATTCATTAACTTGGTAAATCGCTAATTAAAATAGCTTTCTCAGCTAATTGAGAATCGATTTTATACAAAATAGCTTGGCAATAATGAAGAAACGCAACTCGAGATAAACTGCGATTAGACTATAATTAAAGTTATTAAAATTTTGAGAATTTTATGAAGCATTTTTTTTCAATTATTCTGTTTTTATTACTGATTCCATTTTCACAAACCTGGTCTGAAACTCTTAATACGGATAGTGCATTAAGTCAAAGTAGTAGTGCTGAATCTTCAAGCCAATTACTATCTGATAATAACTCAAAAAATGAAAAACATCCTCTACCTGTTAAGGAGGCCTTTGAATTAAAAGCACTTTCAGTAGATGGAGAGACCATTGCCGTTTCGTGGCTCACAAAAAATAACTACTATCTTTATAAAGATAAGATATCTTTTATTGCTGAGGGTGCTAGAATTGAAAGTGCCATTTTTCCAAAAGCCAAATTAAAAGAAGATGAGTTTTTTGGTGAGGTTAGCATTTATGAAGAGCCGTTAGAAGTAACTCTCTTGCTAAGTAATATAACGAGCAACCCTATTAATTTAATTATTAAACACCAAGGCTGCTGGAGTGGTGGGGTTTGCTATCCTCCACAAAGTGATACAATTAAAGTTGACCTCACTGGATCTAAAATCTACTCAAGCTCTTCTTCAGAACAAATAAACACCAGTGAGCTAAGCGTAAAAGAAAAATTCCGACAAGGTGGATTGGCATTATTTTTTGCCGCATTTCTAGCTGGACTAGCCTTATCCTGGACGCCTTGCGTATATCCAATGGTGCCAATACTCTCTGGAATTATCATTGGGCAAAAGCAAACTCCTAGCAACTTAAAGGCTGTTTTGATGTCTCTGGCTTTTGTATTCTCAATGTCTATTGCTTATGGATTAATCGGTGCAACTGCAGGTTTCTTTGGGGCTGGCATAAACCTCCAGGCAATCATGCAAACCCCATGGGTTTTAGTTGTATTTAGTTTAATTTTCATTTTCCTTGCATTTTCTATGTTTGGGTTTTACGACATTCAATTGCCATCTAAATTCCAAAATAAAATTACCAATCTAAGCAATAAGCAAAGTGGTGGCAATTTTATAGGGGTTAGCATAATGGGATTTCTTTCTGCATTAATTGTTGGGCCATGTGTAACTCCCTTTTTAGCTACTGCCCTAAGCTATGTTATAGCTGGTGGGAGCGCACTAAAAGGTGGAATTAGTCTTTTTGCTATGGGTTTAGGAATGGGTGTTCCATTAATAATAATTTGTGGATGGGGAGTTAATGCACTTCCTAAGGCTGGCCCATGGATGGAGAATGTGAAGCAAATTTTTGGCTTCTTCATGATTGCAGTTGCCTTATATTTACTTGATCGAATTCTAAACCCACTTGTATCACTTATGATTTGGGCCGTCTTGTTTACTTATGCACCTATAAAGATTGGTATTTTTAAAAATTTAACCCAAGAAATTAGTATTTGGAACATTTTATTTAAAGTTTCAGGATTAATCATATTTGCTTATGGTCTTCTTCTTTGGCTTTTAGTTGCAAAAGGTGGCGGGGATATTCAAAAACCCTTAGATTCAATCCTTTATGGTGAAACTATAGAACAATCAAAGATCATTGAATTTAAGACGATACAAAATGAAGATCAACTCAACTCCGAAATCACTAAAACTGTAAATAGCGATAAATTACTAATTGTTAAATTTTATGCAGATTGGTGTATTTCGTGCAATAAATTAGAACGTGTCGTTTTTTCTAATAAGGCAGTTAATGAAGTACTAAAAGACACTCTTACTTCTACTTTAGATGTAACTGATAATAATCGTTTTAATCAATCAATGCTGGCGAGATTCTCTCTTGTTGGACCACCTGCACTTTTATTTTTTAAAAATGGTTTAGAACAACGATCGTATCGAATTATCGGAGAAATAAGTGCAGAAGAACTTGTTGAACATCTAAATAATTTACGATAAATATTAGCGAAATTCCCTTAAATGCTTTGAATGGACGCTATATTTAGCCAAATAGATGTTAAAATTCTTATACTCAATAATAAGCTAAGAATCAAGCCTTAGAGGTTTAATCATTTAATAATTCTAAGCCAAAAATATAAACTTGGTGCCATTTCACGCCTTGAAGCATAAGTTATGCAATTGTAATTAAACTAAAACTAATGGCAAAGAATAAAATAGGGAGCAGTAATGGATATTCGTAAAGTAAAAAAACTAATGGAACTTCTAGAGAAATCTGGAATGGCAGAAATTGAAATTAAAGAAGGAGAAGAGTCTGTAAAAATTTCTAGGTTTGGCAATGCCCCTATTCCAACTCAAACAAATTTTCACCAACCAGCGCCTACTGTAGCTCCTTCTATTTCAGCAGAACCAACATCTATTGCTGATCCACAATCTAATGATCAAGCTGTAACATCCCCAATGGTAGGAACGTATTATTCAGCGCCTTCACCAACAGCTAAGCCATTTATCATGGTGGGTCAAAAAATACATCAGGGTGATACCATAGGCATTATAGAAGCTATGAAAATCATGAATCAAATTGAGGCTGACCACTCAGGAACAGTAATAGAGATACTTGTTAAGGATGGCGAAGCAGTTGAATTTGGACAACCATTAATCATAGTTCAATGAGTTCTATAAAAAAAGTATTGATCGCCAATCGAGGCGAAATAGCACTGCGCATTCTTCGAGCCTGCAAAGAGCTTGATATTCAAACAGTTGCTGTATATTCAACAGCCGATAAAGACCTTAAGCATGTACTTTTAGCTGATGAAGCAGTTTGTATTGGCCCCCATCCTTCAATTAATAGTTACCTCAATATTCCAGCCATTATTAGTGCAGCTGAGTTAACCCATGCTGAAGCAATTCATCCTGGATATGGCTTTCTTTCAGAAAATGCAGATTTTGCAGATCAAGTAGAGCAAAGCGGTTTTATTTTTATTGGCCCAAGACCTGAAAATATTAGAGTGATGGGTGACAAAGTTGCAGCAATTGAGGCAATGCAAAATTCAGGAGTACCTTGTGTTCCAGGCTCAAATGGAGCACTCGATAATAATGCAAAGAGAAGCCTTAAAATTGCTAAAGAAATTGGTCTTCCTATAATTATTAAAGCCTCCGGTGGAGGTGGAGGAAGAGGAATGCGAGTTGTTGAGTCCGAAAAGGATTTAGCTAGCTCTATTGAGCTTACAAAAACAGAAGCTTTAAGTTTTTTTGGTAATGATGAAGTCTACATGGAAAAATTTCTAACAACACCAAGGCATGTTGAAGTTCAAGTTCTTGCCGATCAACATGGAAATGCTATTCATCTTGGCGAGAGAGACTGCTCAATGCAGCGTCGCCACCAGAAGGTCGTAGAGGAGGCTCCTGCGCCAGGCATAAGCGAAGAGCTTCGAAATAAGATAGGCAGTATTTGTGCAGAGGCATGTAAACAAATAAACTATCGCGGCGCCGGAACATTTGAATTTCTTTTTGACAATGATGAATTTTACTTTATCGAAATGAATACACGAGTTCAAGTCGAACACCCAGTTACTGAAATGATAACCGGTGTCGATATTATCCGTGAACAGATTTTAATTGCTGGGGGTGATAAATTATCTCTAACTCAAGACCAAGTTCAAATAAGAGGTCATGCAGTTGAATGCAGGATTAATGCTGAAGACCCAGTTACCTTTATGCCGTCTCCAGGGAAAATTACTCAATACCACGCAGCCGGCGGGCTTGGTGTTAGGATAGATTCGCATGTTTATAACGGTTATAATGTTCCGCCTTACTATGACTCAATGATTGGAAAAGTGATTACTTTTGGTGAAAATAGAACTAATGCAATTATAAAAATGCAACATGCACTTGATGAAATGGTTATCGATGGAATTAAAACGAATATCCCACTTCAAAGACAAATTATGGCTGACAAGACATTCAAAAAGGGTGGTATGAATATTCATTACCTTGAAAAAATGCTTGGAGAAGGTGAATAATGAATATTAAGGTTGGAATTATTGGTGGCTCTGGATACACTGGAGTTGAGCTTTTGCGTATCCTTGATCAGCATCCAAATGCCGAAGTTACTGCAATTACCTCAAGAGCTCTTCAAGGCAAAAAGATTTCTGAGGTTTTTCCTAATATGGCTGGAATATCAGATTTAGTATATTCATTGCCTGACGATAAGGCTTTATTTGACTGTAATATTGTTTTCTTTGCAACACCTCATGGCGTCGCAATGAATAGCTCTGGATCTTTCCTTGACAAAGGAATAAAGGTTATTGACTTAGGTGCTGATTTCAGAATTAATGATGCAGATCTCTGGTCTCAATGGTACAACATGGAGCACTCTCAAAGATCTCTCTTAGAAGAGGCGGTCTATGGCCAACCTGAGATAAAAAGAGATGCCATTAAGGAAGCACGCCTAATTGCCAATCCTGGCTGTTACCCTACAGCAGTCCTTTTGGCTTTAAAACCGCTTCTAGAGAATCATTTAATTGACACCTCAAATATCATTGCTGACTGTAAATCTGGAACTAGCGGCGCTGGACGAATCGCAAACCAAGCAATGCTTCTGTGCGAGGCATCAGAAAGCTTTAAGGCTTATGGCGTTAGTGGTCATCGACACTTCCCTGAAATAAAACAAGAACTTGAGCTTATGGCAGGAGAGTCTGTTGGGCTAACTTTTGTTCCTCACCTTGTACCTATGATTCGAGGAATTGAAGCTACAATTTATGTTGACCTGCTTGATTCAAGTGTTGACGTTCAACCTTATTTCGAAAATGCCTACAAAAACGAAGAATTTGTTAAAATACTGTCTAAGGGCACTTATCCTGAAACACGCTCGGTTAAGTCGTCAAACTATTGCCAAATTGCAGTTCAGTATGTTGAACACAGCAATAAACTTGTTATTATGTCTGTAATTGACAACCTAGTTAAGGGGGCCGCGGGCCAAGCCATTCAGAATATGAACCTAATGTTTGGCCTTAAGGAACAAGAAGGTCTTTCACAGATTGGTTTACTGCCTTAATGGTGGTTTTTTTATAATATGAAATATTTTGGAGTATGAACATGGACTCTGCTGAAATTCAAGATGAAGCTGATATAATTTTCAGTGATAGTGCAGCAAACAGAGTTGCGCAACTTATCAAAGAAGAAAAAAACCCCGCATTAAGATTGCGCGTCTATATTACAGGTGGAGGCTGCTCTGGCTTCTCTTATGGCTTTAGCTTTGATGAAACCCTCAAAGAAGGTGATAGTGGCGTTAATAAACAAGGTGTAGAACTAGTTATCGATCCAATGAGTTATCAATACCTTATGGGCTCAACAGTAGACTACTTGGAGGATCTTCAAGGCTCTCGTTTTATTGTTAGCAACCCTAATGCTAAAACCACCTGTGGTTGTGGCTCCTCCTTTTCAATTTAACAAAACTAATAATTAATTATGAAAGAATATATACCAGGTTTAGCAGGCGTCCCAGCAACTAAGTCAGCAATTTCCTCAATCGATGGAGAAAAAGGCATACTTGCCTATAGAGGCTACTCCATACAAGACCTCGTTAAGTACTCATCATTTGAAGAAACTGCACTTTTATTAATGCAGGGAGAGTTGCCAACTCATACAGAGCTTTGTGACTTTAAAGATCTTTTACAAAGACGCTATGAGGTAAAGCGCAAAATCCGCCATTTGCTTTGGTCGCTTCCATCAGAAGGACACTCAATGGACGTACTTCAAACTGCAATAGCCTCCATGGCCACTTTCTACCCAGGGGCTGGCGCCTCAGAACCAGATTCAGCTTACACTCAAAATGCACTCGTAAAGATTATCTCAAATATGAGCACTTTGGTTGCAATGTGGACTCGTATTAGCAGAGGATACGATCCAATCCCGCCAAGCAAAACAATGTCTTATGCTGAAAACTTTATGTATATGTGCTTTGGAGAGGAGTCTGATCCAGAAATTATCAGTCTTTTAGACGCTTGCTTAATTTTACATGCTGAGCATACAATCAATGCCTCAACATTTTCAACAATGGTAACGGCGTCTTCACTCGCAAACCCTTTTGCTTCAATTGCCGCAGGAGTTGGAACTCTTGCAGGGCCTTTGCATGGTAATGCAAATGAAAACGTTCTACTCATGCTTGACGAAATAGGGTCTCCAAAAAATGCGCGTGGTTGGATAGAAGATAGACTCAAAAACAAAAAAGTAATCTGGGGTATGGGCCATCGCGAATACAAAACAAAAGATCCTCGTGCAACAATTCTAGAGCAAATGATTAAAACTTATGTCAACAAATCTGGCCATAGTTTATCTGAGCGCTTTGAGACAGCATTGGAGGTCGAAAGCGTCTGTGACGAGCTATTGTCTCACAAGGGTGTTTATCCAAATGTCGACTTTTACTCGGGTATCCTTTACGCTGAATTATTTAAATTTACCAAAGAGCACTTCACCTCAATCTTTGCTATGGCACGTTCAGCGGGGTGGGTAGCACACTGGCACGAACAAGTGAGTCATAATAAAATCTTTAGACCAACACAAATATATACTGGTGCAGATTTTAGGGACTACCCTGTTAGATAAGTATGGAAAAGACTACACACTTTGGCTTTCAACAGGTTGATGTTGATCAAAAGCAAGGTCTAGTTAAGGGTGTATTTGACTCAGTTGCAAGCAAGTATGATCTTATGAATGACGTTATGTCATTGGGTACGCATCGACTATGGAAAAATTATACAATTGCCAGTAGTAATGTTTCCAAGGGTGACACAGTGCTAGATATCGCTGGTGGAACTGGCGATCTAGCTATCAAATTTAGAAAAAAAGTTGGAGACTCAGGGAAAGTTATCTTGTCAGATATTAATGGCTCAATGCTTGAAGAAGGGCGTAAAAATCTAGTTAATCATGGCATTATTGATGTTGATTTTATTCAGGCAAATGCAGAATCACTGCCATTTGAAGATAACACGTTCGATTGCGTAAGCATTGCTTTTGGCTTAAGAAATGTAACCCATAAGAATATTGCTCTTAAACAAATGCATAGAGTCTTAAAAAAAGGAGGCTCTTTATTGATATTAGAGTTCTCTAAAGTTGAAAATGAAACACTTGAAAAGATATACGATGCATACTCGTTTAACCTCATACCTAAACTAGGTCAATTCTTTGCAAATGATGAGGATAGCTATCAGTATCTTGCAGAATCAATTCGAAAGCATCCAGATCAAGAAACGCTTAAAACCATGGCGCTTGATGCTGGGTTTGGTTTTTGTGAATATCACAATTTATCTGGTGGCATAGTGGCACTTCATAAAGCAATAAAAACTTAAAAAAATGTTTCGTCTTGCCATTGAAAAATCTTTAAACCATATGATTAATACTAACAGTATCGATACTGAACGTCTTGATAATAGCCTTATTGGAATCAGTGTTCATGATATAGATTTAAAGCTATTTTTCATGTTTGCAAATTCACGTGTTTTTGTCATTGAGAATAATGCACAAGATAGCGTCGATGTTGATATTACACTTAATAAAAAAGCTTTTTTATCTTTATTTAATGGTGCTTCTTTTGAAGAGCTAATTGAGAGCGATGAAATTGAAATTAATGGTAGCATTAAAACAGCTCAACAATTAGCAGATTTGATGGCGCTATCATCAATTGATATTGAGGAACTTGTTTCTCAGTATACAGGTGATATTATTGCTCACCAGCTTGGCAAAACCCTCAACGTTATTAAAGGAAAATCCATTCAGGATACAGGCGAGATCTTTGAGAACTTTAAAAATGAATTAACCACGCTTTTAGTAGCCCCTAGCAGATCGAAAATTTTTAAAAATAAGGCGTCTTAGATGAGAAGTTTTTTTCGTTTTATTAGCATCTCTAGGATTCTTATTCGATACCGACTAGATAATCTTGTCCTATCAACAGCTCTTCTAAAAAGTTTTAGACCACTAATTTATCTAACGCCATGGCATTATTTCCCATCGAGCAAGTTCTCAAGAGGTGAGAGAATTCGATTGGCGCTAGAGGAGCTTGGCCCGATCTTTATAAAATTTGGGCAAACTCTATCAACTAGAAGAGACCTTTTGCCAGATGATATAGGGGATGAATTAGCGAAACTTCAAGACAAGTGCCCACCCTTCCCTGCAAAAGACTCTAAATTAATCATTGAAAAAAGTTTAGGAGAAAGTGCTGCCAGTCTCTTTTCCTCGTTTGACGACGAACCACTTGCTTCTGCATCCATTGCTCAGGTTCATAGTGCAATCACGCTTGGTGGTGAGGAAATAATCATTAAGGTCGTGCGTCCAGGAATTGAAAAACAAATAAAGCGTGATGTGCGCTTATTATATGCCTTTGCTCGCTTAGCCGAAAAACATCCTGACGGCAAAAGGCTTCGCCCACAGGAGGCAGTTGCAGAATTTGAGCGTATCATTTATAAAGAACTGAATATGATGACCGAGGCTGCAAATGCCTCATTACTAAGAAAAAACTTTAGTGATTCAAACCTCCTATATGTACCAAAAGTCCACTGGGACCTCTGCCGTTCAAATATATTGGTTACCGAGCGTATTTATGGAACACCTATTAGCAATGTTGATGTGTTAAAAAAGAATAAAACAGATCTTAAGATGCTTGCTGAAAATGGTGTAGTAATTTTCTTTACTCAGGTTTTTGAACATAATTTTTTCCATGCAGATATGCATCCTGGTAATATTTTTGTTGGCAAAAATGATCAATATATTGGTGTGGATTTTGGCATTATGGGAACTTTGAGTGACGCCGACCAGTATTATCTTGCACAAAACTTTTTAGCGTTCTTTAATCAGGACTATAAGAGAGTTGCTCAGGTTCACCTTGAGTCGGGATGGGTGCCTGAAGGAACTAATGTTTTAGAGTTTGAAAACGCAATTAGAAGTGTTTGTGAACCAATATTTCAAAAGCCTTTGAATGAAATTTCTTTTGGTCAAGTGTTGTTGAGTCTATTAAAAGAAGCCAAGCGCTTTGATATGTCGATCCAACCTCAATTGCTACTACTAGACAAGACACTTCTAAATATAGAGGGCTTAGGTCGAACACTATATCCGGATCTCGATCTTTGGGCAACTGCAAAACCGTTCCTAGAAAAATTAGCTAAAGATAAATATAGCTTAAAGAATTCTATCAAAAAAATCTCAGATCAGCTGCCTGAGCTTATTGCAGAATTACCACATCTTCCTATGCTAACCATTAACGCTTTAAAGCAAATTGAAAGCGGCAACCTTCATCAAGAGGCTGCAAAAAAACAAACAGATGCTATCATCGCTCAACTTCGAGAAAACTCGTCTAAACAGCGTGCGGTCATCGCTGCTTCTGCTCTGCTTATACTTGCGGGAGTGTTGGCGACTCAGTCGCTTTGGATATTTGCAGGTGTTAGTGCAATACTGAGTTTTCTTTTTTGGCTCAACTCACGCTAAAAGGAAGATTAGCGACAAGGGAAAAAAAATCGGGTAAAATACCCTCCAGCCTATCTGGTCGCAAGATGGGCAGCATTGGTTGCATCACTTAACGTGGTGTTTTTTCATTTATTGGAGAACTCAAAATGAGTATAACTGTAAACGCCTTAGTGCGTGAAGACCAGGGGAAAGGTGCGAGCCGCCGCCTGAGAAAAGAAGAAAAGGTACCTAGTATTATCTATGGTGGAACTAAAGAGCCACTAATGATTTCGCTAAACATTCATGAAATTACTCACCTACTAGAAGATGAAAATACTTTCACCTCTGTTCTAGACTTAGTGGTGGGAAAATCAAAAGACTCAGTTGTTATCAAGGATATACAGCGCCACCCAGCAAAAAATACTGTTTTTCATGTAGATTTTTTGCGTGTTGATGCAAAACATGCTCTGATTACAAATACGCCATTACACTTTATTGGAATGGAAGAGAATGAGGCCATAAGGCTTGGCAACATGCTAAATCAATTTGTTGTTTCTATTGAGATATCATGCTTACCACAAGACTTACCACACGGTATTAATGTAGATGTTACAAACCTTGAGCTTGGCGAGCACCTTACATTAACTGATCTTATATTGCCAGAAGGGGTTATTATTACTTCACTTCAACATGAGGATATTGAAGCTCATGATCAAACTATCTGTTCTGTTTCTGAGCCTAAGCTTATAGTTGAAGAAGAGGAAGAAGAGGAAGAAGAAGAGGGCTTAGAATCTGGTGATTCTGAAGCAGATGGTGAAGACCAATCTGAAGGCTCTGATGACTCAAAAGACGGTGACTCAGAAGAAGAGTAAAATGTAGCTAGTCTTATTGACTCAATAAGCATATAAACGAAGCGTTGTAATGATTAAACTAATTGTTGGACTGGGAAACCCAGGAAAGGATTATCAAACACATCGTCACAACGCGGGCTTTTGGTTTATTGAGTCTTTGGCAGCTAATTTAGGGTCAAAATTTAGTATACAATCAAAGTTTGTAGGTGAAGCTTGTGCAATACATTTCGGTGTTATAAAGATCTACCTACTAAAGCCGCAGAATTTTATGAATAACTCCGGCGGTGCTATAAAAAGCCTCTCAAGTTACTACAATATTAAGCCTGAAGAAATTTTAGTGGTCCATGATGAACTTGACCTTCCTGCTGGCTCAGTCAAACTAAAAATGGGTGGTGGTCATGGTGGACATAATGGCCTGAGAGACACAATTAAGGCGCTAAATACAAATAACTTTTATCGCTTAAGGATTGGAATTGGCCACCCAAGGACTAAAAATGACGTTGTGGGCTTTGTATTAAACGCGCCAGGTAATTCTGAGATGTTATTAATCGAAAAGGGCATGGCAGATGCAATGGGGGTTATTGAGTCTCTTGCAAATGGAGATTTTGATGAAGCTATGAAACGCCTGCACACAGAATAATGGAGCAACTTGATGGGATTTAAGTGTGGCATTGTAGGCCTTCCAAATGTTGGCAAATCAACCCTTTTTAACGCGCTAACCAAGGCTGGAATAGATTCAGCAAACTACCCTTTTTGCACCATTGAGCCCAATATTGGCATTGTCCCAGTGAATGATTCTAGGCTACAGAGTCTTGCAAATATTGTCTCTCCAGAGAAAATCTTACCAACCACAATGGAGTTTGTTGACATTGCTGGGCTCGTTGAGGGCGCTTCAAAAGGTGAAGGGTTGGGCAATCAATTTCTATCAAATATTCGCGAGACTGATGCAATACTCCACGTAGTTCGATGCTTTGAAAATGATGACATTATTCATGTATCAGGAAAAGTTAGCCCTACTGATGATGTTGAAATCATCAACACTGAGCTCGCATTAGCAGACCTTTATACAGCTGAAAAAGCTTACCAAAAAGCTGTTAAAAACTCTAAAGCAGGGCAAAAAGAAGGGTTACCATTAAAAAACCTACTTGAAAAAATTCTTCCACTCCTAGAAGAAGGGCATGCGGTTAGGTCGCTCGAGTATAACGAAGAAGAACAAAAGTTGGTAAAGGGATTGCAGCTTCTTACATCAAAGCCTGTTCTTTATGTTGGCAATGTCAATGAAAGCGGCTTTACTGATAACTCACATTTGACAAAATTGTTAGATTATGCAAATAATGAAAATAGTCAAGTTGTTGCTATTTGTGCAAATATAGAAGCTGAAATTGCAGAGCTTGATGAAGAAGATAAGCAGGGATTTTTAGAAGACATGGGTCAAGCTGAATCTGGACTTGATCGCTTGATTAATGCAGGTTACTCTTTGCTAGGACTACAAACATACTTTACTGCAGGGGTTAAAGAGGTTAGAGCATGGACAATTAACATTGGGGATTCAGCACCAGTTGCAGCAGGTAAAATTCATGGTGACTTTGAAAAGGGCTTTATAAGAGCAGAAACGATTTCATTTGACGACTTTATTGAAAATAAAGGTGAAAAAGGAGCTAAAGATGCAGGCAAATTACGCTCTGAAGGAAAAGAATACATTGTCAAAGATGGTGATGTAGTTCATTTTTTATTTAATGTCTAAACATTAATTTAATAATGCAAAATACAAAATTATTGTTAATTTTAGATGGATGGGGGTACTCTCCATCCACTAAAAACAATGCTATTGCATTGGCTAATACACCTAACTGGGATCACCTAATAGCTAAATATCCTAATACTTTAATAGGCACATCTGGAGCAAGTGTTGGCCTTCCTGATGGGCAAATGGGAAATTCCGAAGTAGGTCACTTAACTATCGGATCTGGACGACTTATTGAGCAAGATTTCACAAGGATTGAAAATGATATTGAAAGTGGTGAATTCTTTAAAAATAGCTCTCTATGCCAAGCTTTAAATGATACAAATAAAAATGATAAAGCCGTTCACATTCTTGGGCTTTTATCAGATGGAGGTGTTCATTCTCATCAAAACCACATACATGCAGTTTTAGAGCTGGCAAAACAACAAGGCTGCAAAAAGGTCTATTTTCATGTCATTACTGATGGTCGTGATACGCCTCCAAATAGTGCGGGAGAATTTGTTAAACTGTTACAGGAAAAAATAAATGAACTACAAATTGGGAGGATTGTTTCTTTAGTAGGACGCTTCTATGCAATGGACAGGGATAATCGATGGGAGAGGGTCTCAAAGGCCTATCGCTTAATCTCATCTGGAAAAAGTGAGAGACAGTCAGATTCTCCAATAAGCGCAATTCAAATGGCTTATGAAGCAGGCGAAACCGATGAATTTATTGCGCCTACAAGTGTTGGTAAATCGGTTATGATTAATGAAGGTGATGCTGTAATTTTTATGAATTATCGTGCTGATCGTGCTAGGGAAATCACTCAGGCATTGACCTCGAATACCTTTCAAGAGTTTGAGAGGGAATCATTTAAAGCCCCTAATTTTGTCTGTCTCACAGAATATAAGAAAGACTTTAATCTAGAGTGTGCATATCCACCAATTACAGTTGTTAATACGCTAGGCTTCTATTTGTCGAGCCTTGGTTTAAAACAACTAAGAATTGCGGAGACTGAGAAATATGCTCATGTAACGTTCTTCTTTAATGGCGGCTTTGAAGCACAACTTCCTGGAGAAGAAAGAAAACTTATTCAATCCCCAGATGTTAAAACTTATGACTTAAAACCAGAAATGAGTGCATATGAATTAACAGATAATCTAGTTCAGGAGATTAAGTCAAATAAATACAGTTTGATAGTTTGTAATTTCGCCAACACCGACATGGTAGGTCATAGTGGAAAACTTAAGGCGGCAATTATGGCGGTTGAGGCTGTAGATAATTGTCTAGGAAAAATTTATCAAACTGGTCTCGATACTGACACTGAAATACTTGTTACTGCTGATCATGGAAATGCAGAGCAAATGATTGATCCAAAAACACATAAAAACCATACTGCTCATACAACAAATCCCGTACCGCTCGTTTACATTGGGAAAAGGAAAGCCTCCCTATTAGAACCTCTTGTTGGTACACTTGCCGATATAGCGCCTACATTATTAGCACTTATGGATATTGAAAAACCAAAAGAAATGACAGGACAAAACCTTATAAAAAATCAAAAATAAACGGAGAACCCCATGAAGCAACCAAATTTTATAGCCCCCTCAATACTTTCAGCAGACTTCGCTAAGCTTGGTGAAGAGGTAGATAATGTTCTAGTCTCTGGTGCTGATATTGTTCATTTTGATGTGATGGATAATCACTATGTCCCAAATCTAACAATTGGCCCCTTGGTTTGTGATGCTCTAAGAAGTCATGGAGTTACTGCACCAATTGATGTCCACTTAATGGTAAAGCCAGTTGACAGAATCATTCCTGATTTTGCAAAAGCAGGAGCCTCCTATATTACTTTTCATCCAGAGGCGTCTGAACATATAGATCGTACAATTGGCCTCATAAAAGAAAGTGGATGTAAAGTGGGCTTAGTATTTAACCCAGCAACTTCACTTCATTACCTTGAGCATGTCATTGAGCAACTTGACATGGTTTTATTGATGTCTGTAAACCCAGGTTTTGGTGGCCAGTCTTTTATTCCCTCTTCACTAGAAAAACTTAGGATTGTTCGAAAAATGATTGATGACAGGAATCTTAGTACAAGGCTAGAAATTGATGGTGGAGTAAAAACCAATAATATCAGAGAGATTGCCTCAGCAGGAGCCGATACATTTGTTGCTGGTTCTGCAATTTTTAATACTGAAAATTACAAGTCAACAATCGACAAAATGCGTTCAGAGCTTGCCTTGGCAGTTTAAGTTTTAAAAGGAAATTTAAAACCACTTAGCATCCATTTGTGAGAAAATATTCTCTCTTTTTTTAATCTGAGCGTTTATGGGAAAATCATCCTTCTTTGGTCCTGAAACAATATCTTTACATACTGGATATCAGCCTGACCCCTCCTTTGGTAGCAGAGCGGTTCCTGTGTACCAAACAACCTCATATGTTTTTGAAACGGTTGATGATGCCGCAGCTCTTTTTAATATTGAAAAGGGTGGTCATATCTATAGTCGCATGACCAACCCAACTGTTGCGGTTTTAGAGCAAAGAATTGCGGCTCTAGAAGGTGGCGTAGGTGCTATCTGCACTGCCTCAGGAATGAGCGCACTTTTTGTTACTTTTATGACACTTTGCTCTGCTGGTGACCATATTGTAAGCGCCTCACAGATCTATGGATCCACAGGAACTCTGCTCAAGCACACTCTTAAAAGATTTAATATTGATTGTACTTTTATCTCTATAAATGATGAAAAATCTTTAAAGGAAGCTATTCAAGATAATACAAAACTTATTTTTTGTGAGTCTATAGGAAATCCTGGGCTTGAGGTTTCTGACCTGCCTAAAATTTCTAAAATTGCCCATCAAAACAAACTTCCTCTTGTAATAGATGCCACTTTTGCAACTCCAGTACTTTGTAAGCCCTTCGATTATGGAGCTGATGTTGTTGTTCACTCTGTAACTAAATGGATTGGTGGCCACGGCGTAGCGGTGGGAGGTGTAATAGTTGATGGTGGCTCTTTCGACTGGGGTTCTAGTAAAAAACACCCTACTCTAACAACACCATATGAACCTTTTCATGGCATAAACTTCTGGGAGGAGTTTGGGCCATCAGCTCTGTCTATGAAAATTAGAGCAGAATCTATGAGAGACTTTGGCCCTGCTATGAGCCCTCATAGCGCATTTTTGCTACTTCAAGGCATTGAAACTCTTACTCTGCGAATGAATCAACATGTAAAGAATGCTGTCAAACTCTCTAAGTGGCTCCTAGAACAATCGCCTGTTATGTGGGTTAATCATCCAGATCTTCCAGAAAACCCGACACATGAAGTTGCAAAAACCCTGTTTCCAAATGGTGCTGGCTCAATGCTATGTTTTGGCGTCAAAGGAGGCAGGGAGGGTGGTGCAGCATTTATTGATGCACTCAAATTATCGTCTAATCTAGCAAACGTAGGTGACTCAAGAACTCTAGTTCTTCATCCAGCAAGCACTACTCACTCTCGCCTTGATGATGAGGCAATGAAAGCTTCTGGAAGTAGTCCTGACTTAATACGTGTATCTGTAGGCCTTGAGTCTATAGACGATATCATTAATGACTTTAAAGCAGGACTTAAAGCGGTCGATAAGGCTACTTCATAATGAATATTGTTGTTGATGGGCATAATACTTTTGTTGCAACCGGTGGATGCACATTTGATCCAAAAAAACCGACGGTAGTTTTTATCCATGGAAGCGGACTAGACCATAGGTCCTGGGCTCTTCAAGCGAGATGGTTTGCCTTTCATGGGTTTTCTGTATTTGCTCCTGACCTTCCAGGTCATAGTCTTTCAGAAGGTGAGCCCATAAAATCTATTGAAGGCATGGGCAAATGGCTTGTAAAAGCCCTCAAAGTAGCTGGGTGTGAATCGATACATCTAGTAGGACACTCTCAGGGCTTCCTAGTTGCACTAGAGGCGGTCAGCTCTTTAGGAACTAAATTAAAAACATTAACCGCAGTTGCAAGCGCTACCTCTATACCTGTAAATGAAGCCCTAGTTGAAGCGGCTAAAAAAACACCTGGTGTTGCTGCCGAAATGTTGCTTAAATGGGGATTTGGCAGTCAAACAAAGTCTGGATTCAGTGCCGTCCCTGGCATGCAACCCATAGGCATTGGTATCCAAATTATGTCTAACAACCCTCTAGCTGAAGATCTTGTCGCTTGTACTGAATATAAAAATGGAATAAATTGTGCTAAAAAAACCCATATTCCATCAAATGTAATTCTTGCAGCCGAAGACAAAAATACACCATATCGATTTGGCTTGGAGTTAGCAGGCTTGCTAAACGCAGAAACCACAACTATTTCTAATGCGGGGCATATGCTTCCGATTGAGTCGCCAAAAAACACTCTTGATGCTATCAAATCATTTATTTTAAAAAACACCTAATGTCAAATCAAATCAAAAAAGTTGGCGTTATTGGCGCCGGAACGATGGGTGCTGGAATTGCAGGTCAAGTAGCAAATGCAGGAATAGAGGTTTGGCTTCTCGATCTTCCTAGCGACGGTGAAAACGTAAACAGCTTATCAGCCAAAGGGCTTGAAAGGCTTAAAGATCCAGATATGCCTGGCCTGATGAGCGAAGAAGCTGAAAAACTTATACGACTTGGAAATACTAGAGACCACTTTCACGAACTAGAGGATTGCGACTGGGTTGCTGAAGCTGTTGTTGAAAGACTTGATATTAAACAAGCTCTCTACCAAAGACTTAATAACACCTGCAAAGAATCAACAATCATAACCTCCAACACTTCTACGATTCCAATTAGTCTCTTGACAGAGGGAATGCCAAGAAAGTTTTGTGAGCGCTTTGCAATAACTCATTTTTTTAACCCTGTTCGATTTATGAGACTGCTTGAATTAGTGCGTGGCGAATTTACTAGAGATGATGTTATTAATACACTTGATTTTTTTAGTGAAACGATGCTTGGAAAAGGCGTTGTTTCATGCTCTGATACTCCAGGCTTTCTTGCTAACAGAGTTGGTGTTTTTGCTATCCAATGTGCTCTGCATAAAGCATTTGAATATAAACTGTCACCAACAGAAGCAGATGCTTTTTTTGGTAGGCCTCTAGGCCTTCCAAAGACAGGCATTTTTGGCCTATATGATTTAATCGGTATTGACCTTATGGCGGATGTAGTCAAAAGCCTTGTAAGCATCCTTCCAGAAAATGATGCTTTTCATAAATACTCGTCAACAATTGAGTTTATGACCGATATGATTGCAAATGGTCAAACTGGAAATAAGAACGAAAAAGGTTTTTATAAACAAGTTGGCGACGAAAGAAAGGTAATCGATTTATCTAATGGAAATTATGTTGCTCATGAGCGATTAAAAACTCCCCTTCTCGAAGAAGCAGAAAAAACTGGTATTTCCTTTATTATCATCGACAAAAGCGTATATGGTCTTTATATATGGGATGTAATTGCAGAGACGCTCTGCTATGCTGCATCTCTTGTGCCAGAGGTCACTGATGATTTAACGCAAATAGATGACGCGATGAAGCTTGGTTATAACTGGGTCAAGGGTCCTTTTGAGCTTTTAGATGAAATTGGAATTGAGTACTTTGTCGATAGACTTAAAAATGCCGGTAGAGATGTTCCAGAATTCCTTATTAAAGGCCTTGATAATAAATTTTATAATAATTCAAAATTAGGATTAAGTTCATTGACCCCTGATGGAAATCTAAAGCCAATTATTAGGTCAGATGGTGTCCTTAGATTTTCTGAAGTTCGTCAAACGCTTAAAGCAATAAACTCCAATGAATCTGCCAGCTGGTTTGAGTATGAAGATGCTGCAATTGTTGAGTTTCATTCAAAAGCTAATGCGCTAGACAGTGAAAGCTTAGATATGATTTCTGATGCCGTTATTGAGTCTGAAAAGAAGGGACTTCGGGGCGTAATAATTCATAATGACTTCCAACATTTTTCTTGTGGAGTAAGCTTATGGAGCGTCAGAAACTGCTTTGAAAAAAATGACTTTGACTCACTTGATGCGTTTCTTATTTACTTTCAAAATACAATGCTGCAAATGAGAAACTCAAAGGTTCCAGTTATTGCAGCGCCTGTTGGCATGTCAATCGGTGGAGGGTTTGAGGTTGTACTCCATGCAGACCATGTTGTAAGCCATGCAAACTCTGTGATGGGTCTAGTTGAATCTTTTGTTGGGGTTGTGCCGGCTGGTGGTGGATGTAAAGAGACGCTTTATCGATGGATAGAAAAACTAGAAGACCCTAAAAAAGGCGCCTGGAAATCTTTTATGAATATTGGTCTTGGAAGAAAAGCTAACTCACCACAAGAAGCTGATAGTCTATCAATGCGAAGACCTGGTGATGTTTTTCATATGAACCGTGATCGGATATTAAATATTGCCCTTTCATCGCTTGATGGCACTAAAAAAGCTAGAAAAAGAGAGCCGCTTGCTTTGTCTGGGAATAAGCTATTTCAAGAGATGCTTGAGTGGCTTGAAGTAAGTCATAAAAAAGGCATGCTTACTCCTCACGACGTCACTGTTGGAACCGAAATTGGAAGAATTATGTCAGGTGGTGACTGCCCATCTGGAACTATTTTTTCTGAACAAGAAATTCTAGATGCTGAACGCTCTTCCTTTATAACTCTTGCTCAAACACAAGAAACACAAGCAAGGATTGTATCCATGTTAGATAATGGAATTACGCTTAGAAATTAATAGTTAACACTATGAACAAAAACCCTGCAAATTTTGTACCGCTAACACCTATTTCATTCTTACATAGGACTGCAGATGTTTATGGACACCATACTTCTGTAATTTATGAAAATAGAACCTACACTTGGAGTGAATCAAGAGAAAGATGCACTCGTATAGCTTCAAGCTTAAAAAGCCACGGCGTTATGACAGGAGATACTGTATCAGTTCTTGCATTTAATACCCCAGAAATGTTTGAGTCTCACTTTTCAATTCCCATGGCTGGTGCTGTTCTGAATACTATAAATATACGGCTTGATGCTGGAACAATTGCTTATATCCTTGACGATAGTAAAGCAAAAATACTGCTTGTTGACAGGGAGCTTTTTGAGGTAGCATCCGAGGCATTATCTATCTCTTTATCAAACCCAAAAGTAGTTTTAATAAATGATTCATTTGCTGAGTCTAATCCAGATGTAACTGGAAATACCATTGAATACGAAACTCTCGTTGAGAACGGAGATCCATCGTTTAAGTGGGAAAAACCTGATGATGAGTGGCAACCCTTGTCTCTTAACTATACTTCAGGAACAACTGGACAGCCCAAAGGGGTTGTATATCATCACCGTGGATCTTATTTAATGAGCATGGGCACTGTTATTGGCTGGGAACTTCCAAATCATCCAGTATATCTATACTCAGTTCCAATGTTTCACTGCAATGGCTGGGGGCATGCCTGGACAATGGCTGCAGTTGCGGGAACAGTTATATGCCTTAGAGTCTTTTCACCCGAAAAAGTGTTTGACTTACTAGATACATATAACGTAACTCACTTTGGTGGAGCGCCAATAATGCTGAATATACTGGCCAATGCACCAAATGAAATACAAAAAACTTTTGATCGTGAAATTAAAGTTATGACTGCTGGCGCTCCACCACCAGCAAAGGTTCTCGAAAGCATGATGTCCCTAGGCTTCAATGTTATGCATGTTTATGGACTCACTGAAACTTATGGGCATATTCTTCAAGCTGCACCTCAAGCCTCTTGGCTTAGCATGACTCTGACAGAACTTGCAAAACTTAGTTCGCGCCAGGGTGTCCGCTTTCCAATGACTGAAGATGTGAGTGTAATTGACCAAGAAACTGGCAAACATGTTCCACCAGATGGTGAGACAATTGGAGAGATAGTAATTCGTTGTAATACTTGCATGATGGGTTATTTTAACAACCCAAAAGCCACTGAAGAAGCCTTTGCTGACGACTGGTTCCATAGTGGCGACTTAGCTGTAATCCATAATGATGGCTACATTCAAATCAAAGACAGGTCAAAAGACATCATAATCTCTGGGGGAGAAAATATCTCTTCTGTAGAGATTGAAAACGTACTTTATCAGCACCCTTCAGTTGGAGAAGCTGCAGTTGTAGCAATGCCGGATGAAACCTGGGGAGAAGTGCCTTGTGCATTTGTAGAACTAAAATCAGATCCACTTGCCTCAGAAGAAGAGCTTATTGATTTTTGTAAGCAAAATATGGCTAAATTTAAAAGGCCAAAAAAAGTTGTCTTTGGGCCACTACCAAAAACCGCAACTGGGAAAATTCAAAAGCATGTGCTTAGAGACTCGGTTAAGAGCGCTGGAGAAGCTTAATGTCAAACTATACCGCCCCAGTGGAAGATATGGGATTTGTTTTAAGAGAGGTTGTGGAACTAGAAAAACTTTGCAGTGAGACTGGACTTGATGCCTCTACTATTGACATCGTTGATACCGTTCTTGAAGCCGCAGGAAAGCTAGCAAGAGAAGAAATTGAACCTATTAATAAACCTGGAGACCTTGAAGGCTTAAAAATTAATAGTGCTGGAGAAGTAACTACAGCAAGTGGCTTTAAAGATGCTTACCACCACTACGTTGAAGGTGGCTGGGGCTCACTACAATTTGACACTAAATATGGCGGCCAAGGTGTGCCATTTGTTGTTGCAGCAAGTGTTCAAGAAATGTGGCACTCTGCAAATATGTCATGGGGTCTTTGCCCACTTCTTACCCAGGGTGCGGTTGAGGCAATAACTCATAATGCAAGTGAGGAACTCAAGCAGTGCTTCCTTCCAAAGCTAATATCTGGGGAGTGGACTGGCACAATGAATCTTACTGAGGGTGATGCCGGAACTGATGTAGGCGCTCTTAAAACTCGCGCTACACCAGAAAAAGATCATTATTTAATACGTGGTCAAAAAGTATATATCACTTGGGGTGAGCATGATATGGCAGAAAATATTGTGCATTTAGTTTTAGCACGCCTTCCTGATGCTCCTGCAGGTGTCAAAGGTATTTCGCTATTTTTAGTCCCAAAAATACTTGTAAATGATGATGGCTCCTTAGGAGAAGTAAACGACCTTAGGGCGCTATCTTTAGAAGAGAAGATTGGAATTCATGCTTGCCCTACATGTGTAATGAGCTATGGCGACAAAACTGGCGCAATAGGCTATTTGGTAGGTGAAGAAAATAAAGGCATGCAATGTATGTTCACAATGATGAATAATGCAAGACTGACTGTTGGCCTTCAAGGTGTATCAGTGTCAGAGCGAGCCTATCAACAAGCGCTTAGCTTTTGTAACGTGCGCGTTCAAGGAGTGGCCCCTGGATACAAAGAGGCTGGCCCAATAATTAGACACCCAGATGTCCAGCGTATGCTGTCTAATATGAAGTCAATAACTGACGCTTCTCGTGCCCTGACTTATTCTGCATGTGCTGAAGTTGATTTTGCTGGTAGTGATTTACCAACAGAGGCTCTTGATCAGCACAAAAGAAGACTGGGTCTTCTTACTCCAATCGTTAAAGGGTGGTGCACGGAAACAGCACAGGAGGTTGCGTCTTTAAGCCTTCAATGTCATGGAGGCATGGGATATATTGAAGAAACTGGAATTGCACAAATTCTTAGAGATGCTCGCATATTGCCAATCTACGAAGGAACAAATGGAATTCAAGCTATGGACCTAGTCGGAAGAAAGATTATTAGTGACAATGGCTTAGGCATGAATGAATTAATATTAGAAATGCACGAATGTGCTAATAAAGAATCTTTAAGCGAACAGGTTTCAATCGCACAACTAAATCGCTTTACAGAATCTTTAAGTGCGCTAGAAAATGCAACTTCACTTGTCTTAAATAACTCTGAAAAAAAACAACATTCTGGACAAATAGCTTTTGATTTTCTAATGATGGCGGGCACGATTACAGCGACTTGGCAAATGCTCAAAAGCCTTGATAAAGCAAAAATTGCCTTTGAAAGCAATACAGTTTCATCTGATTTTTTTGAAGAAAAATCTAAATCTGTAAAACACTTTTTAGATTTTATCTTACCGAGGTACCTATCAAACTTTGCTACAATTTCTGCATTGTCTAATTAACAGAGGATTTATTTATTATCCTAACCATTAGCTCATTTTTTCTAAACATTGGTAGCGTCCAAGGTGAATTAAATTGAGCCACCATAAAGCCTCCTTGTGACTCAAGGCCACTCTTTTTGAGAAGTGCTGAGAGCTTTTGTTGATAGCTAATACTTCGAGACTCCGTAGCCCATCCCCCAAAAGTTAAAACAGCCACATCGCCAAGACTTTCTTGCTCAATCGAAACTAAACTTGTATTGGCTTTTGGGAGGTCATCTATAGAGTATTCTTTTGGCATCACAAAAGAAATGTTAAAGGTATTTAGGCCTTCAGAGGGACAGTCAGAAATCACAGGTGCTGTCATAGCAATTTTCATTTCTTTGTCGTTGTCCCCAAAAATATAACTAGCGATTCTTCTAAAACCTGAAGAAGTTGAGCTTTTATAGTCTGCCTGAACAGAAGTTGTAGCTATTATCATTTCACTATAGCGACGAATTTCAAAACCATCATCTTTAGAAATTAATTCATATTCGGGAGTTTCAAGCGCCATATTTTATCTCTTAATTATTGTTTTTTTCCAAGATAAGGAATCAATATTGGTGTGTTATTCTTGTATTCAAGATAGTCCTTGTCATTGCCCCATTTTTTTTCAGCTTTTTCTTCTAAAAAAGGCAGTCCACTTATTTTGGTCAAAAGAAGGTAGACAAAAACTGGTGACACAAGAGTTAAAAACTGAAAGCCTGAGAGAAGTGGTAGCGATATAATTGCAATGCCCGTCCACAGCACAATTTCTCCAAAATAGTTTGGGTGCCGTGATATAGACCATAAGCCAAGTGTAATAAATTTATCTTTATTTTCAGGGATCTCACTAAAACTCTTTTTTTGCTTATCTGCAATGGCCTCAAAAGCAAAGCCCAATAACCATAGGGCAAATCCTGCCATAAAAAATAAGTCAAGAGCCGCTTGCTGATTTAAAACAATAATGGTAACAGCGTTTACCGTTGTTAAGAAAACCCACAGGGCTGAAAGAGTCCATGTCATTAAAAACTTTGGCAACGACTCTTTTATCTCTCTAAACCTTTTGTCTTCTCCACTCTTAACTATTCTTTTATAGAGAAATGTTCCAAGCCGTAGCGTCCAAATCGATACAAAAATAGCTACAATAGTCGAGCGGATCGATACCTGCTGTCCTGAACTTAAAAGCGCAAACATAGCAGCAGCAACTACTAGAAGAGTTGCAATCATTCCTGTAAAGTCAAAATATTTTTCTGAGCTTGTTACAAGAGAAGGGATTGCAACAATCCAGTGCACAACAAAGCTAACGCCCGCGCAGAAAAGGATAACTGGCAGTCCATAAAGAAGTGCGCCTTCAACTGTTGCAGCATTTGCAACAAAATAGGCAGTTAAAATACATGCAACAATAGCTGTCAGGTCTTTGAGATTATCTTTCATTATGGCTTTTCAAAAAGGTAGTGGGAAACGCCCCATTCAGAGCCCTGGTTAAAACCAAAAAGAACCTCACATGACATGAAAAAAATTCGCCATCTTTGATACCAAATACTTGCTTCATTTTTGCCATAAGTCTTTTCGAATAGCTTAAGTACTTCAGCTTTATTTTCATCCATCTTATTTAACCACGCAAGCGAGGTCTTCTCATAGTGAGTGCCCTCTACTCTCCAATCTTTTTCAATTTTCATCCGATTTGAAAAGCAAGTCAAAAGCTTATGAGAGGGCATTTGTCCACCACTAAAAAATTCTCTAGCCATCCAGTCTCCCTCGCCTTCATCTTCAAAGGGATAGGCAATTTCTTTATGAGAAAAAATATGAACAAAAAGCTTTCCATCTTTTTTTAACCACCCCCCAACTCTCTTTAGAAGCTTGTCATAATTACGCATATGCTCAAACATTTCAATAGAAACCACACGATCAAACTCCTTATCAATTGAAAAGTCGTTCATGTCTGCAGTTATGACCTTGATATTTTTTATCTTAAGTTTCTCACATTTTTTTTCGATAAACTGCCTCTGGTCATTTGAGTTGCTTACAGCAGTAATTTTGCTATTAGGGAAGTTTTGTGCCATATGAAAAGTCAAGGAGCCCCAGCCACACCCGAGCTCTAAAACATCTTGACCATCAGAAAGTGACGCCCTTTCACTAGTTAGCTTTAACATCTCAACTTCAGAGTCATCTAGAGAAGAGGTCCCTTGTGGCCAATAGCCAGCACTGTATTTTAGGTTGGATCCTAAGACTAATTCAAATAGCCTTGGTGGTACCTCATAGTGTTGCTCATTTGCTTTTTCTGGGACTAGGGCAACAGGGCTATCTTTTAATATATTAATCCACTGCTGATGTTTTTCTTCCATAGCTTGTGTGCTTAAACCTTTTGCATCAGAAAGTCTTTGTCCACACAACCGACTTATTCCAAACCTAATAAAAAAGTCTGGTAACAGCCCTTTTTCTGCAATTTTAATTAGTAGCTTAATCATATTTAATGTGAAATCTGAATATCTTTAGAGTCGGGCTTTGCAAAAATTAACTGAAAGTCACCTATTAAATTTTCTAGAAATCCTGCCTCACAATAGATAAGATAAAACTCCCATATCCTGATAAAGGATTCAGAAAAGCCAAGCTCTTTAACTTGTGGAAAAGCCTTTTGAAAATCTTGCCTCCATAACTCCAAAGTTCTAGCATAGTGGCTTGTAATATCTTCAATATCAACCAGAGCTAGGTCAGTTTTTGTCTTTATAGCGCTTTTAATTTGAGGCATCGAGACAAGGCATGCGCCTGGAAAAATATATTTTCTAATAAAATCCACTGAATTTTTATAGGCATCAAAATCAGGATCATTATAGGTTATGCCTTGAAGGGCCATTAAGCCATCTTGCTTTAATAAAGAAGAGGCCTTCTCAAAAAATCCAGGAACGTATTCTGAGCCTACAGCCTCAATCATCTCTATTGAAACAACCTTGTCAAATGAACCCTCCAACTCACGATAATCCTTATTCAAAAGTGTTATCTGTTTCTCTAGCCCTTCTTTCTTAATTAAATCTAAAGCATAGTTAAACTGGCTATCTGAAATGGTGGTAGTTGTGACTTTACAGCCGTAGTTTTTAGCTGCATGAATTGCAAAGCTGCCCCATCCTGTTCCAATTTCAAGAACACTATCGTCCTTTGAAAGCTTGAGCTTTCTACAAAACCTATCCAGCTTTTCTATAGATGCTTCTTTCATGCTAGCGCCTTTATCTAAAAAGATTCCACTAGAGTATGTCATTGTTGAATCAAGCCAGAGACTATAAAAGTCATTGCTTAAGTCATAGTGCGCGACAATATTACTCTTGCTACCTTTAAGGGTGTTTTGCCTTTTTTTGTGGATTATTTTAGTTATAGGGTTTGTGAGTCTTGCAAATCCAGACTCAAGTCCAGTCATTGTTTTTTTGTTCTTTATGATTACTTGAACCAACTTAACAAGATTATCTGCTGACCAATAGCCTGCAGTATAAGCCTCAGCAGCACCGTTAGTTCCACCACTTCCTAGAAAAACATAAAACTCTTGTGATAGGACAGTAACAGTAGCATGAATCTCTGAATCTAAATCTCCAAATGTATATCGCTCTAGCCCATCAACTATAGTTAAACCTCCAGCCCTGAGGCCTTTAAGTTTTTTTAAAAGAATGCGCTTAAAAAAAGCAGTCATTCGCGTGCTTCTTTGCATCTTTTGAATATTTTTGGCAAGACCATCAACTGAGAGCTTAGGGCTTAAATGCTTATTTGTACTCATAATTTGTCTGGGTGTGTAAAAAAAGGAGCTCTCTTAATATAAAGCATAAAAGCTTGCCAATGAATCCTATATACAACCATCAATGTTATAAATGGGAATCGCAATATCGCCCTAAGCAGGCCCAAATTTGAAAATGCTCTTCTCTTTAAGTTGAGGCTAACATCAAATACTTTTTCATCTTCTTTGAAGTTTTTCATAATAACATTTAAGGAATTTTCGGGCTGTGAAAAAAACCACTCATAGTTGTGGTCCATCCCCCAAAAAGGGCTGACATGGAGTTGTTTTTTAGGTGAAGCGGTAAAGCTTGGTTTGTTGTTTTTTTCTATCTGTTTTTCAATTACATATGCGTGTCTTTCTTTCCAAGGGGTATTGGTGACTTCTGCCATTATTGCCTCAACCTTTTCATCTGCATCATTAAAGCAGTAGTAGAAACTAACTGGGTTGAAACAGTAACCAAAATATCTTAAATGAGTTAGAAGTCTTATTGGGCCATTAAAGTCTTTTCCAGTTTTTTCTTTCAATGTGTTTCGAACAGCCTTATCCAAAGTAATGCTTGGGTCACCGTGATAGTCTTTTCTTTTATATGAAACAAGTGCAGACTTGTTTATGTTCCAAATAAGGGAAGGCTTCATTGTAGTTTTTAGGGACGTGATGTCAAGATATGCCATGAAAATTGGGTACGAAAAAAAGCGCTTAAATGGAGTATGTCGACGATGGCTGATCGTACCCCAATATAGCTGATGATTTTTTGAAAGACTCAAAGCGACCTACCAAAAAAACTACAAACATCTAGCGCACTATTAACACCGTCCTCATGAAAACCATACCCCCAATACGCGCCGCAATAAAAGGTATTGTTTTTCCCGCTTATCAGGTGTTTTTGTTTTTGTGCCTTGACCCCAGCAACTGTAAACAAAGGGTGCTCATAAGAAATTGTCTTTATTACCTTCTTGGGGTTAACTTGATCATTGCCGTTTAGTGTTACCAAAAAGTCTGTCTTAGAATCTAAAGACTGCAGTATATTCATATTATATGTTAAGGCTACGGGTTTGCTATTATCTACACTTAACAAGTAGTTCCAGCTAGACCACGTTATTTTTTTATTTGGCAAAATTTCAGAATCTGTATGAAGCAATGCTACGTTTTTTTGATAAGGCAGAGCTCCTAAAATCATGTTTTCTTCAGGGCTCGGATCATCTAACAACTTTAAGGCTTGGTCGCTGTGATTTGCAAATATTACTTTATCAAATATATCTGAACTTTCGTCATTTCCATAAACAACCTCTACACCATGTTCGTGTCTTTTTACTTTCTTAACTGGAGTTGAAAGTAAAACTTTACTTTCAAAGGATTGAATTATTTTATTAATATAGCTTTTTGAGCCATCCTTAATAACATGCCACTGAGGGCGGTTATTGATTTGAAGTAATCCGTGATTCTGAAAAAACCGAATGTAAAAAACTGCCGGCATCTCTATGGCCTTTTCAGCTGCAGTAGACCATATGGCTGCACCCATTGGAATAATGTAATTCTTAATAAAGTGTTTACCAAAGTTATTGCTTATTAAAAATTCGTTTATAGTGGTTGTCTCACTCAAATCCTTAAGCTTAGAAATTGAAACCCTATTAAACCTCAAAATATCTTTAATCATAAGATAAAAAGAAGGCCTAAAAAGATTTCGGCGTTGAGCAAATAGCGAGTTTAAAGAGCCCCCTGAGTATTCAAGATTTTTATCTGGCGCCTTTACACTAAAGCCCATTGAGGTTTTTTGAGTAGCAACATTAAGTCTTTTAAGAAGCTTAATAAAGTTTGGATAGGTATTTTCATTGTAAACAATAAAACCAGAGTCAATCCTCCAGGTTTTGTTCTCAAGTGCTATATCATGCGTATGAGTATGGCCACCAATATAATCATTTGCCTCAAAAACAGCAATATCGTGATTCTTACAGAGAAGATAGGCAGCAGTTAGCCCTGATATTCCACTTCCAATAATGGCAATTTTCATTAGTTAGTGTCAATTTTTTAACGCCCTGCCCCTTTTAGGCTAGACACATATGATAACCAACTATGCACTTTGTATTTGTTAAAAATACATAATTATATTGAGTGTTTTTTTGGCTTATATCTTTTTTAGTTGCCGTCTTTACTTTTTGTTTTAAGACAAAGGGTTTCATAAAAAAATAGGCTTTGCTAAATTTAAAAAAATATGGGATAATCATCGGCTTTCGGCAAACTTAGGCTGAAAAAGGGCTGGCTGCAGAGTTTTTACAGCTAGTAAATTTAACGTATCACACAGCGCCCCAATAACATCCAGGGTGCCCTTTTGTTAGGGTTGGATGTTAGGCAATGTGGAAGTCTTAACCCAGGAGAAATGTATGGCGAAAGCGTCAATGAAAAAAATGTTAGAGGCTGGTGTTCATTTTGGTCACCGTTCTCGTTTTTGGCATCCAAAAATGGAGCCTTTTATCTACGGAACACGCAATGGTGTTCACATAATAAACCTAGAAAAAACTTTACCACAGTTGAATGATGTGCTTAATTTTGCAAGCAAAACTGCTGCGCAAGGCGGATCAATCCTTTTTGTTGGCACTAAAAGAGCAGCCAGCAATATTATTAAAGAAGAGGCTATTCGTTGTGGTATGCCTTACGTAAACCATCGCTGGCTAGGCGGCATGATGACAAATTATAAAACAATCAAGGCGTCAATTAAGCGCCTTAAAGATCTTGAGTTTCTTGCTGAAGAAAACTTTGCCCAGTTCAATAAAAAAGAAGCTCTGATAATGACGAGAGAAATGGAAAAGCTTGAAAGAAGCCTTGGCGGAATTAAGGACCTAGGAAGCATTCCTGATGTTGTTTTTGTGGTCGATATTGGCCATGAAAAAAATGCTGTCCGTGAAGCCCGCACTCTTCAACTACCAATCATTGGGGTTGTTGACACAAATCACAACCCTGAGGGCATTGATTATATAATTGCTGGTAATGATGACTCAATTAGGGCAATTAGCTACTATGCGAGAGAAATTGCTAACGCTATACTTGAGGCGAAAGCTTCAATAAATACAACAAAGGCTGCAGATAAAAAAACTGAAGTTGCGGCTGATACAAAGAAAGTGGTGACTAAAAAGACTGGAGACAAGAAAGTAGAAACTGAGGCGGTTGTTGAGGCTGAGGCGGTTGTTGAGGCTGAGGCGGTTGTTGAGACAAGGAAGCCAGCAGCGAAGAAGCCAGCAGCGAAGAAGCCAGCAGCGAAGAAGCCAGCAGCGAAGAAGCCAGCAGCGAAGAAGCCAGCAGCGAAGAAGCCAGCAGCGAAGAAGCCAGCAGC
>Ga0315339_1000085_pt1 | contig 156402 bp, 130 predicted proteins | sample ASW17metaG_FD_204514 | JGI IMG/M metagenome (GOLD analysis project Ga0315339, IMG submission 204514) | Ammonia-oxidizing marine archaeal communities from Pacific Ocean, United States - ASW #17 | ecosystem: Environmental > Aquatic > Marine > Oceanic | place: USA: California | collected 2016-12-05
AGTCATGCACCAGTTATCCACGGACTTTCCACCAACCTATCCACAATTCCAACTCCATCTGTCCAGACCTGCTGAGCGTCTAGGATGCCTCCGTCGACATTTGGACGTGTGAAAGCACGGAAGGATGAAGACAGCCGGAGGGGAACTTGGGAAGGAGCAATCCAACCCAAAAACTCTCGGCAAACGGAAGCCCCGGACTGGCAACAGACCGGGGTTTCCACTTTTTTGCAGCAACCCCGCCTCGCTGTATGTTGCTTGTCAAGATTTCATGAACACGCTCCTGATTGCCATCCTGGCCGGTGTCGGTTTCATCATCGCCTACCACACGTATGGGCGGTGGCTGGGCGGCCGAATCTTCAATCTCGCCACTGACAACACATGCCCCTCTGAACGTCTCAAAGATGATGTTGACTATGTGCCGACCCGTCGAAGCATTGTCTTTGGACACCACTTCACCTCCATTGCAGGAACCGGTCCGATCGTCGGGCCAGCCATTGGTGTTCTCTGGGGATGGCTGCCTGCACTGTTATGGGTCGTCTTCGGATCGATCTTCATCGGCGCGGTGCACGATTTTGGAAGCCTGCTGGTCAGTCTTCGAAACAACGGACAGACGATCGGCGATGTTGCCGGTCGGCTGTTGAATCGCAGGGTACGACTGCTCTTCATGATCGTGCTCTTCATCGGGCTCACGATCGTTCTTGCCATCTTCGGGCTTGTCATCGCTGCGGTGTTCAGGATGTTCCCCGCAGCAATCTTCCCCTGCCTCGTGCAGATACCACTGGCGGTCACCATTGGACTCTGGCTGCAGCGACGTGGCGCTTCCTTGCTCCTGCCCTCGCTGATCGCCCTGCTCCTGATGCTTCTGAGCATCATCTACGGAGACGTCGGGCTGCTCGGGAGTTTCAACGCTTCCCTCGCCGCCCTTCCCTACATTGCCTGGGTCGCTCTGCTGCTGGCCTACGCCTATGTCGCCTCGGTGCTGCCGGTATGGGTGCTCCTGCAACCACGGGACTACATCAATGCACTGCAGCTGATCGGGTCCCTCGGACTGATCGTGATCGGACTCTGCTGGGCCGCGTTCGCTGGTGGCGCCCCGGTTGGCGAAGAAGCAACTCGACCAGCCCTGGACATCGTGGCGCCCATGTTCCATTGGGACCCCGCTGGCGCACCTCTCATGGTCCCCTTCCTCTTCATCACGATTGCCTGCGGCGCGATCAGTGGATTCCACTGCCTCGTCTCCAGTGGCACAACCAGCAAGCAGTTGGCCAGTGAAAGCGATGCACGCTTCGTCAGCTATGGCAGCATGCTCACGGAGGGGTTCCTGGCCGTGCTGGTCATCCTGGCATGCACAGCCGGGCTTGGGCTCGGCATCATGGGCGCAGATGGAACGACGCTTGTTGGAGATGCAGCCTGGGCACATCGCTACGGATCCTGGGATGCCATGGACCAGGGCCTGGCCCCAAAGGTCGGGGCCTTCGTCGACGGTTCGGCCAACTTCATTGCGTCCCTTGGTATTCCTGCTGGTATTGCCGTGGCTCTGATGGGCGTCTTTGTCGCCTCGTTTGCCGGCACGACCCTCGATACCGCCTGTCGACTGCAGCGCTATGTCGTTCAGGAACTGGCCTCGACGCAGGGTGCCGTGTTCAAACCACTTCGGATCTTCCGAAACCCACACGCCGCCGCTGGCATCTCGGTCGTACTGGCCGCTGGGCTTGCCGCAGTTCCTGCATCGGGAGAGTGGTCATGGTCGACCATGGGAACAGGTGGCATGATTCTCTGGCCTCTCTTTGGTGCAACGAACCAACTGCTGGCCGGGCTGGCCTTCCTGGTAATTGCATGCTGGTTGTGGCGACGACGAAAGCCGGTCTGGTTCCTTCTGCTGCCGATGCTGTTCATGCTCGTCATCCCGATGTGGGCCATGATCGACCAGGTCTTCACCGGAACGGGGCGAGACACCAGTTGGATCAATGACGGACGCTGGGAACTTGTCGGTATTGGAGTTGTGACCATCCTGCTGGAAGCCTGGATGTTCATCGAGGCGGTGCTGCTGATGCCACGGATCCGCGGTGTTCTGGAAGCAACCGCCGAAGAACACGATCAGGCGAAGATACCGGCCAGGATGTAGTAGAAGATGATGGCAAGCCCTGCCCCTGCAGGAATCGTCACGACCCAACTGACAGCGACGTCACGAACCGTACGAAGGTTCAGGGCGCCGATACCCCTTGCCAGGCCAACGCCAAGCACGGCCCCGACCAGGGTATGCGTCGTGGATATCGGCAATGCAAGCCACGAGGCGAACACGATGGTCGTGGCAGCCCCGAAGGTGGCACTGAAACCACGACTTGGAGTCAACTCAGTGAGCCTGGTGCCCACCGTCCTCATGACCCGCCAACCCCAGGTGGCCAGGCCGATGGCGATGGCGATGCCACCCAGTGCAAGGAACCATCCTGATACGGGTGCCTTCGTCCCGACGACACCTTCCTTGATGGTCTCCCAGGCTGCCGCCATGGGGCCGATCGCATTGGCCACATCATTGGAGCCGTGTGCAAAGGCGATGAAGCATGCACTGATGACCACGAGGTAGACGAAGATACGCTCGACCTTCCAGACTGAACTTGGTGTTCCTGCCGGCGACGTCGTCTTCTGTTCCATGGACGTATTGAGCATCTCCACCTTGCGCAGAAGTTCCTGCACCTCATCCTCCACGTCTCCCCTGGACATGCTCTTTGCCCGTCCAAGGTGTTTCCTGGCACGCTGCAGCGCTCGGCTGAGATAGAGTTGCCGTGCTTCATTTTCCTGTGCTTCACCATCTTCATCATCGACATTGATGCGACGAACCAGGACGGCCGAGATGATCGCAGCAAGCAAGCCGATGCCACCTGCAATGAGGAGGGCTTCCCAGAGAGGAAAATCAACGCCCTTGAGCCGGTGCTTCAGGCCCTTCTCAACCAGGACCATCGACAGGATCGTAAAAACTACGAAGACCATGCATGGAGTGAATCGGCGCGCAGCCTCCACCGGCCTGGGGTTGTGGAAGATCTTGCGCATGATGATGTTGAAGATGAAGTAGCTGATGATGCCGCTGAGTACCGGCGAGACAACCCAACTGACGGCGATGGTTCCGACCTTCCCCCAGTAGATCGCCTGGATCCCAGCAAAGACGGCTCCAAAGCCGAGGATGGCCCCGACGATTGAATGCGTCGTGGACACCGGCCAGCCGAAGTAGGAGGCGATCAGCAGCCACGTACCCGCCGCGAGCAACGAGGCAAGCATCCCACAGACAAAGAGCGTCGGCTCGGCAGAAAATATCTCGGGATCGACTATTCCCTTTCGAATGGTGTTTGAAACACCCGCTCCAGCGAAATAGGCACCGACAAACTCGAAGATGGCTGCGATGATGACGGCTCGGCGGAGGGTCAGGGCACCGGAGCCGACGCTGGTCGCCATGGCATTGGCAACGTCATTGGCCCCGATGTTCCAGGCCATGTAGAAGCCGAAGATGACTGCAAGCAGCATCAGTGCATTGGGAGACGTGATCCCTGAGATCGTGTCTACGGCGGTGGTGGCGAGGGTGAGATCCATCAGTCAATCTACTGGTGTGGAATATCCCAAGGAGTTATTTGATCGCAAGCATGATTCGAACACGATTCGCTAGTTTCTCGGAGTAGTTGCTCAAACCGCCAATGTCTCGCAGAAGATTCCTCCAGAGCAGGAACTCGGCCTTTGAAAGTTCGTCCTCGTTGTTGAAGAGCGCCCGGAGCAGGTCTCGCTGGATCACGTCCGCTTCATGTTCATACAGCGCGACCTGGTCGACCATCTGTTCGGCCTTGTTCGCCTCTGCACCACCGAAGCCCATTTCCGCAAGTTCATCGAGGTCGGCGATGATGGTGCGAACAACGCGAAATGCCTCGACGTTCTTCGTCAGGAAATCGCCAAAGTGCTCCTTGATCGGATCGATCAAGGGCAGGGCCTTGAAGGTCAGGAGAACACCGATGTCCTCCGCCTTGTCGGCGATTGAATCCTGGTCGGAGAGCATGTCCATGAGCGTGCCGCGATCGACCTGCATGAACAGGCCGCGGGGCAGCGAATTGCGGATGTCGTTCTTCACGAGATCCGCATTGTGCTCAAGCTTCGAGACAGTTCTCGCCCGCTCGCAGATCTCGTCGTAGGACATGCCCGCGATGAATCCCTCGAGGATCTCCACGACGGCATTGACGCACTCCTCAACCTTCTCCATATGGACCTGGAGAGGGACCAATGGCGATCTTCCGAACAACTTGGCTACAGTTCTCATGAAGAATATTGCCTAGAGAATCGAAGTGCTGATGGGCGGCAGTGTATTTACTACACCGAGTTTGTTGAAGCAATCTTGAGAGTTGTCCAAAAATATTTTTGCAACCCGATAGTCACTTCCCTGCACTCCTGGAAGACCGTTTCAGAGGGGGATCCCGGGACCTGCCTTTCATGAATCGGATTCCACGATCCTGGTGTTCACGTCGTGTTCTGATCGGGTCCAAAATCAGACTTCTCTTCCTTCCATGTGCCCCTGTTGACCCCGGAGAGTTGGTTTGTCAGGATGTCCCCCCTGCAGGCGGAATGCCCTCGGCATCTGTGTACGACGAGAGGTCATGCAGCCGATCGAGGGAAAGCAGATCCACGCGACATATCCTCCACTACGAGTCCCCGGAACCGAGAGAGAACCCGAATGAGAATCGGAATTCCCCGCGAAATACACCATGGTGAGAAGCGGGTGGCTGGCGTTCCCTCAACGGTGCAGCAGCTCATCAAGGCTGGGTTCGAGGTCCAGGTCGAGGGTGGAGCCGGCTTCGGGGCAAAGATCTCCAACGGCTCATACGCCCAGGTCGGGGCAACCGTCGTTGAAGACACCCGGCAACTCTGGGCCACCAGTGATCTCATCCTGAAGGTCCGTGCCCCCCAGGACCACCCCACGCTCGGACATGAAGCCGATCTCCTCAAGGATGGTGGATGCCTGATCAGTTTCATCCAACCTGCATCGAATGATGAGCTTCTCAGGAGACTTGCAAGCAGGAACGCGACCGTCCTAGCCATGGACTGCATTCCCCGCATCAGCCGGGCCCAGAAGATGGACGCACTTAGCGCAATGGCGAACATCGCCGGCTACAGGGCCGTCATCGAGGGCTCCTATGCCTACCCCCACTTCCTGGGTGGACAGATGACCGCAGCTGGTCGGATTGATCCCGCCAAGGTACTGGTCATCGGTGGTGGTGTAGCAGGGCTGGCTGCAGTGACTGCCGCCAAGGGACTTGGAGCCATTGTCCGCGCCTTCGACACACGCATAGCCGTGAAGGAACAGGTTGAGAGTCTTGGCGGCGAGTTCCTGATACTCGACTTCAAGGAATCCGGCGAAGGTGCAGGCGGTTACGCGAAGGTCATGACCGATGCCTTCATCGAGGCCGAGATGGCCCTGTTCGCACAACAGGCCATCGAGGTGGACATCATCATCACGACCGCCGTCATCCCCGGACGCGACGCACCCAAACTCATCACCGGTGGAATGATCGAAACCATGAGACAGGGCTCGGTCATCGTCGACCTGGCAGCCGAGTTCGGCGGGAACTGCGTGCTGACCGAACCAGACAGGATGATTGAACACCATGGCGTGAAGATCATCGGGTTCACCGACCTTCCCAGCCGCATGGCAACGCTTTCCAGCCGCCTCTACAGCAACTCGGTCCTCAAGTTCATCGAGGAGATAGGCGACGCCGAATCATTCTCAATCGATCACAACAACGAGGTGGTCCGAGGCGCCCTTGTCCTGGAAGATGGACAGAAGCGATGGCCTCCGCCTGAACCCACCAAGCCCGAAGGCGATCCCTACTCCGTCGACGTTGGCAAGCGCCCCGTGGCCACGTCATCAACTGAACAGGAGGCTCTCCTTCCAGCATCGCCAAATGATCCCACGAGGATCGTCCAGGGCATCGCGATCCTCCTTGGAATCCTGCTTGTCATCGCCATCGGGCTCTGGGCCCCAAGTGAGTTCCTCGGCCACTTCACGGTATTCATCCTTGCCTGCTTCGTCGGTTGGCAGGTCGTATGGAATGTCACCCCCGCCCTTCATACCCCCCTGATGAGCGTGACCAACGCCATCAGTGGCATCATCATCCTCGGCGGCATGCTCCACCTGTCAGCCGATTCCAATACAGCTGCTATCGCACTCGGCGTCATCGCCGTCTTCTTTGCCACCATCAACATCTGCGGCGGGTTCCTGGTGACCCGCCGGATGCTTGCCATGTTCCGGAAGTAACCCACTCGTGCAGTACTCCCTGGTCATCATCGCCTACCTCATCGCCGCCGTGCTCTTCATTCTGAGCCTCGGTGGCCTCTCGAAGCAGGAAACGGCCCGACGAGGAAACACGATGGGCATCGCGGGCATGCTGCTCGCCCTCGTTGCCGCTGTATGCAGCGACGGAGTTTCTCTCTACGGCTGGCTTGTACTGGCCATGATTCCAGCCGTGATCATCGGCGCCATATTGGCGGCCCGGGTCCAGATGACGCAGATGCCGCAACTGGTCGCCCTGCTGCATTCCTTCGTTGGGGCAGCAGCTGTCCTGGTCGGCTTCGCAAGCTACCTCGATCCACATGCGGAAATGACCGTTGCTGAAACAACGGTGCATTCCATCGAGATCTTCCTGGGGGTTGGCGTAGGCGCCATCACCTTCACCGGCTCGATCATCGCCTGCCTGAAACTCCATGGTTCGATGTCCGGAAATCCATTGATCCTGCCGGCACGACACCTGTTGAATCTCCTGATCCTGCTCATCACCCTCGGGCTTGGCGTCTGGTTCGTACTCAGCCATGATCCCGCGGTCGGTCTCGTTCCCCTGATCATCGCCGCGATCCTCACGGCCCTCTTCGGCGTGCACATGGTGATGGCAATCGGTGGAGCCGACATGCCCGTCGTCGTTTCCATGCTCAACTCCTATTCCGGGTGGGCCGCAGCTGCTGCCGGATTCATGCTCGGCAACGACCTGTTGATCATTACGGGGGCGCTCGTGGGCAGCAGTGGTGCCATCCTCAGCCTCATCATGTGCCGAGGTATGAATCGTTCCTTCATCAGTGTCATTCTCGGTGGATTCGGGACTGATGGTGGTGGCAGTGGAAGTGGAAGCAGTGATGAACCGCAGGGCGATGTCACTTCCATAGAAGCTGATGCCGCTGCAGACCTGATGCGGAATGCCAAGACTGTCGTGATCGTGCCCGGGTATGGAATGGCCGTTGCCCAGGCCCAGCATGCCCTCGCCGAGGTCGTCAAGAAACTTCGAGACGCCGGGGTCGAGGTCCGTTTCGCCATCCACCCGGTCGCCGGCCGACTGCCAGGACATATGAATGTTCTGCTCGCCGAGGCGAACGTCCCCTATGACATCGTTCTCGAGATGGATGAAATCAACAGCGAACTCCCGGAGACAGACCTCGCACTTGTCATCGGGGCCAATGACATCGTCAACCCCAGTGCCGAGACGGACCCGCACAGCCCCATAGCCGGCATGCCGGTGCTCCAAGTCTGGAACAGCAGGGATGTCATCATGATGAAGCGTGGCATGGCCAGTGGATATGCAGGTGTTGGAAATCCGCTGTTCTTCCACGAAAACACCTCGATGCTCTTTGGCGACGCCAAGGACAACATCGATCGCATCAACACCGCCCTGAACGACTGATGTGCCCACCTGATCGGGTAGGCTGAGGAGCATCATGCGAGCCCAACTTGCATTGCTGCTGTTCCTGGTTCCCTCCACGGCGTTCGCTCAACAGGGTGATCGAGCCGGTGAGGAACAACCCCCGCTGCCTGAAACGCTCGAGATTCCTCCTGCCCCGCCTCTTGACCCGGCTGATGCCCTGGGGACATTCACCGTCCCTCGTGGACTCCGCGTTGAACTGGCAGCAGCAGAACCACTGGTCATTGCCCCCGTCGCCATGGACATCGGGCTCGACGGCCGCCTCTGGGTTGTCGAAATGCCCACGTACATGAATGACCTTGATGGATCCAGGGAACTGGAGCCGGTTGGTCGGATCGCCATCCTGGAAGACACGAATCAGGATGGGCTCATGGACAAACGGACGGTCTTCCTCGATGAACTTGTGCTTCCCAGGGCCGTAACGCTTGTAGAGGGCGGAGTCCTGGTCGTAGCCCCCCCGAACCTGCTCTTCGCCATGGATACCGACGGAGACGACAGGGCTGATGTCACGACCGTGCTCGATGACAGCTTCGCCGGGCTGCAGAGTCCTGAGCACGCTGGAAACGGGCTCCGGTACGGAATGGACAACTGGTTGCACTGCTCCCAGCATCCTTGGGAATACCGCTTCCAAGACGGTGAAATCGAACGACGAGCTGTTCCACCACACGGTCAATGGGGACTTGCGGCTGATGCCTGGGATCGCTGGTACTACACGCCCAACTCCTATCCCCTGTTGATGGATCTCATCGACAAGCACATCGTTGCGCTGAATCCGAACCAACACGACGCACGGGGCGTGTACATGCACCTTCCTGCAGATCTGCAGGTTCATTCGTCGCGCATCAACCCGGGGGTCAATCGAGGCTACCAACCTGCGACACTCGATGACGACTTCACGCTTCGAAACTTCACCGCTGCATGCGGCCCGGTGATCTACCTCGATACGGTCCTCGGCAGCGAATACGAGGGCGACGCCTTCATCTGCGAACCCTCCGGCAACACGGTCGAGCATCGCAACCTCATGCCCAGGGGTGCCCAGCCACCCCAGGCACGCCGGGAACGGGGCATCGGGGCCGTACTGGCCTCGACTGATGAGCGATTCCGGCCAGTTCATGCAGCTGTCGGCTCGGACGGGGCCCTCTACGTCCTCGACATGTACCGAGGCATCCTGCAACACAAGATCTTCATGACGTCTTTCCTTCGGCAGCAGGTGCTTGATCGGAACCTTCAGTCTCCGATCGATCGTGGACGAATCTGGCGACTGGTCCCCGATGATTCCAGCAGGCGTTCCCTGCCGAACATGGCAGATGCTTCCCCTGAGAGTCTCGTTGAGTTGCTTGCCAACCGGAATGGAACCATTCGCCTCCTTGCCCAGCGACAACTCGTGTCGATGAAGGAACCCGAATCAATCTCCCTCCTTGAGCGTGTGGTCATGGTTAATGAGGATCCACTTGCACGTGCTCATGCCCTCTGGACGCTTGATGGCATGGAGCAACTTGATGTGAACGTTCTCACGCAAGCATTCCTCGATGATGAGCCCCTGCTTCGAAGCCAGGCGATGCGCATCTCGGGTCGACATGTCGACAATCCTGCAATCCTTGATCATCTCCTGCTTTCATTGCATGACACGGACACGACCGTGCGACGTCATGCAGCAGGCGCCCTGGCCCAGGCCGAAACCAGCGAGGTCCTTACAGAACTGGTTGCGGCCCTTGATCGCAATCCGCATGATGATGTGCTGCGCACGCTCGTCGTCGCCGGCGCCCGCGACGAGGAAGTTCAACTCCTGGAGGAACTGGCATGGCAGGAACATTGGACAGAAGAAACGGAGCATCGCCGGAAACTCCTGGCCTCGATTGCCCGTAGTGCCATGCGAAGCTCCTCTTCCGAGCAACGTGTTCGGCTCATGGAACTGCTGGCATCGCTCCCCCTGGAGCAGGACTGGATGACCCGGGCAATGGCCGAGCAGGTGGTCGAAGCACAGCGACTGCGAACGGGATCACCCAGGAGCATCGAGCTTGACGAAGCGCCCTTTGACTGGGAAGCACGCCTGCAGGAACAGGGCGATGTCGCGGGTGGGCTGCTCCAGCTCATCAATACGCACCTGGACTGGCCAGGACGACCTGGATACGTCCCACGTATTGAAACAGCCGGCATGAGCCCTGCTGAAGCTGCGCTCGTGGAACGAGGTGCCGAGCTCTACGCGCACTGCACCGGTTGCCACCAGGCGACAGGAGCAGGACTCCGTGGTTTCTATCCACCACTGGTCGATTCGGATCTTGTCCTGGGTGAGCCCGAGCCACTGGTTGCCATCCTCATCCATGGCATCGAGGGACTCATGACCATCCGGGGGGTCCACTACAACCAGCAGATGCCGCCATCGCCATTTCCCGCTGATGAGGACATCGCCGCCATTGCTTCCTATGTCCGCACTGCATGGACGAATGATTCCGATGTGGTCAGTGCCGGCCTGGTCGCATCGGTGCGAAAGACGACCAGTGGACATCGAGGTCCATGGAGCATGAAGTCGTTGAAGGAAGCGTTCCCCTCAGTCCCCTGACACGTCGACGGCAGGCGCCGTTCGTCCCGTCATTCGCGAGAGATCCAGTTGCGACTGGAGACGAGCGACAACATCGGGATGGTCCAGGTAGAGATTCATTGATTCGGAAGGATCAGCGACCAGGTCATAGAGCTGGCCTGCCGGTTCGCCCTCAACTGGTTCGATGTGCCTTGGTGCCGTGAAGCCCCCGCTCCCCCTGCCCTCGATGTACTTCCAGCGACCACTTCGAATTGCAAACATCCCCCCCACTGCATGATGGATGGTCGACTCTCGAAGTGGAGCGTCCAGTACATGCCCCTCGAGAATCGGCACCAAGTCGAAACTGTCCTCCCCGGCATCCGCTGTGTCGTCAGCGCCTGCAACCGATCGACAGGTTGCAAACCAGTCGACCAGGCAGACGGTCTCATCGCTCACCGTGCCCGGCTGTACCCGGCCAGGCCATCGCACGAGCATGGGCACACGATGGCCACCCTCGTGGATGTCGGCCTTCTGCCCTCGGAGGTCTCCGTTGGCTGCATGGTTCCATCGCTCGATATCGGAAGTGGGCCAGTGGGACCCGTTGTCGCTTGTAAAGACGACCAGGGTGTTCCGTGACTGCCCCGCGTCCTCGATAGCTGCCAGGATCTCCCCCAGGACAGCGTCCACGTGCGTCACGAAGTCGCCATAGTGCCCCGCCTCGCTGGAACCACAGTATTCCTCCCCGGGCAGCCAGGGGGTATGGGGGGCTGTCAGGGGGACGTAGAGAAAGTATGGGCGTCCCGTCGCAGGCTGCTGGCGGATGAAGTCGGCCGACACCTGCCCGATCCGGGGCAGGATCGCCTCGTGGCGGAAGGAAGGACCGGCATCACCCTCCCGCCAGAACCCTCCACCTTCCTGGCGTCGATGCGCACTGCCTTCCACCTTGGCTGATGGAAGTTCCTCCACCTGGTCATCTATCACCCAGACGTAGGGAGGTATGTCCAGAGAGGCGGGGATTCCCTCGAAGGAGTCGAAGCCAACGGTCAGCGGACCCGGCCGAAGCGGTGCGGCGTAGTCGGTTTGCTCGGAATCACCGAATCCCAAGTGCCATTTCCCGACACAGGCCGTGGCATAGCCCCGGTCCTTGAGCATGGTGGCAATCGTCTGTCGGCCCGGCTCAAGGAGGCATGGGCTGTGTCCCCACAGGACGCCCTGCTTCAAACTGGTCCGCCATGCATAGCGACCGGTCAACAGGCCGTAGCGGGTCGGTGAGCAGACGGCAGAAGGTGAGTGCGCATCGGTGAAACGCATCCCTTCACTCGCGAGGCGGTCCATGTTCGGTGTGGGAATTCTCGAACCAGGGTTCTGTACTTGTGGATCACCGTAGCCAAGGTCATCAGCCAGGATGATGATGATGTTGGGAAGTGATGGTGCTCTGGTTGAAGGAGCAGGGACTGCTGCCAGCAGAAGGGTTGCAAGCAGCAGCGACACCATCAACTGCCTCCCCGCTGTTCGTGATCTTCCTCGAGGTGCTTCTTGAACATGGTCGTGAGCATTTCGATCTGCTTCTGCTGGATTTCAAGCAGGTGTTCCCACTTCTCGACTCGAAGATCGTCAATCTTCTCGTGCAGGGACAGAATTTCCATCTCCGCCTTGAGATTGAGTTCGAAGTCTTCCTGTGACATCTTTCGATCGTTGGCCGCCTGGCGGTTCTGCGACATCATGATGATCGGCGCCTGGATCGCCGCGAGCATTGAGAGGAAGAGGTTCAGAAGGATGTAGGGGTACGGATCGAATTGCTCATCCGTCGAGAGGTTCTTCAGGATGATCGTGTTCAGGATCACCCAGCAGGCAAGGAACCCACCAAACAGGAGGATGAATGTCCAAGATCCGCCAAAGGAGGCAACCTTGTCCGCCAGCCGCTGACCGATGGTCAGTTCCTGCTCCGGCTTGCCGTGGTGCTTGAGGCGGTTGAGAATGACATCCACGGCCTTCTTCTCGAAGGCTCCGAGCGAATGAAATCCCTTCTGGAAGAAGTTGCGAGCCCTATGTTCACTGTTTCCCTGCATGTGCTACTCCTGGAAGATTGGATCCCCACCAAGGTACATCGAGCCACCTTGAAAACGAAGAATGCCTCCTTCGTAAAGGAGGCTCCAGATGGAAACGAGGCGGACGGGACTCGAACCCGCAACCACCGGCTCGACAGGCCGGAACTCTAACCAATTGAGCTACCGCCCCTTGGTGCTCACCGGCTCTCTAGGGAGCCGGGATTGAACAGTGTAGCAATGCCCCTGAAAGGGTCAAGAAGGCTGCTTGGCAGGCCAGGACTACTTGGCCTCATACCAGGAAGCTCCTGAAGCGACATCCACGACCAGGGGGACGCACAGGTCCATAGCGGACTCCATGGTCTCGACCAATACAGACTGGGCCATGGCTGCTTCGACTTCCGGAACTTCCACCACCAGTTCATCATGAATCTGCAGGAGAAGCTTCGCCCCGGGAATGCCCTCCAACTTCGGATGCAACCGGATCATGGCCTCCTTGATGAGGTCCGCAGCGCTGCCCTGCACAACCGAGTTGATCGCAAGTCGCTTGCCCAGGTCCCGTGTCTGCGGGTTGTCCGACTTGAGCTGGGTGATCATGCGACGTCGACCGCAGATCGTCTCGACCCAACCTTCTTGAACCGCCTGCTTCACACAGGTATCCATGAAGCGATCTATTCCCTTGAAGCGATCCTTGTAGTCGTTGATGAACTCCGCTGCCTTCTCGACACTGACCGACTCACCGAGGTTCCTGGCAAGCCCCCATGCCGTGATGCCGTAGACGATTCCGAAGTTGATCATCTTCGCTGCATCCCGCTGTTCACCACTGACTGCATCAGGATCGATCTCGAACACTTCTGCAGCAACAGCACTGTGAATATCATCGCCCCGCTTGAAGGCAGCGATCATCGCCTCATCCTCGCTGAGGTGAGCCAGGATCCTGAGTTCAACCTGCGAGTAGTCAGCAGCGATCAGGAGGTGTCCTTCCTCGGCCTTGAACGCCTTCCGGATGGCCCGGCCCTCTGCGGTGCGGATGGGAATGTTCTGCAGGTTTGGATCCGAGGAACTGAGTCGACCGGTCGCTGCACCCGTCTGGTGAAAGGAAGTATGCACACGACCGGTCACCGGGCTGATGGCTTCCTTCAGGGAAACCAGGTAGGTTCCAACGAGTTTCGCAAGCTGCCTGTACTCCAGGAGAATGCCTGGAATGGGCGTATCGATGTCCGGGTCGGCCTCAAGTTTCTCAAGGACCTCCTGGTCGGTGGATGGTCCCGTCTTGCCCCGCTTGATCGGTGACAGTCCCAGGCCCGGAGGTTCGGCGCCCGTGTCGTTGAACAGCACTGCGGCAAGTTGCTTTGGTGAATCCGGGTTGAATGAATGCGGTGATGCATCGATGGCTGCTGCACGCAGTAACTCTGCACGAGCCGAGAGCTTGCCCTGCTGTCGATCAAGTTCCCCGGGATCAACACGGATACCGTTCCATTCCATGTCAGCCAGAACGGGCATGAGAGGCATCTCGAGCTGGTCGAAGAGAATCTGGAGATCGCCTTCCTGGAGATCGACCTTAAAACGCTCGTACAGTCGCCACGTGATGTCCGCATCCTCAGCGGCGTAGATCGTGGCATCATCCAATGCCAACGTGTCGAACGTCCTGCGACTCTTCCCTCTTCCCAGCAACGAAGAAAGAGAAATGCATTGAATGTCGAGCAGGGAGGATGCCAATGCATCCATCCCGTGGCTTGGCCGGGAGGAGTCCGTGATGAAACTCGCGATCATGGTGTCGAAGCAGGGACCTTGAACTGTGACCCCAGCCTGTCGCATGATGTTCATGTCGAACTTCAGGTTCTGTGCCACCTTCAGGATATGTTCGTCTTCCAGCAGTGGTCCAAGGAGTGCCAACGCGGAATCCCTGTCCAGGTGTGACCCGGTTTCCGGAGAGAGGACTGGGACATACCAGGCCTCCCCCGCCGTACAGGCAAGGGAAATACCGCAGAGGTCGACCTGTCTCGGATCCAATCCAGTCGTTTCCGTATCGAATGCGAAGGCACCTGATTCGCGAAGTTGATCAACCACCTGGGACAACTCATCCTCCGTGCGGACGCAGTGATAGATCGCACCCGGATCACCAGGCTGCAGGACCTCGGGCTCTGCTCCAAAGAGACCCCCTTCAAGGGGTGGCAGGGGCTGGTCCTCCTGCCCGTCAACAAGGTCACGCACATCGGATTGAAACCGGTTGAATCCAAGTTCCTGGAAGAAGGCTGCCATGCGATCGATGGGAAACCCTGCAGGATCGACCGAGGCCTGCTCAAGCGAGAAGTCCAGTTCGAGGTCACTTCGCAACTGGACCAGTTCCCTGTTCAAGGGCATGCGGTCCTGTGCTCCAACGAGGTTCTCGTGCCGCTTTCCCTTGATCTGGTCGATCTGGGCGTAGATGCCCTCGATGCTTCCATACTCGAGTACCAGTTTCGCGGCGGTCTTCGGGCCAATTCCCTGGACTCCGGGGATGTTGTCCGAGTTGTCACCCATCAGGGAGAGAATGTCGACAACGTGTGAAGGCTCGACCCCTTCTGTCTTGAACACATCTTCTGCGGTTACGGAGGTGTCCTTGTGGATATCGAAGAGTTCCACGCCATCCCTCAGGACCTGCGTCAGGTCCTTGTCACGTGACAGGATTCGAACCTGGACATCGGGTGACTCCACCTCCAGTCGCTTGACGAGTGAGGCGATCACATCGTCGGCCTCCATTCGCTCCACGCCAAGCACAGGCACGTTCATCAGGTCGAGGAGTTCAAGGCAGCGCGTCACCTGTGGGGGAAGGTCCTCGGGCGTCTTGTCACGATTGGCCTTGTAGTCAGGATAGAGTTCGCTCCTGAAGGTCCCTCGATCGCCACTGACATCAAGGGCGACTGCGATGAAGTCGGGTTCGTAGTCACGAAGAAGCTTGATCATCATGGCCGTGAATCCGTAGACGAGATTCGTCGGCTCCCTGGTCACCGGCGAGGTCATCTCCGTACGAATTGCGTGGTAGGCCCTGAAGAACTGGGCGTAGCCGTCGATCAGGTACAGCGTCCGATTGGATCCCATGGCAATCCCTCAGCCTGATCGCCGGCTTGTTGCAGCCTCGGCAAGACGAACGAGTGCAGCTTCTTCGCCGGGGCCGAGCGTGCACTCACGACGGGCCATGACGGTTCGGGCAACATCGAGGAACTTGTCTGTCCGAAACATGGATGCCCCGCGGTCCGTCAACCAGCTGAATGCATCCACGGTCGTTGGCGGAGGCGATGTCGAAGCGATCATGCTGCCCGTGCCGAGCACGCTGCCCGTCATGATGCGGGTCCCGATTGCTGTCTTGACATGGTCACCGATGATGCAGCCCATGAAAATCCGGCCTGTGCGTGAAGACTGGCCCTCGGGCGACAGGCGCATGATCACTTCCGAGTAGGTATTGAGCAGGTTCGAGTTGTTCGTGCCTGCCCCAAGATTGACCCAGCGGCCGAGAATGCTGTCGCCAAGGTGTCCATCGTGCGCCTTGTTCGAAAATCCCTGGAAGATCGAGCCCCCCACTTCACCACCAACCCTGCACCCGGGTCCGATCACCGTTCGTGGTTTCAGCAGCGCTCCATCCATGATCGTGCTGTCAAGACCGACGTAGCAGGGGCCGCAGAGAACGGCATTGCACCGGATCGTTGCGCCATCGTTGATGACAACGGGCCCAGCCGAGGTGTCGGCCGTGACTCCGGGAAGAACCGCAGCGCCGGGATGAAGATGAACGCCATGGGCACCATGGACACTCACCTGGTCCTCCGCCATGGCTGGAATGCCAAGTGCAGGCAGATCATCCGCCAGGGCGGCCTCGAGATGATCGAGGATGTCCCATGGAGCGTTGTAGAGGGTTGTCTCAACACTGCTCGTCACCGTGGAATCGGGCAGCGTGCCTGAATCGAGAAAGGGTTCGGCATCGCCGGCATCCAGGTGTGCCATGACGACGGCGCCTGTTGACTGGTCAAGGAGTGCCTCCCCCGGTCCTGGTACGGGCAGCTGCTCCAGGGCAGACCACCTTCCGTTGACACAGAGGTGTGAATCCCCCTCTGGAAGTTCATTGACCGGGATGGCCTCGTGTTCCCTCAGGACATCTGCAAGAGCTTCATGGACCCACTGGGCAACAGCCTCTCCACCAAGGCGGCGAGATTGCCTCTGGCTGGTGAGTTGGGCACCGGTTCGCAATCGCGAAGCGGGCCTGAGGTCCGTCAGTGGACCGAACTGGCCAAGGTTGTCGTCAAAGATGATGAAATCTGTCATCAGTGTCACGCTCGTACCAATGGTAGGCCCTTCAGGCTGTTCGGCGGCCGACACCATAATCGAAACGCCAGAGTGGCATCGTCTGGAACAGGACCCACCCTGCTGGAATCGCAAGCAGTCCGGAATAGAGCGCGTCACCGAATGAATGACCCAGTTCACCAAGGCCGAATGGGACAACAGCCCCACCCGTGAATGGAAGCCAGAAACGGATGATGCCCGTGAGAACCGTTGCCAGGCCTGTACTCAGGACACAGGCGAAGGTACAGGCACTCAAGGTGAGCACTCGATGCCGGAAGACCATGGATCGGATCGTCAGGATGACGGAGGCACCGAACACGTATCCAAGCGCATGGGGACCGATGATGTAGATCGCCTCGGCACCTTCGGCGGAACCCGGAGAAAGATCCGCCAGGACCCCGACGACCCAGGCGCCCCAGAGCACGTGATCCGCACGACCAAGGAGGGCCGTGTAGGCAACAAGTACTGCTGCAAAGCTCGGCGTGAGAAAATCCAGTGTTCGCAGTGTCATTGCACTTGCAAGCCCAAGGTCAAGGGCCGTTGCCAGCAATGCCGCGATCATGAAAACCAGCCACCTCATGGATTCAACTCCCCGGTCAAGGTCATCGCGCCCTCATCACTCGCCAGGAGAATGATTTCAGGCAACTGGTGCAACTGGATCCTCGGGCGGACGATCACGAGATCACGCAAGGGAGCCTCGTCGATCTGCTCGACGGACTCGATGACCCCAACCCCAAGCGCCTGGGCCCATGGAGGCCATTCAGAGTCGGCAAGAACAACCTGGGAACCTGGCAATGTTCCATGGCGATGGTCAACCTCTCCCGCGAAGCTGCCGTCACCAAGGGGGTTCAGAAGCATCCTCGGAGGAGCAAGACCGGCTTCCTCCTGACCCGGGATGAGTACTGCAACCTGGAACGGGCCGGTGTCCGGGTGGGCCAGAGGAAGAATTGTCACCCTGAATGCTGAACGGCTGGCGACCCTGCCCACGAGATATTCATGTCGCCAGATGGCCACATCTCCGACGATGACACGATCATCAATCTGTGGTGTAACTTCCACCTCGACCGCCGAGACGATATCCCCGGGGTCACGGGCCGTGACATCCGTCGGGAGAATCAGTGGTGGCCGTGGTGCCTGCATCATCCTGTCTGGAAGTCCCTGCAGCAGGCCCAGTTGAGCTGACAACCCCTCGAGTCGGAGTTGCCCTGCACGATACAGCCGCTGGAAACGATCCCGCTCGTCCTCGAGAACGATCATCCGTTCCCTGAGATCCGATTCGTTCATTCCATCAACGGCATCGACTGGACGAAGCCAACCGGCAAGACGATTGCCTGCATGCGCAACCGGCGTGATCGGAAGCCTGACGATATCAGACAGATCGCGCGTCCATGCCAACCAGTTCGTTGGCAGGATCGCCATGACCCCCGTCAGGATCAATACGATTGAAAAGAACGAATTGGAGCGTTCCGTGACGCGGAACATGCACGCTCCCTTCCCAGTGCCCAAAATGGGTCTGGCCGGACTCGATGAATCAGAGATCGTCCATGTCTGAATCCATGGTCGTCTTCCATTCCTCGAGATTGTCGAGATAGATGCTCGTACCGCGTGCAACACACGTCAGTGGATCATCTGCGATCACGACATCGAGACCGGTATCCTGCTTGATGACGACGTCGAGGCCGCGAAGCAGCGCCCCCCCGCCAACGAGCGTAATCCCGTTGTCTACCAGGTCGGCTGCCAACTCGGGTTCAGCCCGTTCGAGGGTCCGCTTGACCGCTGCAACGATGGATTTCACGGGCCCCTGAAGCGCTCCCCTGATTTCCTTGCTCGTGACCTCGAGCTTGCGAGGAAGGCCCGTCGTATTATCACGACCTCGGACATCAAGCTTGACGTCGTCACCCACCTTCGCGGCAGAACCGATCTCTATCTTGATACGCTCCGAGGTCTGTTCGCCGATCGTGAGGTTGTAGGTCTTCTTCATGTGCTGAATGATGGCTTCATCGAAGTCATCCCCTGCAACACGAACCGATTCGCATGTTGCAATATCGGCAAGTGACATGATCGCAACCTCGGTAGTCCCTCCCCCGATATCAACCACCATTGAAGCCGTTGGCTCGACGATCGGCATTCCTGCACCAATTCCTGCAGCCATCGGTTCCTCGACGAGGTACACGCGACGTGCACCGGCTCGCTCCGCGGAATCAAGAACCGCCCTCTTCTCCACGGTCGTAATACCCGATGGAACGGCAATGACGACCCGGGGGCTGATGAGCCGTGAACGGCCTGTTGCCTTTCGGATGAAGTAACTCAGCATCGCCTCGGTGATTTCGAAGTCTGAAATCACTCCGTCCTTCAATGGACGGATCGCGCTGATCGAACCCGGAGTCTTTCCAAGCATCTCCTTGGCTTCCCAGCCAACGGCATTGCCGTTGTTGAGGACCCGGTTCGTGCCGCGTTTGACGGCAACAACAGAAGGTTCGTTGAGAATGATTCCCTCGCCACGAACGCAGACCAAGGTATTGCAGGTACCCAGGTCGATGCCCATGTCGACGCTGAACCAACCGAGAATAGTGTCGAGGAACACGCGGTTCGCCCTCCTGGCGCCTCGTTCAGGCGTGCGATCATCATACGACAACCAACACGTCGGTGTCGACACCTCCGGAAGATTTCAATTCGATATGTGGATCAGTTGGAGCCGATGATCTTGAACATTTCTCCGGCGGCATTCTGCCCCTCAGCGGAGAACTCGATGTTGTGGAAGACCATGAAGAGGCAACCGGCAAGGAGGATCAGGGCGGCAACCCCGGAGAGCCCCGTATAGACATTCAGGCCCCCACCCTCACGAACGGCTGGTGTGTTGAATCGGCTCATGGCTCAATCCTGCCCCATGAGGGCATAGGCACGATGACCTATCCGGGCGAGCCCACGGTCGGGGTTCTCTAGGGTGAGAATTCCGGTCGATCGATTGATGTCGACACTGATAATTCTGAGTTTCCCAATAAAGGTGCCATCCTGGCCGATGGTCAGGATCCAACCCTCTTTGACACCATCGCGTGTACCCGCATCGATTTCGACGAGGGTCTGGTCTTCGCTGCGGCTGATATTGAGAATCGTCGACTCGAGATTTCGGTCAGGAGCAAGTCCCTCGTCGAGCGTCATGCCCGTGTCATCAAGCGCGCCGAAGCGAGCTACGTACTCTGAAATCCGCTGCATGGCGGTCAACTGCTGATCGAGTACTTCCTTGAGTTCCTCTTCAAGCTTGCGGCGGGCTGCAAGTGCAACCTGCAACTGGCTGTCACGCTCGCGGAGAGCATCGTCAAGTTCAAGTTTCTCACGCTCGGCAGAAATTGCACGTCCTCGCAGTTTCTGAAGATCCTCGACGAGTACACGATTGAGATCGCTGTTCGTCTGAAGGCTCTTGAGCATGGTTCGGCTCGTTGCACCGTGCTCAGAAATGGCGAGGTTGGCAGTCAGAAGCTGTGAGTCGATCTCAAGGCGCCTCTTCTCGCAAGACGCGATGTTCGACTGCAACTCAGACAGTCGCTGGCTGTAGGCCTGCAACTCCTGGTTCAGTCGAGCCTGCTCACCCTGGTGAGATTGTCGCTCGTCCTGCAACTGTGAAGTAACAAGTCGATGGGAAGCATCAAGATCGATGGATCGGGTCTTCCAATACTCCTGGTTCTTCGCGGAAACCACGACCAGAGGGACCATGAAGATGGCCAGCATTGTGACCAAGACGATGAAGATCTTCGTGAGAATGTGCACGATCCAGCCTCTATTTTGCAGGATGCCTGATTGCGTTCGGTCCGAACTCTTTCTGACCCCCGAACCAGAGGTCGTTCACTGCCAATCAGCGAAACGATGGTTATAGCCCTTCAACCAGACGTGTCAATATACCTCATCAGGGCTTCTTGCAACCGATGAGTCTCCTAAACGCAGTATTGCCGTGGCTGCTGCCACCTGAACCCGAGGATCCTGGTCGTGAAGCAGGGCTGAAAGTTGGGGTGAAAATGAGCTCGAACCAAGGCTCCCAAGCACCACGGCCGCTTGAGAGCGGATTTCCGGCCGTTCATGGGATATGAAGCCCACCACGATCTCCACGGGAACCCTGTCCGGGTCGATCTTGGCAAGAGCATCCGCTGCAAGGAGCTGGATTTCAGGCCCAGGCTTCCTCGGGCCCTCGGCCAAGGCCATTGTTTCCAGGTTCATCGCCATCGATTGGTCCCTCATCCTCCCGATCATCTGGCATGCCAGCGCGGTGAGTTCAGCTCGCTCCGGGGGAGCAAACAAAGCTGCCTGGATGACCTGGCGTTCCTCCTCGTCACCCAGTTTGACCATGGCCTCCGCCATGATCAGGTCGATCGCCTGGGCTCGAGGGGCCTCGATCGATGCCTTGTGTCTCCCAACACCGTTTCGAATGAGAGGTATCGCGGAAGAGTTCCCAAGTTCACCCAGGATGAAGGAAGCATTCGCCTTCGCTGTCGGGTCGGTACCCAGCACCATCGAAGCCAGCGGGTTCAGGTCGGTTTCCTCCCCGCAACTGGTGAGGCTGAAGATCACAGCGGCCTGAACGGAACTGCTTGGGTCGGAGAGCATTGGACGAACCAGGTGTGACAGTGAGCAGAGCTTCTCAAGCCCGATCGTCATCGTCGCGACAAAGCGTACGCCTTCGTTCTCGTCCACAAGTCCACTTCGAACGACCTCGTCGAGGTATTCCTTCGATGGCTGGAGGCCCTCGATGGCATTCGCTCGCAACAGCGGATCATCGGAGGTCGATGCTTCAAGTAGCAGCGACTCGGCCGAGTTGTGCAGGTTCCTGTCCAGTACCTGGAAGGTCGGTTGCTTGGTTTGAGCAAGCGTCGACTCAGCCTCGATGATCGAATCCTGTCGAGTACTCCACCTGGCCTGATCCTTGCCACTGTTGCACCCCGACAACAACAGGTGCATCAGGAGGAGCATCAGGAATACTGGTTGTCTACACGCCTGCATCTGAAACTCCCTCGTCCCGACTCGATCGCCCCAGGGTGCATCGCCAGGCAACAAGACCGCACAGTGTGGTGAAACAAAGCCAGGCGACAAGGTTGCCGAAGATCGTACCGAACATGGTACGCCGCGAATCGACTTGCGGTTCACACAGCAGCCAACTGGGTACACGTGGCTGGGTCGCTGCCCGGACCCGGCCGAGTGAATCCGTCCAACTCGTTTCACCCGTATTCACGACACGGATCATCGGAACCCGGTTCTCGATGCATCTCCATCGTGCAACCTGCACATGTGTTCTCCGGGCCGCATCATCCCCGCCGAACCAGCCATCATTGCTGAGGTTCATCAGGAGCATGGCGCGCTTCTCTCCCTCGAAGTACACCAGGTCCCGGCACAACCCGGGAACCGTGTCTTCAAAGCAGATCGGTGTTCCAATTCCACAGGTGCCGCCGGGGTATTCCATAGAGAGCACCGGGATCCTGTCACTGGCCTCGAGATTGAACTCCATGCCCCCGGCACCGATGACCAGGAGTTGTTTCTCCAGCCATGGCCAGTGCTCCAGGTAGGGCATCCGTTCACCGAATGGTGTCAGGACAACCTTGTCGTACCGCTGCAACCCGCCTCCCGGTTCAACCAGCACAGCACTGTTGTAGCGGGTCCGACCTTCCATCCATGTGCCCCGTTCATCAACACTCTGGGACAGGTCCAACCAGGTTGGAGAACCGACGAGCAATGGACGACCAAGCACACTCGACAACTGTTCGATCCGGCCAGGCCAGTGATGAAGGTGTGCAAACCCTGGACCGGCTGCTTCCAAAGAGGCGCGGGTACCTCGATCGAATCCGAGCCCGGGAACCATCGTTTCGGGCCATGCGACCAGGTCGGCACCACCCGTTGCCTCGACGGCTTCCAGTGTCAACTCGATGAACGAGGGGACGTCTTCAAACTGGGCCTGGACGCTCCATCCGATCTTGTTGTCCTGCGGCAGGTTTGTCTGGATCGCGAGGATGCTTGGTCCTGAACTGAATACGTCATCCTGTGCAAGACGCCATGCACCATAGGGAACGGCCAGGACGAGAAGGACTCCGACAACGATACTGCTACCGGTGCTTCGTCGATGTACCGGACGAACCACGTCAACACAGAGCCCGGCGACGGCACCTACGAACAGGCTTCCCCACCAGACGCCGATGATGTCTGCAGGCTGTGCAAGGATCGGTGATTCGATGAGCGGTTGCCCAATGAAGTACCAGGGGTACCCGTCGAAGATGATCAGGCCCCTGACACACTCAAGACCGATGAATACGAGCGGGACCGTGACAGCTGAGGGCCATCTCCCCAGATTCCTGTCACGACCGATTTCCCTGAGTAACCAGGCCGCCATGGCTGGATAGAGAGCAACATAGGCTGAAAGCACCGGCCAGCCTGCCAACGTCACATCAATGATCCAGTGGTTGATCCAGAGCCAGGCAAGAAAGTAGGACGTGAACGTGGAAAGGATGGCCGTTCGTCTTGAGCCTGCCCGACGAGCAGCCAAGACGAGCAGAAAAACGCTCACGAAGGACAGTGCCCAGAGATCCAATGGTGGCAGAGCCGCCAAGGCACAGCATGCAGAAGCAGCCGCAAGACCCCAGGCAGGCGCAGTCGATCTACTTGCCCGCATAGTCGATGATGCTCGACACCTCGCTGCGGAGGTCCTTGCGATGAATGACGCGATCGACGAAACCGCACTCCTGGAGGAACTCTGCTCTCTGGAATCCTTCCGGGAGTTCCTGGCGAATGGTCTGCTCGATGACACGCGGTCCGGCAAATCCGATCAATGCACCCCGCTCTGCAAGAATGACATCACCCAGCATCGAGAAACTCGCTGTCACTCCCCCGGTTGTCGGATCAGTCAACACGGAGACGAAGAGTCCACCCATCTCGTCGAAGCGAGCCAAGGCCGCGGAAGTCTTCGCCATCTGCATGAGCGAAAGACCCGACTCCATCATCCGTGCGCCACCGGATGCGGAGACGATGATCAAGGGAAGATCCTCTTCTGCAGCGGCTTCAGTCGCCCGGGCGATCTTCTCACCGACAACTGAACCCATGGACCCACCAAGGAAGGTGAAGTCCATGCATGCAAGAATCACCTTTCGCCCCTTTATGAATGCCGTGCCGCACAGGATCGCGTCATTGTGCCCGGTCTTCTTTCGTGCCTCCGCTATGCGGTCGGGGTATGGCTTCACGTCCACGAACTCAAGGGGATCGGATGAACAGAGTTCCTCGTGCATCGGAACGAATGTTCCGGGGTCGACCAGTTGTGTGACACGAACACCGGCTGAAATCCGAAAATGGTGATCACATTCGGCACAGACATTGAGATTGTTTTCCAGTGATCGGCGGAAGAGGATTGCACTGCACGAGGGGCAGCGAACCCAGAGTCCTTCCGGAACAGGCTTCCTGCCGGTGGGGTGACCAGCATCTACATCAGTCCAAGATCGTGCTTTTGCCTCAGCCATGCCTGATCTCCCTGCAATCGACCGAGCTACCGGGGTGGCCTGAAAAAGCAGGCCGCTCTTGAAGACGGGCGGCATGGTGACCCAACATCGCGGTCGAGTCCAGCCTCATTTCCACCGAAAGACATGACAACCGGGTTTGCGGGGGCGTAAGGGCCTGCAAACCTTCAAATGGATGTCTCAGGAACCCCTCAAGGAACAGATCACGGAACCATATTCCGCTGCACCGAAGATGGCCGAAGCGGCGACCAGGAGGTCACACCCCGCCTGCCGGCAGGCACCTGCAGTCTCGAGGTTGACTCCCCCATCCATCTGGAGTCGCTGGTCATCATTCAATTGATCACGAATGGCGGCTGTCTTCACGAGCACGTCCTCGATGAATGACTGCCCGGAGAAGCCGGGATTGACACTCATCACGAGGGCCAGTTCGACCGAATCTAGCCATGGTTCAAGGGCAGTCCAGTCCGTTGGTGGGTTGATCGCGATCCCTGCCGTCATTCCGGCAGAATGAATCGCGTTGATGACCGTTTCCGGATCGTCATCCGCCTCCACGTGGAACGTGATGTGGTCGGCTCCGGCACCTGCAAATGAATCAACGCAGCCAAGGGGATTGGTCACCATCAGGTGAACATCAAGCAGCGTATCCGGGAGTCGTTCCCGGAGACTGGCACAGAGTGCCGGCCCCATGGTCAGGTTCGGAACGAAATGCCCGTCCATGACATCAAGGTGAAGCAGGTCCGCCCCGGCATCGACTACGGCCTGGCATTCATCGCCAAGCGCAGCAAAATCGGCGGAAAGAATCGAGGGAGCGACAAGTGGTTTTGTCAGCAGCCCGGTGATGGAGCGTAAAGCGGTCATCGACATGGTTCAATGTGCCTCCTTGCACAGTTCTTTGTCCTGTTGGCGTCAGCCGCCGTTGGCTGCTGCCAACTCGTCGCTCTTGCTCCTGTACTCACGAAGCATTGGTTCGTAGCGAGCCTTTCTTCGAGGCGAAGCCATGAAGAAGGCTCGTTCCTGCAGATCAACCGCCTCGGTCACCTCTCCTCGACGGAACCGAACAGATGCTTCGAATGCAAGGAACCTGGGATCGTCCGGATCGGAGTTCGTACGGGCGATCTTCACCGCCTCGAGCGCGATGTCGAGATCCCGCTTGGCATCAGGGATGTTTGGTGCAGCAGCAATCTTCTCAGCAAGCCAGCCGAGCAGTTCAGGGTCATCTGGATACGTCTTGATGACTTCCTGTGCGTAGGCGTAGGCCTTGGGTGCATCCTCCTGCTTCAGAAGGAAGATTTCAAATCGATCGAGGATGTATCTGTAGAAGATCCTTGGGTCACGCTCGATCAACTTCTGGGTGAGCAGTTCGTACTGGGACCAGTTCTTCAACTCGTGTGCATTCTCGATTGCATCGATGACCGACTGAGCCTGCAACCTCAGTTTCCGGTTGTAGCGACCTCCCATGACCTTCTCGAGAATCTCCTCGAACTCCTCCAGACCTGAACCGACTGGGTGTCCGTACCACTGGACCTTCCCCTCGGGACCAACGATGAATGCTGCAGGAATGCCGCTCAAGCTGGCGGCCCGCATCCATGCCCTGGACGTACCATTGCGCTTGTCAATGGCGACCGAGTAATTCATGCGGCGGCCCTGCTTCTTCACGAACCGCTTCACGACATCGGATTCCTCGGTTGTAACACCGATGATTCGAAGTTCGTCCGGCTCGTACTTGTTCTGAATCTCCGTCAGGTGGGGAATCGACTTGCGACAGGGCGTGCACCATGTCGCCCAGAACTCGACGACGTAGGTCGTTCCCTCTTCGAAACTGACATCGCCTTCCGGATGTCCCTTGGCATGCTTGACCCATTCTGCAATGGATAGCCCAGGTGCAGCGTCACCGACCTTCAACGATTGCCCACGCTGTGCATGAACTGGTGAACAGAAGAGGCAGAGCAGGGCAGCGGTGAGGATTCCTATCCGGATGGTCATGTCGTATTCCTCTCGATGGAAACGTAGTGGAGCAGGCCTCGAAGGATTTCAAGCAGGCATCATACCCCTGCCCGTGCATGTTCGGAGCCACAAATACAGTTCAATACCCCCCCTTTGACTCACAAGGGGGGTATTTGTTCCCGAATCACGATTGATCGAGGATTTCAACTGAACGGAAGGATCGGCCTTCAAGCATCCTGAGGCTGGCTCCACCCCCTGTTGAAACATGGCTGACACGCGAAGCAACCCCGAAGAGTGCAACCGCCGCAGCCGTTTCCCCTCCCCCGATGACCGATGTTGCCCCTGCGGCAGTTGCCTCGGCAACAGCCATGGCAACTGCCCGGCTGCCGGTATCGAAGGGTGGAACCTCGAAGACACCCATCGGGCCATTCCAGACAATCGTCCCGCCTGCAGTAAGAAGATCAACTGCGGCACCGGTTGATACCGGCCCCAGGTCCAGGCCCATCATGCCAGGCGGAATGCTCCCAGTCTGGATGGACATGCCATCGGTATCTTCCAGCCCAACCGCACATGCATGATCCACCGGAAGCAGGATCGTCGTGCCCGAATCCCGTGCCTCATCGAGAACCGCGAGTGCCTCGGGAACCATGTCCTCTTCAAGCAGGCTGGTGCCGATCTCGATTCCCTGGGCATGGAGAAATGTATACGCCATGCCGCCTCCGATGATGACCGTGTCGACCCGGGGGAGCAGGTTGCGTATGGCGCCAAGCTTGTCTGACACCTTCGCCCCTCCAAGGACAGCAATGAATGGAGACCTCGCCTGTTCCATCACTTCTGACAGGAAGTGCAGCTCCTTCAGGAGCAGCAGACCTGCAACACGTGGACACCCGGACATGGCTTCGGGTACGGCAACCATCGACGCGTGGTCGCGGTGCGCAGTTCCGAACGCATCGTTGACATAGATGTCTCCATAGGAAGCAAGCCGTGCTGCAAACACGGGGTCACCGGTTTTCTCACCCTCGTGGAATCGAAGATTCTCCAGGACGAGAACCTCCCCGGGTTGAAGCGAGTCGACTGCGGCAGCGGAATCAGCATCGGCGCAATCATGTCCCGCCAGGTCGACCTGTACATCCTCCAGCAGTTCGGCCAGCCTCGCGGCAACCGGTTGCAGGCTGAACTCCGGTTCATACCCCGTACCGGAAGGGCGGCCCAGGTGGCTCATGAGTACAAGGCTGCCACCCCGATCAAGTACGGACTTGAGTGTCGGGATCGCCATACGGATCCGGCGGTCGTCGAGAATCGCCCCACTGCCGTCAAGTGGAACATTGAAGTCCACTCGAACAAGGACCCGTCGACCCTCAACCTCGATTTGATCAATGGATTGCCTCGACATCGGGGTATCGTACCCACGACACGATGACTAGGACTTCCCGACCCACCATATTCGTCCTTGGACCAACAGCAGGTGGAAAGACCGAACTTTCCATCGAGCTCGCACGCCGCCTTCCCGGTGGAGGAGAATGCTGCTGCGCCGATTCAATGCAGGTCTACAGGGGCATGGACATCGGAACTGCAAAGCCCACGGACAGTGAACAGGCCGCTGCCCCTCATCACCTGCTCGACCTTGTTGATCCAGGTGATTCCTTTTCCGTGGATGACTGGCTTGGCCATGCACGGACCTGCGTCAGCAACATCCAGGCAGAAAACAAGTGGCCGATCCTGGTCGGGGGGACCAACCTTTACATTCAGGCCTTCCTCGGCGGTTTCATGGAAGGTCCCGAGCCGGACGAGTCGCTTCGTGCACAACTTGCAGAAATCGAACCGGGAGAACTCCGCAGGGAACTGGAGCGTGTCGATCCAGCCGCAGCTGAACGCATTCACCCGAATGATCGCCGACGCACCGTTCGGGCCATTGAGGTCTTTCGACTTACAGGGCGGCCCATCAGCGAGATGCAGGTGCAGTGGGCCAAGGCCGACGCGAACATGGATGTCCTGATCATCGGCCTCAACTGGCCGGTGGATGTCATCAACGGGAGGATCAACGCACGTGTCGGGCGAATGATGGAATCGGGCTTTCTCGATGAGGTTCAACACCTCCACGAGGCCGGCTCCTTCGGAGTTCAATCCCGTGAAGCACTTGGCTACAAGCAGTTGCTTGAGCACCTGGAAGGCGGATGCAGCCAGGAGGAGGCCGTTGAACAGATCAAGATCCTGAGTCGGCGATTTGCCAAGCAGCAAAGGACCTGGCTGCGAAGATTCCAATATTTATGGGAGGGGCACTGGATAGATGCAGCCGAAAAAACCACTGAAACCATTGCAAATGAAGCACTTGCGTTCATCAACTCCAACCATGCCGGCCCCCCTTCTTGACCCCGCAATCGACATGCCTGGAAGGCATGATCAATTGATTTTTCCTTGACAGCCTCCTCAAGGTCGATACAAACACGCCGATCAGCAGGCAGTAAATCACTTCAACGGCCGGGTTCATGCAGGGCTGAACCCTCACCAGCCACCCTGGTGCTAGCAGACAGGAGCCTGCAAGGAACATGGGCAAGCAACTCGTCATCGTGGAATCACCGGCGAAAGCCAAGACCATCAACCGGTACCTCGGGCCGGAATACGTGGTCGAGGCCTCGGTGGGTCACGTACGCGACCTTCCCAAGAGTGCCAAGGGCCAGCCTATTCCAGGCGTTGATATAGAGAACGATTTCACGCCCTCCTATGTCGTGTCACCTGGCAGCAAGAAGGTGATCGCAAACCTCAAGAAACTCGCCAAGGGTGCTGATGAAGTCTGGTTCGCAACGGACCTCGACCGCGAGGGTGAAGCAATCGCCTGGCACCTGGCCGAGGAGTTGAAGATCGATCCAGGAACTGCCAAGCGTGTCGTATTCAACGCGATTACGAAAGCGCAGATCGAGCAGGCCTTCGCAAACCCGCATGCAATCGACATGGACCGTGTCAATGCGCAGCAGACACGACGAATCGTCGATCGTATCGTTGGATACCAGGTATCCCCACTGCTCTGGAAACGAGTTGCCGGTGGACTCAGTGCAGGCCGGGTGCAATCCGTGGCCGTCCGGATGATCGTCGAGCGGGAGAACCTGATCCGTTCCCACGTACCAGACGAGGAATGGAAGGTCGAAGGCTTCTTTGCAGTCGACCCTGCAACTCGACAGAAACTGCAAGCCGGCTGGAAGTCACTGCATGAGTCGCTTGAAGAAGGCAAGCCGATCACGAAGAAGGAGCGGAACCGATGGCTGGACGAGCAGAACGGGCTCGCCGCATCCCTCGTTCAAGTCGACGGATCGCGATTCAACCTGTCAATCGAGGCGGATGAGTTCCAGGATAAAGCACACGATGAACAGGGACACATCAGCCGGATCGAACACATGGCGAAAACCATCGGGATGTCCGACGTCTCGACAGAACTGGTCAAGGATCCCGCGGGCAAGGGACCTGCCAGCCGTCGAATCATCCTCCATGGCGAACTTGATCCATCAACGACCTACCGTGTCGAAGGGATTACGCAAAAGAAGTCCAAGTCCCGTCCAGGCGCCCCCTTCATCACCAGTTCACTGCAGTCGGCGGCGGCGAGTGCACTGGGATTCACGGCCTCGAGAACGATGCGAGCCGCACAGAAACTGTACGAGGGGATCACGGTTCGAGGTGAGGGGCAGGTCGGACTGATCACCTACATGCGTACGGACTCGACACATGTCTCGCCCGAGGCCATCAAGCAGGTGCGTGAGTACATCAAGTCGGAGTTCGGCGACAGGTATCTTCCAAAAAAACCCGTCCACCACAGTTCCACGAATCGTGCAGCACAGGAGGCTCACGAGGCAATCCGTCCAACGGATGCCACGCGAGATCCTGATTCCCTTCCCAAGAAGCTCGATGATGATCTCCGCAAGCTCTACCGGTTGATCTGGAATCGATTCGTCTCCGGGCAGATGGTGCCAGCCGAGTGGGATCGAACTGAAGTCCGCCTGGCTCGCAGCGACAGTGATACGGGCGCCGTCTTCATGGCAAACGGACGCGTGCTCGCCTTCGACGGTTTCTACCGTGTGACCGGCGTCCCGGCATCGGATGAGCAGACACTGCCGACCCTCAAGGAAGGCGACGAGTTGGCTCCCTTCGCCTTCCAGCCGGAACAGCGATTCTCCTCACCACCTTCACGCTTCTCTGAATCCGCGCTCATCAAGCAGCTTGAAAAGGAAGGCATCGGTCGACCTTCAACCTACGCCTCGATCATCGACGTGATCCAGAGACGCAACTACGTTGAGAAACTGGAGCGATCCTTCTACCCGACCTTCCTGGGGGAAGTTGTCACGGGAAAACTCGTCGAGGGATTTCCGACGCTCATGGATATCGGGTTCACACGGAATATGGAGGCGGACCTGGACCGCATCGCATCGGGCGAAAGCGACTGGGTCAAGGTTCTGCGCGAGTTCTACGGGCCATTCACCGAATCGCTTGAATACGCCTATGAGCACATGACCCATGCCAAGGCCGAAACAGAACCGGCCATCTACAAGTGTCCGGAATGTGGTGCGAAGACTGAATATCGACTCGGCAAGAATGGGCGCTTCATCTCGTGCACGTCGTACCCGGACTGCAAGTTCGCAGCCACGGTGGATCGCAATGGCAAGCCCATGCTCATCCAACGTGTCAACGTTCAGTGCCCGGAGGACGAATCGCCCATGGTCCTCCGAAGCGGACGGTTCGGACCATTCCTCGCCTCGGTGAACTACCCGGATGTAAAGATGGTTGTGAACCTCGACAGGAAGAAATGCATCAAGTATCCATCGATTCCGCCGCTGCAGACGGACATTCCATGCAGCAAGTGCGACAAGACACTGAACCTCCGCAACGGAAAGCGTGGACCATGGCTCGGGTGTTCCGGGTTTCCCAAGTGCCGGGGTCGTGGCAAGTGGACGGAAGTTGAAGATTCAAAACGCGAGGAATTGGAAACTGCACTTGCTTCGCACGAAAAGGACAACCCCCAGGTCATCATCAAGGATCTCGAGGGAACCACCATCGAAGAAGGTACCCCGATCGATGTCCTGCTCATCGTCGATGAGAACGAACAACTCGACATCCACCCGGACGCAAAGGTCGAGGATGCGGAGAATGCGGGCTCCTGAGCACTCCCATGCCCTACAATCAGCACATGCCCGACAGGAAACCGACCAGGCAGATCAGCATCGGAGATGACCGAACCGGCCGTGTGCTCGTCGGCGGTGAGTCCGATGTCTCCGTGCAGACCATGACCTCCGGTTACACCTGGGACATCGATCAATGCGTTGCCGAAATAAATCGCATGACAGATGCCGGAGCCGACATCGTCCGGGTTGCGGTACCTCAGAAGAAGGACACCGAGGCTCTCACGGAGATCCTTGCCCAGACGAAGGTCCCGATCGTCGCGGACGTCCACTTCCACTACAAGCGGGCGTTGGAAGCCGTGGAAGCCGGAATACACAAGATCCGGCTCAATCCAGGGAACATCAATGACCGGGAGCAGGTGAACGCAGTCATCGATGCCTGTCGTGAACGTGGGATCCCGATCCGCGTCGGTGTCAATGAGGGATCCATCATCGAGCGCAAAGACAAGCAGCAGCGGGCCGAGGAACTGGGTCGTTTCTTCGCCGACAAGCGACAAGGTCACTTGATCGCGCTCATGATCGCCAAACTCGAGGAGTACATGGAGATCTTCGAAGCGAAGGACTTCCATGATGTCTGCATCAGCGCCAAGTCGATGGATGCCAGGCTCGTCATAGACATCTACACGGAGATCGCCGCTCGATTCGACTATCCACTCCACCTCGGGGTGACGCACGCGGGTCCGAAGGAAACGGGCGCAATACGCAGCGTCGTTGCACTCGGCACGTTGCTTGCCAACGGCATCGGGGACACGATTCGAATCTCGTATGCAAGCGACCCCGTCCATGAAGTCGAGGATGGACTGGAAATGCTCTATTCCCTCGGGCTTCGAACACGCCGGGGCGCCGAACTGATCGCCTGTCCAACCTGCGGCCGCATCCAGGTTGATCTCTTCACTCTCGTCCAGGAGGTTCGAAAGAAACTGGCCAACGAGATCGAACTGCCCCTCAAGGTGGCGGTCATGGGCTGCGTCGTCAACGGACCCGGTGAAGCCGAAGGCGCCGATGTCGCCGTGTTCGCCGGTGATCGGCGAGGCATCATCTACGTCCAGGGCGAACGCGTTGCTAATGTCAAGGAAGAGGAAATACTCGACTCGCTCCTCGAGGAGTGCAGGCGATTCCAGGACCGGGTACGCAATGGCGAAGCAACACTTGGAGAAAAAAAGGTCCAGATCGTGCCTCCCGACCCCATCGGGGAACTCGGCAGTGGTGTTGAGAAGATCACTGCTGGACTGGTTGAGCAGGTCACGATCGAAGGGAACTGAAGAACTGCATCCGACGGACCTCCAACGGCGTACACTTTCAAACGATGCAAAGACGAGATGCCTTCACCTTGGTTGAACTGCTCGTGGTCATGGCCATCATTGCCCTTCTCACGGGCCTGGTGCTCGTCGGGCTCCGAGCGGCCTACCGGACTTCCTTGAAGACGGATGAACTGAGTCGAATTCGCCAGCTCGGCAATGCGTGGCTCATGTACAGCCAGAACCACCGGGACAAGATCGTGCCCGGCTGGATGGACCATGCCGCACAGGAACGAGAGGACAGCCCACAGGTGTACCCGGACCTGACCGAGATACCCCCTGCGCCTGACTGGGATCCTTCCAGCGAGAATGTCGCAGGTTACTGGACCTGGAAACTGCTCCCCTACCTCGACTATTCATGGCCGATCATTCGCGGTCATCTTCCCGCAGATCAACAGACGGTTGAGCACTTCCAGGAGAACGGCATGGATGTAGCGCTGTCACCGGGGTTCGGCTACAACGGCTGGTACCTCGGTGGCCAATGGGCCAAGTGGGATCCACATGTGGACATGCCACAACTTCGATTCTCCCGTGTTGAACTCGAGGACGGCGTGATGGACAACCTTGTAATCACGAGCATTCCAAGCCTGCAGCGACCGACGGAAGTGGTGGCGTTCTGTTCATCGTTTCACGCACCGGAGGCAATGGCCGAACCGATCACGAGCAACCGCCTCCGTGGGAGCTGGCTTGCCGAGCCTCGCATTCTCGCCGGGGAATACATGTGGGAACTCGATAAAATCGGGGACCTCATCGTGCTGCAGGAAACGCATGCGCCCCTCAGTCGATTCACAGGTGAAGCCGCCTGCTGGTTTCCTGACGGCCATGCAGAAGGGTTATCGAACGAAGCGCTTGCCGACCAGCGACGATGGATTGATGACGCCAGGCGAATCGGCGATACGGAAGCGTGGGATTTCACCCATGCTGACGATGTCGATTGAATACCTTGAACTTCAGTAGCAGAAACGTCATTCCTCGTGCCGAGTGTCGACGCTGATTCCGTGCTGGGCCGAAGCGATGATGGTCTCGAGCCGACCAATCGCCCTGTTCGACTGGCTCTTGAAGATCATGTAGGGAAAAAGCGTCATGAGCGCGATGATGAGACCGAATGCCGTCGTGATCAGTGCCGCAGCAATACCACCCGCGACTTCCCGGGGATCGGTCAATGTCGATTGCGAGCCAAGCAGTTGAAAGGACTGGATGATGCCGATGACCGTACCAAGGATCCCGAGCAGTGGAGCAGCCGTGATGATGGTCGACAGAGTGATCATGTACCTGTCCAACTGGGGCCTGACCGTATCAACCGCCGCCAGTGCCACGGCGTCAGTCGGACCATCCTCAAGCAGGGATCGAGTCACCCGACCGAAGGGAGTCTGGTCCGACTCGACCATTCCCCTGGCACGGGATGCATCTCCCATGCGAAGTGCCTTGTTGATCGTATCGATACGAGCTTGACCACTTCGACTGTTCAATGATATCCAGAAGACGATTCGTTCGAAGATGAGCGCACAACTGCAGACGCTGAGAATCAGCAAGGGGATCATCACCGGACCACCACGTTCAAGCAGCAGTTTCACGCCTTCGATCAGGGATTGCATCGCGGGTATGATACGAAACCTTTGCTTGCTCTGGTTGATGCCGATACATGAGAACGAACCCGACAATGACAGATGAGTCACTATTCACCCGAACAGCCGACCTGGTTGAGCGTGAACTGGAACGCCTCCTGGAAGACGCCCAGTTGCCTCCAGACCTGCTGGAAGCAACACGCTACGGGGTTCTCGGAGGAGGAAAGCGGCTGCGTCCCACGCTGGTGATTCTTTCCTGCGAAGCTTCCGGGGGAGAAACGGGGTCGGCCCTTCACGCCGCGGCTGCCCTGGAACTCGTCCACTGCTTCAGCCTCGTCCACGATGACCTGCCCGCCCTTGACGATGATCAACTCAGGAGAGGAGCGCCGACACTCCACGTCCACAGCGGAGAAGCGATGGCCATCCTCGCCGGTGACCTGATGCTCCCGCTTGCATTTCATGAATTGGCCAAGGGGGAAACCACGCCCGAGATCGCAGCGGCACTTGTGAGGGAACTGGCGGATGGCACGAAGGCCATGGTGGTCGGCCAGGTCTTCGACACGCTGGGCGGCATGCCAGCGGAACTTTCACCAGAAGACCAACTTCGACTGGTGCATCGAAACAAAACCGGTGCACTGCTTCGCACTGCATGTCGCATGGGCGCCTGCTGTGGAAGCGCCTCCGGGGATACTCTTACTGCACTGACGTCCTACGGTGAAGCCGTCGGGCTCATGTTCCAGGTTGTTGATGATCTCCTGGATGTCACCCAGACGGCGGAACATATAGGGAAGGCAACCGGGAAGGATGAAGCCTTGGGGAAGTTGACCTACCCGGGGCTGCTTGGAGTGGAACGCTCCAGGCAGGTCGTCAGGGAACTTCAGGATCAGGCCATTGCCTCGCTTGATTCAATCGGCAGTGCAGCGGATCCCCTGAAAGAACTTTGCCAATACATGGCTCTCAGGACGAAATAGGCTAAACTTCCATGTCCCTCAGGGCACAGGTGTCCCGGGGACAGGCACCAGAAAAACGGATTCGCGGCGTGGAACTTACACATCTACCTTCCATCAACTCACCAGCCGATCTGAAGTCGCTCTCGGTGAATCAACTCCCCGAGCTGGCGGATGAAATCCGCTGGTCGATCTGTGAACAGGTCAAGAAGTCCGGGGGGCACCTTGCACCGAATCTCGGTGTGGTTGAACTCACCATTGCACTTCACTACGTCTTTGATTTCGGCCATGACCGGCTCCTCTTCGATGTCGGCCACCAGTGCTATCCACACAAGCTCCTCACCGGTCGAGCACACCTGCTCGAGAAGTTGCGACAACGCGGTGGCATGGCGGGCTTTCCCGAGCCACGTGAATCGAATTACGACCTCTTCTCGGTAGGGCATGCAGGCACGGCGATATCGACCGCTGTCGGAATGGCCCGTGGTGACACGCTCCAGGGAGAAGGATGCTCGGCTGAAAATCCCGACGGGCGAAGAACCGTTGCACTCATCGGCGACGCGAGCATCGTAAACGGCGTGGCTATGGAGGGCTTGAACAATGCTGGCACACTTGATCGCCAGTTTCTCGTCGTTCTGAACGACAACGGAATGAGCATCGCAAAGCCGCAAGGAGCTGTTGCAGGGTACTTCGACCGAATCCGGCTCAACTCGACCTATCGATCGATGAAGAGAACTGCAAAGGATCTGTTCAGATCTATCCCCGGCGGCGAAGCACTTCGCGACATGTCGCATCGATTCTCCGAGATGGCCAAGGAAGCCGTGACCGAGGACAACTGGTTCGAAAAGTTTGGTCTCCTTACCGTCGGCCCCATCGATGGACATGACCTGCCGACCCTCGTCGACATGCTCTGTGAAGTCCGAGACTTCCACTACCCCATGGTCCTCCACGTACACACGGTCAAGGGCAAGGGATATGAGTTCAGCGAAGGGGATGCAACGACCTTCCACTCACCCAAGCCCTTCCGGGTCGATGGGTGTCGTGTGGAGTTGAAGTCATCTGGTCGCAGTTTCACGGCAGCGTATTCAGATGCCATGTGTGACCTGATGGAACAGGACGAGTCAGTGACGATCTGCACTGCAGCCATGCCTGATGGAACCGGTGTAAAGCAATGCCTCGATCGCTTTCCTGATCGAAGTTGGGATACGGGCATCTGTGAATCACACGCCATGGACATGATGGCCGGCATGGCAAAGACCGGGCTCAAGCCCTTCTTTGCCGTGTACTCGACCTTCCTGCAACGAGCATTCGACCAGACCTTCCAGGAAGTAGCCCTCCAGGGACTGCCCGTACGCCTGTGCCTCGATCGAGCCGGCCTCGTCGGCGGCGATGGAGCTGTTCACCATGGTTTCTGTGACATCAGCATTCTCTCCGTCTTCCCAGACGCCTCCCTCATGGCCGCCATGGATGAGCCAAGCCTCCGGGCCTCACTCGAGTTCATGCGGTCATACGACCAGGGACTCTCATGCGTCCGCTATCCCAGGGACAGCGTGAGCGAACGATACGCCGAGGAGTGCCCCCCATTTGAACTGGGCAAGGCACGCCCGCTCCTGGTCCATGACTCGCCGGATGCCGCAGTGCTCGGGTATGGCGTCATGGCACTTGCAGGCATCGAAGCTGCCGAAGCCATCGGCTCGGACGCGAAGATAGACGTCTACGACGCGCGATTCGCCAAGCCAGTGGACCGGGACCTGGTCCGTTCACTCATCGAGCGGAACGTACCGATCATCACGATCGAGGATCACACGGCCACTGGAGGGTTCGGCAGTGCCGTCCTCTCTGCAGCACATGACATGGGACTCGACACGCGTGGCATCACACGAATGGGACTTCCCGAGCACTGGATCTACCAGGGGTCGAGGGATGAACAACTTGCTGAAGCGGGTATCAACGTCGACAACCTCACTCGTGTACTTCGGTTCGTCATGGATGGGCAGGACGTTCCCGTGGTCATCACCGATCCACTTCAAGTCACGACCTGATCGATCCCCCGGTCAGGGCAACCTGGCGACAACCTGTGAACGCCTGTCTATGGGCATGAGCAGGAGGGAGATCGATTCATACAGTCGATCAGTCAATCGCGCGAACTCATCGAATCTTGCATCGGATTCCTCCTCGAGCTCACCTGCACTGATTCCAAGTTGGCTGAGCAGGTCAGTATCGTCAGCGGCCCATTGCCCGACCTGCTCACGGGCAATCTCCGGATGATTCTGGATGCCGTAGGTCCGGGTTCCCAGGGACCAGCATTGGATATCGGCGGAAGGACCCTTGGCGTGGATATGCGCATCCTCGGGCAACTCCAAGACACACTCCCGATTCCAGTGGAAGTTCGACATTCGCCAGGGCAAACCCCTCTGCAGTGGATCTTCCCGACCGGTCGGGGTCAACTCTGTTTCCGCCCAGCCGATCCGTGGCCCATCCGGCATCGCCCCGACTCGACCACCCAGGGCACGGCTGAGAATTTGTGAACCCAGGCAGATACCCAGGACCGGGATGCTTGATTCGTGGGCGGATCGTAGACAGTTCATGACACCTTCCAGCCACGGAAGAGAGTCATCATTCGCCGATTGTGGACCACCGAAACAGAGTACCGCGTCGAAGCCGATCGTATCGGCGCTGACTTGGTCTCCACGATGCACCCTGCGAACATCCAGTCGATGTCCATGATCCTGGAGAGAGGATCCAAGTCGGCTCGAAGGAGCCATGTCACTGCATTCAATGATCAAGGTCGACATATGAGAAGCCTACGTTCCAGGTTCCATGCGGGCAACCAATGAATGTGGACTGTCATACACCATGCTTGAACAGCGCGATGCTTGCATCATGCCCCTGGTAGTAGGACTGGGTGAAGCGAACCATCGGTGTTTGTTCCATGGCCCAGTCAAGCCAGGCCACCGTATCGAACCGGCTTGCCGGCGAAACACAGGTGTTCCTGTCTGGATGAGGCCTGTTGGAGAGAAAGTTGAATACCAGCCCGATGGCGGATGCATCGAAAGCTGCAACCATGAGTTGCCTGGCACGATCCTCTTCCATCGCATTGAGTGTTCCGGAAACCACCACGATGTCGGGCTGCACCTCGGCCATCCGCTCAGGATGTACCAGGACATCAACTACCTCGTAGCGGCACCGTGGCAGCTTCTCTCCCGCCGCTTTGTCCACCATGCCTTCAAGGGCGTCGAAGCCAATGTACTCGGTGAAGGGCACGTTCAACTCGACCAGCCGATGGGCCAGGTCTCCCGGGCCACATCCGACATCCAGAATCCTGTGTGCCCCGATGTCACCAAGATCGATGAGCACATCAAATCGTCGGATCTGCCCTTCAGGACTTGCCCACAAGGTGGCATCGAAACCAGGCCCACTGGCTTCAAGTGCCTCGATGTAGGGAGCCAGATACTCTGGATGATCATCGTGTTCAGACATTAGGGCTCCTTGGACTTGGCTCCTTGTCTGCGAAGGATAGGATGATTCCGTCGTGATCGGTCTCCTGCATGCCACCCTGGTGTTGGTTCTTGTCTTTCCCGCCGCTGTGAGGGGCTCTGTCGATCCTGTGGACCTGGTCCATGCAGACATCGAGGACACCCGGAAGATTCTCATCGAGGCTCTCTACCAGCATCGGGATACAGATCGGCAATGGGATCCGGAAACCATGCCTTCCGGTGAAAGTACCAATCAACATGCAGGCGGATACACGGCACTGGCATGCCTGGCACTTGTCACGGCCGGGGAGTCCTACCAGGATCAACGACTGCAGGATGCACTCGCCCATCTCCAACGAGTCGAGCCGATCGGAACCTATGCCGTTGCCACCCGCGCCATGGTCTGGTCATCTCTCCCTGAACAGTTCAAGCCGAACCTTGCCCGTGATGCGGACTGGCTCATCAAGTCATTCAATGAACAGGCTGCCGGCTGGGATTACAAGGCGAGACCGACCGGCACCATTTCGTCACCCTCACCAAGCGTGCGTCACTTCGGAGTGCTTGCACTCTGGGAAGCAGCCAAGCGCGGGTACCGCGTGCCCCCCCCGCTTCTTCAATCCATTGAAAATGTGACCCTGCAGAACCAGTTCCAGGATGGCTCCTGGCCCTACAAGAACGAGGAGGAACCCAGTGGGTCGATGACAGCTGCCGGCCTTGTCACGCTTGCCATCACTGATGAACTTCTCCACGCCGAGGAAGCCCTTTCCCTGAAACGCAACCAGGCTCCCCGGGAACGGTCCGCTGCGGGGGGACTGGCCTGGCTGGATTCCAACTTCACCTCCTTTCGAACACCGGGCGGAACGAGCAGGGGTTCACGATTCCCGATGTACTGGCTGTACGCCATCGAGCGTGTCGGTCTGGCACAGGGTCTGACCCGCCTTGGTGGATATGACTGGTTCCGTGAGGGAGCGGCAACGATTCGCAATCGGTTCCTCGATGAGAAGGGAGATGGAACCCTTGAGTTGAAATCGACGTACCAGCGAGGTGGACGGTCCTCGGCAGTCCGCGAGTTGTGTTTCGCTCTTCTCTTCCTGAGCCGGGGAAGTGCCCCGGTCGCCGTCAACAAGCTCCAGGTTGATTCATGGCGGTGGAACAACCGACCACGGGATGTTGCGAACCTGTGCAGGCACATGAGTGATGAGCATGAAACGAGACTTCACTGGCAGGTTGTTCCACTTGATGACCAGCACGGAGCCTTGTTCGATGCTCCAGTGCTCTACATCGCATCGGACACGGCCTTGCCATTCATCAAAGAACATGAACACGAGATTCGAACATTCGACCGGGAGGCTCGCTCCTATCTGCAGCGACGTACGGACGGCACGCTCGAGGAAGGTGAGCGCCCGCCACGAGCGCCCCGAATCAATGAAGTCGACACCATCAGGAAGTATCTGGACCACGGTGGAACACTCCTGTGCGTCAACGAAGGAAAGAGAACCCATTTCATGAAATCCGTGAGGGACCTGGGATCTCTCCTCCACCCCGGTGTGGATTGGAATAAGCCCGGTACGAAGCACTGGGTCTTCATGGAACCACAACCTGTCCGGGGTCGAAGACCCGCCGTCGAGACGCTCGGCACGGGGGTACGTGACCGCATCTTCCTGGTGCCTCGTGGTGACGTATCTGCAAGCCTGCAGTCCATGGATCGATCCTCGACGGGAGTGCTCGGCACACTCTCGAACATCCACGCGCGTGCCTCAGGAATGCTTCGAACACCACCACGCCTTGATGTCACGACCCCGGAATCACCTGGAACAGGAGGCAAGGTCCAGGCCCGGATCGTCAAGGGCGTACACGGCGGTGACTGGAATGCGGAACCCGGGGGACTCCCACTCCTTGCCGTTGAACTTGGACGGCGTGGAACAACATCCAGCATTTCATCCAGGATGATCAGGAAGGAGAGTCTTGGAACCAATACGGATCTTCTCGTCATCAGCGGTACAAGCGACACATCGATCGACACCAACGCATGGGAAGCCATCATCGAGTTCGTGAACGTCCATGACGGCGTTGTATTGTTCGAACATGCCGGGGGCGGCGACGGTGGTGTCTTCGCGGGACGAGCGGAGCAGGAGGCCATGAACCACTTCGGGCAGCCCGTACGATCTGCACGATCCACTCCGGTCATAACCGGTGATGGCCTGGAAGAGGGAACCGACTGCAGAAACGTATCCTGGCAACCCTTTTCGATCACGGAGATCTTTGCCGAGTCGACGTCCACTCCCAAGCTCAGATGCATGTCCATCGACGGTATCCCAAGGATCTTCTTCAGCAGGGAGGACCTCTCCCATGCACTCCTCGATCGACCTTCGTGGGGCATCCACGGGTATTCAAATCGCAGCGCGAAGGACCTTCTCTGCAACCTCGTCCAGCATTCCCTCCAGTTGAAGAAGACGCCATGAAACACTCCGGGATCATGATTGCAGCCCTGTGCTCACTCCTGCTGGGAGTGTTCCTGGGTGCCCTGCTGCTTCCAGGCTGGAACGAGCAAGACCATGTTTCCGCAGTTGCATCCTCAGAGTTCAGCACGCGTGAAGAAGCATGGGCATGGTGGCGGTCAGGCAATGAGCCGCTTCCAATGGATGAACTGAACCAGGCCCTCGAACTGACCGGACCAGATGCATTCCTGCACGGAGTCGAACAACTCCGTCGCATGCGGCGTTGGGGATGGGATCACCAGCCGAACATTCTGATCGAACGGCATCTTGAGCTGCTGACCTGGAGAGCACATGTGCTCGATGTCGAGGATGCAATCGACCTCGTGAAGTCGGCACCCCTGTCCACATCGAACGAAGCCATGATCCAGTCGGCGGAGTCCCTCCTGGCCCATGCCGATGAGAACGTTGCTGACGATGCCTATCGTGCCTTTGTCAGCTGGGCCGGATTTCGAGCAGTTCTTGGCCAGATCCTTGATGCGTTACCACCAGAGCGCGCTGCATGGGCTCTCCCCTATCGATATTGGCAGAAGGAAGGACCGGTGCCATTGGCCATGAATGCACACGTTGGGTTCGAGAGTGCCTCTGGCAAGGAAGTGGCGCAATTGAACATTTTGGACGCCTGGACGAAGGACACGGGTGTCGAGGATCTCGTCCTTGAACAAGTAAGGAAGCAGTCGCTGGTAGTCGACCCCGCAATCCGGCGTGATACGGCAATGGCCTGGCTGCAGGATCAGGAGATGCAACTCAATCAGGACGAAGTCGACCGCGTTGGCCCGAGTGAAAACAGGCGAATTGCAGGAGCACTCCTTGCTGCTCATGAGGGGATGGATTCAGCCATCATCGAGAAGTCCATGCACCTTGAGAAAGACGCACGAGTCCGCACTGTCATGCGGCTTGCGAGGGATGTCGTGGGACCCCCCTGGAGAAACGAGGATCCCGGTGAATTTGCAAGGCAGGCCCTTCACAATGGAGAAGAAGGTGACTCGCTCTACCCTGTAGCCTGCAGGATGATGGCTGGAGACCTCGCTCTCCTGGGCCCGAGACTGGACTTGGCTGCTTCCGGCGACTGGACTGAACGAGTCCGGTGCCTCAAACTCATCGCCTGGCTCAGGCCTGAATGGATCGACCTCGATGGCCCGCTGCAGCCGATGGAAGAGGCCCAGATCGCTGCTTTTTTCGACCGTCTCCTTGCCAGGTGGCACCTGGAACACCGGTGGCTTGTGAACTCCTCGACAACGACCGATGATGGCACGCATGACTGATACGCCAACTGGCCGGCTTGCACTCCGCGTACACATGATGCCCAAGGATACGAACGCCTTTGGGACGATCTTCGGCGGCGTCATCCTCTCCCTCATTGACCAGGCGGGATTCGATGAAGCACGACAACATGGAATCCACAGATGGGTAACGGTCGCCTTCGATGCCGTGAAGTTCGCCAAGCCCGTCTATACCGGGGACGTGGTGACGCTGTATACGAATCCGATCAAGTTGGGAACATCCTCGATCGAGATCGAGGTGGAGGTCTGGGCAGATCGATACAACGCGGCCGAGACAACGCTGGTAACGCGGGGACAGCTGACCATGGTCAGCGTCTGTGGTGAAGGCAGGCCGCTGCCCTGGTCAGGTGACGCGACACTCCAACCCGGAGATGATGAGGCGTGAACGAGTCCTTGCACATCGCCGCCTGCATCAGCGGTGGCGGTCGAACGCTTCTGAATATCCAGGATCGTATTGATGCTGGTTTCCTTCATGCAACGATCGATCTCGTCATCGCTTCACGGCCGGATTGCAAGGGCGTCGAACGAGCACGTGATCGTGGATTTGAAGTCGTCATTGCTGAAACAGGTGATGAAGCCAGCGATCTTCTCGACCCGGACCGCCACGACCTGGTGTGTCTTTGCGGGTGGCTGAAGCATCTTCGGATCGATGACTGGATGCATGGTCGAGTCATGAACATTCATCCCGCTCTTCTGCCTGCATTCGGAGGAAAAGGGATGTATGGAAGCCATGTACACACTGCCGTCCTTGCATCCGGCGTTCCCGTCTCCGGCTGCACGGTGCATTTCGTGAATAACATGTACGACCAGGGACCCCTCATTCTCCAGCGAGCCTGTCCCGTGGAAAGTGAGGATGACACTGAAAGCCTCGCCCAACGCGTCTTTGCACTTGAGTGCGATGCCTTCCCGGAAGCAATCGCCATGTTCGCCGAAGGCAGGCTCTCGCTGGCTGATGATCGCGTGAGGATTGCTCCTCCATGACACTGCAGCGATCAGCAAGCTACGATGTAAACCAGGAAGGACAGTTTCGACTGCATCATTGAACACCATGGCAACCGACAGGAAACCCCGGAAACCGAGCAAGCATTTCAAGCGATTTTTCCTGCGCGGGCTCGCTGTTGTTCTTCCTTCGGCCCTGACACTCTGGCTCCTCGTAAAAGCCTACCAGTGGGTCGATGCCGCCATAGCCCAGCCGATCAACAGGGGAATCCAGTGGTGCATCGTCCGCCTGATGGATATCTGGCCGGGACTCGCCGAGTTCGCCGGCCTTGAACCCAGCCTGGGCAAACTCCAGTCGCTTCGAGAGGTGGCAGGGCTCGTTCCCAGCAATACATCGAGTGATGCACATCTTGTCTCGACATGGCGTGAAACGAACGTGGAAGCCTGGTGGAATGATCACTGGTACATCCACGTCATCGGACTGATCGTTGCGATCTTCGCCGTCTACATTGCCGGCCGGCTTGTCGGTGGATTCATCGGTCGACTGGTCTATCGATACCTGGAGCGACTCATCAGTTCGATTCCTGTCGTGAAGAAGATCTACTCATGGGTGAAACAGGTCGTAGATTTCCTCTTCAACCAGGACCAGGGACCCCAGTTCAGTCGCGTCGTGGCTGCAGAATACCCACGTCGTGGCATCTGGTCCGTCGGTTTCCAGACCGGCCGTTCGATGCGAACCATCGCAGGGAAGGCTGGTGATTCAGTCACCGTGTTCATTCCCTCGTCCCCCACCCCATTTACCGGGTACACGATCACGGTCCCTCAAGCGGATATCATTGAACTGCCGATTTCAGTCGAGGAAGCAATCGGGTTTGCCGTCAGTGGTGGCGTCCTCTGCCCACCGAGCCAACGGGGGTGGCAGGCCCCGACCCTGGAGGCAACCGATGGAGATGAGTCGACTGATTCTGAGCCAAGCGACAAGAACAGCCCTTGAGGTCACGAACACATGCAGATCAACATCAGTACGAAACACACTGAACTGACACCGACCATCGAGGAATACGCCTTGAAGAAGGCAAATCGCCTGACCCGCTATTTCGATCGGACGGAATCAATAGAAGTCATACTCGACAAGACGAAGAACTCGTATGAAACCGAAATAATCATCATGATCGAACACTCTGATCCAATCATTGCTCGAGCTGAATCAACTGACATGTATGCCTGCATCGACCAATGTATTGACCGTGCCACGAGGCAACTTACCGACCACAAGAGCAAGCTGCGTGACAGCAAGCACAACCCTTCCACGGGTGGAAGCAAGCCATGAATCTCCTCGATATCGTCGTTCAAGATGCAATCAATACCGACCTCACTCCGGAAAGTCGAAATGCCGCCATCGGCGAACTACTCGACCTCCTCGTGAACGCAGGCGCAGTCAAAGCGGACCTGCGGGATGAGTTCCTTAAGGCAATCATCAAGCGTGAGAACAAGGGATCAACAGGTTTCGGCCATGGTGTCGCGGTTCCTCACATCAAGCATGAGCAGATCGAGCAGATGTCGGTTGCCATCGGCATCAGTAAGGAAGGACTGGACTTCAAGTCACTTGATGGGCAACCGGTCCACAGCGTGTTCCTGCTGCTGAGCCCTGAAGAGAGACCCAGCGAGCACCTGGAAGCGATGGAAGCGGTTTTTGGCAACCTCAGCCAGGATACCTTCCGAAAATTCCTCTTCCAGGCTTCGACTACCGAGGAAGTCGTGACTCTTCTCGGTGAAGCTGACTCGAGCAAGTTGAATACCTGACTGATCACCCCGAGCAAGTCCTTCGGTTGGACTGAACGAAGGTGCCCTGGCCCCCGAGGATGATGGAGTCCGTCCATGTCGGCTTCCGCACATATCAAGATCACGAATCGCCTGGGCATGCATGCGCGCCCGGCAATGATCCTGGCGGAAACTGCTCAGAAGTTTGATTCGAACATCACCCTCCGCCGGACAGACCAGGATGATTTCGTCGACGCCAAGTCGATCATGCAATTGATGATGCTTGCGGCAACGGAAGGTACGGAACTGGAGATCAAGGCAGACGGAAATGACGCCAAGGAAGCCGTCCAACGACTCATCGACTTGATCCGTTCGGGCTTCGACGAAGATTGACTACTGCAAGTCCTCTGGACGCAGGGCTCGAACCATCAAATCCTCGATGGCATCCCGGGGTGATGTGCCACCGAACAGGATTGACCCGACTGCTGACGTGATCGGCATGTCCACACCTTCACGGGATGCCAAGTCGAGCACCGAGCGTGTCGTCGCAACGCCCTCGACCACGTCACTGGATCTCGCCTGGATCTCCTCCAGCGATTCACCTCGACCGATTGCTTCTCCACAGGTCCTGTTGCGGCCATGTGGACTGAAGCATGTCGTGGCCAGGTCGCCGACACCGGCAATTCCGAAGAAGGTTTCCAACCTCGCTCCCAGCGCAGTGCCAAGCCTTGCGATTTCCGCAAGACCACGTGCAAGGAGAGCCGATTTCGCGTTGTCCCCGATTCCAAGCCCGTCCACCATGCCGGCAGCGAGTGCAATCACGTTCTTGGTTGCACCCGCCAACTCGACTCCCAACGGGTCATCGAGGGTGTAGGTTCGTATCCATGGAACATCCAGGAGATCCTGGACTTCCCCAGCGAGTTCAATATCGTCCGATGCCGATACGAGGACAGCAGGAAGTCGTCTCGCAAGTTCAGTGGCAATCGTCGGACCCGACAGGACCGCCAGTGGTGAGCAGCGTCCATGCCGACGCTCTGCAAGTTCCCCGAGCACCTCGCTTGGTCGCATCAGCGTATCGTTCTCGATGCCCTTTGCCGTACTGATGATTGGAACACCAGGTTGCGCATGTTCCAGGATCTTCTCCCAGGTAGAACGGATGAACTGCGTGGGGATGGCATTCAATGCATGCGTCGCCTTCCCAAGGACCTCGTTGGGATCCGATGAAACAACCACGGACGAGTCCAACTCGACCCCGGGCAGACGATCCGGCATTGTTCGCTCGGATGCCAGCCGCTGCACTGTCTCGGGTCGAGGACCCCAGATGGATACCTTCACTCCCCTGCATGCCATTGCGTCAGCCATGACAAGTCCCATCTGACCGGTCCCGATGATCGCAACATGTTGCTGGGGGTCGTTTTTCATTCGTCTCCTGGGACAAGCATTGGACTCGAAGCGGGGTTGGGCTGCAATTCAGGCCGGTAGTGAACATCTCTCCCCTTACCTGCGTAGCATCTGGACGCTGCTTCGCAACACCTTGACGAGGTGAGTTGAGGGCAAGGCTGTGCTAGGATGTCCCACTTCGACCCATTGGGCCCCTGGAGACCGACATGACTGGACTTGATGCTGCAGCACTGGATTCAAGCGGTGAATTGGATTCGATGGGCCCCAGCGCAGCCGGACTTGAACGGCGTCTCCTGATTGCGATGAGTGGTGGCATCTTCCTCGCCGTATCATGGATCGGTGGCCTCCTTGGTGCCGACAAGGATGTTTCCCAGTTTCCAGCCGCCATCGGCGCCCTCATTCTTGTCATCCCCCTGCTCATGGGTGCATGGAATGAAATCAGTCGTGGTCGACCATCCAGCGATGCACTTGCCTCGCTGGCTGTCTTGGCGGCCATGTCCTCGGAGATGTATCTGGCGGCCGGATTCCTGGCTCTCTTTCTCTGGATGGCCAATCTCATCCTGAGCAGAACTGCCTGGGGTGCCCAGCGAGCCATCCGCGAACTCATTGATCTCACGCCCGACATCGCTCGACTCCTGTCGAGCGGCGGCACCGAGCGTGAAGTCAACCTGCACGAGTTGAAGCCAGGTGACATCGTCCGAGTTCGACCAGGTGAAAACCTGCCTGTCGACGGAACCATCACCGCTGGACAGAGTGATATCAACCAAGCTTCCCTGACTGGTGAAGCCGTCCCCATCGAGGTCTCGACCGGCAGCGAGGTCTATGCGGGCACTACGAATCTCACCGGGCAGATCGACCTGAAGGTCACGGCTGTTGCGGGAGAAACCACGATCGGCAAAGTTGAGGCGCTGATTCGCGAAGCTGAATCCACCAAGACGCAGAGGCAGGAGTTCATCGAGCAACTGGCTTCGTACTACTTCTGGGTCGTTCTCATGGTCGCGGCACTCGTCTGGTTCTTCACCACTCGAAGCATGGATGATGCCATCCGTGACCAGGCTGCAATCCGCGCAATCACCGTCCTCGTCGTCACCTGCCCCGGTGGGCTCCTGATTTCCCATCCAACTGCAATGGTCGCTGCCTTCGCTGCATCGGCACGACTCGGAATCATGATCAAGCAGACACGCACCCTTGAAGCGGCTGCAGACATAGACACCGTCGTCATGGACAAGACGGGCACCCTGACAACAGGGCAGTTCGAGGTCAGTCGACTTGCCCCGGCCGAAGGGGTGCCTGGTGCTGCCCTCCTCCAGGCCGCTGCGGATGGTGAACAGTCGTCAAATCACCCGCTTGCTCGTTCCATCATGGATACGGCTGAAAAAGCCCGAATTGAACCGTCTTCCATAGAGACCTACGAGGAACTCCACGGACGAGGTGTCATTGCCAGGACATCGTCTGGAACAGTCCATGTCGGGCGTGGCGAGTGGCTGGCCGAACTGAACCCCGGCATTGCGAAGGATGTCATGGCGGTAGAGGAGAAGATCACCGGCATGTCAGGTGTCCACGTGATGCGTGACAACTCCTACCTCGGAGCGGTTGGTCTCGAGGACAAGTTGAGGCGGAATGCCATTGCCGCGGTCGAGGAAATGCGGGAGTTCGGCTGCAGGAAGATCTGCATCTTTACGGGAGACCGCCTGTCCGTAGCAAAACGTGTCGGCCAGGCTGTCGGCGTGGACGCCATCGAGGCAGAATGCCTTCCCGAGGAAAAACACGATGAACTCAAGTACCTCATCCGCAAGGGACACCGCACGCTTGTCGTGGGCGATGGCATCAATGACGGCCCGATTCTTGCAACAGCCGATGTCGGTGTCGCGATGGGACTTTCCGGATCGGACATCGCGACGAACTCGGCCGGGGTCGCCCTGATGAATGACGACCTTCGCCATGTTCCCTTCCTCCTTCAACTTGCAAGGCGGACACGTCGCGTCATCAGCCAGAACATCTCCATGTCCCTGATCCTTGCCGTCGTCGGACTGGCGTTGGCTGCCACGGGAACCATCCTGAACCTCTGGCTGGCCCCGTTCTACTATGCCCTTGGATACGTCATCGTCATTGCAAACAGCCTCCGGCTTGTCCGCTTCGGTGAGGATTACTCCGAACAGGAACAAACTCGCCAGCGGTTCGAAGCAGAGCAGGTGGCCAAGCCCGAACGAAGAGCGGCGGCCCTCTCGGGCTGATCCGCCGGACTATTCGAGCTCGATCAGGACCCAGGCAGTTCCGACGTTACCTTCCTGCCATCCTCCGATTCGAAGCAGGTACATGTTCCCGGCTGCCACGGGAACGACAACCGTACTGTGCCATCCCCCGGCCTTCGAGCCACATGGATGATCCGGATCGTCATCATTGCATCCCAGCAGCACGAGATTTTCGCAATCAACTCCGTCGTAGATCGCCAGATCCGTGTCGTAGTTCGCCCATCCACCGACCTCCTCGCAGGTGGAGAACGTCAACAAGCCCGAGTCGGCGGCTTCGTATCGAAGCCAGAGATCATTGCCGATCTGACCCCCATCACCTCCGGTTTCGCATTCCTCATGATCGGGCCCATCCGTCGTCGCCTTCGTGGTGTCGATGTAATGCAGCCCGTCCTCGACACGTTGTGCATCCGCGCAGTCATCTGCTCCGGTCGGAATGCCACAGTTGATGGAGGCACAGATAGAACCCCCACCCCACCATGTACCGCCAAGCAGCATACAGGCGGTTTCACTGAGTTCTTCAGTGCATGTCCCGTCCTCCCCACAGCACGCGCCGACCGGGATGCTGCAGTCGACAATGGAACACTCTGAAAGGATGCCCTTCCACGTGCCGTTCAGGGCTTCACAAGTCGTGGAGTCCGTCGTCATGCATGTCCCATCGGCAAGGCAGCAGGCTCCATCGAACCCGCAGGTCGTACTCCATGATGACAGGACGATGAGCAGGTCCTCGATCTCGACACAGCAGTCTCCATCGGCATCGGCCGGAGGACGGTAGGTCCCGTCGCCACAGGTGCCCCACCATTCAAGGAGCAGGAGCAGGTCCTCCACGTCCACCTGGCCATCACCCGTCCCATCCGCCGGGCAGGGTGATGCCGCCAGCGAGCATGGATCGACTGCAAGGCTCGGAACACGTGTCGAAACAAGTTCAGCATCCTGAATCCCTTCACGATAAGGCTGGAGCATCATCGTTCCGTCCGAAGGCGGCACATTTGACAGGAAACGGAAGTTGTACGTCGTCCCCCATCGAAGTCCGTTTCCCTCTGGATTGAGCTTGAACGGCTCGGTATGCCAACGCAGTGCATCCTCCGTCCATGCCGTCTCCCAATCCACGCCGTCATTCTCCTCACCGCTGTGATACTCGATGTCATGGAATCCGACTTCGAATACGTGCACACCCAGTGGAAGGTCAAGTTCGACTGCCCTGACGCCTCGGTGTGCATTAACATTCTGGATCGCGTACTCGTAGCGATACCATCCCTCGAAGGCAGGTGTCACGAGTGCTCCAACCAGGATTGCGCCATCACCCGTCGGCCGACTCTCGGTAATTCGTACCGAAGGAATGGCTTCGGCCCAGGCTCGCAACGCTGGTTCGCCAACCGTCCCACCCATCGGATCACTGAGCGAGGTCGTCCAGTCACCATCGAATCCCGACATGGAAACCTCCTGCCACGTGGAGTTGTTGAACTGGTTTCCATATGACGAATCGTGTCCGGAAACAAATTGGACTTCGGCGAAGTACTGCCCTGCACCCTCGGTACCGGTGGACTCGAGATCGGAATGATGTACCTGGAGCCTGCGAAAGACCTGGTCGCCGCCCTCTCCCCAGCCTGACGGTGGAAACGGGAACATGCCCGTGTATGGATCGACTTCCGTACGAGGTCCCATCACCTGCTGCAGACCGTTGGTTGAAGCCGAATATGCATCAGCACACCCCACACCAAGGTGCTGGTTGTCGCCTGCCGGGATGCAGCCGCACCCGCAGCGATCCGCCTGGTCGGCAGCCCAACCATGCTTCAGCCAGGACATCCCGACCTGTTCGAAGGTTCCATCATGCAACCGGTAGATCGCCGAGGCGATGACGGGGTGATCCGGCGTGTCGCCGACCCAGTCAAGCACTTCATCGCCGATGTTGCAGGCATCGGTACCGAATGAGAATGCGGCGGTCTCACCAACGGAACCATATGAAAGAGCATCCCAGAAACGAACAACCACATCCGGTCCGACACTGACGCATTCTGCACGGACGAGGCCTGCAACCGCTGCCGCTGCGATGGTCAACAACCAGCAGATTTGAGACATCTTCGACATGAACTCCTCCTGGAGCATGGTATCGACGCATGCTCCAGATCAAAGGAGGAATGTGCAAAGGTGGCTGGGGGGGGGCTCAGGCGATCGTGATCGACTCGTCGAGGTAGACGTTCTGGATCGCGTTGAGAAGCTGGATGCCTTCTTCCATCGGACGCTGGAATGCCTTGCGACCGGAGATGAGGCCGCTTCCACCGGCACGCTTGTTGATCACCGCGGTGCGGACTGCCTCCGCGAAATCATTCTCGCCGGAAGCGCCGCCGGAGTTGATGAGACCAATCCGACCCATGTAACAGTTGGCAACCTGCCAACGACAGAGGTCGATGGGATGATCGGAGGACAGTTCCTCGTACATTCGATCATCGAACTTGCCGAATGATTCTCCGGCATTCATCGCAATGTACCCGCCGTTGTTCGTCGCCATTTTCTGCTTGATGATGTCGGCCTGGATCGTAACACCGAGGTGATTGGCCTGACCCGTGAGGTCTGCGGACGCGTGGTAGTCGGTGCCATCAACCTTGAAATCGTCGTTACGAAGGTAGCACCACAGCACAGTTGCCATTCCAAGTTCATGAGCGTGTGCAAACGCTTCGGCGATCTCCTGGATCTGGCGTCGTGATTCATCCGAACCGAAGTAGATCGTAGCTCCCACCGCGACGGCTCCCAGGTTCCATGCCTCGTGAACGGTTCCGAACGGCACCTGGTCATAGCTGTTGGGACTGGTCAGGAGTTCGTTGTGGTTGATCTTGACAATGAATGGAATCCTGTGGGCCCATGCTCGTGAAACAGAGCCGAGTATGCCGAAAGTCGTAGCCACTGCATTGCATCCACCCTCGACGGCCAGGCGAATGATGTTCTCGCCGTCGAAGTAGATCGGGTTCTTGGCGAACGACGCCCCACCGGAGTGTTCGATGCCCTGATCGACAGGAAGGATGGACAGGTACCCGGTATCTGCAAGTCGTCCATTCCCGTAGAGGGACTGGAGGGACCGCATGACCTGCGGATTGCGATCGGAGTTTCCGAAGCTGCTGCTGACGACATCAGGGCCTGGAAGATGCAGGAGGCCCTTGTCAAGGACAGCGGTATGCGAGAGCAGCGAATCGGCCTCGTCACCGAGAAGATCACGTATCGATGTGCCAGCAGCGATTGAGGACATGTATCAACTCCTGTAATGCTTCGACATGGACATTGTACCAAGTACACTGATGGATCATGTCCAGCCCGACAAACCAACGAAAGGCACTCGTCGCCATGTCCGGAGGAGTTGACTCCTCCGTGGCTGCCGCCCTGCTCGTAAAGGACGGCTGGGACATCGTAGGCTGCTTCATGCGGCTGGGCACCCCAGGAGATGAACTCGAAGCAGATACGGCCTCTTTGAGCACGAGCGAGCTTCGTATCGGACATCGGGGATGCTGCTCGATCACGGATGCCGCTGATGCACGTCGCGTCGCAACCCGACTCGATGTCCCCTTCTACGTCTGCAACTTCAAGAAGGACTTCGGCCGGATCATCGATTACTTCGTCGCCGAGTACAACGATGGACGTACACCCAACCCCTGCGTCCGGTGCAATGACTGGTTGAAGTTCGGAAAGCTGCATGAGTATGCACGCCAGATCGGCGCCTCGCACGTCGCCTCCGGCCATCATGCACGGATCATGGAAACCAGTGAGGGCACCCGCCTGCAGATGGGGGCCGACGCCGGCAAGGACCAGAGCTATGTCCTCTTCGGCGCCCCGAGGGAGCGGCTCGATGAAATGCTCCTCCCCATCGGCGATTACACCAAGGATGACATACGGGCACTTGCCGAGGAGATGGGATTGCCCGTCTTCAACAAGCCCGATTCCCAGGAGATCTGCTTCGTCCCGGACGACGATTACGCAGGGCTCGTGAAGCGAACAACACCCGACTCCATGCAGAAGGGTTCCATCGAGGATGTCGATGGCAATCAACTCGGAACGCACGATGGGCACCAGCACTTCACGATTGGACAGCGACGCGGCATCGGTGTCTCAATCGGCCTTCCGCTCTACGTTGTCGACAAGGATGCCCAGAAGAACACGATTACCGTCGGGCCACGTGCATCACTGGCAGCTGGAGGCTGCATCGCCGGCGAATCGAACTGGCATGTCGACCCCTGGGATTCATTCCAGCCCTGTATGGCGAAGATCCGCTACAACGCGGAACCCGTCCCAGCTGTCGTACGAACATGCTCCGATGGGAACATCGACGTTCGGTTCGATGAACCCCAGGATGCGGTTGCTCCCGGCCAGGCTGTCGTCTGCTATGAGAATGATCTCGTCATCTGCGGGGGCTGGATTCACCAGGCGGTGGATCAACCATGACCATGGACTGGTCAATGCCCTACGACTCGCGTCGCATGCCGATCTGTGCTTCAAGCATGGTTGCAACCAGTCAACCACTTGCCGCGATTGCCGGGCTCGATGTGCTTGGCAAGGGTGGGAATGCCGTCGATGCGGCTGTTGCAGCGGCCATGACCCTTGCAGTCGTGGAACCATGCTCGAATGGAATCGGCTCCGATGCATTCGCCCTCGTGCATCACGAGGGAACACTTCATGGCCTCAACGCATCAGGCCGATGCCCTGCCGCATGGACGCCGAACCATTTCAGTCAATACCGGGGCATGCCGACGCTTGGATGGGATGCAGTCACCGTGCCCGGTGCCGTCTCCGGATGGGTTGCACTGGCTGATCGTTTCGGCACGATGCCCTTGACCAGCCTGGTGGAACATGCCGCACGGCATGCCAGGGATGGATTCCAGGTCTCCCCGCAAGCTGCAGCATCATGGAACCGGTCCGTTGATCGGTTCAAGAACTTCCCTGAATGGCAGTCCACCTTTGCACCCGGTGGTCGTGCGCCATGCGCCGGTGAACGATTCGCATGCCCTGAACAGGCTCGAACACTCGAAGAGATTGCTTCCAGCAACGGTTCCTCCTTCTACGAGGGAATACTGGCAGAAGGAATCCTGGATGCCTCGCGCAGGGAGCATGGGCTTCTTGACGCTGCCGACCTGGCTTCCCATCGTGCCGAGTGGGTAGATGCACTCGAAGTGGAGTACAGGGATCGGCAACTCCATGAACTGCCTCCCAACGGCCAGGGGATTGTCGCACTGGTTGCAGCAGGAATCCTTGGGCGACTCGATGCTTCCAGCTTCGAGCCCGATGATCCTGGTCTACTGCACCTGCAGATCGAGTCGATAAAACATGCCTTCGCCACGTGCAAACCTGAACTGGGTTGCCCTGACACGATGGGTCGAAGTGCCGGTTCACTCCTGAAAATTCCACTGCTCGAGGAACTTGCCGGACAGGTTGACCCATCAAGGGCCCACGACCCCGGTCACGTCGTCGTAACCGATGCTTCTACCGTCTACCTGGCTGTTGCGGACTCGGATGGCATGATGGTGTCCTTCATCCAGTCGAACTACATGGGTTTCGGGAGCGGAGTGGTCATCCCTGGCACCGGCATCGCCATGCAGAACCGAGGAGCTTGTTTCGTCCAGGAACAAGGCCATCCCAACGAGGTTCAGGGAGGGCGACGTCCCTATCACACGATCATCCCTGGATTCATCACGCGGGATGGTCAGCCGGAGACGGCTTTCGGGGTCATGGGAGGGCACATGCAGCCACAAGGTCATCTCCAGGTCCTTTCCCGGATGATCGACAACCAGCAGAACCCGCAGGCTGCGCTTGATGCTCCTCGTTGGCGCATCGACAAGGGCCGGCGTGTTCACCTTGAACCGGGATTCCCCGCATCGACCGTGCAGGGCCTGGTAGATCGGGGACACGAGATCAAGGTTGCCGATGCCCGCTCCGTCCAGTTCGGAGGCGGACAGGTGATACGACGATTGGACGGGGGCTACGTGGGAGGAAGTGACTCAAGGCGAGATGGCCTCGCCATCGGTCGATGATCCTCCGGTACCCTACTTGGCATGCTCCTGTACGCAGGAATTGATGAAGCCGGCTACGGACCGATGCTTGGGCCACTCTGCATCGGCTGTTCTATCTTCTCGCTCGAGGATCATGATGCAACGAATGGTGCACCTGATCTCTGGAAACGACTCGATCATGCGATCTGCCGTGGTCGACGAGATCGTGGGCGTCGCATCGCGATCGACGACTCGAAGAAACTCAAGGGCTCAAGACGGGGTGGCCCCCACCCGCTCCATCACCTGGAGCGTGGAGTCCTGGCCTTTCTTGCAACAACTGTGAACGGCCCCGACTGGCTTGAGGGACTGAGAGATGAACGGGTCCTGTCCGAACTCGGTGTCACCGTTCCTGTCCACCCCTGGTACGAAGGCACGACGAAACTACCCCTCGGCGAGGACCCGGCGCTGCTTCGCATCACCACGAGCCGACTTGATCGCGCCCTGACCGAGTCAGGGGTGACCTGCAGATCACTTTCGTGCGAGTTGATCGACGCCGATGAATTCAACGAGAAGGTGGTTCGTACAGGTAACAAGGCCAGTCTGAACTTCGAAGCGATCCTTCGGATCATCAACAGGCTCCGGAAGGCGTACCCCACGGATGAAGTCCATGTCGTCGTAGATCGCCAGGGTGGACGAACACGCTACCGATCGGATCTCCAGCAGGCCTGGCCGGATCACACCATCCAGGTACTTGATGAGGGCCCTGCATTGTGCAGGTATCGCCTGGCGCCTGTTCATGGACCGACATGGAGTGTGAGTTTCACCCAGGCGGGCGAACATCGTCATCTTCCGATCGCCCTGGCCTCGATGACCGCGAAGTTCTGTCGCGAACTGCTTATGATCCGCATGAACAGGTGGTTCATCGAAGCCCAGCCCGGCCTCCAGCCGACTGCCGGTTATGTGCAGGATGCACGACGGTATCTTGATGACATCGCGCCCGTGATCGAATCGAGATCAATCGAACGATCCAAGCTCGTTCGTAACTGTTGAACTCTGTTTTTTATCATTGACAGGGGCCATTCCGTCGATAGAATCCCCTGATCTCCGGTTGGGCCAATGCCCTCTGGAGTGTTGAAAAAGGCGTACTCACAGCCCGACTGCACCAGGAGGTTTCCATGCAGCACGAGGAAGACGAGCACGCCCGGCTCCGCTGAGGATCCGGATTCTCCAATCCGCCCCGGTGAACGCCGGGCAGGGACTCAGCGGACATCGCCAAAAATCCATGGCGACTCCCGCAAACCATGCAGTGTCACTGCACTCCTTTCCGTGCACCTGCTCTGCTCTCGCGATCGAAACACGATGACCTATTACGTCCCCTTTACCTGACCAGATGACTACCCCATGACAATCAACCCATCCAAAACTCGCAACATCGGAATCTGTGCCCATATCGATGCCGGCAAGACCACGGTCACCGAACGCGTGCTGTACTACACAGGTCGAAACTACAAGATGGGTGAAGTTCACGAAGGAACGGCCACGATGGACTTCCTGCAGGAAGAGCAGGAGCGTGGCATTACGATCCAATCGGCTGCAACAACATGCCCATGGGAATTCAAGGGAGAGACCTACACGGTCAATCTCATCGATACGCCGGGGCACGTGGACTTCACGATCGAGGTGGAGCGTTCCATGCGAGTACTCGATGGCGCCGTGACCGTGTTTGATGCCAAGGAAGGCGTTGAAGCCCAATCTGAAACCGTCTGGCGACAGGCTGATCGATACGACGTTCCAAGGATCTGCTTCATCAACAAGATGGACAAGATCGGTGCCGACTTCGAGTTCTCCTTCAACTCGATCATCGAACGACTCGGAGCAAACCCGATCGCCGTACAGATTCCCATCGGAGCGGGTGATGAACTTGAAGGGCTCATTGATCTCATCGAGATGAGAGCCTTCTACTTCGACAGTGGTGAACTCGGCGCCGTCGTCGAGGAACGGGATATCCCGGATCACATGGTGCAGGATGCGGAAGCATGGCGGCACCAGATGCTTGAGCAGTCCGCGGAACTCGATGATGCCTTCATGGAACAGTACCTGGAGGATGAACAGTCGGTCGATCACGAGATGTTGCGAAGTGCCCTTCGAAGTGGAACACTCAGCAGGGAATGCACTCCCGTCTTCTGTGGAGCTGCATTGAAAAACATCGGCATCCAGCGGTTGCTCGATGGCGTCATCACCTTCCTGCCCAACCCGACCGAGGTCCCTGACGTCGAGGGCATCAACCCCAAGGATCCCTCTGAAAAACTGTGCAGGCCAAGCAATACCGAAGCCCCTTTCTCCGCACTCGTCTTCAAGGTGGTTTCCGATACGCACGGGGATCTCACCTACTGCCGGATCTATTCGGGCACCCTCGAGAAAGGGACACGTGTCCTGAACCCGGTCAACAACAAGAAGGAGATCGTCTCGAGGATCTACGAGATGCATGCAAAGGACCGGGAGGCCCTGGACACCGCACATGCCGGCATGATCGTCGCACTCATCGGCCTGAAGCACTCAGTGACAGGCGATACCCTCTGCAGCACCACTGAACCGGTCGTCCTCGAACGAATGCATTTCCCCGACCCGGTCATCTCGATGTCGATCGAGCCCATGACGACCGATGACAAGAAGAAACTCGCCGAAGCGCTCGGAACAATCCAGCGGGAAGACCCCTCCTTCAAGACCCGCTACAACGAGGAGACCGGCGAAACGATCATTTCCGGCATGGGCGAGCTCCATCTCGAGATCGTTCGGAACAAGCTTGTCCGTGACATGAAGATCGGCGTGAACATCGGCACTCCCCGTGTGAGCTACCGTGAAACAATCACCGGAACAGCGAAGGACATTCGAGGCAAGTTCGTGAAACAGACCGGTGGACGCGGCCAGTATGGCGACGCGGTTCTCAACGTCGAACCCATCACGGCTGAAGAAGCAGAGGCCCAGGAATTGGAAATGAAGGACGGCCTTGTCTTCGTCAATAAAATCAAGCAAGGTGTGATTCCACAGGAATACATTCCATCCGTTGAAGTCGGCGCCCGATCTGCTGCACTCTCCGGAATTCTCGGCGGGTACCCACTTCAGAACGTGAAGGTGGAACTGGTATATGGTTCATATCACGACGTCGATTCGAGCCAGATCGCCTTCGAACAGGCTGGTGCACTTGCGTTCCGCGAGGCATGCACCAAGGCCGGGCTGACACTCCTGGAGCCGATCATGCGGGTGCTCGTTACGACTCCCGATGATTTCTTCGGACCCGTCAGCAGCGATCTTTCAAGTCGAAGGGGGCAGATCGTTGAAAGTGATATCAGGGGGAATACGAGGGTCATCCATGCCGACGTCCCTCTCTCGGAAATGTTCGGATACACGACGGTTCTCCGAGGCATGACTCAGGGAAGAGCTTCCAACACAATGGAACCCAGCGAATACCGATCCATGCCGCCGAATCTCACCGAACAGGTCCTTGCCCAGACCTGAAGCGACATCCTCCAGCATCAAGCAGGGATGAACCCCTTCAATGATGTGGTACGGTGTCCTGTCGAATTACATCGGGACCACACGGTGGCATGACTGGAACGATGATTGAACTCGAACATGACCTGGCACTGCTCGATCGGGCGGCACGCTGTGCCGTACGTGGACATGGGCATGTCGAGCCCAACCCCATGGTTGGATGTGTTGCAACCGACACGGATGGTGAGGTAGTTGCAGTCGCACATCATCAAAGGCATGGAGGTCCACATGCGGAAGTACTCGCCATCGAGATGGCGGGTGCCCGACTTCGGGGAGGAACCCTGTACGTCACGCTTGAACCCTGCACGCACGAGGGACAGACGGGGCCATGTACCAGTGCCCTCCTCGATGCAGGCGTGTCCCGCGTCGTCGTCGGACAACGTGATCCGAACCCGGAAGCATCGGGAGGCGCGGAGATTCTCCAAGCCGCTGGAATCGAAGTCGATGTCCTCGATCACGAGGCATCCCGATTGCTCATCGCTCCCCATGTCATCCGGCTTCAGCAACAACGACCGTGGGTCCAGGCAAAATGGGCACAGACCGTCGACGGGCGCATCGCGACCAGATCGGGGCAGAGCCGCTGGATCAGTTCGAGTCGAAGCAGGAGCATGGTCCACAGGCAACGGGGTCGGGTCGATGCAGTCCTGACCGGCATCGGAACCGTCATGAACGATGATCCCCGGCTCACGGCCAGGCAGGGCCGGCCTCGTCGAACCCCCCGTCGAGTGCTCGTCGATCCCGGACTCGATATTCCTATGGAATCCGCCCTCCTTGCAACCATGGATGAAGCTCCGTTGACCATTGCCTGTCTTGAAGATGCGCCCGCAGGACAACAGAATGCGCTCCGGCAATCGGGGGTCGATGTAATTGCACTGCCCTCGCACGAAGGTCGACTTGACCTGCGATCATTGCTGCAACTGCTGCATTCCAACCATGGAATCTCCACCGTCCTGGTTGAAGCCGGGCCGGGCCTGCTTTCAAGCCTGCTCGAGGCGGGTTGCGTGGATGAGGCCTGCGTATTCATCGCACCGACTCTCCTGGGTGATGAAGAAGCGATTCCACCATTGAAAGGCCGTGCCCCGGAGACGATCGACGGTGGGCTTGGCATGACTTTGCAGCAGGTGCATCGCCGTGGTGAGGATGTCCTGCTTCGCTACGGCATGCCCCCTGGCAACTCGTAGTCCGCCGGATGCAATGGAAGTACGAGGAACTCGGGGTGGATGCGGATGACACCATCTCCGTTCTCCATACCCCATCGACCCGAATCTTCCGTTTCACGCAGGAGTCGGACCGTATCCAATGGCCGACCTCCAAACCCATGCAGGGTGATCCGTGCCCGCTCAAGTTCCGCCGGGTAGTTCTCCCGGATCTCGATTTCAGTAGCACGAAGGTGCGTCAGTGATTCAAGAAGGCTGTCAACGGCTTCCGAAGGAACCACTTGGTCCTCATGGCCCGGAGCCGTCCACGTATCGAGCGTACGTTCGAGCACGATCGTGCCACCCTGTGATTCGATCACGATCCGTTTCACATCCGCCGGCTGCACCCCACTGCCCGTATGGTCGATCAACCCCACGGGATCGGACAGGATTGAAGCCACGGTGTTCGAATTGAGCTTGAGAACCACCGGCACTCCTTCCACCATCGCCGATCTCGCCTCGGTGTCTCCTCCAAGTCGTTCTCCAACATGCAGGACATGCTCTTCCTCACCATGTCGGATCTGGATCGAGGCTGCCGGTGGAGCAAGTCCGAACACGGCAAGGTCTTCCGGTTCCTCAAGAATGACATCACTCCAGCTTGACCGGGCAAGTTCGATGATGTGTCGCCCGATCTCGTCCTGGTTGAGCCGGGTGCTGATAGGAGAAGTCATCCGCCATTTCGTTCCCTGCCGCTCGACGGCGATCCTGCTGTCCCCGATGGTTCGCTCTATATGATCAACCTCGATGTCGATGCCCGGGAACAGCAGCCTGTCACGCCAGAGCACGGGATCCTGTTCAAGCACATACCCATGAATGTTCCCTTTCGTGACCAGGACAGGACCTGTTCGATTCCGACGCATGTAGCTGCGACCACCGATTCCAGTCCGGCCCAGTTCAAGGACCAGCTCATCCTCTCCGTAGACGAACCTGATCGTGCCCCGTGGAGGCAGGAGATCCAGTCGTCTAAGAGACTCGGGATCGGTTTCCTCAAGCTCATTCAGGACCTCCTCCTGCAGCGCAGACTCCACCAGGGCCAGCATGGCTACGGCCTGGGCACGATGCCTGAATGGTTCTACCTGCCACCACGTATCGCCCTCTCGCCGAAAACTGACGGTCTTCTCCTCCGCCTTGGCGACATGGATTGCGTTGATGTCCCCGGGCGAGAGTCCCAGGTCCTCCACGAGGCTGGACCGCGTGACTACGCGTGCAGAGTCCCCTCCAGGAGGGCTCATGAACCAGGCCCAGGCAAGAGCAAGGCACGCCAGGAGCAACATGATGATCGTCGCCCTGGTGCTCATCAGTTTCGCCTCCTGAGATAGACGACGACACCCAGGAGGATGATGCTCCCGGGAAGGCCCAGTACCAGCAGCCAGCCGAAGAAACCCTGTGAAGTCGATGAAAGATCACGGATCCTCGACACATCCTGAGACAAGGGACCCTTGGCAACAAGTTCGTCCATGCCCGAGAGCCATGCCACAGATGCAAACATGAGTTCATGATTGCCGGGATTGAGCAGGGTCACTCGTTCCCCCCCGATCGAAACGACGACATCCGCAATGTTCGTGAGCATCCATGGCCCGGATCCAACAACGAGGATCCGCTGTGTCTGCCCGGTACCCGGAATCACCTGCTCATGGGACCAGATGACATCCACCGGCTCATCGAGCGAGCGACCATTCCGTCGAATCGACCCGAGATCCTCGCTTGGAGTCCACTCCTCCTCCAGCCACCGTGCTTCACCAGCTGCGATACTCCCGACCTGTTCCAGGCTGGAATCGGTGCCGCCCAATGCATGAATCGGAACTGGAAGAGGAAGCAGCAGTCTCTGTCCATTCAAAGCGGCCGCAATCGGATGTTGCGCCGGAAAGTCATTGAGCTGCTGGAACATCTGTACGACTGGTTCACCCCCCTCGTCAAGACTTTCCTCGAGCAGGACCGTGCCGGTCGATGCCTCGATCCCGTACGGCTCAAGCAGGCTGGCCCATGGATCAGGCTGACCATACCGAGGCATGTAACTGGGATAGAGATTGATCAAGACCGACTCCCCCTGGTCCAGGAGGTGGGATGTTTCTTCCAGGAGGCGGCGTTCTCCCTTGGACAACTCGAACCCCACGCGCGTCGCGGAGGGAAGCACCACCCAGGCCCTCGGTGCATCGGTCGGAAGTACGGGTTGGGAACCGAGTGTCACGGGCCACTCAAGCACGTTGAACCGTGCAGCACTCAGTATTGTGCTGGCGCCGGTTGCATCAAGTTGCATCGGATCTGGAGCAAGAATGGACCTCTCTTCACCATGGACGAAGATGACCGTCGGCATCTGTTCGCTCTGGATGGTTGCAATCGCAGATGCGAGCACCTGCTCTCCCCTGAAACGCTGATCGAAACGAACCTGTCCAATCTCGTCCGGGATGAGATTGGTCGCAAACAACTGCGACGCGGGGATCGCCATGGCCTCGTCGGGACCGATGATGACGGCGGCTTCACCCTCGCTGAGTTGAGCAGCGATAACGGCGTAATCAAGTTCCTCGAGTCGAAGCAGACCATCCGCCGCAACAGCAAGTTTCGATGCCTGCTGATCCATGGCGGACTGCAACGATTGCAAACGTGCATGATCCACCGTGGCGGATTCCAGTGTCCGCATCCGTCGTGATGCGGATTTCAGTTCACGGGACCACTGCTGGAGCCCCTCGATGAGAATTGCACGAGCAGACTGGTAGTTGGGGAGCGGCTCCATCCCATCTGGTTGCATCTCCTCCCTGATCCGGTCCAGCACGAGGTGCCCCTGGTTAGCCAGAAGTTGGAGCGCCGAGGCGAGGGCTCCCCATTCCTCGACAACCGACTGGCGATCGGCCATCGATGCCAGGATTGAATCAAGACGAGAACGGGCAGTCGAGGCGAAGTTCACGAGTTCAGCAAATGCCCGTTCACCTCGTTCCAGGGCCGATTCATATGCCTTGATCCCATCCAACTCTCGATCTCGAAGTGCCCGCAGGAGAGACTCGTACTCGCTCAGTGAAGCGGGATCGGAAGGATCGATCCGATCGACCTGGAGGTTGGGCGCAGCTGCTGCCGCTCGATCCAGGACTTCGTCGATCTGTCTTGCCACAGCCTGATCACGCTCGGATTCAACCATGACAACGGCGATCCGCCACGCTCCCTCGAGATTCTCCAGGAGTGCTGTTGTCCGGGGACTCAGTGAATAGGCTCGTGTCTTGGTGGCATCCAATCGCACACGGAGCGAGGGATTCATCGAGACCATGACCAGTGACACCACGAGTACCGCCGCTGCAAGGAGAAAGACCATGCTCCTGCCCCAGTTCATCACCCATGAGTTGCCCGGGTTTCGACCGCTCATGATCGTCGCTCCGATTCAAGAACGGCGATTGAAGCAAGCAGGAACCATGACGTCACCAGAAGGAAGAAGAGGACATTTGAACTGTCGATCAACCCGATGGTGAAGTCCTGCATTCGAAGGAATGGATCGAATGGCTTCATCAATGACCATGCATCCGGACCAGCCCATGCCGGCAATGCCTCTCGACCGAGACTCAACAGGACGAAGAAGAAGACGGACAGCAGATAGGCGATCGTCTGTGAACCGGAGATGACGGATGCGAGAATTCCACTGCCGAGGTACATCGAACCCACCAGCAGAAGACCCAGGTATCCCGATGCGATCTCCCCGTAGTCCGGTTGCCCGTACAACTCGAGAAGCACGACCAGGAACAGTGTGGGAAGAAGAATGACGACCAGCGAGGCAAGGGACGACAGGAACTTGCCCACGACGAAAGACGCGGCATTGGCGGGGCTTGCTGATATCAGTTCAAGCGTACCCAGTCTGCGTTCCTCGCAGACTGAACGCATGGTTATCGCTGGGCAAAGAAAGAGTAGAAGGACGACATCGAAGTCGAAGATGCTTCGCATGGTCGCCGGCTCCCCCTGGATGAAGACGTCTCCCATGAAGACGATGCTGTTTCCGAGCAGGAACAGCGCAATCACAACGTACCCTGATGGAAAGAGGAAGAATGCACGGAAATCCCGGCTTGCAATTGCACTGCATGTCTTCACGAGACAGCACCCTCCTCGGAGAAGGCCTTTGCCGTCAGTGCCACGAAGAGATCCTCAAGTGATGCGTCTTCCATGCCCGACTCCCGGCGAAGTGAAGGCAGATCACCCTCGGCAACGAGTCGACCACGCGCCAAGAGGATCACGCGGTCACAGATCGCCTCTACTTCCTGGAGTACATGCGTGGAAAGCAGGATCGTACGATCCGCCGAGAGCTCCTCGATGAGTTGTCGAACTTCGATCACCTGGAGCGGATCGAGGCCCGAAGTGGGTTCGTCCAGGACGAGTACGGATGGATCATGGAGGATTGCTGCAGCCAATCCCACGCGTTGGCGATAGCCACGTGAAAGATGCCCGATGGGACGATTGACGACATCTGTGAGTCCACACCGGTCAACTGCCCTGGAAATGGCTCCGCCAGGATTTGGCAGTGCGTAGAGCCGGGAGCGGAACCGGAGATACTCCACCACTCGCATTTCCGGATAGAGCGGCGAGCCCTCTGGAAGGTACCCGACGATTCGAGCAGCTCGGTCTCGATGTGTCTGCAGGTCATGCCCCCCGACCTGGATCGATCCCTCGCTCGGAGGGAGAACACCACAGATCATCCGCATGGAAGTGGTCTTCCCCGCCCCGTTATGACCCAGGAAACCCACCACCGAGCCGGGCTCAACGTTCAGGCTGAGATTATCTACGGCGACGATACGCCCGAACCGTTTGACCAGTCCCTTGGCGATGATTCCGCAATGTTGCCCTTGAGTTGCCTGCAAACTGGTCCACCACTTCCTGGGGTTCTGCCCGGATCCGTCCGATTCACCATCAAGCCGCTGATCCAGGGATCGCCGAACTATTCAGTTCGTGGTGCGGATTGTCAAGCGAGTTTGCAATCCAATCCGATGCTGGACGGTTGCCGCAAGGCGAATACCGACTACGCTTCCCCTGAAGAGCATCCGGAAACTGGGGAGGGCTCGACTCCATGCATGATACGCCACCTCGATTGCAGCTTGTTGGTGGATCCAGCGGCCACGATCCCATGGACCTGGGAACGCTTGGCGATGCGGTCGTTCTGGTGGTCGAAGGTGAGCCTCGCTGGAGCAATCCGAGGTTCGATGACCTCTCCCCAGCCCTGCGGGAAGCATGCATCAAGTGGTGTGGAAATCCAGACGATCCACGTCGAAGAACGCACCTCAGCGAGACCGGACGACACTGGGAAGTTCTCAGGGCTCCAGCAGAGCAGGGCGCCTGGCTGGGAATGCTCTTCGAAGTAACCGATGACCGGAACCACCAGCTGCGACGGCAGGTCATTGCTGCAGCCGGCGTCGAGCTGCTGCACCTGGATCGTTCGACCGTCGAGGAACTGAACGTCGCTGAACGTCTTCGGCTCCTCGAAGAGAAGATCGTTGAACATGTCCGTCGCGAGTTGAAGTTCGACAATTTCGAGATCCGGCTCCTGGAACCAAGAACACGCCAACTTGAACTGGTCATCGCGGAGAACATCAATCCACTCAAGATCGGTGAAGTCATCTATGCCGATGAAGCGGGCAACGGGATTTCCGGATGGGTGGCTGCAACGGGACGATCCTATCGTTGTGATGATGTGCAGAACGACCCCCTGTATCGCGAAGGACTTGACGATGCCGCTTCGACATTGACGGTTCCACTGCGAATGCACGAGGACATCATCGGTGTCTTCAACATCGAATCGAATACGAAGTCACATTTTACGGAGAATGATGAAGAACTTGCCGAAGTCTTCGGCGGATACATCGCCATGGCCATGCACATGCTCGACCTGCTCGTCGTGGAACGATTCACGACAAGCGAGCAAGCTTCCATGTCACTTCTGTCGGACCTTGAAGCGCCACTTCGCGACATCTCCCTGATCGTTGATGAGTTGAAGCAGGATGCAGACGGGGATGACGAACGTATTGCACGGTTGAATAGAGCCCTCGACATGATGCGGAACCGGATCGAGGCTTCTGCCGCAGGCCCGCGCTCGATTCTCGACGCCGAACAGGCGCTTGCGATACTTGAGCCGGTCGATGAACTGCTCGGAAAACGGGTCATCGTTGCGGACGACGAACCCAATATTCGCAGGATGGTCGCTAAGATTCTCGAACAACTTGGATGCGAAGTCATGATGTGCTCCAACGGGGCCGAAGCACTGGAAAAACTCGAGGAATCGGACCGTTCGAATACGTCTCCCGACCTCCTCCTGTCCGACATCAAGATGCCCGACCTCAATGGGTACGAACTCTTCAGGGAAACACAGGATCGCTTCCCCGGGATCCCGGTGATATTGATGACCGGTTTCGGCTATGACCCGAACCATTCCATCGTGCGAGCCAGCCAGGAAGGCATGCAGACCGTGCTCTTCAAGCCCTTCAAGACTTCACAGCTCGTTGATGCCGTCACGCAGGCCGTAGCCTGCAGCTGATCGATCAGGACGCAGCCCGGTCGATCACGAGAACACGTTCATCTCCGAAGGCATCCCCCTGAATCCGGGCGGGGCCTATCTTCTCTCCCAGCCCGAGGACTTTCTCCGCCTGGTCATCACCGAACTCGAGGATAAGCATTCCATTTGGAGCAAGGAATGATTCGACTTCATCGAGGATCGAGCGGATGCAATCCAGTCCATCCGACCCTCCACGGAGCGCAAGGGAGGGTTCGAACTCGCGGACATTCCTGTCAAGTGAATCCCATGTTGCATCCGCGATGTAGGGCGGGTTGCTGACGACGAGATCAAATCCCCCAGCGGGCGAATCGCCCTTGATCGGTTCAAACCAGCTTCCCTCCCGAAGTTCGACTTGTTCCGAGACACCATGGCGATCGATGTTCCGATCGGCGACTGCCAGTGACTGGCCGCTGACATCAGTGGCCATCACCTTCAGCCGGGGAACCTGAAGTGCAAGTGAAACAGCGAGGCATCCGGTTCCTGTTCCCAGGTCGAGTGCATGCCTGAACGTCGGCACGTCCCCACCGGCAGCTCCACCCCTGTGTCGATCCATCGCGACCTGGAGGATCACTTCGCTTGCCGTACGTGGGATGAGGACGGAAGCAGTCACCTCGAAGGAGCGACCGAGGAAGAACCCCTCCCCCACGAGGTGTTGCACGGGCTCCTGCCTCGTGGCTCGAGTGACAAGTTCACGCAGGCGAGCACGTTCTCCGCTGGATGCAGGTCGATCCGGATCCGTGTACAGCATGATCGTCTCGACTCCAAGAACATGCGAAAGCAGCATTTGGGACGTCACCTCGGGCGCATGGACCTGCCTGGACTGGAAGTGGTCCTGCATCCAGACAAGGAGTTGGCGAGTTGTCCATGTATCACCAACCAGTGAGGTCTTCATGATGTTGTTCGCTTCTGCATCGGGAAACCACGATACCCGGAACATGCGAGGTTGATGCCGGGATACTCCATTTCAGACGAGAGCGTCCCATTGGTATACTGCCTCCGTTTCACACTGGACCTGCACCTTTCACATGGCACTCTTCCGCAAAAATCGATCTCATACAGCTGCCATTGATACGACAGCCCATGCATCGCCTGACCGTGCGTTGGAAGCCCGGATCCAGGAATGTGGTCGATCACTGATGGACGAGATGAACCAGGCCGGCTCCGGCATGCTCTCAACGGCATTCTGGTCAGACAAGCTCATGGACTGGGCCATGAAGGACGAAGCGTTCAAGGTCCAGCTTTTCCGTTTCATCGATACATTTCCCAGTCTCAAGACTCCTCGGCAGGTGCACGAACACCTCGTCGACTACCTGTCCCAACCTGGAGTCACCCTTCCTCCGGGGCTGGGAGTGGGCCTCGGAGCAGGTGGACTGCTCAAGGGTGCCATGGCGAAGATGGTCTCGGGCCGAATCACGGCAATGGCGGGCCGTTTCATTGCCGGGACCGACGCCGCCACGGCTCTTCCCCAGTTGAAGAAGATGTGGGACCAGGGAATCGGATTCACCGTCGACCTCCTTGGCGAGGCGTGTGTCAGTTCCAATGAGGCCGCCGTTTACCAGCAGCGATACATGGACCTTGTGGAAACGCTCCCCCGCGAGGTCGGTGACTGGGAACCCAACCCCGTACTGGAGCAGGATCACCTCGGGCATGTACCCCGTACGAATGTCTCGATCAAGATCAGTTCACTGTATGCACGTACGGATCCCATCGACTTTGAAGGATCGCTCGACGGGCTCGTAGACATGATCGGCCCGATCCTTGAACGAGCCAGTCGAAACGGAGTGCTCGTCAACTTCGACATGGAGCATCATGCATTCAAGGATCTGACGCTTTCGCTGTTCGAACGATGCTGCGAAATGTACGACTTCGAAGCGGGCCTTGCACTGCAGGCCTATCTCAGGAGTGGAGATGAGGATGCACGACGGATCATCGAGTGGTCAAAGGCTGCAGGTCGAGCAGTCACCGTCCGACTGGTCAAGGGCGCGTACTGGGATGAAGAAATAATCAGCGCCGACATGCACGGCTGGCCCGAACCTGTCTGGTCGCGGAAGCGGGATACCGATGCCTGCTTTGAACGGATGACACACCAGTTCATCGATGCAACTCCGAGGAAGACCGGTGAAGGTGGCACCAGGCTTGCTCTTGGTTCGCACAATGTCCGATCACTGGCCACAGGAATCGTGGCCGTCGAGGAAGCCGGGCTCCCGATGAACGCCTTCGAGATCCAGATGCTCCGGGGCATGAATGACCAGATGAAGCAGGTCTGCCACGACCGTGGGTTGCGGATACGTGAATATGTTCCAGTGGGTGAAATGATTCCCGGGATGGCCTACCTCGTCCGAAGGCTCTTGGAAAACACCTCGAACGAGTCCTGGTTGCGAGGCAGCGCCCAGGACACGATGTCAGCCGAAGAACTGCTCGCCTCTCCACATGGAGCCGAAGAAGAAGATCCGGGATTGGCTCGGGAGCAGTCTCGACCGGAGCGGCACTGCCTGAGTGACAGCGTTCCATCGATTGATGATGGTCGACCCTTCTTCAGCGAACCGATGCGTGATTTCTCGGTGGCGGCAAATCGTGAGAACTTCTCTGCAGCCATCAGGGCCGCCAAGGTTCCATCGACGGCCAACAACAGTTCTCTCGATGACGTCGACAAGTCGCTCGCTGCTGCCAGCAAGGCATTCCCGGGCTGGAGAGATCGATCCCAGGATGATCGCTCGAACATGCTGATGGTTGCCGCCGCCGCAATGCGTGATCGAAGGGATGAACTTTCCGGTGTGCTCATTCGTGAATCAGGAAAAACATGGCGGGAAGCCGACGCCGATGTCTGTGAAGCGATCGACTTCTGCGAGTACTACGCGCGGCAAGCTTTTTCATTCAACGAGCGACGACGGCTGGGAAAATTCGTCGGCGAACTGGACCTTGAATACCACGAGGGCCGAGGCGTAGCCGTTGTCATCAGCCCGTGGAATTTTCCACTGGCAATCTGCATGGGCATGACTACGGCCGCACTCGTCATGGGAAATACCGTCATCATGAAACCGGCTGAACAGACGCCCGGAATCGCCAGGTTGGCATGCGAGCTGCTCTGGTCAGCGGGGATACCACGGGACGTACTGCATTTCCTCCCGGGTGAGGGTGAAACGATCGGAGCCGCGCTGGTCCGTGATCCCCGGGTTTCCTTGATCGCATTCACGGGTTCCAAGGCGGTCGGACTCGATATCGTCCAGGCTGCCGGCATGACTCCCGATACACAACCATGGGTCAAGCGAGTCATCTGTGAAATGGGTGGCAAGAACGCGATCATCGTTGATTCCTCGGCCGACCTGGATGAAGCCGTCCTGGGTGTTCGGGACAGCGCCTTCAACTACCAGGGGCAGAAATGTTCAGCCTGCAGCAGGGCCATCGTGGTCGAGTCCGCATGGGAGACCTTCATCGATCGACTGGTCGCATCAACGGAGTCACTGAAGATCGGTGATCCACTTGAACCGGGGACCGACATCGGCCCGGTCATCGACCAGGAGGCTGCCAGCAGGATCGAGGAGGCCATCGCGGAAGGTCGTACAGAATCCACGCTGGCCTATGCTGGCACCGTGCCCGAAGGCCTTGCCGACAACGTGGGCAAACCCTTCATTGGGCCGCACATCTTCGTGGACGCCCCAGTCGATGGATACCTTGCCACCAGGGAGATCTTCGGGCCGGTCCTGGCCCTGCTTCGTGCCAGGGACTTTGACCATGCCCTGGAAATAGCGAACATGCCTGCTTACAAACTCACTGGAGGGGTCTACAGCAGAATGCCCCGCCACCTGGAGCGTTCCACGAACGAGTTCAGGGTCGGCAACCTGTACCTGAATCGATCCTGCACCGGGGCGCTGGTAGGCAGGCAGCCATTTGGTGGATTCGGGATGTCTGGAATCGGGTCCAAGGCTGGAGGGCATGAGTATCTCTCCCAGTTCGTCGTCCCGAGGGCACTCTGTGAAAACACCATGCGTCGCGGATTTGCTCCCGGCATGTAACACGAGCGTAATCGAAGCCGTAGACTGCCTGAACTCTACAACAATGTACCCCTGAGAAGAGGAATCTCACCATGAACCGTCTTACCAAGTCACTCCTCCTGACCAGTTCCCTGTTCCTTGTTGCCGGCTGTGGCAGCCACACCGCGGACGATGCTCTCATGGGCGGCGCTGCAGGTGCTGGTGCCGGAGCTCTCATTGGTGGACCTGTCGGCGCTGGCGTCGGTGGTGCCATCGGCGCAGGCACGGGTGCCATCATCGGCTCCGGCCAGGACAAGCAGGATCGCGAGGATGGGGTCGAGTACAAGGACCCCCTCGACAACTGATCATCAGGACATGCCGATATCGAGTTGCCTGTATCCAACAGCCTCGATCACGTCCTGCAACTCGATGTGTTCCCTTGCAGCAAGATCCGCCGTGGTCCGTGCTATGCGCCGGATGGTATTCCATCCCCGTGCGCTGAGCCCGAGTTCCTCGACACTGGCGTCCAGGAACATACAGGCTTCATCAGTCATCGAGGCATGCTCGTCCAGTTGGACACCTGACAACATGCTGTTGGGTATTGCTCCCTGCCGTTGATGCTGCACGTTGATTGCACTGCCGACCATGTCCTTCGCAACTTCAGCCGGCATGCCGTACATTTTCCCCTCGCGAAGCCGCCTGACAGGAACAGGGTGAACTTCAACCTGGAGATCGATGCGATCCATCAATGGTCCCGAGAGTCGTGACAGGTAGCCATGGTCCCGTGCAGATCCATGACGTGACCTTGACGGATTGGCAGCTGCCACGAGAAGGAACCTTGCTGGAAATCTCAAGGTTCCCTTCACACGTGCAATGGTGACAGCATGTTCTTCCAGGGGTTGACGGAGTGTCTCCAGGACACGTCGATCAAACTCCGGAAGTTCATCCAGAAAAAGAACCCCGTGATGGGCGAGGCTCGCTTCGCCCGGCTTCGGATGTGTTCCTCCTCCCACAATCGCGGGAGCGGAAGCCGTGTGGTGGGGACAGCGAACCGGCCGCTCCCTGGCAGCCGAACGGTGATTCACGGAAATACCAGCACAGGATTCGACCTGCAGCAACTCGAGATATGCCTCACGTTCAAGCCCTGGAAGCAACCCCGGAAGTGCACGTGCCATGAGCGTTTTCCCACAGCCTGGTGGACCAAGGAGAAAGAGATGATGCCAGCCTGCCGCAGCTACGATCAGCGCCCTCTTGGGTCCTTCCTGCCCCTTGATTTCGTCGAACTCGACCGACGGTCGAGTTGGACGAACCCTCTTCTCCTCGAGTGGGCTGAAACTCCTGAGAATATCGACGTTGTTCAAATGCGAAACGACTTGCCCAAGTGAACGTGCAGGGAGAGCACGCACTCCATCGACAAGCGCAATCTCCGCTGCATTGTCCTCAGGCACGATTACATCGCGACGCTTCAACCTGCGGGCAAGCAGTCCCAGGCCCACTATGCCACGTACCGGCCTGAGAGAGCCGTCGAGCGCCAACTCCCCCGCTGCAAGGCATTCCCGCGAAGCTTGTCTGCCTTCACTTGAAAGAACTCCTGAGGCCGCCAGGAGAGCCATTGCGATCGGGAGATCGTAGACCGGACCTTCCTTCCTCTGGTCTGCAGGCGCAAGATTGATCGTGATCCGCCCAAGAGGAAAGACGTACCCACAGTTCACGATGGCTGATCGAACACGTTCTATCGACTCACGGACAGCTGAATCAGGCAGGCCGACAATGGTCGTGCAGGGCCGTGACGAAACAGATACGTCGACTTCTACCCGGCAGAGTTCCGCCTGTATTCCATTGAGTAGGTAACTGTCGATCGTTCGAATCACTGTGCACCCTTCCGTCAGCGGGGTGCAGCAGGGTGACTCAGGGCGTCTCGGTTGCCGTACTCTCAAGGCCCTCGACAGCGATGACGCCCATGGCATCACCCACCCGGTCCTCTTCGTTCACGATCATGTCCGCCCCGGCATCCTCAAGCAGCCCGACGTGGATGTTGTAGCGAGCCCTTGCAATGATCTGGAGGTTCGCTGCCAGATTTCTCACCTGCTCGATGACCAGGACGGAGGCGTGCGTATCAGGAAGAGTGACAATGACCGCCCTCGCTAAAGGCACGCCTGCATGCATGAGAATATCCGGTCTCGCCGCATTCCCGAGAATCGCTCGTAGATCCCACGTACGCAGGATCTGAACCGTGCGAGGATTCAACTCGATCACCAGGGGCTCGAGACCACGTTCGCGGAGGCAACGGATGACTCCCTGCCCGGCAGGTCCCGCTCCGACGACGATGACGTGGTCATGCAGTTCCTCGGCGATCACGGGATCCACTGCGGCGTGGCGAACGACACCGATGCGAAGCAGCACGCGTTCCAGAGATGTCGAAATAGTGCGTGCATGACCCGCCAACAATGGCACCAGCAGCAGGGAGACCAGGGATGCTGATGTCAGGATCTGGAAGACATCATGTGAAATCAGCGCATTGCCGACAGCCACTGCACCGATGACGAAGGAGAACTCGCCGATCTGGGCAAGGCTGAGTCCTGTTGCAATAGATGTCCGTGGTGCCACCCCGAGCATTCGAACAACTCCTCCGGTCATGATCACCTTCCCGACGACGATGGCCATGGAAATACCCAGGACGAACAGCAGGTTCGAACCGGACAACAACCATGGGATATCAGCAAGCATGCCGATTGACGCGAAGAAGAGCGTCAGAAAAACCGCCTTGAAGGCAACTACGTCGGATCGAATCTGCTTTGCAAATGGAGAATCGGCCAATACGAGCCCAGCAACAAAGGCACCCAATGCTGGTGAAAGACCAAGTCGCCAGGCGACCCAACATGCAAGAAGACAGGTCACAAGGGCCAGGACTACGGGCAGGTCGTGATTCCCCGTTCTTGCAGTCGACCCGAAGAGCCGAGGCAGCAGCAGCAGTCCCGCCAGTACGAAGGAGCCGATGAAGACAACCAACCCCATTGCCGTTCCACTGATCTGGTCGGCCAGGCCCGCCAACTCGCCGCGGTCACCGAGAAAACTGACCACGAGCATCAATGGCACGATGGCCAGGTCCTGGACGATCAGGACCGCCATAGAGATTCGACCATGTTCGGAATCCAGTTCACTGCGATCGGTCAATACTCGTGCAACCGAAGCTGTTGAACTCAGAGCGACCATAGCACCGACGGCGATTGAAGCACGCCAGTCAAGTCCCCACGCCATGATGATCACCATGGCAGCGGCCATGGTGATGGACATCTGGAGAATGCCGGCCTTCACGCCCTGCATGCCGAAGGCAAGCAGCCGCTTCCTGGACATCTCGAGCCCGATCGTGAACAACAGCAAGGCAACACCGATCTCGGCAGCTCGTTCCATCATCTCGGGTGCCGTCCCGATCAGATTGAAGATGCCTGGGCCGACAAGAACGCCTGCAACAAGCGAGCCGATGATGGCACTCATCCCGACTCGTTCAAAGAGCATCCCAAGCAGCGCAGCGGCGCCGAGCAGGATGACTATGTCACCGAGTACCGTCCAGAACACCATGGTCGAAGCATGTTCCATCAGGTGCCTGCTCCTGGATCGACCAACCGGCAATCCTCATCACCGGGCCCCTTTCCCGGGGACTTGTCCCTGGAAGCCTTCCGAATCCTGGCTCGCATGTCCAATCGCATCCCCTCGATGACACCCCGCACATGTTCCAGTGCTTTCTCGGGCCCCATGTCGACAAGAACGTCCGCGGGAATTGGCTCGCCATACTTGACCATGATCCGGCCACGGAGTTTTGGTTTGGGTCGGCCCGCTGGCCAGGCATCATGCGCACCCTCGACCGCTACCGGAATAACGGGCACCATGCCACGCTTGATGAGAAGGAATGCGCCTCTCTGGAAGGCCTGAATCGAACCATCTGGAGATCGAGCCCCCTCAGGGTAGATCACGGAAACCCTTCCTTCCTTCAACTCGTTCAAGGCCGCCTTCATGGCACCCGCATCTCCCTTGCCCTGCTTCAACCAGATCGAGTCGAACGCGTAGCCGATGAACCAGCCCCAGAAACGTGAATCGGTCTTCAACGTGCTCCTGGCCAGCGAACGTGGGCAGCGATCACTGATCGGAATCCCCACCAGGACCGGGTCGAAGTGGCTCTGGTGATTACTGATGAACAATGCCGGCCCGGCAGGAGGCACATGATGAACTCCATGCCACCGTGCCCTGTAGAAGAACCAGAGGATGGGCTTGCAGATGAGGTAGGGAACGATTGTCCACCAGACCAGCACGTGATACCAGGGCAGTCGAGTACTTCGACGCTTGAACTGGGCCCACTTCAGCACGTTTCGCCACCCCCCTCGGCCAGCACCGTTTCGACTGCCATCACCATGACCTCTACGACCTCTTCGATACTCATCGAAGAGGAGTCGATGTCAACGGCACCATCAGGTCGAACCAGGGGGCCCACACTTCGTGTCGAATCGATCCTGTCCCTTCGTTCGATGTCCGCGATGATCTCGCCGAGTTCCACCGTAGTGCCCTGCCCGGCGAGTTGGTCCACCCTTCGACGTGCTCGAACGGCAGGATCAGCATGCAGGTAGAAATGAATGAGGGCATCCGGAAACACGACCGAACCCTGGTCCCGGCCCTCGGTAACCAGTTGTGGATGTTCCGATGCAATACGACGCTGCTGGCGAACCAGTACATCCCTGATGATGCCCTGGCGGGCAACCTCGGAGACCTGGCTGCTGACCTCCATCGTTCGGATCTCGGAAGAGACATCATCACCGTTCAGGAAGAGAGGTGGTGGGCTCAAAGTCCATTTGAAGCGAAGCGTTGCCTCCTCCAGCACCGGGGCAAGTACGTCCCCGTCTGCAGGATCGATGTTCCTGCGGAGGGCAAGAAGTGTTGCTGCACGATACATCGCACCGGAGTCGAGGTAATCAATTCCAAGGCGTTCCGCGAGCAGGTGCGCAACCGTGCTCTTGCCGCTGCCGGCCGGCCCGTCAATCGTAATGATCCGATTGGATGGCATGTCCATCACTCTTTGTCGATTGCCGCCTGCAACTCTACCCTGGCCAGTTCGATGTCACGGGATGGATCTCCTCCACCGACGTAATCGATTGTCACCGTATTGACGTAGCCCACCTTGCGGATGGTCTCGATCGCCGTGGCAAGCCCGAGGCCCTTGTGCCGCTTGTTTCGATTGAATGTCTCAACCCGCAACTGGATCGCCCCCGCATACGGAGCAAGCTTCCGAAGATGTTCAAGTTCGACTTCCTCAGACTGGCCACGAGCAAAGGTCGGCATGGCTCCAATGCGGAATCCCCCGACCTGCTTGATCAACTCGGTCAGTCGGTCTGGATCGTGTGTCATTCCTTCGTGGGGTGCTATGAGCAGGTTCAGCTCCATGTGCTCGATGGCCACCATGAGATCCTTGAAATGTCCCGCTGCCATCTCCATCCGTTCAACGGAATCCGCCGCATCGCATCGAACTGCCAATGCATTGCATCCGAGGCGATTGGCCGCCGTCGCCAGTCGCTTGATCCGCTCGGTGACGGCGTCGTACTCCGCCTCGTCATCATGGCCGAAGGAAAGAGCCTCCTCCTCGAACAACACCAGGCAGGGACATGCCGCCTTGTCCGCCTTGTCCCGCAGGCTATCGAGGTCAGTGAGACTCCAGCCGGACAACTGCGAGGCATTGATGTTCAGCCCCCGCAACTGAAGTGTATTCATCGTAAAATCAGGCACGTCCATCAAGGTCCGAGGCGGATCGGCCTTTGGGTCCAGAAGGGCCTGCAGCGAGGCGGTCGACAGTGTCAGAATGAGGGACATGGTGCGAGTAGGTGGAGAGTGTAGCCGCATCTGCACGAGCCTGAAGGAACACGCCTGAAGACTTGGGACGCTACCATGGCCCCTCGAGTCCAGTCCCAGGATATAGAACCGGACCAGGAGACCCAGACACATGCCAAGCCCCGCAAACTGCCGTTTCACTGATTCACATGAGTGGTTCCGGATCGAGGACGATCTCATTACCATCGGCATCACACAGTATGCAGCCAATGAACTGACCGACATCACCTGGGTGGAAATGAGAAGCGTCGGTACGCCCATCGCCGTTGGCGATGCAGTCGGGGAAGTCGAGTCCGTCAAGACCACGAGCGACGTCTACTCCCCCCTCGGGGGCGAAATCATTGAAACGAATGAAGCCGCTGTCTCGAATCCAGCCCTGCTCAACAGCGACCCGTTCGGAGAAGGATGGTTGATCAGAATTCGTGCAGACGGAAGCGGGGACGCAGGCAGCCTGCTCGATCAAGCCGCATACGATGAGAAATACCCGCTTGATTAGCCCGGCCATGGCCTGCCCGGGCAGGACGGACTACCCGCGATGACCGGCTCCTTTGAACTTGTCAGTCCATACGAACCCACAGGTGACCAGCCAGAAGCCATCGATGCCCTGGTGAAGGGCCTTGAACAGGGTGCCGGAAACCAGGTACTCCTGGGCGCAACAGGTACAGGCAAGACCTTCACGATGGCGAATGTCATTGCCAGGACCGACAGGCCGACACTTGTGATCAGTCACAACAAGACACTGGCAGCACAACTCTTCGAGGAACTTCGTGAACTCTTTCCGAACAATGCCGTCTGTTACTTCGTCAGCTACTACGACTATTACCAACCTGAAGCCTACATCCCTCAGCGAGACATCTACATCGAGAAGGATGCATCTCGAAATGATGATCTCGACAGGCTTCGGCTCTCAGCCACCAGCAACCTGCTTTCACGACGAGACGTGATCATCGTCTCCTCGGTTAGCTGCCTCTTCGGGCTCGGCTCACCGGAATCCTATCGGAATCGAGTGCTCCCACTCCACGTCGGACAGGACGTTGATCGGAGAGAACTCCTGCTCGCGCTGACCGACATGCAGTACAACCGGAACGAAATCGAGTTCAAGCGAGGTCAGTTCCGTCTTCGTGGCGAAGTGCTGGACATCTTCCCGGCATACGAAGAGTTTGCGATCAGGGTCGAGTTCTTCGGTGACACCGTTGAACGAATCGAGTGCTTCCAGCCGCTCACGGGTGAAGTACTTTCGGAGGAACAGTCGGCGTTCATCTTTCCTGCAGTGCACTACGTCCTTCCGGAGGAGCAGCTTGAAGAAGCGGTTGCCTCGATCCGGGAAGAAGCAACCGGCCGATGCGCTCAGTTGAAGAAGGAGGGGAAACTCCTCGAATCACAGCGATTGATGGCACGTACGCGATATGACCTGGAGATGCTCCAGGAAGTGGGCTACTGCCCCGGAGTCGAGAATTATGCTCGACACCTTGAATGTCGTGAACCGGGATCCCGTCCCTCGACACTTCTCGACTATTTCAGGTACGCACCGGGCCTTGAAGACGACGAATGGCTCGTCTTCATCGACGAGTCGCATGCAACCATTCCCCAGATTCGAGCGATGTACAACGGAGATCGTGCCCGAAAGCAGGTCCTTGTCGACCACGGGTTTCGGCTCCCCAGTGCGATGGACAACCGACCGTTGAAGTTCGAGGAGTTCACCGACATCATCCCGCAGGTCACGCATGTTTCCGCAACACCCGGCGATTGGGAACTGGAACAGGCCGGGGGTGCCGTCATCGAGCAGATCATCCGTCCCACGGGACTTCTTGATCCGAGGATCAGCATTCACCCCGCGACCAAACAGGTCCCTCATCTTCTTGAGCAATGCCGCAAGCGTGTTGATGTTGGCGAACGTGTACTCGTGACCGTGCTCACGAAGCGGCTTGCGGAGGATCTCACCAGCTGGCTTGACGAGCAAGGAGTCCGTGTCCGCTACCTTCACAGTGACATCGACACGCTCGACCGACTGGAAATCCTCCGTGACCTTCGAGCAGGCAACTTCGATGTACTCGTCGGCATCAACCTGCTTCGCGAAGGCCTCGATCTTCCCGAGGTCTCACTTGTGTGCATCCTCGATGCCGACCAGGCTGGATTCCTGAGAAGTAAAACCAGCCTCGTTCAGACCATCGGACGTGCAGCCCGCCATGTCAATGCTGAAGTCATCATGTACGGCGACACCATTACCCCGCAGATGAAGGCCGCCATCGATGAAACCGACCGTCGTCGGGCGATCCAGGAACAGCACAACAAGGAACATGGGATCACCCCCCGAAGCATTGAAAAGTCGATACGCGGGGGAATCGATCGAGCCCTGAAGGCGAGACGCACCGCTCGAGAAGCGATTCATGATGGCGGAGATGAAGAAACCTTCGATCGAGAAGAACTTGCAGAGCAGTTAGAACAGGAAATGCTTGAAGCCGCCGACAGCCTCCAGTTTGAACAAGCTGCTGTCCTGCGGGATCGACTTGCGAACCTGAAGGAAGGTGGACGGGGCGAAACACGCCGAACAGACAGGCAACGCCCTGGACAGGCGAGATCCCGCGCAGGAATCACAGGGCGAGGCAAGCGACGTGATCATTCCTGAGAACGTGCATCTCGATCGTTCTCCTTCATGAGGTACACTGCACGGATGCCCCGGCCCGACGGACCATGCCCGGACAAGTGCAACGTTCTGCTTGTTGGCGGAGGCGGGCGGGAACATGCGCTTGCATGGGCGATGAAGCAGTCGCCGAATCTCGGACAACTCTGGCTTACACATGCTTCGAATGCGGGACTCAACGCCCTTGGTGACGCCTGCCCCTATGCATGGAATACGACGAACATCTTTCAACTGCAGCGGTGGTGCGAACGGGAATCGATCGACCTGGTCGTAGTAGGTCCGGAAGGACCCCTCTCAGAGGGGATCGTGGATGCGCTCGAAGAAATCGGTTGCGCAGCATTCGGGCCGTCCCAGGCAGCAGCTCAACTCGAGTCGGACAAGGCCTTCGCCAAGGAGATCATGAGGCAGGCTGCTGTCCCGACAGCCGACACCCGGACATTTTCTGATGCCAACTCGGCGAGGAGATTTGCACTCAGAGGCATTGACGAGGAACTGGAAGCGGCAGGGCTCGAGGATGAAGCCACTGCTCTCCGGAGGTTCCTGGCCTCCAATGACGATCGAGGAGCTATTCCCTTTCCGGATCTCCCAGGAAAGATCAGGGACCTGCTGGAAGCCCATGATGAACGTTGCGTCGTAAAAGCGGCGGGACTCGCTGCAGGCAAGGGTGTGATCATCTGCAGGAATGCCAAGGAGACCCTGGAAGCCATTGACCACATCATGGATGATCGAGCCTTCGGCAACGCCGGGGCATCACTGCTCATCGAGGAGTTCCTCGAAGGACAGGAGTTGAGCGTACTGGCTCTTGTTGATGGCCAGACGATCTGGATTCTTGATCCATGCCAGGACCACAAGCAGGTTGGTGAAGGAGACACCGGTCCGAACACGGGCGGCATGGGTGCCTACTGCCCCACTCCCCTCCTGGAACTGGACCTCCTCAAAAAGATAGAACAGGACATCCTTCTCCCGACGATCGATGCGCTTCGACGAGACGGCATCGAGTATCGAGGGGTGCTCTACGCTGGTCTCATGCTTACACCAGCAGGGCCCAAGGTGCTTGAGTTCAACTGTCGCTTCGGCGATCCGGAATGCCAACCCTTGATGGCACGCTTCAGGGGCAATCTCGTTGAAGTCCTGTGGTCGACGGCAACGGGCCGCCTCCAGGATGTGGATTTCAGCTTCGCGGAGGAGTCGGCCTGCTGCGTCGTCCTCTGTTCCAGTGGATATCCAGGCGAATGCGAACACGGATTCGAGATCACCGGCCTGGATGCATTCGATGGGAATGACGACGTGATCATCTTCCATGCCGGTACGAGCCTTGATGACGATGGGACCGTTCGCACTGCCGGAGGGCGTGTACTAGGTGTCACGGCCCTGGGAACCGACCTGGCAACGGCACGCGATGCCGCCAACAGTGCCTGCGAAGAACTTGGGTTCGCCGGTGCGTTCTGGCGACGTGACATCGGGCACAGGGTCCTCCCCTCGATCGCCCCGACACGGGGCTGATCAGCCCGCAACTGCCTCCGCAGATGTAACTCCAACTGCTGTCAACACCATGATCATCGCGTAGAAGACGATGATGCCCGGACCAACGATCAACAATACCGGCGACAGCAGCCTCACAAGCATGATCAATGCCGTCCGACCCTGTTCCAGGTCGTCAAGTCCCCTGCTCAACCTTCGTTCCAACTGCATGCACAGCAAGACTGATACGAGCAGCAAGGTCCAGCCCAGAGGCCAGACCCATGCCATGGTTGCAACCCCCGGGCCCGCCGCTGCATGTGAAGACATGATCCACCAGTTTGCAAGAAAGCCCGCCTCGGCGACAAGTGCAAGTACGAAGGAGAACAACACCATTCTGCGTGAGGAACCCATGGGCCTGGTCAACCAAACAAGGGCATGATCTCGGCTTTACCTGGCCTGACAACAAGTGCCGAGGATGCCGGAACCTCACCCCAGTGTTCACCAACATTGTCCAGAGGCTCCGAGAGTACGATCACGGAATCATCCTGCAACGTGAACTGATCACCAGATGCTTCCTGCAGAGCCGACTTGGAACGCGAGTGGTACAGGGAGGGTGGAGTTCCATGGCTTGCATGTCGAAATGCCCAGAGGGTTGATCCGTCCGCTACGGCGACGGTCATCAGGAACGGCTTGTCAACACCACTCTTCTCACGCTGGGCTTCAACCTCCTCGATCATCCTGCGAACACCCTTGATCGGATCGTCCATGAGGCCATACGTCAGGGCAAGTTGGAACATCGTCTCGGTATCGGTTGCGCCACGCATGGTAGCGAAGATCTCTGGGTCGATCTTCGTCGCAAGGGCATGACGGATTCGACCGAACTCATTGATTTCACCATTGTGCTGGAACAACCACTTCCCATGCCTGAATGGATGACAGTTGGAACGAACAACCGCTGCTCCGGACGATGCACGGATATGGCAGAGAAACAGGTGTGACTGGATGTGCCTGGCGATCTCGCTAAAATTCTCGTCATTCCAGATCGGACGGATGTCGTGGTAGACACCCGGCAGGTCGGACTCGCCGTACCATCCCGCACCGAACCCGTCAGCATTGATCTCGTAGGTCGACTGCCTTGCATGGCGAGACTGATCGATCATCGAGTGCTCGGGTTTCAGGAGCAACTCGTCCATCTTGATCGGTGCGCCGATGTAGGCGAGCCATCTGCACATACATGAACCCCTTCAGTGTGACTGGTGTACAGCGTACTCGTTCCTGATCGCAAAGGGTTCAGGTACCCCGCCTGGTGTTCATTGAACAGTACCTTCACCACCTTCGAGTGCACCGCCTTGTTTCGGATACCATGCCCGGCCCCACACACTGGACCTCACATGCTTCATACCGCCGACCCCGATCTCCGGAACCTTGCGATTATCGCGCACGTCGACCATGGCAAGACCACGCTGGTCGATTCGCTGCTTGCATACTGCGGTTCGATGGAACTCAATCGGGAGGAAACGGACTGCGTCCTGGATTCCGATCCGCTCGAGAAGGAGCGGGGTATCACGATCACCTCCAAGAACTGTGCCGTGACCTGGCGGGCCCACAATGGGCCCTATGAGGGGCAGACCTGTCGGATCAACATCATCGACACGCCAGGCCACGCGGATTTCGGCGGGGAAGTGGAGCGGGTGCTGACGATGGCCGACGGGGTCCTCCTGCTGGTGGACGCCTTCGAGGGGCCGATGCCGCAGACCCGGTTCGTCCTCAGCAAGGCGTTGGAACTGGACCATCCCATCATCGTGGTCATCAACAAGTGTGATCGCCCCAATGCCCGACCCGACGAGGTGCTCAACGAGGTGTTCGACCTGCTTGTGGCGCTCGGTGCCAACGATGAGCGGCTCGATTTCCCCGTCGTCTACGCGTCGGGACGTGATGGGTGGACCAATCTTAAAGAAGGGGTCTTCGAAGGTGACATGCAGCCGCTGCTGGAGTCCGTCATGGAGTACCTGCCACCTCCGGTCGGATACGCCGACGTGCCGCTTCAGATGCTCATTGCCAGCCAGGACTACTCGCCGTACGCCGGGCGGATCGCGGTGGGTCGGATCTTTGCCGGAGCCCTGACGGCCGGCCAGGCGGTGGTGATCTGCCACAAGCACGAGCATCGGCATGCCCGGGCTCAGAAAGTCTATCGATTCAAGGATCTCGGTCGGGTCCCTGCCGACATCGTTTCGGTCGGCGATCTCTGCGCGGTCGAGGGCATTGGTGAGTTCGAGATCGGCGACACCATCGCATGTCCCGAGCAGCCGAATCCGATCACACGCATCGCGGTCGATGAACCGACGCTGCATATGCTCTTCAGGATCAACGATTCACCCAATGCCGGCAGATCCGGGCAGTACATGACTTCGCGACAGATCTCGGATCGACTGGATCGCGAACTTCGAAGCAACCTCGCGTTGCGGGTAGAGCCCGGCGACACCGCCGAGGAGTTCAAGGTATCCGGCCGTGGACTTCTGCACCTGGGCATCCTGCTTGAGAACATGCGGCGGGAGGGATACGAGTTGACGGTGGGTCGCCCCCAGGTCATCGAGAAAACCATCGACGGGGTTCGAAGCGAGCCCATCGAACTGCTGACCATCAATGTCGACGAGGCCAACGTGGGTCCTTCCATGGAACTGCTCGGTTCCCGTGGTGGCGAGGTGCAGTCACTTGACCAGCGAAGCGACCGCATGCACATCGAGTGCGAGATTCCAGCACGGGGCCTCATCGGCCTGCGCAGCCACCTCCTGACGGCAACGAGCGGTGAAGCGGTCATGTACCACAGCTTCAGTCGCTATGCACCGATTCGATCGACGAAGTATCGCCGAACGAACGGGGTGATGGTGGCGACGGCCGATGGCCAGGCCGCAACCTACTCGATGATCAACCTGTCGCAGCGTGGCGTTCTCTTCGTGGACCCACAGGAAGTCGTCTACACCGGACAGATCGTCGGGGAAAATGCCCGTGACAACGACCTCGGTGTCAACATCGCCAAGGGCAAGGCCTTCTCAAACGTGCGTGAATCCACCAAGGAGGCGACGGTGGTCCTGAAGGCGTCTCGTGATATCAACCTGGAGGCGGCCCTGGAATACATCCAGGATGATGAACTGGTCGAGATCACACCGGATGCGATTCGGCTGCGCAAGCGGATCCTCGATGAGAACGAGCGGAAGCAGCAGGTCCGGAACCAGCGAGCCACCGACTGATCTCGCCGCGTCGATCCGGGTACGCCGGGATGCCGCATTGAATCGTTGTTTTCAACCCATCGGCTGTCTTCGTGGCAAGTCTCTGCACTGCGTCCCCCATACTGACCCGCCTGCGAAGATCGACGGCTACTTCCCGAAGACCGCCATCGAAGATTCGTCTCCCACCCAGGGGAGGTGGCAGATCATCACCCAAGCAAACGAGAAGGACGCCGTGCACTACCGGTGTTCTCCATGACCATTTCCTGACTTGTGGACCTTGACACGACCGGAAACAGGCGTCGAAGACGAGGATTCACAGGCTGACAGCAGGGGAAGAAGGCTATGAAGACAATGAAATGAGTGTTTTCATGGTCGAACATGGTGACTGAAGCCCGGGCAGAACCCTGTTGGAGTGACTGATATTCGTGTTTTTACGGCTGTGCCGCCCCTAGTAGGAAGTGCGCAGGCGCCAGATTTGGGAATCCTTGACGACTTTTCTCTTTTTTCAGCGGAGTGTTCATTACGAGGAGTAGATTTTACCTGTGGTTGGTGGCCGTAGAGGCCATGAGATTAAATCCTGAGGGGATACAACCACTGGGATAGAGATCATGGAGAGGAGATGCAACATGCACGAATCCAGCACCAAGCGCAGACGCCTTGAGCGGTTGCTTGACTTGGCCCAGGTGTACAGGGGATGGAGCAGAAAGGAACTTGCTGCAACCCTTGGTCGGGATCCGACCAAACTCGTACCCGGCAGTGGAAACCCTAAATTGGATCTTGTCGTACAACTTGCCGACGCACTCGATTGGAACATCGGCGACGTTACGGATTGCTTGACCAACGAATTCGCTCTCGAATCGAAACTTGGCGAGGAATCAGACACGACCGAGGACGCGAAGGCGTTCGACCAACTCAATGCAAACGCCCGGGAAGCACACGCCAAGGGCGAGTTCCGGGACATGGTGAAATACGCACGTCGAGCAATGGACGCTGCACGTACGCCCTCTGAAAGAGCACTCGCATGCAACCGGGAACTTGGTGGCTGGGATGGACTCGGCCGGTATACCCGGAGCCTGGAAGCTGCACAGAGGGGTCTTCGTGAAAGTCCGATCGATGGAGAAATCCGTCGGGCTCTTGAAAGCAACCTTGCAAATGCCTACTACACGTTGTGGCACCTTGTTGAGTCACGTGCCACTGCAAATGAGCTCCTGAAGCGATTCGAAGCCGATCCTCCGGCGACGGAATGGGATCGCTGCACACATGCATTTGCAAAGTACGTGCTCGGACATACGCACCGTCGATTGATCGACGCTGAACCAGAACATGCGGCGCAACATGCCGAATCAGCTCGAACCATACTCGCAGAAGCAACCTCCGACTTCGAGGTTCTCGCCACTGAAGTTCATGATTGCTACGAAGGTGTTGCTCGAACATGTCGTGGCGGTGTACTTGAAGCCGAGGTCGCACTTGGCTCGAAGGATGCCCGGGAAGCCCTGGCAATCATCAATGATGCACTGAATGACATCATCGACCTCGAGCAGGTCCAGAGTGGCGACACCCTTGAAAGTTATGGATGGTGGTGCATATTTGGATGCAACATCGCGATACGACATGTCTCTGACGAACGTGACCTGCACCGCATGATGGCGCTCTTCACGAACAAGGCTGATGAGGTCGCAAATCGACTGGACAACTGGTCGATGCGAGAGCGTGTCTTCACACTTCAATACACGGGACATCAACGATTCATAGGCTGGACTGGACAGTCCATACCCATGACCATTGATTCAGATGACATCAAGATGATCACTGGAACGATGGGTCGATTTCCCCAGTTCAGAAAGACAGGTTGGCGCATTCTTCAAAATGCCAACGTTGTCCAGGCATCATGAAAGGAGGACATGGGATGACACAGTTAAACAGACATTTCGGACTTACATGCATCGCCTTGGCCTTCCTTGGATCGATGACTTCAATGGCGGATGCCAGCCTCTACATCAACCCCCTCAAGCCAGGTGGCGAATTATCCAATATTAGCTTATTCAAGCCCCCCAACCTGCATACCAATCAGGGTGGACGGAGCCATGGTGGCAACACGGCCATCGTGATCATCTCCCGACCGGATTCAGGCTTGGACAACCTGACACATGGATCCCTGGTCGAGAATGCATTGACATTGACCTTCGATACTGTTTCGGTGAAAGCCCTCCCCGAAGGAGGCATCACCATGTCTGGCCAGTGGGATTCCATGCCAATGTCATCAAGCCTGTTCGCTGAGAACGGCTCCATGAACAATGGCAACATGATTCCCGGGCCCGGGCCACTTGTCCTGCTGCTTACCGCAGGACTGGGAATGCAGAGACGACGTCGACGTTCCTGATGAACGTAGCATGAAAATGGCTGTCGACCCCGGGTTCAAAGGGCCCGGGGTCGTTGCATTCCGAAGGCGACGTAAATCCTGCTGCAGGATTCCGTTCATGAACGCCGCCATCTGGCCAGGAAGAAACCGGTGCAATCTCCACCAGGAACCAGGCGCAGGGAATGCTGGATCGATGAATCGAAGGTGACTCCCTCCCACTCCACGAGGCCAGGGTGGCCTTCGGGCAGGCACGTAGGGAGTGGTTCGAGCTCGACGGGCACATCGATCCGATTCAAGACCCTTTCAAGGACCCCTTCATTTTCCTCCGGGGCATAGGTACAGGTTGCATACACCAGCACCCCACCGGGCTTGAGGGTCCTGAGTCCTGCAGTCAACAGCCTGACCTGCTGAGTGGCCAGCCTTCGAACTCTCCTGATGCTCCAGGTAGCACAACGAACTGTGTCACCCTGGTGCAACATGGCCTCGCCACTGCAAGGAGCATCAACCAGGACGCGGTCAAAACAACCACGATGACTCCCTCCGTAGGATTCGCCTGTGCGATTCTGCAACTCTGCATGCGATATGCCATGCAGGTCCAATACGGAGCGAAGAGAAGACAGTCGCTTCCTGCTCCGATCATTTGCCAGCAGAACACCACGACCACCCTGGTGCAAGCCGAGCATGGCTGTCTTTCCGCCAGGCGCAGCGCACAGGTCAAGTACATGATGGCCCGGCTCGACTTCAAGTGCTACTGCTGCAGCCATGCTTGAAAGGGACTGCATGAAGAGACGACCAGCTGACCACGCCACTGTGTCCTGCAATCCATGTCGAGAACCACCCCTGGCAACAAATGCTCCACTGCACCAGGGGACAGGTTCAGGTGCGAATCCACCTTGTACCAGTTCCTCCATGACAAGTGCTCGTACACCTTCATCACCCAGGACACGGAAGGCCAGGGGGGAGGGAACTGAAAATGAGGCTGTAATGAGATCTGCGATCTTCGCCTGGTAGATGTCCCTCAATCGCTCAAGGAGTTCCCCGGGGATCTTGCTGGGTTGATCTGGCGTGTTCATCGAAACATCGGCCCAACCATTTCAATGGGGGCTGCATGCATGGTGGTCAACTGTGAACAGGAGTTTCATCATGAAGTGCCCTGCTCCTCGATCGAGCATGAGCCGGCAGTCTAGCAACCGTTGTTTGCCTCACTCGGTCGGATGCTGCAGCAGAGAGAGCCGCTAAAATGAACCGAGGCCGACTCAATAGAGTCGGCCTCGGTTTGAAGTCTGATTCTTGAGGGAAGTCAGTCGACGATTTCGACATTGACTGCCTTGGGGCCCTTCTGACCCTCGATTTCCTCATAGGTCACTCGCTGACCTTCAGTCAGTGAAGAGACGCCTTCCGTCTTCACCTCGGTAATGTGAACAAAGAGATCTTTTTCACCTGCGTCGGGCTTGATAAAACCAAAGCCCTTCTGGTCGAAGTAACGACCGATCGTACCTGAAGCCATATCACTAAATCCTTAATCGAACAACATTCTTACCTCCTCCGATAGGCAAACAGCGCCTACCAGAGGCCAAGTGCGGCACGTTAGCAGGTGAAAGATGCTGTAGGAGGTAGATTCCCGCCAAATCAGCCCCAACCCCCCTTTGTTGCCCTCTAATCAGGATACTTTTTCAGAAAGTGTTCATCACAAACGAGTCAGCGACCACTTCGCAACACTCCAGGCAGGACCGGGCCCGACTCCAGGGATTCGATTCGCATTCTGTCCACACGTCGTGCACCACCCATATCCACACCAAAACTAACCGTTGTATTGAAACTACCATCGAGTAATCAGCCTGAGTTCAGCTCGGTCTGGTGCTGCCCTGGGCAGGATCCTCCCTCGCATTCGGTAGTGTCGCTTCCCCACCACAGAGACACTCTCGATTCCCTCTCTTCTGCGAGCCCTACTCAGGGCAGTTTCATGCGCTGAGAGAGCATGACTGCCAATGAGCCATGTGACCGTTTCATCATGGGATTATCAAGAGCACGCACTACCGGAAGCAGCTATTGCCGTGGAATCGGTGTGCTGGAATGCCCTGTGCAAGACTCGAACTTGCGACCCGCTGATTAAGAGTCAGCTGCTCTGCCAACTGAGCTAACAGGGCGAAGCTGGGATTGTACCCATGCTGCACCCTGTCCATCAAGAAGGGTCCAGTTGCTTTGCACTCTGCACGGATACGCCGTCTCGATCCGCCTGGAGGCGACTGACCACATCGCGAATGATGACCAATGCCCTCGCCAACTCATCCGGTGTCGTTTCCCGGCCAAGGCTCAACCGTACGGCTCCATATGGAACATCGGGAACCTGGCATGGCTGTCGACCGATCGCTTCAATGACCTTCGAGGGCTTGAGGGCACCCGAGGAACATGCTGAACCTGAAGATGCGCAGACACCATGCTCGGAGAGCATCAGAAGAACAAGTTCCGATTCAAGTCCTGGAAATCCGACACTCGAGGTTGACCACATGCGATCCGCTTCCCTGCCGTTGATGCATGCATCGGGCAGTGCGTCAAGCAGGCTTTCTTCAAAGCCTGCTCGGACTGTTGACATGTGATCCGGGCCACCTTCCTGGAACCATGCCTCGGACTGGTTGCATGCTTCGCTGAGCCCAACGATCCCAGGTACGTTCTCCGTCCCTCCACGCCGACCGCCTTCCTGCCCCCCACCGATCACGAGCGAGTGATAAGGCGTCTTCCTTCTTGTGTACAGCACACCTACTCCCTTTGGTCCATGGAACTTGTGTGCTGCGAAACTCAGCATGTCAAATGGCATCGTGGACATGTCTGCAGGCATCTTGCCTACCCATTGCGTCCCATCACTGTGAAAGAGCACCTCGTGCTCCCTGCACAAGGCTCCGACCTTCCCTACCGGCTCGATCACGCCTGTCTCATTGTTGGCCCACATCACCGATACCAACGCTATTTCATCGCCTCGCTCCATGAGAAGTTTCGAAAGTGCATCGACATCTACAACACCATTGCTGTCATTTGGGAGTTTCAGCGTCTCCACACCTGTCGGCTCCAGGTCCTCAAGCAGTTCCCTGACAGCTGAATGCTCGACCTGACTGGTTACCACGAGGCGGCGATCGGATCGTTCGCGAAGGCAGGAGCGGATGGCTGTATTGACCGACTCTGTTCCACCGCCTGTGAATATGATTTCGTCTGGTTCCGAACAGATGAACGCCGCAACTCGCTCACGTGCTCCCTCAAGTCGCCTCTTGGCAACCTGCCCCAGTCGATGGATACTCGATGGATTGGCCCAGTGATCGGCAAGGATCTCCTGCATGGCCTGCATGACCTCCGGCGACATCGGTGTCGTTGCATTGTTATCGAGATAGATCATGTCCATGGGATTCACGGTGGACTGATTGTAGAGGAGCATGAGACTCATGCCTTCCCTGGCAAGCCAGGCAGGGCGGTGTATGGCCACGAAACACCTCCGCACCCTGAAGGGCCGGAGGCATCGCTGTTCCTGTTGACACTTCTCCAGTCGTGCCTGAATAGCATCAATCAGGAGAATGCGGCTGAGAGGAGTCGAACCTCCACGGGATATTACTCCCACTAGAACCTGAATCTAGCGCGTCTGCCAATTCCGCCACAGCCGCAGCGTCGTCCCTCGAATCATGGAAGGACGAACGGGGAATAGTAGTCCCTTGCAGCCAAACTGCAACGATGTTCACACCGCCAACGGTCACGACCGGCAGGATCGGTCAAGTACCAGCCATGGCTTTCTTGTCGTCTTGTGCAACAGGTTCCGTCTCAGGTGATGCTGCATCCTCCGAGCCTGCCTCTTGTGCAGGGGTATCCATCAAACCTCGGGACTGGAGAATCCTGCAACGAATCTCTTCGAACAACTCCGGGTTATCCCGAAGGTACAACTTCGAATTTTCACGGCCCTGCCCCAGGCGGATCTCCCCGCAACTGAACCACGCACCCGATTTCTGAACGATGTCGTCCGCAACCGCGAGATCAAGCATGTCCCCGGAGGTACTGATGCCCTCGTTGAACATGATGTCGAACTCCGCATCGCGGAACGGTGGAGCGATCTTGTTCTTTACAACACGCGTACGAACCCTGTTCCCGACGTTTTGATCGCCATCCTTGATCGCGCCGATTCGGCGAATATCAATCCGAATGGTCGAATAGAACTTCAAGGCACGCCCCCCGGACGTTGTCTCCGGTGATCCAAACATCACACCAATCTTCTCTCGTAACTGGTTGATGAAGATCACTGTTGCGCCACTCTTTGCAATGGCACCAGTCAATTTCCGCATGGCCTGGCTCATGAGCCTTGCCTGCAGGCCGACATGCGTGTCACCCATGTCCCCCTCGATTTCAGCTCGAGGAATGAGTGCTGCAACCGAGTCGATGACGACAATATCGACAGCAGCACTTCGAACAAGCAACTCGCAGATCTCGAGAGCCTGCTCCCCTGTATCAGGTTGGGAAACAAGAAGGCTGTCAAGATCAACACCAAGCCGTCGGGCCCATGTCGGGTCAAGTGCATGCTCAGCATCAATGAAGGCGGCAACACCACCATCCTTCTGTGCATTCGCTGCAACAGTCAAGGCAAGTGTTGTCTTACCAGATGATTCCGGACCATAGATTTCGATGATTCGGCCGCGTGGTATTCCACGACCACCGAGTGCCAGATCCAGGCTCAGGCAACCTGTTGAAATACTCGGGATGGCCCGATGCTCACCCGCCAATCGCATGATTGATCCTTCCCCGAAGGTCTGGTCAATCTGCGCGATGGCACGCTCAAGAGCCTGGGTCTGTCCTGCTTCGCCCTTCTTGTTCGATTGCCTACTCGCCGACTTGCTCATGGCATGCTTCCCATCCTTGGACTTTGTATTGGCCGTGTCCGTTCTACGGCTCCCGCTCACTTTACCACGCTGCGGGAACCCCTTCCTTGCAAGCTGCCCTTTGCCATTGGCCTTGCTCGCGTTTGTTCCGGGGCTCTTCTGTGTCTGCTTGACCATTTGAAATCCTTTCAATGCAATCGGTCCTTCGAAGTTGGACAGGATGCCAGATTGATCGGAATCTACAAGGTCTGTTCGGTAAATATTCGGTATATATTTTCGGAATCTGTTCGGTGTTCTCTACAGATTCGTGGCTTGTACTCCATGCCGGATGTACCAGCAGCAGCCAGAGGGCCCTGGAGCCCCCTCAAGCCTCCAAGGGCGGACCTTCCCAGTACTCGGTGGGCGGTGTCCATTCGCTCAGATCAAGGCCCTTGAAGGCCTCCAGCGTCTTTCCAAGCCCTTCCTCGATGCCAATCGACGGGTTCCAACCCAATCGCTCCCTGGCCAAGGTGATATCAGGCCTTCTCTGGAGCGGATCGTCCGGGGGAAGAGGCCTCTTCACAAGCTTGGAAGAGGAACCCACGAGGGCAAGGACACGCTCAGCAAGATCAAGGATGGTTCGTTCCTCGGGGTTGCCCATGTTGACGGGACCTGGCAGATCATCAGGTCCCTCCATCATGCGAAGGAATCCATCAATGAGATCATCTACGAAGCAGAAGGAGCGGGTCTGGGTTCCGTCGCCGAAGATCGTGATGTCCTCCCCCGCCAGGGACTGTCTGATGAAGTTGCTGACAACGCGACCGTCATAGGGATGCATCCGTGGACCATAGGTGTTGAATATCCTGATGACCTTGATGCGGACATCGCCCCTCCTGTGCACATCGAACAACAGTGTTTCAGCTGCGCGCTTTCCCTCGTCGTAACAGGCGCGTGGGCCGATCGGATTCACATGACCGCGATACGTCTCGGGTTGAGGCGAGACATCAGGATCCCCGTAGACCTCGCTGGTGGAACTGTGGAAAAGGGTCGCATTGTTCCGCCTGGCAAGCTCGACCATGTTGCTTACACCGAATACGGAGGTCTTCCAGGTGTGTATTGGATCTGCCTGGTAATGCCCGGGCGCAGCCGGGCATGCAAGATTGAAGATGGCGTCGGCCGAAAGATCAATCGGGTCGATGATGTCATGGTCAACGATCGTAAACCGTTCATGGTCCTCAAGGTGAGCCACGTGCTGGCGATGCCCGGTCAGGAAGTTGTCCACGCAGGTAACCTCGTGCCCGCGATCAACAAGGGCTTCGCACAAGTGCGATCCCAGGAACCCGGCTCCGCCGGTGACCAGTACCCTGTGTCCGATGTCCGCCATGGGTGCGGAGGATACCCCACGGGAAGGAAATGCGGCACATGCCCAGTCGAGTGAAATCACGGATCGCCGTCGGGGTCATGACAGGGACCAGCATTGACGCCATCGATGCATGCGCCCTGCGCCTCCATGGCCACGGGCTGAAGATGACCGTCGAGCCACTTGGGCACGCCTCGATTCCACTGGGCGAGCTGGCCAAACCCCTCCGCACACTCGCCGATGATGAACCGATGCGGGCATCACGTGTTGCCCGACTTCGACGCATGCTCGGCGAAGCCTGTGGGGAGGCCATTGCAGCAATTCGGTTGGAACACGCCATCGACCTCATCGCCGTGCATGGCCAGACCGTTCACCATGCACCTCCCGAGTCCTGGCAGATGATCGACCCCTTTCCACTGGCACATCGATTCAAGGCCCGAATCGTCACTGACCTGCGTGGACTTGACCGTGCCGCAGGTGGGCAGGGCGCACCGATCACTCCATTGTCCGACTGGATCCTCTACCGGCAGCCACACGCCGGGGCAATCGTGAACCTCGGCGGTTTCATCAACTGCACATTCCTGCCTCCAGCCGAAGCAGGCAATCCGCTCGAACTCGTTCGCGGCGCAGACATCTGCGCCTGCAACCAGGTGCTTGATGCCATCGCGCGACTTGGCATGGACTGCCCCTTTGACGTCGATGGCATGGCTGCCTCAGCCGGCGCCAGCATCCCCACCCTGGCCGAGGGTCTGCATGCAAGGCTTGAGGAACAGCGGACCATGGGGCGGTCACTTGGCTCCGGTGATGAATGCCTGGACTGGGTGGAAACTGCTGTCGAGCAGCATGATGCCGCAGACGCAGCTGCGTCTGCCTGTACCGCCATCGCCTCCTGCCTAGCTGCTGCAATCGATGCCCATGACGTGCAACAGACCCGGCTCGCCGGCGGCGGCGTCAGGAACCAGTGCCTCGTGTCCTGCATCCAGGATGCACTCGGTGTGGATACCGACCAGCTGGAGGAAAGCATGGAGCGTGAAGCGGCATCCATGGCGGTCCTGGGCGCACTCGCCGAAGACGGCATTCCGATCACGCTTGCTCACATCACAGCTCGCAGCGATACCGGCAACATGCACGGTTGCTGGGTCAATCACACCCCGTAGAGGGGTCGCAACTTTCCCTCAAGGTGGCGCAGGAGCGGGTCAGCGGTCAAGGGAGCTCCAGTCACAACCTCGCAGAGTTCAGCCGCACGATATCGCTGGCCATGCTCATGGATGTTCGTTCGCAGCCAGCCCCGCAACGTGCTGAACTCGCCCCTGGCGAACTCCTCGTGCAGGCCCGGGTGATCGGTCATCGCCTTCTCGAAGAACTGGGCGCAGTAGAGATTGCCCAGCGTATACGTCGGGAAGTAGCCCATGGATGTCATGGACCAGTGGATGTCCTGTAGGCAACCCCTGGCATCATCTGGCACCTCGATTCCAAGGTACTCGCGGTACTTGGAGTTCCACGCTTCGGGAATGTCATCAACATCAAGGTCACCGGACATGATTGCACGCTCCAGCTCGAAGCGGATCATGATGTGCATGTTGTAGGTGGATTCGTCGGCCTCGACCCTGATGAAGTCCGGCCGCACGATATTCGCTCCACCGTAGACATCATCGAAGCTCAGCGACGAGACGGCACTGCCGAAATGCTCGGCGAGCAGCGGATGGCACCACGTCCAGAATGATTCGCTGCGGCCGACCTGGTTCTCCCACATGCGACTCTGTGATTCATGAATGCCGAGTGACACGGCATTGCCCATCGGGGTTCCGATGTGCTCGGCAAGAAGACCCTGCTCGTAGAGACCGTGCCCGGTCTCGTGCATGGTTGAACCAAGAGCATCATTGACATTCGCCACGTGGAAGCGGGTCGTCATGCGGATGTCGTTGCAGTGTGAACCACTGCAGAATGGATGCGTCGATTCATCAAGCCTTCCACGATTGAACTCGAAGCCGAATCGCTCGGCTATGACTCGAACGAATGCCTTCTGCTGATCGACGGGCAGTTCAATCTCGTTGAAGGCATTGCTTGGTGCAGTTGAGGCACCCATGATGTCATCAAGCAGGCCCTGGAGACGATCACGCAGTGGCGTAAAGATCGTCTCCACCCAGGCGGCCGTACATCCCTTCTCGTAATCCTCCGCCAGCGCATCCCAGGGCTCGCCGCCCTCGGCCCAGCCATAGCACCCGGCCTTGCGACGGAGCATGTCCACGATCTTCTTCAATGAAGGGGCGAAGGCGGAGAAATCGGACTCGGCCCGTGCCTTCTTCCAGGCATGCATCCCCTCGCTTGTGAGCTTCGCCTCCTCTTCGACCAGTTCCGCCGGAAGTTTCGTCCTTCGATCGAGTGACCACCGCAGTTCACGGAGATTCACGGCGGAGGGACTCGTTGGATCATCGACAAGATCACCGTCGGCTTCGCACTCGGCGAGTGCCTCGGCAAAGGCACTGCTCGTGCTCATCTGGTGTTCCACCTTGGCAAGAAGCGCAAGCTGCCTGCCTCGATACTCGATGCCACCTTCCGGCATCAGGACTTCCTGGTCCCAGCCGAGGATGGACATGCTGCCTCCGATCAGGTTCGCCTCTCGGGCAAGATCAAGCAGCTTCGAGTAGTGCGACGGCATGGTGGGGCTGTCCTGGATAGCGGATGTTGCAGTTGTCATATCGATGGTTCCTCCTGGTTCCGGACCGGCAAGTGTAGCAGACGGACTTACTGACAGAACACGCCCCGGGGCATGGCCCCGGGGCGTGGAATACCTTGAAGATGAAGATCGAATCAGTTCTCGTCGCCCGACGCATCGGTATCAACATGCTTCTCAAGCAGGATGATTACCTCGGACGCCTGTGCATCCGTTCGGGCCCTGGCAAGATCCAGTGCATTGCGACCGGCATTGTCCGTTGCGTCCAGGTCGGAACCGGCCTCGATAAGAACGGTCAACTTCTCGACCGTGCCGCCGGAGTGTCCCGCCGCATTCAGGAACGCGGACTTGCCATTGCTGTCGGTGATATTGAGATCTGCCCCACCTTCAACAAGGCTCTCAAGCGCGATGAATTCCCCTGTCCGTGAAGCGTGGATCAAGGGCGTACCGCCGTCGATGGTGTCCTTCGCTTCGATGTTGGCTCCTGCCTCGAGGAGAATCGGCACCGAGTTGGGATCACCAAAGCCGGATGCCCAGATCAATGGCGTGAATCCGGTTGCTGCGCCGACCGTCTCGGCCTGTGCGCCGGCATCGATGAGATCCTGGACGGACTCCGCTGTACCGAAGCCGCATGTCCAGGCAAGCGGACCACCGATGAAGGTGTCCTGCTTGTTGACATCCGCGCCGGCATCGATCAGGACACGGACGGCAATGGGATTCTTCGACGTACCAGCATGCATCAACGGCGTTCGACCGACGTTGTCGGCGGCATCGAAGTCACCCCCTTCTTCAATCAGTGCGGTCATCATCGTGTCGTTGCCTTCCTTGGCTGCCATGCCGATGATGCTCATCCCGCTCTTGTCCTTGTAGTCGACATCAACCTTCTTGTCCTTGATGCGTTGCATGATTTCGTCTGTTCGACCCTGTTTCACAAGCACGCGAAGATCGGTGACCACAGGTGTACTGGCTGAAGGCTGCGAGCCCTTCGGTGTCTTTGTCGGCTCGTTGCCTTTCCTTCCGGTCTCACGGATGCGTCGGTTGATTTCGGCCCGCTGTTCCGGGTTCAACTTCACGAGGAAGTAGTGCTGCGAGCAGCGAGGATGATCAAAGAAGAAACTGACCTTGGCGTTCCTGGCATCCGACCAGAACTTCTCCCAGTCGATTTTAACTACGTGCCTCTCCGCAGCCTCCGTGGGCATCTCCTGAAGAATCGGTGGCTGAACGTTGACGATCTTGAACGCCTTTCCATCGATCGATTCGAGCACGATCTCCCCATCAGGGTTTTCATCCTGCCCGACCCTGTCAGGAGTCATCGTTACATAGGAAACGGATGTGCCCTTGACCGGCACCTGGAGCTGTGGAAACCCCTCGATGGTGAAGGTGACCGTCTTGTTCAGAACCCTGGCAGTCGGTCCGCCTCGGAGACGAATGGTGACCTCCACTTCTTCGCCGGGGTTGAGCACTGTATTTCGCTTGAAGTCCGCGGTCGTACATCCACAGGATGCCTTCGCCGAGACAACCGTGACAGACTCGTCGGACGTATTCTTGAGCGTCACCGTTCCGGGCTTCGTTTCACTTGTCGAGAACTCACCGAGGAGGATTTCTTCGGGCGTAGCCGTAATGACCTGGACAATGTCCTCTTCCTCAACTGCAGGAGCAGCCGGACCGCTGGGACCCAGTGGCCTTGGCGGCTTGGGAGCCTGTGTCGGTCCACCCTCGGCCTGGGCCATCGAGAGGCTTGTAATCAGGAAGCAGGCAAGTGCTGCCACGGGCAGCACACGGAAGGAAATGATGGAACGCATTAGGCAAAGTCCTCGGGTCGGTTTGTACGTACTCCCGCATATGCTCGCTGGAGAAGTACATGTATGTTCATTCAGGGGGTCATGATATCTCGAAACTCAGGTAATGCCCCTCAAATCTACTTGAAGGAACGCACATGGACAGTGATATATTGCCCCCTGTTGCCTTGATTGTAGAAGCCCCCGGCCTTGAAGCAGCTATCCTTGCCCCCCAAGGCAGCCTGGGACGAAGCCACAGCAAGGAGGCTCAACGATGATTGCTGTCGTACAACGTGTGCTTTCAGCCTCGGTCACCGTGAAGGATCCCACGTACAGGTCGTCCATCGAGCAGGGCTTGTTGATCCTGCTGGGTGTCGAGACTACGGATGATCAAGCTTCGGCGGACTGGATGGCTGGCAAGTTGGCGAGGCTCCGCATATTCAAGGATGAGCAGGACCGCATGAATCGATCGGTCCAGGAAGCCGGCGGCGAAGTCCTCCTCGTGAGCCAGTTCACCCTGCTTGGAAACACTGCCAAGGGAAACCGCCCCAGTTTCATCCAGGCGGCAGAGCCTGTCCTCGGTGAGACACTCTATGAACGGGTCGCACTCCAACTGCAGGATGCCAATGGTCTCGATGTCAAGACTGGCGTCTTTGGCGCCATGATGCAGGTTCAACTCGTCAACGATGGGCCAGTGACCCTGATCGTGAACACACCCCCTTCCAGGTAGAAGAGGGTGTGTGAAATTCCTGGATTTGAATCAACTGGTCAGGTGGCCTCATCCGCCGAAGAATCATCCTCGCTCACTCCGGCCTGGAAGATCGACTGGGTACGAAGAACCATCGAGCAGTCACTTCGAAGATGGTATCCCTGCACGTGAACCTGGTCGCTGTAGCGTTGGAGTTCGACGATGGTGAGATTCTTCTGGCCATCGCTGTCACGCCAGTCGGTCACGAGGCAATGAGGCCCCTGGGCATGCTCCGCCAACTCGTTGTAGGTGCCCAGGTAGAGGTGCTCTGTAAGCGTCTCGGTCTGGATGGAGGTCATGTATGTAATTCGCTCGCCAAAGACCGACTCGTGATCCTTTTCACCTGCACAGGGGATCGTGGTGACAAGGCCACGGTCGGGCAGGCTGGCCAGGTCGGGGGTGACTACCTCGACGAGACAGACCCCTTCGAACTCGAAGAGGCAGACATGGCCACCCTTGAAGTTCCATGCCTCGAATTCATACCCCATGTGCTCGATTCGCTTGCGACCCTCGATGTTGAAGAACTCGGGGTGCACACCATTGCGAAAGAGCATCATGTGGTAGGACTGTAAACTAGTTGTACGTGCTGCAAAACTCATGTGAGAGGGTCCATATTTAGTGATTGGTTCAAGGACAGTACGTCAGTACACAAAACTCCCCTCTCTCCGGCGAGCATTGTTGCTATATGAGCGCCAAAGGCAACAAAAATCTCTATAAATTGTGACTGCTGAAACGTAAAACCCGTTTCTCAAAGCCACCAAACAGTACTACAGATGGAGCTGAATACGCCCATGCCTTCAGAACCCACACAGCAGCAACGACTTGCCAAACAGATACTCGTAACCGAATCTCTCCTGGGGATCGACTTCCTCCCAGCGAACAACAATGACAATCTTGATGAGCAGGGACCGGTAATCTCCATGAGTTCAGAAACTGAAGGAAATGGCGGCGAAAAGGCCGCTCTCCTGGCAGGTTTGCAGGAGCGGGTTGAGATGGAATTCCCACTGTGCCAATCGCTTTCCCAGGCAACTCAACCCGTCTTCGGAGAAGGAGATCCTGATGCTCAATTGATGTTCATCGGGGAAGCACCAGGTGCCGAGGAAGACAGGACCGGCCGCCCATTCGTAGGTGCTGCCGGAAAGAAACTGGGCCAGATGATCGAGTCCATGGGACTTGCTCGCGAGGATGTCTACATTGCCAACATCCTCAAAGCCAGGCCACCTGAGAACCGAACGCCGACCTCGGAGGAAATAGAAGCCTCCGCCCCGTACCTCGTCGAACAAATCAAGATCATTCAACCTGCTGCCATCGTGACACTTGGAAGTCCCTCGACCAAGTTCGTCCTCCAGACAAAGGAGGGGATCACTCGACTCAGGGGCCGTTGGGCTTCATGGGAAGATGAAGACCTGCGAATTCCTGTCATGCCCACCTTTCACCCAGCGTATCTCCTGAGGAATTACACGAAGGAAACCAGGAACCAGGTCTGGAGCGATCTCCAGAAGGTCATGGAACTCCTTGGGTTGAAGATAAATTGAAATAAAGCGTTCTTCAGGCCTGTTGCAACCGCTGTTCCAGGCCGTGCGAAGAGCACAGGTGAGAGGCCCTGTGTTCACGTCGCTGTCAGTTCACGTTGACCACGGGTTTCTTCAACCTTGCCCCCCCCACAAGGAGCCCGTTCAGTTGCAAAACTGGCGGGCTCTTTTCTGCGCTTAGTATGGAACAACAGGCTGACCGGGATCAATCCCTGCCCGGGCCGTCGGACAAGGTTCCCTGGACCATCCCCGGCCACCAGATCAGGTGCTCATCCTGCCCGTCGCAGGCGTGCCGCATGAGGAGATAGATCCTCGTACTTGCCGCCATGACGTAGGAGAAGATCCATCCTGCTACGAGGTACTGCACGAGCATCATCCACACGGAGATGAGCCCCGCTGTCCATGTCGTGGTCCACATGCTAGATCCACCTGCAGGTTCATATTCCACCGGGGCAAAGACACTGCCCATGCGACCTGCTTCCAGGATCGAGTCATTGAATGTTGCTGCGCCAATGGCTGACGAGGTGAGGTTGACCGTCATGATCGTCAGGATGTTCACAACGAAGAACCCCAATGCAAGACCCACGAGGGCCGTGACCAGATAGACCAGCATGTGCAGTGGCTTGTTGAGCACGTAGGCCCAGGCTCGCTGCATCGCATCTGCACCCTCGCAGTTCTCGACTGCAACGGCAGGCACAAGCAACGTGCTGCAGGCCGAGTACCCAAGCAGAAGCAGCACGAGCATGAATCCCACCAGTAGAGCCAGTCCGTACAACAGGCCGGTCACGATGTTCAAACCCGGGATATTCATGCCTGCAAATCCAACCAGGAGCAGGACGCCGTAGATAACCGCGGCAAGGAGCATCGGGACGACGAGTGCCATCAGGAATCGTGGCCAGTACTCGATCGAATGATTCATAGCTTCGCGCATGGTCAGACGCTCATTGGCTGCACATTGGCAGGCCTCCATGCGGGAAAGTGCTCCACCGCCAATGCCCACTACGAAGCAGAAGAACGTTCCGTAGATGATGAGGAACCAGCACTGACCCGCATGCCAGAGGCTCGCAGGCAGGTGATACACGGTCCCCACCACTGCATCGATGATCCTGCTGGGAGCAAGGTGCTCCATGCCGTCGACAAACTGGTTGAGGTTGCCGCCAAGTGACTCGACCGTTGCCTCGAAGGCGCCGCGGGGCCTGATCGCCTCGACCTGGTCGATCGTTCTGGTTATTGCACGGACACGCTCATCGCTGTCACCATCACTGATCGCATTTGCCCTGGAGGTCTGGAGCAGTTCAAGCACCCGGGATGCCGATGGTGTTGCCTCTTCATTGGACAGGTCGACCTGGCTCCACCTGCGAACCGAGCGGCGAAGCAGACCCTCATCCTCCAACTCGTGCTCACCCGACCATGCACCGGCTTCAAGGCCTCGAGGGCTGACACCTGCAGGAACAAGCCCATCCCATATGCCGCCACCGAGCATGAGAAGGGTGACCGTCAACAATGCAATGACAAGCCGCCCCGGCTGGAGCGAGGTACCCACGGACTTGAGAATCTTCTGGAACTTCCACGAGCAATCGGGTGCGTTCATGAGCACCTCCTCGGGGCATTCTCGCGTTGAACTGGAAGGGGTGTCAATGACCTTGGCGTACTACTACTTGTTCTTCTTGAAATAGTCGCCTTGATACTTCTTCTGGAACTTCTCGACCCGACCAGCCGTGTCCACGAACGAGGATTTGCCCGTATAGAAGGGGTGTGAACCAGACCAGATCTCGACCGTCATCTCCGGGACAGTCGCACCCAGCGTCATGACCTGCTCACCACGAAAGAAGACCTTCGCCTCTGGATAGTACTCAGGATGAATGCCTTCCTTCATGACTGCCTCTTCTGGTATCCCTGGGGTCTATGAAATCCAACTGCCCTCGGCTGCTGGAAGTCCCACATGGTAGGTTCGAGAGCGACAGATGCAAGCCCCCTCGTTGACCGAGGGGCGGGAGAACCGCTATTCTGCCCCGTTCATCCCCTGTAGCTCAATTGGTAGAGCGAGCGGCTGTTAACCGCTAGGTTGCTGGTTCAAGTCCAGCCGGGGGAGTTGCCGGGAATCCGCCGGCTGGACTCGAACCAGCCTTTTTGTATCGACCAAAATAATCGGTTAGTTGCTCCTCAATCCTCTCGTCACACCACGCAATATCAGCCTCGCTCATTTCATGCCGATAACCACCGGCTTTGCCGCTCCGGACCTTGGCCGATCTTTCCAAGCCAGAACTCGCCAACCCTTCCCACTGGTATTGTCCGCTAGCCTCGGCGTTCTTCATGACTTCAAAGCTCGATTCTGCAACTGCACGGAACAACAAATCACGTGCTACCTCAACATTCAGAAATTCAAGCTCCTTAAGCACAATGTCAACTGTATCTCCTAGAAAGTCTTCGTAGTAGACATCCATACTTCTCTTATGCGTTTGCAGGAGCGCCACATATGCGTTCATGTAATTTATCACTGCAGAGAGACCATACGCCTGGAAAAAATCCGGCACTGGTACCTTGGCGACGAAGTTCTCTGGAATTACATGATCATGATTTCCACGAATAAAGTCGCTCAATGTTCCAGAATATGTTTTCTGTCGGTATGTCGCGTAGTACCAGAACGAAACGACGACATCCCTAGGGTCTCGAAATAATATGACGTGCGTATTTGGAGCGTGATAATCGAGGTCAAGCTCGCCCGTTACGCAGGTTTTGAGGTATTGATGACCGTGTGGGAAACGTAATCTTAGCTTTGTTCCGTCTTTGTCAACGAGTTCAGTTCCTGTCTCCAAAGTAGGATCGAGTTCCTTTCCTGACTGCAAATTCTCGATCTTCGCATAGATATGACGTATCCAGGTTGAACCGGACTTAGGAAAAGAAGTGTGCTGCACATTTACTGTGGGTTCCTGCAAATCATCGTCCCTTTTAAACAGTTCAATAGCTTTCTACTTTGCGATAGTTGGCCTGGGTTCCTCAAACAGACGTCCCAGATTAACACTACATCGTCGGCAACCTTGGTGCAACCGACGTGACGGCCTTCGACGTGGTGTAAGGTGATGCCGAACTTTACCTACATGACTTGAAGCCGGCGAGCATGTTGAGCAATGCATGAGCCATGAGCGGATTGGCCTACAATCTCAAGCGTCCGAATATCTTTGACGACGGAACAGTTGCAACGACAATCGCGACAGGCCGGCTGTTAACCGCTAGGTTGCTGGTTCAAGTCCAGCCGGGGGAGTTGCCGGGAATCCACCGGATGAGGGCCTGGCAACAGTTCCTTCCGGTGATTGCCGCCTTTCCCACGGTCCAGACTTGTAGCCACCCGCAGGGCATCCTAGATTCGATCCTGTGAAACATCGTTTCAAGATCATTGTCGCACCATTCATCGCCGGGCTGGTACCACTGGCAACCCTTGCCTCTGTCGATACTGCCGTCAACAAGAGCGTTGATTTCAACAGTGACGTACTGCCAATCCTCTCGAACAACTGCTTCGCCTGCCACGGACCTGATGAAAACACACGGAAGGCAGGCCTCCGGCTCGACACGCGCAGTGATGTTGTTTCAGCACGCACATCCGGCCGGCCGGTCAACACTGATGATCCGAATGAGAGCCTGTTGCTGATTCGAATCAGAGCTGAAGATGAAGATCGGATGCCTCCACCGGACGCCGGCCATGCGCTGACACCCAGCGAGATCCAGACACTGCAGCAATGGATTGAACAAGGCGCCGACTGGCCACGGCACTGGTCATTTCTACGACCGGTCTCCCCACACATTCCAAGTGTTCAACAAGTCGACTGGATCCGGAACCCAATCGACCACTTCATCCTTGCCAGGCTGGAAACCGAAGGCCTTCCGCCATCACCTGAAGCGGACCCGCGTTCATTGTTGCGTCGGGTGACATTCGATCTGACCGGTCTGCCACCGACCGAGGTCGAGATGAATGCATACCTCGCCGACGAGGCCTCGGACGCCTACGAACGACTCGTCGACCGACTTCTCACCTCACCCCGCTACGGCGAACAACAGGCTGTTCACTGGCTCGACATCGCCCGGTACGCAGACAGCCAGGGCTTTGAGAAGGATCGACCCCGAATCATGTGGAGATACCGTGACTGGGTCATTGATGCATTCAACAAGGACATTCCCTTCGACGAGTTCACCCGGGAGCAGATTGCCGGTGACCTGCTTGATGACCCCACGCTCGAGAAGCAGATTGCAACAGGGTTTCACAGGAACACGCAGACGAACACGGAAGGTGGCACGGACAACGAGGAGTTTCGATCGGCTGCAGTCATAGACCGTGTCAACACGAGCATGCAATCCTGGATGGGATTGACAGCCGGCTGTGCCCAGTGCCATTCACACAAGTTCGATCCCCTCAGCCACGAGGAGTACTACGGCATCTATGCATTCTTCAACCAGACGGAGGATGCCGACCTTGATGATGACGCTCCCTTCATCAAGGCGCCAACCGGGGATCAGAAGGAACAGCTTTCATTGCTTGAATCCACGGTGGATTCGATCAATGCACGCCTGTCTCCACCGGATGAAGAGGTCCTTGCTGCAATTGACCGATGGGAGTCCCAACGTCCTGCTCCAACTTCGTGGGACATCTTGAGGCCGACTCACCTGAAAACCGAATCAGGCGCCACCCTGGCTCCAGGAGAAGACGGCGTGATCGTCGCCTCGGGAGATGTGCCCCTGGTCGACACCTACACGATTGAACTCGACACAACCCTCGGAACGATCACGGCCATACGCCTTGAAGCGATCGAAGGGCCCGACGGCCGGGGGCCTGGGCGGACAACGCATGGCAACTTCGTGGTCAATGATCTCCAGGTTTCCGCAACCGGAGAAGGTGCAACACCCATCGAATTGCAGGACGCAGAGGCAACCTTCGAGCAGGTCGACTTCCCGGCCTCGGCCATCATCGACCCGGATGAGTCGGCAAAGACCGGCTGGGCAATCCACCCCGTGTACGACAAGGACCAGGCCGCGGTGATTCGATTCAGTGAACCACTGGTACTCGGGGAAGGGCAACGCCTGGAGATCACGATTCGGCAGTCACATGGAACCCAGCACGTTCTTGAACGGTTTCGACTTTCAGGAACCGACCATGCACATGCCCACCTGCCACTGCCGCCTGGCATCCAGGTGATCACGGATACGCCTGCTGAAGAACGTTCCGAGGCACAACAGGAGACTCTTGCTCGGCACGTGCTCAAGCATGCACCTGAACTGGAATCGATTCGAAGTGAACTTGATGCAGTAACCTCCAAGCGCGACGCCTTCATGAAGATGGTCCCGACGGCACTGGTCATGCGGGAACTGCCCGAGGAGAAGCAGCGAGCCACTCACCTCTTTCTCGGCGGCAGCTTCATGAACCCGGACATTGATCGAGGAGCGTTGGATGCTGATGTTCCGGCCTTTCTCCATGCATGGCCGGTGGATGCCCCCAGGAACCGCCTGGGATTCGCAGAGTGGCTCGTGGATCCGGACAACCCATTGACCGCTCGAGCACAGGTCAACAGGACCTGGTCACGGATCTTCGGACATGGCCTCGTGGCAACGGTCGATGACCTCGGTGTCCAGGGGGAGCGGCCCTCACACCCGGAACTCCTGGACTGGCTTGCCCTCCAATGGCAGGGTGAACTTGGCTGGTCTCAGAAGGAACTCCTGCGACTCCTCGTCACAAGCGCAACCTACAGGCAGGCGGCGCACAGTACCGCGGAGGCTCGTGCCGTTGATCCGGACAACCGGCTCCTGAGCCGTGCTCCAAGGCTGCGCCACGGGGCTGAGCAGATACGAGATCAGGCACTCCTGGCCTCGGGGCTGCTGAAGCTCGACCGGATCGGTGGGCCGTCCGTAACGCCCTACCTGCCAAAAGGAATGCTTCCCCAGGCATTCGACAACTACATCCAGCCGGTCAGTACAGGTGATGACCTGCATCGACGAAGCCTCTATACGGATTGGCGCCGAACCGGGCATTACCCTGCCTTCGCCACGTTTGATGCGCCTTCCCGCGAGTTCTGCACGATTGAGCGTCAACGATCGAATACCCCGCTCCAGGCGCTTGTCCTGCTCAACGATGCGGTCTTCATCGAGGCGGCCCAGGCACTCGCACGCAGGTGCATCGAAGAGGGAGGCATGGACATCGATGAACGACTGCGTGTCATCTTCCGTCATGCACTGTCGCGGCTACCCACTCCACGGGAAGAGAAAATTCTCCATGAACTGTATGAGAATGCCATTGAATCATGCAGCCGTGACACGGAAGCGGCGAGGCTCCTGGCAACACGCCCCCTGGGCGATCTCCCGGATGGAATGGATCCCTGTGATGCTGCCGCAATGACGGCGATCAGCAATGTCATCATGAACCTCGACGAGTTCGTCAACCGGCCATGACTCCAATCCCCGAACACATCCCGATGCTGGAACATGCCCGTACGGAGTGCCAGACTCGTCGCCATTTCCTCGGTCAAGCAACGTGCAGTTTCGGTGCAGCGGCACTCTCCGGCATGCTGAACAACGGTGTCATGGGGTCGATGATGTCGACCGCAGGAGCCCCGGCATCCCTCCCCCATGGTCTCCCGAAGGCCAAGCGTGTCATCTACCTGCACATGGCTGGATCGCCTCCTCACCACGACCTCTTCGACTACAAGCCCCTGCTCAACAAGCGGCATGGCGAACTGGCCCCGGTCGACTGCTACGCGGAGCGATCTGCATTCGTAAAGCCGAATGCCATGGTCCTCGGCACGCCATTCAAGTTCCAGCAGGTCGGAGGAAATGGTGCCTGGGTGAGCGAGTTGCTCCCGCACTTCAAGGAAGTCATCAATGATGTCTGCATCGTGCGATCGATGTACACGGACCAGTTCAACCACGCCCCCGCACAACTCCTTCTCCAGACAGGGCATGCCCTGCAAGGCCGACCCTCGATGGGTTCGTGGCTTTCCTGGGGACTTGGAAGCGAGAACCGCGATCTGCCCTCCTTCCTCGTGCTCGTCTCCGGGGGAAAGAAACCATCGGCGGGAACTTCCGCATGGGACAGCGGTTTCCTCCCCACCGTGCACTCGGGTGTTCAATGTCGCAGTGGTGGTGATCCCGTCCTTGACGTGATGAATCCCCCGGGCATGGACCGTGAACTTCGATCGAACACGATCGATGCAATCAACCGACTCAACCAGATGCAGGCTAACTCCTTCGGTGATCCCGAGACCCTGTCCCGGATCCAGCAGTATGAACTTGCATTCAGGATGCAGACCGCGGTTCCAGGTGTCATGGATATCTCGATGGAATCACCGGAAACACTGGAACTCTACGGTGCTGAACCGGGAGCAGCCTCGTTTGCAAACAACTGCCTGCTGGCACGCCGCCTGAGTGAATCCGGAGTGCGTTTCGTACAGTTGTATGACTGGGGCTGGGATGTCCATGGCACCGGGCCGGGCGACGACCTGATGAATCAACTTCCTGCCAAGTGTCGTGGGATGGATCGCCCAGTAACAGCACTCCTGCTCGACCTGAAGCGGCGTGGGCTGCTCGAAGAGACGCTGGTCGTCTGGTCGGGCGAGTTCGGCCGGACCGTGATGAACGAGAAACGAAATGGAAGCACCTTCCTCGGCAGGGATCACCACCCGGGCTGCTTCACGATCTGGATGGCTGGTGGAGGCACCAAGGCAGGCGCAGTCATCGGTTCCACTGATCCATGGGGTGCCCATGTGGATGAGAACCCCGTCAGTGTCTATGACCTCCAGGCAACAATGCTCCACATGATGGGCATTGATCACGAGCGTCTGACATACAGGTCCCAGGGTCGGGACTTCCGCCTGACCGATGTGCACGGTACCGTGCGGTCTGAACTGCTGTCCTGAACCTGGCCCCGGGATCACCATGACCAACCTGTCTGAGAACCTGCTTCGAAAGCTGACGGAGATCGAGGAGCAGTATGCGCAACTCGAGGCGGATCTGTTGGAGCCGGAGGTGCTCGCGGACCACAGGCGTGTTCGATCCTGTTCAATCAGGAAGGCTGCACTGGAGCCTCTCGTCGAGCGGTTCAGGCACTGGACCCTTCTTCAACGGCGTATCGAGGAAGCGGGCGATGTACTCACTACGGAGTCCGAACAGGAACTCGTAGACCTGGCCCGTGGTGAACTGGCTGAACTCGAGGTCGATTCGGGCAAACTATTCGAAGAACTTCAGTCCCTCCTCGTAACTGCTGATGATCGTGCAATCGGCTCGCTGATCCTGGAAATCCGTGCCGGTGTCGGTGGTGACGAGGCTGCGCTCTGGGCCGGAGATCTCGTCGAGATGTATCACCGGTTCGCAACCGAACGAAACTGGACCTGTGAGGAACTCGATCGTTCAGATGGTGATGTCGGCGGGTGCAAACTCTGCCTGCTTGCTATCGCCGGGGAAGGCGCATGGGCGAACCTGTGCTTCGAGGGAGGCACCCACCAGGTCAAGCGGGTTCCCACGACGGAAGCGCAGGGTCGGGTGCACACTTCGACGGCAACCGTTGCCGTGCTTCCAGAACCGGAGGAAGTCGATGTGCACCTGGATCCGAATGACGTAAAGGAGATGATCACGACGGCAACCGGTCCCGGTGGACAGAACGTAAACAAGGTTTCGACCGCCGTTCACCTGATCCATGAACCGACAGGCATCGAGGTGCGGATGCAGGATACGAAGAGCCAGTCCCAGAACCGGGAGAAGGCCTGGAAACTCCTTCGTGCACGCCTCTATGAACGACAGAAGGCGGAAGCGGATGCTGAACGGGCCGAACAACGCAAGAGCATGATCGGCTCCGGTTCCCGAGCAGAGAAGATCAGGACGTACAGGGCCAAGGAGAATGTCGTCGTCGATCACCGTCTCGGCGAGTCATACAACCTTGAGAAGTCGCTTGCTGGCGAGTTGCAACCGATGATCGACGCCCTCATGGAACTGGAGACGGCAAACAGGCTGGCTGATCTCTGAATGACGAACCACGTACCCGATGCCATCGGTTTCCATCCAGGTGACGTACCCGAGCCAACGCGGGTCCTGCCGATCATCGTCGGCGCCGGACCAGGCCCTGAACTGGGTGATCGCCCGCTGGCCAATGCCCTCCGGGATGCCATCCTCAAACAGGCTCCGAAGGCCATGCCGGGTATTGATCTCCATCCACTGGTCCTGACGGACCTCTGGTATCTCAATGACAGTGATTTGATGTTGCAACCAACCATGTCAATAGGCAGTCCGGGGAAGAATGCCGCTTCCGCTCTCCTTGCAACCCGGCTCCCCACCGCCTTCCTTGTAGAAGATCAATACCAGGTCCTCATGGACCAGGAAGCGGGCATCGGTCATGCCTGCTTCTGGGGAGAGAGCCACGAGGCTTCGGCACTCGCAACTTCCACGTTCATCGATCGTTTCCTGGAAACCTTCCTCAGGAATGCGGCCCTGCGGCAGGCCTGACAGTGCTTCGCTCCTGAAAAACAGCACTTCCCACTGGCGAATCCCTGCTGCGAACGTAGACTGCTCATGGCAGCGGACACGTGGAACGGGAACAGGCACGAATGTGCATGCGGCGAAAGGTTCGCCGATACGAGTTTCTTGTTGACCGGGACCACCCCAATGAAACGACGCATCTTGAGGAAACACGCATTTACGCTTGTTGAACTGCTGGTTGTCATCAGCATCATCGCCGTCCTTGCCGGGATCCTGCTCGTTGCACTCAGCGGCGCAGCTGAATCCGCGAACAAGAGCAGGACATCGGCTACGTTGCAATCCTTTTCCGCTGCGTGTGACGCCTTCGCCATGGAACATGGCAACTACCCGAGTATCCTGCCCCCACGGGTTCTTGGAGACGGAAGTCGAATGACAAGCACCCAGAGCGCCCTGCTGCACCTGATGGGTGGCTACCGGGTCCGTACATCAGATGACCTAGCTGACAGTTCTCCCTACGAGGCCTACGAGGAGTTCAAACTGACCGCACGAGACCCTTGGGAGCACACCTTCGATGATCCTGCCAGCCCGGGACGCGAATGGGAAGTGATCGTTGACCTTACACGAATCAGTGAGGGTCCGGTGATCAACGGAAAACCCTACCCACCCTACTTCTCACCGAAGACCAATGAAATGATCAACCGTTGGAAGGACACCAACAGCCATGATCTGGCGGACGATTATGGGTTCAATGCACTCCCCGATCTCCATGACTCCTGGGGCAACCCGATCGTCTTCCTTCAGCAGGTACGAAAGAGTGGACCGCTGGTCGATGAAAGTGGTCCCGGTGGCAGCAATGAAATGGGCCAGTTCAGTACCAACGGGCTGGGCCTCTACTTCACTGCAGAGCAACTTGGGGAAAGCCGCCAGTGGCAGAAGCAGATAACCATTCAGGAAAATGGAGCGATCGTCGGCAGTCGACTTGCAGGCGACGATGGCGATGGCAATAACGTCGAACAACGTCGATGGCTGACTGTTCTCATTGCGCATCCGGCGTTCTACGACCCTCCCGACGGGGACCCAGTCGCGTGGCAGTACGGCACTTCACGAGGCTCGTACGTGCTCCTTTCTGCGGGACCCGACGGCGTGTTCCTGTCACACCAGGACGGCCCTCTGACTCCCGCCGGTGGATACGAATCGAGTTGGGAAGACATCTCCCCCGAGGACATCGAGAAATTCGACGATGTCGTGATCCACGGCGGCAGTTGATCCTGCACTCATCCGGAAAACCAAAGGTGCCCACGCCTGAGCGTGGGCACCTGTCGTTTTCGGTATCAATGTCCGTGGATCAGTCTACTTTCAACATGCCTCTCGCTTCGAGGCAGTCGAGGACCGCCTGAACGGACTCCTCGAGTGAACGCTCGGCCGTGTTGATGACCAGTTCCGCAGATTGAGGTTCCTCGTATGGATCGTCGATTCCAGTAAAACCCTTGATCTCGCCTGCACGCGCCTTCTTGTAGAGACCCTTGGGATCACGCTCCTCGGCAACCTTGAGTGGACATTCAACGTAGCACTCGATGAACTCGATGTCTGCATCAGCATGGAGCGATCGAACCTGGTCACGGTCCTCGCGATACGGGCTGATAAAACTCGACAAGGTGATGACACAGGAATCAGCGAAGAGTTTGCAGACTTCACCGATCCTCCGGATGTTCTCCGCCCGATCCTCCGCGGAGAACCCGAGGTTCTTGTTCAGCCCCATGCGTACATTGTCGCCATCAAGTCGATAGGCAACGTGGCCTCGCTGGTACAGCACTTGCTCAAGAGCTACGGCGATCGTGCTCTTGCCGCTTGCGGAGAGACCCGTAAACCAGACGGTGCATCCCTTCTGCTTGAGAACTGCCTTCCGTTCGTCCCTGGTGACGGTTCCGTCGTGCCATGTGATGTTTGTAGCTACCTGTTCAGCCATGTGTTTCGTGCTCCTGATTCGTCAAACCGTATTTCGATCAGACTGCCGCAGTCGATTCAGCAGTCGCCCAATTAATGAGTACATCGGCCACCTCTGGTCGAGAGAACTCAGCCGGTGGCCGTTCACCCTTGTCAAGCAGTTCGCGGACCTTCGTACCGCTGAGGAAGATCTGGTCACCCTTGATCTTCGGGAATGTCTTGCTGCTGACCATGCCCTGGGCCATGTTGCTCCACGCAGCATGTTCGAACTTCAGGGGAGTCACGGCAATCTCACCCGTGTCGAACTCGTCGAAGATGTTCTGGGCATCGTAGGTTCCGTAGTAATCACCAACTCCCGCGTGATCACGGCCGACGATGAAGTGCGTGACACCATAGTTCTGTCGAACCAGGGCGTGCAGGACGGCCTCGCGTGGCCCGGCGTACCGCATGGCAGCCGGCATCACGGTCAACATGGTCCTGTCATCGACGAAGTAGTGTTCGATAATGGTCTCGTAGCATTGCATGCGGACATCAGCCGGTATGTCACCCGGCTTGGTTTCACCTACGAGCGGATGGATCAGCAGCCCGTCACAGATTTCCTGTGAGCATTTGCAGAGGTATTCGTGTGCGCGGTGAATGGGATTCCTGGTCTGGAACGCCGCAACCGTCTTCCATCCACGCTCGGCGAATGCGGCACGCGTTGCAGCAGGTGCAAGTCGATGTTCCGTGAACTGCTCCCCGGGTTCATGCTCGGGTGTCACGGTCAGGACATGAATCGGACCCCCGACAAGCCAGTCGCCTTCCTCGAGAACGGCCTGTACGCCCGGGTGGGCAGGATCATCCGTACGGAAGACATTGGGGAGCTCGAGTGCCTTGTCATGTTCGTAGATCGACTCGATGTCGATGACGCCCATGATGGTGCCATCAGCGTGGACGAGCGCTGCCTGTCCACCCTCGGCAAGCGTATCCTTCGTCTCTGAATCGATGGCCAGCGTAATGGGGATGGGCCAAGGCGTGCCGTCTGCTGTCCGCATCGAGGTGCATATCGACTTAAAATCCTCGGGGCCGACGAATCCCGTCAGGGGACTGAACGCTCCAATGGCGATCATCTCCAGGTCACAGGCCTGCTTGAAGGTCAACAGAATGGTCGGCATCGAACCAACGGCTTCCTTGAGTTGCTTGGCTTCATCACCAGTGACGAACCTATCAACCAACGTTCCACCATTTGGGGCAATCAGATCATGTGAGGGCATCGCGGCAGGACTCCTGCAGGGGCTGGTTTGGAATGTAAAAACCGGGAAACAGCCGATGGTAGTGACCTACACTGTCGAGGGCAACCTTATCTCACTTTTACCGTCGTTGAAGCCTTTTGAATGCATATTCTTCATGTCATCTCCTCACTCGACCCCGCTGAAGGCGGCCCTCCTGTTGTTGTAACCCGCCTCGGGGCGGCGCAACAACAACGTGGCCACGAAATCGATGTCCTGGCTCATGCCGGAACAGGTGACAGAAAACGCATCGACGACATGGTCAGTTCGCTCCCGTGCAATGGCCTGCAGAATGTGCACCTGCTGAACCGGGGAGGTCGCATCGAACGACTTCGAGCGATCCGTTCCAGGGCATGGCTTCGTGAACACGTTGGAAGATATGAACTGGTCCACCTGCACGGGATCTGGGATCCAATCCTCAACAATGCAGCTCGAGAAGCCGCACGCGCAGGAACGGATTGGATCATCACCCCCCATGGAATGCTTGATCCATGGTGCATGTCACAGGGCCGCCTGCGAAAACGCATTGCACTGGCCGCCTGGGCCGGAAAAATGCTCTCCGGTTCCCGTTTCATCCACGCGCTGAACCACGATGAAGAGCGAGGCATGAAACCGCACGTGGGTACGGCGCGTATCGAGGTGATCCCGAACGGCGTCTTCCTCGAGGAACTTGAACCATTGCCACCTGCTGGAACCTTCCGAAGCAGGCATCAAGGCCTGTGTCTCGACGCGAAGCCATTCATACTCTTCCTGAGCAGGCTTCACTACAAGAAGGGCCTCGACATCCTTGTCGCAGCATTCGAGAGGATCCATGATGAGATCCCGGAGCTGGACCTGGTGATCGCAGGACCCGACGACGGGTACGAAGCAACACTGCGAACGCTCATCAAGGCAAGCCCCGCACGGAACAGGATGCATTGCATCGGGCCGCTGTACGGAGAGGACAAGCTCGCTGCACTTGTTGATTGCAACTGCTTCTGTCTTCCAAGTCGACAGGAAGGTTTCTCGATGGCGATTACGGAGGCGCTTGGGTGTGGAACACCGGTCATCATCACGGAAGCCTGCCATTTCCCGGAAGTCGCGGATGCCGGAGCCGGGCTGGTCACCTCACTGGATGCAGCCGAGGTCGCCGAGGCCATGCTCCAACTCGTCCCTTCCCCGGAAACGTGTGAACAGATGGGCAGAGCGGGCGCTTCACTGGTACGTGATCACTACACCTGGCCTGCAATCGCGGCGAGGCTGGACACGGCACTCGGACTCGAGTGAGTACCGGTCAGTCCGAGTAGAGCTGAATGTACAACTCCGCCACCCGGTCGGCATCCTGTTCACTGAGGACCCACTCGCGACCACGTCTCCCCATGGTGTCAAGCCGCGATGGTTGATCGAGCAGTGGCTGGATGGCATCCGCCATGGCCCGGGCTGAACGCTCGACAATGACGGCACCCCCGGATGCTTCCAGTTCGGGCCAGATGTCAACACTCCTGGTCGTCATGAGGCCTGTCTCGCAGGCCAGTGACTCCAGGAGTACGAAGCCCCAGTTCTCCTGGTGAGTCGGCAGGACGAAGAGATCCGCCGCCTGGTAGAGGGACACCTTCCTGGTTCCCGAGACGAAACCGATGAAATGAACGACCTCCTCCATGCCGCATGATGCCACCTGCTCCTGAAGTCGTTCGACATAGGCAAGATCTCCCGTCCCGGCAATTGCAACACGGACCGATGCTCCCCGCGAATGGAGTTCGGCAGCCGTTGCAACCAGATGCTCGAGTCCCTTCTTCACATGGATCCTGCTGAGGAAGAGCAGAACCGGGGGACCCTCGAACAGTGCCGGGAAGGCATTGTGTGCCTCTTCCGGACCCGGAAGAACCCGGTACTCATCGAGATCGAAGACAAGCGGGACCACCCGTGCACGTTCCGGATTGAACCAGCGAGTCGCCTGCTGTCGTTCTCCCTCGGCTGTGCAGTGAACCGCCTTGGCATTGTTGAGCATGCGCCGACACCCCATTGCGAGGTAGAGGCGCTTCTTCAACGACTTCTGCTTCATGCACCAGTCGTCAAGTACCCCATGTGGACTGACCAGGTATGGAATGCCTGCACGGAAGGCGGACTTTGAAAGCTGGTAGCAGGCAGGATCCCAGACCCCGTGCAGGTGGAGTGCATCGCACCCCTTCAACTCGGCCTCGATGCGTTCGAGGCTTGCCCCCTCAAGCGGTTGGCGGCGGCGGCCCGATGGCGTCACCTCAAGGACGGACCGATTGGAACCCTGCGACGTCCACATGGACTCGAGGTCAGCCTGGTCAAACGTGGCGATGACCTGTTCATGCCCTCGGTCAGCCATGGCAGCCGAGATGTCGAGGACAGCACGGACAACGCCGCCCATCTCGAGGTCCATCGATCTATACCAGTGAAGGACCTTCATGCTGCGCTCCCGGGAACGACCGTATTGTAGATGGTCATGACATCATTGATGAACTGGTCCCAGTTCCACCGTGCCGCCATATCCTCGCTGGCGGCCCGCCCCATGGCCTCTGTTGCTCCTGGATCGGCAAGCAGGGCATCAAGAGCCTCTGTCAAGGCTGCCGCATCCCCCACTGGAACAAGGCGTCCAGTCACACCTTCCTGCACCAACTCCCCGGTGGAACCCAGGTCGGAGGCGATCGTGGCGACACCGGCAGCGAGACTCTCGGCAATGACAAGCTGGGGGTTGATGGTCAATCGCCTCATCGGTTGCAATACGCACAATGAGTTCATCACGAGTTCCGGAAGCGTCACGCCATCTGAATAGGGGAACCGGTAGACATGTACATTCTCATGTTCAGCTGCGAGTTCATCGATTCCAGGGATCGGATCCCAGTAGGGACGAATTGCAAAGTCGAAGTCGAACTCGGGGTATCGAGGTGCAAGTTCGCTGTAGGCAGCCAGTGCAAGGTCTGCGCCGTTTTCAATCGAAGGATCACGCCAGAAGAGAACCCGCCTTCGTGAGGAACTGCGTTCACCCTTGAACTCGCTCCGCAAGTCTCGGATGAGTCCATGTCGGACCTGCTTGACATGCAGTCCTTCCACCTCGTACGCCTCCTGCACGAATCGTGTTGCGGTCACGAGTGCATCGACCCGCTTCCAGAGCCTTCGCGTCAGTAAGCTGCACCGTTCCGGGAACACCCCTGCGAAGACCGTGCAAACTACCGGGCAGGAAAGACCCATCAGCCTGAGACCGCCACCAAGGTGTGCCGTTCGGTTGTATCCATGAAGGTGGAGGAGGTCGAACTGCTGCTCGCTGCAGATACGTTTCAAATGCCGTACCTGGCGACGTAGTGCAAGAAGCCGTACCCCGCGTCCCTGATCGGAAGCCCGTGTAAGAATACCTCCCCGGTTTCTTGAATCGTTCACGAAATGAACAGGAATGGATTGATCGAGACAGGCTGGAAGTGATCGATCCCGACCGAATTCGTTCGTGACCAGATGTACCTCGTGCCCAGCCTCATTCAGTCGCCTCATCCCTTCAAGCGGAACCTGGATATGACCCGAAACGTTGTGCTCGAACCCGAGTTCTCCAGCTACCACCGATATGTAGTTGCCGATTCGCACTCGCGCTTCCTCATTGATTCCAGTGGGACAGGTCGCGCCCAGTCTGGGCAGCGAGTCGTTCATTCATTGGACGGAAGTGTTCAACCAGTTGCTCACGCGTCCGGGGGTGCATGGAATGGTAGCCTCGTCCAGGTCGCTTCTTGCGCATGCGGCGAATTGCATTGCCGACGGGCCCTTGACTGAGGAATGCCAATACCGGCCGAAGGCCCAGGGACTGGGCCGTTCTCCGAATCCACGGAAACATGGCCGAGTTCCTGACCTGCCCGAACTGGCTTGAGTCGATCGATTCATCCACACCGAGAATACGACATACCTCGACAAGGAAGGAACGATCGTCCTGCTCAAGGTCCTCCTGGAAGAGGACATGGACTCGTTCAGATGGCCAGTGGGAGAGGATGGCATCAAGCTGGTCCGCGTATTCACTCCTGGCAAGAAGGTCTGGATCCTCCTTGATGGCCTGCTCGAAGGAGCCCCATCCCTGTTCCTGCCTGCGAACCTGGTAGTTGCTGTACACGCGATCAATGGGGTTGCGGACGAGGAGGAGTACGGTGATCTCTTTGAACACCCTTGCAACCCCTGGAACGATTTCCGGCAGGCAATACCCCGTAGCCACCTCGCCGACTGCCGTATGTTCCGGTTGAACAGCTTCGAATTGCGACAGGTACCAGTCCAGGCCACGGTCCTGATGGCGATCAAAGAAATACGTCTGCTTCTGTGGAGGCAGGTAGATCTCGGGATGCTCCCTCAAGGCAGCGTCCAGCCAGGTCGTGCCGCAACGCTGGCATCCAAGCACAAGAAAAGTCAGGGGGTGTTCGTGTGAAACATCCGTCATGGGGTGGTCGACTCATGGTCCTCGCGTGCTGAAATCATCGGTTCGGGGGTAGTGATCAGTCCAGCACGGACCGGTCAGGGGATGCAGGGTCCCCATGCGGCAATAATGATCAGCAGGTCATTCACATCGACCTGGCCGTCACCATTTACGTCTCCAGGCTGGCCGGGTTTCGGCCCCCAGTCGGCCAGAACGATCAAGAGGTCGCCTGTGCTCACCAGGTCATCACAGTTGAGATCCAGTGCACAACCCGATTCCAGGACCGCCGAGTTGTTCAGGTGGACTGAGACAGACCCGTAATCCTGCCCTGGGAAGGAGTTGGCCATGACGCCATCCATATCACCGTCATCATCCAGGTCGGCGAAGGAGGCGAACTTCGGATCGACTCCACCACCGGTGGATCCACTGTCCTCGAACTGTCCCGTACCGTCATTGATGAGTAGCCGCATCTGCCCGGTGTTCTTCACGACAAGGGCGATGTCCGTGAATCCATCGCCATCGATCTCGACCGGCTGTGCAAGTTCGACACTCGTCTGGACGACCATCGTCTCCAGTGCAAGCATGCCCGTTCCATCATTGACCAGCAGGGACAACACCGGCTGGCTCCGATGGGCAACAACAAGATCCATGTCTCCGTCAAGTTCTCGATCAAGAGCACGAATGGAACATGCCCCGTACGTGACAGGTATGCTCACGGAATACTTGGGGCCCAGCCACCCTCCCTTCGAGTCGACACCGGCATTCTCGAAGACATGGATGAACCCACCGTTGAGCCTGGCGCCGACGATCATGATCTCCGGGTCACCATCACCATCGAGATCCGTTCCGTTGATGGAGATGCAGCGCGCGTCGAACCCCAGGATCGTTTCCATGCCTGGTGCAAAAGTGCCATCCCCGTTGTTGAGGAATGCATGCCAGCCGGTCTCCACGTCAACTTCTCCGAAGTCAGCGACAAGGAGATCAAGGTTTCCATCGAGGTCGAGATCCACTGCATCGATCCAATGGGGGTTGAACCCGGACGGATACACCATGACAGGTTCGAACCCAAGCCATCCCCCATCGAAACCGGCGTTCAGGAATACAGCTGCACCGGCAGTCGATGCCGAGGCGATGTCAAGAAGACCATTGCCATCAAGGTCTTCAAGGATGACGATCCTGTTCCGCTCACAGCCATCGGAGAACACGGAACCCCATTCCTCGAAGTTCCCCTCTCCATCGTTGAGCAGGATGACGATTTCCTCACCATACCTGTCACTTGCAATCACGTCCGCATCCCCGTCCGAGTCGAGATCGCCCGTGGTAACGCAACGGATGAACGTGAGGTCATCACCCTCGGTCTCGACCTGGTACTGGACCGGGGCTTCGAACCCGATGTGTTCACAGGTGCCCGCCTCAAGCTGGCTGCCTGAGAACACAACTCCCGCCATGCATAGAAGGTGCTTATTCAAGACAATCACCCCAGTCTTCCAACAGGTACAGAAGGTCGAGGATGTCGATCTGCCCGCTTGCGTTGATGTCTCCTGGAGGGCATGAACCCCCGCTGCAGGACATCCAGTTCTGTATGACGATCAGGAGATCGAGTACATCGACGGCCTCGTTGCCATCGAGGTCCGACCGGCATGGAGGGGCATCGTACTCCTGGGCATTGATATGCACCGAGCACGTGTGATTGTTCGTATTGGCCGTGACGATATCCGGCACGCCATCAGCATCGAGGTCGGCCGTGATGACCTCGGCGGGCCCGTTCGGCGAATACAGGTTCCATCGGGGTGCGAACGTGCCCTGCCCATCATTGAGGTAGATCGATACATTCGAAGAGCCCACATGGGAAACGAGTACATCGAGATCTCCATCGAGATCGAGATCTGCATTCGTACACGAATGAGGGTTGCTCATCGTCGCAAGTGACTGGGTCGTCTTGAACCCCAGCGATCCATCATTACGCTGGAACTCGACGATGGCGGTGCTCTTGCTGACCACGGCCAGGTCCACGGCCCCATCGTCATTCCAATCCCCGGCCGTCACGAACCTCGGCTGGTGGGGAGCCGTGAGGACGATGGTTGGAAGAAAGGTCCCGTCGCCGGCGTTGATCAGCAGGTCCATGTCGCTGGAAGCCAGGTTGCACACGATCACGTCGGGAAACCCGTCATGGTTGAAGTCGGCGATGTCCATGCCACGTGGTTGAATACCAATGGTTGCAGGGTCACCAGTGGCAAAGGTGCCTGTTCCATCATTGAACAGGATGGTCACCATGGCCATGGCCTGGCTGGGTTGGCTGGAGTTCTCATCCCAGTGGGCGACGAGAATGTCATTGTCAGTATCACCGTCCACGTCAACAATGTCGAGAACTGCCGGCCGGTACAGCTCCACGAACTGGTGAAGCAGCAGTGTTCCGGAACCATCGTTGAGAACGATGCTCACGGTCGAACCGTCGTAGTCGGGTGTTGCACAATCGGGGGAGTCGTCGCCATCGAAATCCGCAGCCCTGACATATCGAGGCATAATCCCTACTCCAACGGAACCTGCAAAGTGGAAGACGCCCTCTCCGTCATTCATCAGGGTGGTGACATCATCCGTCCAGCGATTCGAGAACAACAGGTCGATGTCGCCATCACCATCGATGTCGGCAGCAGCCACTCCGGTCGAGTTCTGCCCACCCGTCAGGTACTGGACATGGGGTTCGAACTCCAGATCCCCTTGACCGTATGCCTGTACTGACAGGGCACTTGCCATCACGATGGCCAGCGGCACGAGTCGATACCCTGTTCGTCGCTTTATTTCCATGTTTCGCCCTGAATCCCTCCTGGAATAACGTACCCCGGCACGGATGTAGACAAGGGACGTATCTGAAAAAACAAGCCCCTCCAGGACGTACAGCCCCACCAGGTGTACTCCAGGATTGATTCTGGGCCTAGGATGTCGGGCAGGAACAGCAACCAGCACCAAACCTGGAAACCGCCTCGATGTCTGAAGCCCGGCGTGGGATCAAGCGAATAGCAGCGAACTACGGCCGTCTCGGTGCCACGATGTTGATAGGGCTTGCCCTTGTACCGGTCCAGTTTGCCTGGGTAGGCGTAGATGGATTCGGACTGCTCGTGGCCATCGGCGCCTCTGCCGGGCTTGCAGCCATGCTTCAGGACATCATGCGTCATTCCATGGTGCGGGAACTCGGCACCGTCTGGCACGCAACAAACGAACCGGGAGCCGGACCGGATGAACTTCATCATTTCAAGCGTGTCTATGCCTCGGCCTTCGTGCTCTGCAGCATCGTTGCACTGCTCACCATTGGAATCTTCTCCTTCTTTCTCTGGTTGATCACGGATGCCGTCTGGCCGTTCGACAACCTGCCGCAGGAATACAGGGCTGCGGGGCAGTGGATCCTCGTGGCTGAAGGGATATCGATCACGCTCCTGGTACTCCTCGCGCCGGCGTACAACATGTACGTTGTTACTGAACGCTTCTTTGAAAGCAACCTGTGGTTTACATTGAAACGACTGGCGTACCTGGCTTCGGCAGTCACCCTGTACCTGACACTTGGCAGCAGCCAGGTTGAACTGAGTCTCAAACTCTACGGGGTGTGTGTTGCAGGACTGTCAATCCTCGTCCTCTGCTTCGCGGTAGGACGCATAGTCCTTGCAGACAAGCGGCTCAGACCGAAACTCCAGCTTGCCGACCGCACGGCGTTTCGTGAAATCATCGGCACATTCGGGTGGAACGGCTCCGTCGTGACAGCGATGAATCTCCATGAACGTGTCGGCATCTGGATCATGCTCGGCTGCTTCGGGCTGTGGGGGAGCACGATCTTTGGACTGGCCATGCGGCTGGTCAGTTACGTCAGGATGCTCACGCTCGGCATGACGTACGGACTCGATGCAGTGAGTGCACGCCTGAGTACCTCGCAGGATGAAGAGGCGATGAAATCCATCGTGCGCCACTCGACTCGGCTGCATGGATATGTTGCAATCCCCGCGGCAATCACCATCTTTCTCCTGGCCGAGCCGCTCCTGCGACTCTGGGTCGGGCGTGCTGTAATCGATCCCGATCCGGAAACCGGGCGGGAGATCATCGGACCGGCCGTGATCCTTGTGAAGATCATGGTCGTCGGCCTGCTGAGTCGAGCAATCGCGGATGGATGGATGAAACTGCTCTACGGAGCGGGCCACATTCAGCGATATGCCCCGCTGATCCTTTCAGGTGGCATTGCCAATCCTATCCTGGCGTTCGTGCTCATCACGCTCCTTCCAGATTCGATCAACTGGACAGGAGCCGCCATCTCGTTTGGATGCACCTTCCTCATCGTGCACCTGGGACTGCTTCCCCTGGTCACCGCGAGGTTTCTTGGAACAACATGGCACTCCATGCTCGGCATGCTCTGGCGGCCCTGTGTACTGGCAAGCATCCCTGCGACGATCTTTGCAGTCGTTCTGTTGTGGCCGACACCAGTGCCTTGGTGGATCATCGCCCTGGCCTGCCTGGCCTATGCAGTGGCGTATGGTCTCCTGGGAATCTACCTCGGCCTCGAGACACAGGAACGGGCAAGGGTGTTGAGAGTCCTTGGTCGGACCTTGCATCGATCGCAGGCTCAATAACTCCCGGATACGACATCAACTGGCACGTCCGGTTCCTCTTCAAAATTCATTTCCCAGTCATCCGTCTCCAGATCAGGAAGAACCCACGCGGGATCTTCCTCCTTCAAGGATGCGGCGATTGTGATGAAGAACACGGCAAGAATGACATGGATGAATGACCACGTATAGGTTGGCCAGTAGACGACCTGGTTGAACATGCCCTGTACGTACATCGCAATGAGAAGCATGACGAGAATGCTTGTAAGGAGAGGATTCACACCAAGGAGGTTTCTCTGTTTCCAGACCCTGAAGGCCGACTTGAGTGAGATGAAGAGCAGGATGATCATCGGGACGAAGAGCGACAACCCCCCCATGTACATGAGATTCATGTAGGCGCTGTGTGGATGCACTCCAATGACAGAACTCTTGAAAGCTTCTTCCCCTGAAACCCCCAGGAGGCCGAATAACGGACGGACAGCGAAGACATCCTTCATGTACGCAGACCAGACCTCGAACCGGTATGTCTCCAGGTCACTGAATCGATCGAAAGCCGTCTGGTCGGCCATTCCGATGACATAGGAGACCGCAAAAAACCCAAGCCCGATCGCAATGATGGTCAGGACTGGTCGCTTGCTGAAGTGGAAGATGATGGGTATCGACACCATCAGGATGGCGAGCAATGTCTGTCGACTTCCCGTGAGGAGAGCCATCCCCAACGTTATTCCAACCGCAGCGAATATGAATGGCTTGAGCGTAACCGCTCGAGTCGTCATGGCCTTGTAACACAACAGTGCAATCGACAATGCAAAGAGCATGCCGATCTGGTTGGAGTTGACGCCATATGGCTGGAACCGGCCCGAACCCCTGAGAAAGGCTTCGCCTGGGAAGAGAATCAGTCCCGAAAGGGGAAGCCCAAGTGCACAGAAACAGCCGAAGGCGAGCCCGTTGACAATGCGCAGGATGTCCTGAGCGCTCACAACGGTTCGTATCAGCATGAGTGAAGCAAATACAAGCATGAACCACTGAAGCCGAAGGACCATCGCCAAGGCACGGTCCTCCACACGAAGAACGTACAGAAAGGCGATGGCCGCCATCACCAGGTACAACCATGCGATCCTCGGGAGTTGCCTGCGTGGCCCCGGGTGTAACAATGCGGCAAGGCCCACGAGCAGATAACTCATGGAACTTGAAACCTTGGCCGCCTGTGACAGGACACCCATGGCAGGAAGACGACCGATCGTCAACCAGATCGGCACGAGCATCAGGGCAACGACTATCCGGTAGCGGGCGGGTATGGCGAGAAAAAGAACCACCACGAATCCGGCAAAAAGGATCACCACCGGGAGTGGGACAATGTCGAGATAGAAATCAATACGATCCATGGATGCCCTATGATTTCCTCCGGAGACCTGAGTACGACTTCAGCTACATGGCCTGAGGCTTCTCAACCTGATTTTCGGTGATCCCCGGGGGTCGACTTCAGGGCAATCCACGCCCTTGGCATTTCCAAGCGATTTCCAAGCGTAGGATAGGCATTCATGAGGCTCCTGATCCCATTCCTGCTGCCCGCCCTGTCATGGGCCCCGGCCCCTCCTCCCGCTACCCAGGTGGCATCGCCCCTCGTCTACGACGCGATCAAGTTCTCGGCGGACGGCCAGGGAGAGGCCACACGGCGAACCCTGGAGCGGCTGGGGATTCCAACCATCCCGGCTGCGTACCACGGTGGAGTCGACTGGAACCAGGATGGCACGATCACCGAAACCGATCGAAGGCAGTTCAGGAAGTGGGTTGATGCAACCCTGCCCACGCATGCAACCGGGCCGGCCATGATGGACTACGAGCAGCCCTGGTGGATCGAACTCAATGCAAAGGAACTCGATCCTGAACGCCTCCAGGAGATCATGGCTGTCTACGTTGACGGGCTGGTGGAGGCCCAGACTGCGAGGCCGGGTCTCCAGTGGGGCTACTGGGGCCTGCCAACCATGCGCAACCTTTCAAAAGGATGGAAGGAACAGGGCCTTTCGATTGAACCCATCATTGCAAGAAGTGGGGTCCTCTACCCTTCGGCATACGACTGTACACCCGGGGAGAACAGCAGCGATTTCAAGCGACACACGCAACGCGTCCTGGAAGCGGTACATGGAAGAAAGCCGGTGATCGTTTACCTGAACCTGCGTTATTGTGGGCAAGGGGGAGACAGGACAAAGTTCATACCCCTTGATGAACTACTTGCAAATGCATACGCCGTGCTTGAAGCCTCGTGGACAGCCCCCGACGGCAGTGTGCATCAGGCCGATGGCATCGCCCTCTGGGATCCCTATATCTGGAGTGAAGAAGAAGACTGGGCTTCACTGGATCGGTTGCACGCCGATGCCTATGCAAAACTCCACGCCCTGGCTTCTCGAATCCGGCCGGGGGGTGAGACTCCACCTGAAAAGCCTGCTCAATCTTCGCCGGGATCTCCATCCCTGCCGGGCACCGGTGGTCGCGAAGGAGCACCCTGACCGTTTCGACGACGTTTCATGCGTTCGCGGATTCGCTCACGTTCCTCTTCGCTGAGATCCTCCCTGTTGCCACGATCGCCTGGCCTGCGTCCCCGGGGACGATCTGAATTCATCCCTTCCTGTGCGCCGGATGCGATGTTCTCGAGTGCCTCACGCATCTGTTCCTGCTGCTCGGTCGTCAACATTGTCCAGAGTTGTTCCTGGATCGTTTCGAATTTTGGACGCTCAGCCTGGAGCCGTTCAAGTTCCTGTTTCATGGATGCATTGGAAATCGTGTCATTCGAATCACGTGTTTCACGAATCTTCGCCTGCAACTCACGCAGTCGAGTCCGGTTCTTCCGGTCGTACTCGCCGTTGATTTCCTGGTACGTCTTCATCAGGGATTCAGCGTCGGTTCGCTGTTCCTGCGTAAGTTCAAGCTGCATGTAGGCCTGGGCCCATTGGCGAGGTTGGATCCGGTTCTGGCGGCCCTGCGTCGGTCGCACGTCCGTCGGCGCACCGGACTTGACCCACTCGACGATGACTTCGATCTCCGCCTTGGAAAGCGGGGCACCCTCCGGAGGCATGATGTCATCATGCCCCGCATCCAGTTGGATACGCCTGACCAGTTCACTGTTGGCTGGATCGCCCTTGAGAACAACCCAGTGCTTTTCCGAACCGCTGAAGACCATTTCAAGTGGCATCAACTGGATGCCACCCTTCTGGGAATCCGGACCATGGCACTTCTGGCACTTGGCGCTGAAGATGCTGAAGACATCGAGTTGCTGCATTCGTCCCTGGATCTCTCCACGGGGCTTTCCACCACCTTGATTACTGACCGTGTTCGAGGGATCAACCGTGGGACCCGAGAGAAACCCCTCCTCGGGTTCCTTCCCTGCATCCTTGCCTTCTTCGCGTTCTGCAACCTGTTCCGGCGAGGTCGGGTCGAATGGTTCCTCGCCATCAGCCGAAGCGTTTGAACTCAAGACAAATGAAATCAGCCCGACGAGCAGGCACGTACTGTTCAAGATTCCTCGGGCGTTCATGCTGCCAATACCTCGATTGATGGTGTGAGGAGTTATTCCGACTGCTATGATTCTACGTCTCCAAGGTCGTGGACATCCCCACAACAGCCTGAATGCCCCTGAAAAGTGATTCATCATGCCCCTGACACCAGATCGTATTACTTCTGCACTCTCCAGCGTCCTTGATCCCGACCTAGGGAAGGACCTGGTCACACTCGGCATGGTCAAGAACATCGATGTTGATGGTGACTCGATCAAGGTAGGCATCGAGTTGACGACTCCCGCCTACCCCATGAAGGACAGGATCAGGTCGGACATCGAGATGGCGATTCAGAGGGAAGCTGAACAAGGGGGGAATGCCTCGCCCTCCATCGAGGTTGACTTCACCGCACGTGTTCGATCCGCCAACAACCCGGACAGGCCGAGTCCCCTTCCCGATGTGAAGCATGTCATTGCCGTCGGGGCAGGCAAGGGTGGCGTCGGCAAGTCAACCGTTTCAACAGTTCTTGCGACCGGGCTTGCCAGGCTCGGGGCGAAGGTCGGACTGCTCGACGGGGATATCTACGGTCCTTCCCTGGCCACCATGCTTGGACTGGACGAGATGCAACCAACCTCGAAGGGCGACATCCTTGATCCCTTCGAAGTTGATGGAGTGAAGTGCATGAGCATTGCAAAGCTCGTTGACCCGGAGAAGGCGATGATCTGGCGCGGCCCGATGGCGCACAAGGCCTTCTCGCAACTGGCACTTCAGACCGACTGGGGCGAACTGGACTACCTGATCGTGGACCTGCCTCCCGGCACGGGCGACGTGCCTCTCTCATTGGCCCAACTTCTTCCCTTGACAGGATCGGTCGTCGTCTGCACTCCACAGCGTGTTGCCCTGGAGGATGCACGGCGGGCTGTACGAATGTTCCAGCAACTCGACGTCCGCGTACTTGGGACGGTTGAGAACATGAGTTGGTTTGTCGGGAATGACGGCGTTGAATACGACATCTTCGGTCGAGGCGGAACGGAAAAGATGTCCGAAGCCATGCAGATCCCCTTCCTTGGTGCCATCCCGATCTACGTGAAGATGCGGGAGCATGCCGACCAGGGCACCCCGTCGTTGAACTTCCAGATCGAGGACGAGTTGACGCAGAAGCTCCTGGGCATGTGCGGTGAACTGGCCCGACAGGTTTCAATCGCTACTGAACTCGATCACGGATCCAGGCCGACAATCAGCATCAGCTGAAGAGCAGCACCATCATCGTGATCATGATCCCGTTGTTGCAGGCATGCATCGTCATCGAACCTACCAGCGAACCACGCCATTCACGCATGAGGGACATGCCGATGGCCAGCGAAGCCAAGGCCGGTATGGCGACTAGACCCTGGGGGTGGAGGGCCGCGAAGATCACGGAGACCACCAGCGTGCTGATTGTCACGCTCCAAACCACGCGCATCGAAGCGGTGGCTGAACGGAGTTGTCGATAGAGCATGCCACGGAACACGGTCTCCTCGACAAGGGGCGCCACGATGACCGCGACGAAATAGACCTGGATGATCATCCAGACATCCCCTTCCGCAACGGAGAGCAGGATCGGATGAACAGGCTGCGGTGTCGTTTCGAATCCCGTTCCATGCTGGCCTGAACCGGTCAAGGCCATGAGGATGAGCATGACGAGGACTCCTCCTGCAAGCAGTGGAAGCATCATCATCCATCCGCAGAATCCCCAGCCGAGTTCCTTCCACAGGCCAGTACCCCTGGTCAACCCTATTGCGGTTCGTACTGGAGTCCATCGCATACCGCGAAACACCGGCCATGCGGCGGCGGCAAGGGTGACAAGTTGGATGAGTCCGACAAGAAAGAGGGCATGGGGTTCCAGGGAAGGAATCAACACCAACACGACCCCGAGAAGCAGTTGCATTCCAAGGAACAGGATGATCCAGATGGCAAAGGCTTCTGCGAGAAGTCCATCTCCGGGTCCGGATGACCCCAGCCCGTGGTGAAGACGACCCATTGATGCAAACACGATCAAGATGATCAGGAGAACAAGTCCGACGAAGAACCCTCCACCGAATCCAACTACTGCGCTGAAGATTGCAATGCATGTTCGTATCGCTGGCTCATCAACGGTGGCCATTTCGGACGGGTCGCTGCTTGAAACCGTTGCCAGTTGACCAAACCAGCCCAAATGCTCAATGAGGAATGCTCGTCCTTCCTCACCGAGTACACCCGCTCCTCCCCCATCCTCCGCATACAGAAGTTCGAGGAGCCGAATGATGTCCTGCTCGGAAACACTCGGTATGTACCCGGCTTCCTCCGCCTGCACCTCGATGCGGAGCAACGCATCCCGGGCTGACTCGCTCCCCTGCATCTGGCCACGGAGCACGACCCCCCTCAGCCGCCTGCCCATGCTGCCCAGGTCGAATCCCGGCAAGACAGCCCCTGCAAGCGTGGCATCACCCGTGACCAGTTTGATCCCAAATGCGTAACGACCTTCAACCTGTTCAAGCAGGTGCTGCTGGGCAACCTCGGTCCTGGCTCCAGCGCTGCTTGAAGCTTCAAAGACGTGCAGCATCGCCACGGCCAGCGTCAGGAGGATGATGAGCACCCAGGCAATAGATGGAAAAGAACGGGGAACCCCTGGATCCTCGAGGCCGGTTTGGTTGATCTGCTTGGAGTTCATGATCGAGTCCAGAAACGCCCGGGGGAGCCTAAGGAGGGCTGAAAGAGGCTCCCTCATCTTGACAGAACCGTTCTTGCAGGTATCCTCGCTCTTTCGCCTCATGGTCGCAAGCCATGGGGCGGTCCTGCATGGGCTCGGCGTCCATGAAGGGGACTGGCAGGCGGATATCCGCATCGGGTTGTACCAAGCAAGGACAAAGTGAAGCATGCCCCGGCAGACCACCTTCATGAAAACAGGTGAAGCGACCCGCTCATGGCATCATGTCGATGCTGACGGACAGGTCCTGGGCCGTCTTGCCGTCAAGGTTGCTCCGATTCTCATGGGCAAACACCACCCGTCCTATACACCACATGTTGATACGGGTGATTTCGTCGTGATAACGAATGCATCCAAGATCGTCCTGACCGGCCGCAAGGGTGAGCAACGAATGCACCTGAGTTACAGCGGCTACCCTGGTGGGCTCAAGTCAAGGAGCATGAATGATCTCCTCAAAAAGCACCCAGAGCGTGTTATCGAGAACTCCATTCGACGGATGCTTCCCAAGTCCAGGCTCGGTAGGACGATGATCAAGAAACTCAAGGTCTACGCTGGACCAGAACATGATCTGGGAGTCCAGGGCATGACTGAAATCACGATTTGACAGAATCGATACAGGAATACGGCAACAGATACCCATGACCGAAGAAGCAACGAACCCTACACCGGAAGAAACCACGGACGCTGCGCCGGAGACTGCCTCTGAAGCAACTCCCGAGACGACGGCTGATGCTGCAGACGCAGCAGAAGCAAGTCCCGAGGCTGACAAAGCTCCTGCAAGTGAGCCTGTTGCTGAACCTGCCGCACCTGTTGCTGAACCTGCCGCACCTGTTGCTGAACCTGCCGCACCTGTTGCTGAACCTGTTGCTGCACCTGCTGAACCTGTTGAACCTGTTGCTGCACCTGCCGCTAAAACTGCTGCACCTTCGGATGAACCGAACGCTCCTGCTCCAGAAGATTCCCTGGTCGAGAAGGTGTCACTTCCTGCAGATGCACATGGGTGGTGGCGTGGTACAGGTCGTCGAAAGGCTGCCGTTGCTCGCGTCCGCATCAAGCCGGGAGAAGGCTCGTTCATAGTCAACCAGCGACCAATGGAATCGTTCTTCAACGAGGAACGTGACCAGAAGAACCTCATGGCAGTCCTGGAGAAGACGAGCATGGTCGGATCCGTGGACATTCACACCAAGGTCAATGGTGGCGGCTATACCGGGCAGGCCGGTGCCATCATTCTTGGACTTGCACGTGCACTTCGAAATTACGACATATCGCTGGAATCCACGTTGCGTGAGAATGGGTTCCTCAGCCGCGATCCACGTAAAGTCGAGCGGAAGAAGCCTGGTCAACCTGGCGCCCGCAAGAAGTTCCAGTTCTCGAAGCGTTGAGCCCTCCCGGGAATCCATCGGCTACCACATGAAGCTCCCGAGCCTTCGTTCGATGGCTGTGACCGTCGTCTCCTCGGATGCGGCGAGGCTGGACAACGTGCATGGGGCTTCGCCATCAAGCCCGTACCGCCGGCGAACCAGTGTGGCATTGGCTGCCGGCATCGCCTTGATCAAGGGCAATCGATGAGGCCGTGGTACGAGGTGAGGCCATGGTATGTATGACCAGTACAGGGCCTCCAGGTCATCGACAACATCATGAGAACGCACGGCCGCTCGCCTGGGCTTCGGAATGATGCCACGACGATCCAACTCTGCATTCAGACGCTCTTCAACCGTCGGAATCAGTTGGACAGCATCCATGGGATCGCTCCCGTCAATCTGCTTGCATATCACTTCCAGCGAGATGGCACGGTAGAGCAGACGCGCCTCGCGTGGCATGGCTTCAACGGGTTGCTTCAACCGATCCTCAATGATCCGACCGACCGAGCCCCATGCTTGAAGCACCAGGCGAAGGTGAAGCATGCTTATCCAACGAAGATCCGTTTCCACTGAGTCAAGTTGAGCGACGGATGGCGCCCCGGGCATGATCTCCATTCCTTTCGCTGCCCTGCCCTGGAGCGACTTCAAGGCCTCCATGTCACGCTGTAGAGTTTCAGGCTCCATCCCTGCGGATCCTGTTGCTCCCAGGCAAGCTGGATGAGGGAGCCTGATGCGACATCCCTCCTCTTCGAGAATAGCGTCACCCCCCCTGCCTGGGGAAGTCCAAGGAAGGGGAATCGCGGCAAGTCGACGTCGGCGAATCCGAAGTACGGCTCGATGAAGTGCATCTGGACTCTTACCGAAGTGATCGGCAATGCGGCGTGTCGCCACCCCCCTGCGACGTGCACGAATAGTCAACTCGATGTCACGATCACGCAGTGGACCATGTTCCTTGAAGAACGGAGCCGGGACCCTTGACTCGTTCCGACGAAGCAGCCGGCGGATCGACTCATGTCCCCTGCCTGATTCTGCTGCAAGACGAGCAGAGATGTCATTGAGCGAGGCACCGGGATCATCAGCGACCAGATCTCCTGCCCTCTGGATCAACGAAGCACGTTCTTCCGGGCTCATCCGTGTCATGTTCGAAGCTCGGACGATGCGTTCTCCATGCTTGTTGAGATAACGCTCGAGCGCATCTGGGAAACAGGAAAGAGTGCGTCGACCCGCCTCACCACGAACCCAGTGCATCACAAGGCCATCCTTCCGACAGCGTTGAAGCGTGCGGCGGGAAACACCCAATCTTCGTGCCACCTCGTCCATCGATACGGCACACCCGCGTGGCTGATCGGGATCGAGTGCCAGGTCCCAGCTGAGTCGCTGGATAAAATTGACCAGGTCCCTGGACAGGGCGTTTCCGACAACGGATGTCGATGCGTCAGGTCGATCGGTCCGGTAGGACGTGATTCGGAACACGATGAAATCGTCTGGATAGAGACGATCCGGCTCAATGTCTTCGAGCAACTGCTCTGCAGCGTTCATCTGCCGATGGTGAGTTTCATCCGGGGCATATTCAAGTTGCCTCAGGAGTTCCTGCAGGACGACGCTCGTAAAAGAAGCCGTTCGTGGCATTTCATGCCCCTGAGAAACAAAGCGGCCGGCACTGCTCGACGAGGCCGTGGGCTGCTGCAAGTTCGAAGAATCGTTCAAGTCCCTCCCGCTGCAGTTGCCCGAACTCATAGCGAATACCGGATGACAGGTATTCCTCTGCCGTGTCCTGTGGCCAGTTTCTTGCCCGGCTCTCCCTGCCAACGAGATTCTCGGAATGCAACTTGTTGTAGCGGTGCTGTCGATCAAGAACGCTGACAATCCTTCGAGCATCGACCGGATCGAGATCGGTTCCGGCAAGCCAGATCCCGAACAGGAAGGGAAGCCCGGTCAACTCATGCCACGCTTCCCCCAGGTCCATCTGGTACGGGTAGTAGTCTGGAGGCGGCGAACCTGAAATGACCTTGTCTCCGATCAGCATGACTGCCGGGGGCCATTCAACATTTTCGACTGCGGCATCGAATGGAACGACCTTCACTTGGCGTGAATATCCTTCACGCAGGAGTATCTGCAGCAGTACGACCGACGTATGACTGTCCGAGTCGCATGAAACCTCATCAAGAGTCTTGAATGGCATGGTTGAATACAGGCGGACGGTCTGCGTTGCACCGATGCAGCCAAGCGAAGGCGCCGGCAGAATGACCAGCGGCACCGTGGACTGCTGGTAATCGATCGAAGAGCAGAGGGCTGCATCGACCTCGCCCTTTTCAAGCAGGTCGATCAAACTGCTTGGAACCGCCTCGGTCAGGCAGATGTCATTACAGACCTCGAGCCCCGAGATGATGGGCTGGGTATTGAGGAACCTTACGACTCCAAGCCGGAGTGGCTGCACGAGCGACTTCGCTTCCATCGTCACAGTATATGCGGGTATCCGGCGCTTCCCGACAGCCTGGCAACCACCCCCTTGCACTGCAGGGGATGGGCTGGCGACGGTTCATGATTCGTCGAGCCCGGGAAGCGCGAGAGCAAGGTGGTGCGGCCCGCAGGCGGCTCCGCGTTTTCGTCTCGCTTCCAGGGCTCGAGGATCGTGAAAGGCCACGCTCGGCGCCGGACTGTCTATCGGTCTGCTGCACATGCTGCACCAGCATTTGCATCGCAGGGCTGAACCGTTTCAAATCAGCTGAATTATCACACCTTGCACGGTATCCGGACTCTGGAATCAGCCGGTAGCCATCCGCTCTTCCGGACCGACTGTCTCGATGAGGGCGACATCACCCTCGTATCGACGTGGGATCCGTGCATGAAGACATGAAAGCAGGGCATGCGGTTTCAGCCCGGCCGATTCGGCAAGCGAAAGGAGTCCGTTCGGCGCATCCTGCTTGCGAGAGAGCAGTTCGACACCCACTCCAAGCCCCTCCCCCCCTAGAAGTGGCAGGAGGTCTGTGAGATCGATGATCACCTGGTCCATGCTGACCGTCCCGACCACGGGTGCGTGCCCGAGCAATTGATCCTGTTTCAACAGGCCCACGACACGTTCCTGCTGCACGTCGACTGACTCCAGTGATGTCAGGGGATAGCCGTCGGCATATCCGACCGGGACGACTCCGAGCACACTGTTGCGGCTTGCCTGCCATCGACCGTCATAGCCGACGTGCTCACCTTTCTCAACTTCTCGAACTTGGATGACACGGCTTGTCCAGCGAACAACAGGTTCGAGTGTCTTCGCTTCGGGGCTGGCATCTCGTACAGGACCTGGTGGACAAGCTCCTGCCCAGGCCAGTCCGACGCGAACCATCGATCTGTGGAAGGCCGGTCCACGAAATACCGCAGCAGTGTTTGCACAATGAACCAGGCAGTCACTGTCGATTCGATCAATACAGGCATCGAGGACTGCATCGAAGATCGCCCTCTGCTGGACCGTTTTCCCCTCGCTGCTTGCTGATGAACTGAAATGTGTACACAAGCCAGCAAGATGCAGTTGCCGGTGATCCACGATGCGGTCAAGGAGTCCGGGAGCGGATTCGGCAGGACATCCCCCGCGGTGCATTCCCGTATCAACCTTCAAGTGAAGGTGCAGTAACTGGCCCAACTCCATGGCAAGTTCCTGCAGGCAGTCGAGGTGATCGGCATCATGTACCACGAAGTGAACCTGCCCCGTACGAATGCCCTCATACAAATCATCGACAGGAGACACGTGTCGAACAGGCATGAGAATGAGGATCGGCAATCGACTCACAGGTGAAATCAACTCGGTTGCTTCCCGAGGCGTGTAGACGGCAAGCATCTTTGCCCCGGCTGACTCCATGGCCGGGGCGATTCTCTTCGCTCCGAGCCCGTAGGCATCAGCCTTCACCACTGGGCAGAGACGGCATGCTGGACCGATCACCTGCCGCAATCTCTGGAGATTGCGATTGACTGCAGCAAGGTCGATGTCGAGTCGGCTCAGTTCATCCATGGAGGGAAAGTGGGAGCATCCATGCTCCTCCCTTGTATCGTCAACGGCATGATCCTACCATGTCCGACTCTCCAAGGGGCATGAAGCAAATATTGACCCCATCAACAGCAACAGCAGAAGTAGAAGTAACAGCAGCAACATGAGCGATATCTTTTCAACATCAACCTCATTCGCCGACCTCGGCCTGAAACCTGAGATCCTCCAGGGGATCGAGGATCAGGGGTTCGAGTTCCCGACGATGATCCAGGCCACCCTGATTCCCCCTGCCCTGGAAGGCAGGGATATCCTGGGCCAGTCCAAGACCGGCACAGGCAAGACGGCCGCGTTCGGGCTGCCAGCCCTCCAAATTGCCGACAAGGGGTCACCCTTCGCCTGCCTCTGCCTTGTTCCTACCCGTGAACTGGCCATCCAGGTTGCTCGGGAATGCAGGGAACTTGGACAGCACACGGGCCTGAAGGTCCTTCCTGTCTACGGTGGCCAGTCGATCAATACCCAGGCCGAGAAGCTGAAGCAGAATCCCCAGATCATCATTGGCACCCCCGGCCGCGTCATGGACATGAACCAGAGAGGGCTCCTTCCATACGATCGGATCAAGTTGGCCATCCTTGATGAAGTGGACCGGATGCTGGACATCGGGTTCCGCGATGACATCAGGAAGATCCTGGGAACGATGAAGCAGAAACACCAGACGATCTTCGTCTCTGCAACCATCTCGGATGAGATCGAGCGACTCGCACGAAAGTACATGCATGATCCCGTCGAACTGTCCGCGGTTGATGCTTCGAGTCTCACTGTTGCACAGGTGGACCAGTCCTGCGTCGGTGTCCAGGAATGGGATAAGCGCAGCCTGCTTGAACACGTGATCAAGGTGGAAAAACCTGATCTTGCACTCGTGTTCTGCCGAATGAAGGTCACGGTGGACAAACTCGCAAGCTTCCTGCAGAAGAAGAATATCGATGCCGTGGTCCTCCATGCGAATCTTCACCAGGGTGCGAGAAACAGAGTGATGGACAAGTTGCGAAAGCGTGAAGTGCACGTTGTCGTTGCATCTGATCTTGCCGCAAGAGGAATTGATGTTGATGACATCACGCATGTCATCAACTACGACGTCCCCGAGGATTCGGAGGTCTACGTTCACCGGATCGGTCGTACGGCACGGAAGGGAATGAAGGGGAAGGCGATCATGTTCGTCACCCCCGACCAGGCCGAGCTCCTCTCGAACATCGAGAAACTCACCAACGTCGAGATTCACCAGACTCGTTACGAGGACTTCAAGCCCGGCCCCGAGCCTCGACGTGTCGTCGAAGAACGGGAAAAGGTGGAAGCCCAGCGTGAAGCCTCCAGGAAGCACAAGGGACGCGTCGTCGACTCCGTTCCCGACGAAGACCAGAGCGTGGATGCAACCAAGTTTCCAGGCGGAATCGTGCCGAAAGCCCTGCCGAAGAAACGACTGGGCGGACGTATTCGAACGCGACGGTCCTGAGCCCCGCCGTGGCTGAGATCATCCTTCATCCAGAGGTCGAAGCCGCGCTGGTCGCTGCCTCTCCGATCGTTCTCCTGGAATCAGCAGTTCTGACGGCAGGCATGCCTGATGCACCATGGCGTGACGACTGGGCACTGGATGCACTGGAAACTGCAGTCCCTGGATGGGATACAACCGTATCACTGGCACTGGAACTTGGTCGACGGATGGAAGCCACCGTTCGTGACCATGGAGCCGTACCGTGTACGACCGCCATCATTGATGGGAATCTGCACCTGGGCCTTGAACAGGGGTCACTTGCAGGACTCATCAAGCGTGGACACGGTGCAAAGGCAAGCATGACGTCCATTGCCCATGTCATGCAGGCCGGTCGATGTGCCGGAACAACTGTCTCCGGAGCACTCCTGGCATGCAAGGTACTGAACAATTGCCGCGAGGAAGACACCCATTGGACACCAACCCTGGCGACAGGCGGCATCGGTGGTGTCCACCGCAATTGGCAGGACTCCCCGGATGTATCGGTGGATCTCCATGCAATGGCGACAACGAGGGCATGCATCGTCGCTTCTGGAAGCAAATCGATCCTTGACACATCAGCGACGCTTGAGGTGCTCGAATCATACGGAGTGCCGGTGCTGGGCTGGCAGACCGACAGGTGGCCTGCATTCATCACAAAAACCCCCGGTGATGCGCCACGAATCACCCGCATCGAGGAAGCTGCGGAAGTAAAGCGAACCTGTTCAATTCAATGGGATGTTCTGAACCTGGAAGCCTCCATCCTCCTTGCCAATCCCCTTGACGATGCACTGGCCCTGGATACCGAACTGCACGATCAACACGCAAGTGCTGCGGAACATGCAGCAGCAGATCGAAAGGCAACCGGCATCGATCGAACTCCGTTCCTCCTGGGCTACATGGCCGATGCCACCCAGGGCCGATCTGTCGCTGCAAACCTCGCCCTACTTCTCGACAACGCCTCCCGGGCTGCGGAGATCTCCTGCCTCCTCGCAGGGCCACACCTCGCATGAAATACAGCCTTGACACCCCCCCTTCGGGCTGTTCTACTCTGCCCGTGGATACGGGTCGCTCCTGACAGGCTGACTCGGCTCTGCGTCAACCAGTGAAACACCAGAACTCTTCCCTGGATTCACGGTGAGTCCTGCATACCTGCACCGTGCAGCCTGCAGCGGAGTCGATCCAACACGAGAACTTGCATGAGCACGACGTGCACCGGCATACTTGAATGGCTTTCCGCCACCGAATGTCGAATTCGACAGTTCGACAACGGGATCATCAAGGACAGCAATGATCCGCTTGTCCCACCGCAGATCTCGGAGCAGTACAGCCTGAGGCCAGCCCAGGAAGTCACCGCAACGGTCGTGGAGAAGAGGCCCCGGCGACGCTCCGGACGGAATCGGGGCTCGCCACGCCCCGTCGTGGAAACAATTCTCTCCATTGAGGGGCTTGACCCCGAGGAAGCAACCGACCGAACCACATTCGAGGACATCACGGCAATCGACCCTCAACCCAGGCTGTCCCTCGAGCACCCCGGCTGCCCACCCGCTTGCAGGCTCATCGATCTCTTCTGCCCGCTGGGATATGGAACAAGAGGTCTCATTGTTGCTCCACCGAAAGCTGGCAAGACGATCCTTCTCCAGAACATAGCCTCAGGCATCAAGATCAATCATCCCGATGTCGAACTGGTCGCCCTGTTGATTGATGAACGGCCGGAGGAGGTCACGGACTTCCGGAGGAATGTACCTGCTCATGTTCTTGCCTCATCAAACGACCAGGACATCGATCGCCATATCGAACTGGGAATGCTGGCAATCGACAGGGCCAAGCGCATACTCGAGATGGGGCACGACGTCGTCGTGCTGCTGGACTCACTGACCCGACTGGGTCGTGCTTTCAACAACTCACGTACCTATGCCAACAGTGGCCGCACCATGACCGGGGGTCTCGATTCAAAGGCCCTTGAGATTCCCAAGCAGCTCTTCGGTGCCGCACGAAATGCTGAAGGAGGCGGGTCGTTGACCATCATTGCCACATGCCTCGTCGATACGGGCTCAAGGGCTGACCAGATCATCTACGAGGAGTTCAAGGGAACCGGGAACATGGAACTCATTCTCGATCGTTCCATTTCAGAAATGCGGCTCTTCCCTGCGATCAACCTTGCCGCTTCAGGGACCAGGAAGGAAGACCTGCTGATGCCGGAGCAGGAACTGAAAACTGTAACGGCACTTCGAAGACGCTTGATCAACATGAAGCCTCCGACCCAGATCGAGCAGTTGCTCGGTGCCTTGCAACGATTCGAGACCAACGAAGACCTGGTCAAGGGGTAATTCCATGGCACGTTCAGGCCATGCAAAGGCCATTGCCACGCTTCTCTATTCAGGCGCCTTGGTCGAGGCAATCGCCGCATGCGAGGACTCTCTTCACAAGCACCCGAATGATGACGAAGTCCTTGCACTTCTTGGACAGGCTCTTGCCCAACTACGACGAAGAGATGAGGCCATGGCCTGCATCATGAAGGCCATCCGGCTTGAGCCGAAGCGTCCCGAATACACCACGCTCCTTGGCGAGTTGTACATGAACAGCGGTCGCTACCGGGATGCGCTTGTTCAATTCGATAAAGCCATCAAGGCGCATCCCCTGTATGACCCTGCCTGGGCAGGAAAGTCTTCGACCTATCTTCGAATGAGCAAGCCGGAGAAAGCTCGAAAGGTCATCGAGAAACGTGTCGAATCCGGTGACATTACGCCATCAATAGCTGTTCTCCATGCCCGCGTGCTGGTGAAACTGGACGAAGCCGACACTGCAGCAGACATCCTTCAACCCTACCTGGATGACACGTCCCTCCCGATTGAAAACCAGCGAAGCCTCTGGTTCTCACTTGGGAGTGCCCACGAGAAGGCCGGTCGACTCCCTGACGCATTCAAGGCATATGCTCATGCCAACGGATTGATTGGCAAACGTTGGGATAGTGCGACGCAGGCCGGGATTCATGATCTGACAACTTCGCAGTGCAGTCGAGCCAACCTGCAGGCATGTGCAAATTCTGGAGTAGATGGCTCACGCATGATCTTCATCGTCGGACTGCCTCGTTGTGGATCGACACTGATGGAGCAGATCCTTCACAGCCACAATGCGGCTCATGGCATCGGGGAATCTGAACTCCTGCCGATCGTCGCAGCTCGATTCCACGAGCACGGTGACGATGGAACCCTGCTTCCGATGTCCATGAAGGACCTCGATGCAGAATCACTTGCCGCTGCGGCAGCGGAATACATCGACAAGGCTGCACTCAATGCAGGAGATGCCAGCAGGATCATCGACAAGCAACTGGGCAACTACCTCTATCTGGGATTCATAGAGAAGGCGTTGCCTGGAGCACGAATCATCCATTGCAGGAGAAACCCGATGGACCAGTGCCTTTCGGCCTGGTCGAGGCAGTTCCCCCCGGGCACGAACGCGTGGGCCGATGAACTGGGGTCGGCGGGCGAGCTCTACTGCATGTACGAGAACCTCATGGAACACTGGCGAAACACATTGTCCGCCCCGATGCTCGAATTCCGATACGAAGATCTCGTCAAGGACACGGAGACCGAATCGAGGAGGATCATCGAGTTCTGCGACCTGGAATGGGACCCGGCATGCCTCAGGTTCTGGGAGAACAAGAGAACCGTCCTGACAATGAGCAGCGACCAGGTTCGCCAACCTATCTATGATTCCGCCCGTAACCGACATCGAGCATGGGGTGACCTGCTTACGCCACTGGCCGATGCCCTTGGCGAAGCTGCTGAACACTACGACGCTTGAACACTGGACACAATGGTTGACAAAAGAAATCGCCCCGGCCGAAGCCGGGGCGATCGTGTGTGTGTGTTACGGTGCGACTGCTGGTCAACAAGACCCAGTCGCGGAGCAGGAAAATCCTGCTCAGCCGCGTCGGCGTCGACGACCAGCGATGCCAGCGAGACCCAGCAGGGCGAGAGCGCCTGGTGCTGGAAGCCACTGGTCATTTGCTGACCATGTCGAACCATCTGCCAACTTGCCTTGGAAGTTGAGATTTCCGTAGAGGTCTGAATCAGAGCCTCCGCCGGACATTGTCAACTGGGCAATTAGGACTCTACCGTTGATTTCTTCACCCTGAGCATCGTCAGGAGTGACGTACCACGAGCCGTTGCTCGTGGACACTTCGTCACCAAAGTTGCTGAAATCAACACCTTGCTGTGCAAGTACATTTCCATCCATGTCAGACAGGCCGATTGTGACCCAACTGTCATATTCAAGACTCGGAAATGCGCCCATCAAGAGCGGATTGATATTGGTGGACATATCGCCACCAAACCCGTTCTGGTAGAGACCTGGGCCTCCAAGTGCAAGCGGATTGTCGGCACTGCCATAAACAGCGTCGAGCCGATCGCCTGCGTCAAGGTCCACATAGATTCGGTACGTATCGCCATAAGCGGAACTGGCATGTAAATCAGCAGACATACCTTGGTATGCAGCTGATGCCGTACCCGCAAGAAGCAGTACGCCGACTCCGGAACCAACCGAAATCATTTTATTCATGAGATAAATCTCCTCCCTCTCTGTACAGAGTTAGCGGTGCGCAGTCCTTCTCAAACCTGAAGGTCTTGTACCAGCCATGTGCGCCACCGCCTGTACACCAGCGCGGCGGACTGATACCGCCTCCAACATTTTCTTCCACCCCCCAACTTATCCCCGTAGACCACACGGTCAATGGCAAACCTATCATTCATTCCTAATTTCTAGTCATTTCCAAATCGCTGATTTACAGGCTTTAAAGCCTGTTTCCCCAGTTAAAGACCCCCCAATAGCCATTACAAGTTGATTTCAACCTGTCAACACCTAAAACCAAAGATGACTACGTGTTTGCACGCTCTTTAAGGCCGATTGCATAGATCATCCTGCAAAAGAAATCGCCCTGGGCACTGCCCAGGGCGATTCGTGTGTGCTGTTGGAAGGACCGTTGTCCCAACAAGGAACCTCGATCCACGATCTCTTACTCCAGACAGAGGCACAGCCCCTGCCCATGTTCCTGCAGGGACTCAGGCGCGTCGGCGACGACGACCTGCAATGCCTGCAAGGCCCAGAAGGGCAAGTGCACCAGGTGCTGGGAGCCACTGGTTCGTTGCACCCCAGTTGCTTCCGTCAGCAAGCTTGCCTTGGAAGTTGAGGTTTCCGTAGAGGTCTGAATCAGAGCCTCCACCGGAAATCGTCAGCTGGGCAATCAGTACCCTACCGCCGATTTCTTCACCCTGAGCATCGTCAGGAGTGACGTACCACGAGCCGTTGCTCGTGGTCACTTCGTCACCGAAGTTGCTGAAATCAACACCTTGCTGTGAAAGTGCATTTCCGTTGTCCGAATCTTGCAGGCCAATCGTGACCCAACTGTCGTGATACAGACTTGGAAATGCCCCATACAGCAATGGATTGATATTGGTGGACATATCGCCACCAAACCCGTTCTGGTAGAGGCCTGGGCCTCCAAGTACAAGGCCATGCTCGCCTGAGCCGTACACGGCATCCAGGCGATCTCCCGCGTCAAGGTCCACGTAGATTCGGTACGTATCGCCATAAGCGGAACTGGCATGTAAATCAGCAGACATACCTTGGTATGCAGCTGATGCCGTCCCCGCAAGCAGCAGAACGCCGACTCCGGAACCACATAGGTAATAGGTCTTCATTGACCGTCTCCTCTTCACTAGAAACTGCAGTTAATGTGCGAGGTTCTTCTCTCAGAGGTGTCAGCAGACCGGGTCACCACCAGGTTCGCACTGGCTGGCGGATCGCACGATCACACCTCATCGCTTCCGGTAGTGAAGATACCCCCGTATCAGGCTTGGTCAAGTCGCTCTAGCCACACAAGTGAAACAAGGAGCGATATTTACAGTACGACTTGAAATTACGATCCCAAGGCTATTCTAAAGGCATTTTTATCTTTCTTTGAATGTGATCTCACTGTGGATGACAAGTGTGATCTTGGTGAATTCACCATGCTTACTCCGATGGGAAAGCGGGATAAAGCCAGTGCACATCAACTGAAAAAAGACACCGCCCCGGAAAAAACCGGGGCGATGCAATGCTTCAAAGTGAAGCTGATGCCTTCCCTGAGGAAGCCACCGCTTTCCGTACTCAGGCGCGACGTCGACGACGTCCTGCGATGCCAGCAAGACCCAGAAGGGCCAGTGCACCAGGTGCAGGCAGTGTGTAGTCGTATGAGACGCTCTCGGCGGTCCAGTTGCTTCCATCGGCGTTCTTGCCCTGCATGCTAATGGTGCCCACGAGGTGGGAATCACTGCCTGAGGTCGTGAACTGTGCGATAAGGACGCGTCCGCCTACTTCCTGACCCTGTGCATCATCCGGGGTGATGTAGAAAGAACCATCGCTGGTGCTTACTTCATCGGCTCCGAAGTTCATGCCAATGTCTGAAAGTGCGTTGTCTACCTGGTCCTCAAGGCCGATGGTGACCCAGCTGTCATAGACAAGACTGGAAAACGCACCGTAGAGAGCCGGGTTGATTGCTGCGGAGGTGTCTCCACCAAACGCATTTTGATAGAGCGAGCTAGTTGTGCCCATGCTCAACGGATTGGAACCATTGCCGTAGACCGCATCAAGACGGTCGCCAGCGCCAAGTTCCGCATAGATTCGAGCTGTCCAGTGACCTGAAATGCCATCCGCCATACTAGACGTGACGTCATAACTCAAGCCATTGAAAGCAGCACCGGCAGCCGAAGCGAGGAGGAGGGATGCTCCACCAGCCAGGACTGATACATGCTTTACATTCATGGTAGTTACCTTTCTCTTCTCAACATCGAACCTTGGATCCAAAGTTTTACCCACCCACTACTTCCTACTCTCGAGTTGGGACTCTTCCTAATCACGTGTCCCGTAGGAGCATCTGTATTCAGGCTTGCGACCGGTTCGTCCAAAAGTCGCCTGCCTTCTCACAAAACAGCTGGGCAGTGTTGTGAACAGGTCATTATTCGTGTTGTCACAGGAGTTTGCAAGTCCTATTTACGCAGTCCATTAAGCAATCTCCACATTGAAATTACCCCCCAGTCGGGGTCAGTCAAGGTCGTTTTTTGAAGCCGGGGTCTATTTTCTGCTCCCCAGCCCCCCCCAAAGAGCAAAATAACCACGATAAGCCCTACAAACAGACCCTATCCCCACTTCTACATACGGGAGATGAACATTGCAGGAAGTACGCATTCGTTGGGGTAAACGCCCCCACGCCCCATGCGGGCAACAATAACTATTTGGCTCAAACGGGTCACAGGTGGTTTTTCCTGCGTATCCCACTTCCGAGCCTTGCCTCTCTGGTTAAAAACTCCTGTATCAAGCTCTACTCGCTCTGAATACATTCCGACGGTTGTTTCGTATCAGTGAGAATGAGATCTCCTCGAAGCAGCCTGGGAGCTGATCCCTCGATCTGAACAGGAAGAATCCTCCCCAGGTACTGCTCCGGATCATGCCCCTCCGGGGCATCAAACACGGTTATCAAGTCGCCCATGGTCCGCCCAGATAACTGGGCCCCGGGCCGTTCCCAGCCCAGTTCGACCTTGCCCTGTATTCGTCGCTCATGGGGGCTGACTCGTTCAACGAAGACATCCATTCTTCGGCCGACGTATCCCGCATGCACATCCGCACTGACCTCGCCCTGGATGGCGAGGAGTTCATTGCAACGTCGACGCTTGACAGGCTCCGGCACATCGTCGTTGAAACGCTTGATTGCAACCGTGCCCGGGCGAGGAGAGTACTTGAAGACGAAGTTGTTCTTGAATGGAACACGTCGAACAAGATCACAGGTCGCCTGAAAATCCTGCTCTGTTTCGCCCGGGAATCCCACGATGAGATCACCGGCGATCGATGCATCGGGAAGTTTCGTGAAAACACGATCAACAAATCGCAGGTAGGTCTCAACGTCATATCCGCGATTCATGTCGGACAGGATTCGATCCGACCCTGATTGTGCCGGAACATGTAGATATGGACAGATCCTCGGTGAAGACGACATGACGTCCAGGACATCATCACCGAAATCCCGTGGATAGCTTGTTACGAAACGAAGACGGCGTATTGCCGGTACGTCCTCGTGAATACGATGAAGCAGTCCCGCGAACGTTGTAACACCCCTTCCATGACCGGCCTCATGGCTGCTGGAAATCGGACCTCCGACCTGTGGAAGTTCACGTCCATCGTCTCCAATGGCCGTTCCATGGACATATCGATAGTGATTGACGGTCTGGCCGAGAAGTGTCACTTCCAAGACACCCTGTTCTGACAGGCGCCTGCATTCCTCCACGATGGCATCTGGCGATCGGTGAACCTCCGCACCACGTGTCGCTGGAACAACACAGTAGGTGCAGAACTTGTTGCAACCCCGGGTAATGCGTACATAAGCGGAACGCCCACCTGCAACACCGCCATCTGGATCGAACGCCCGCGAAAGATCCAGCGACTCGAGGTTGTCTTCCGCCGCAGTGAGGGTCGTCGTTCGCCGTGCGGTATTTCCCTGGAGCGCGATGCGTTCTTCCCGTTGAACACCCTCGACTCGCATTGCGTTGTCAATGAGCATCGGCACGCTGTCGAGATCGCCGGGACCACAGATGAAATCAATCTGGGGTACTCGTTCCAGCAGGCCGGGACCTTCTCGTTCAGCCATGCATCCAAGCACACCGATGATGACATCCCTGCCTTCTTTCCGCTCCCGTGCAAGGAGTCCAAGGCGGCTTAGAACCTTGTTCTCAGCCTGCTGTCTCACGGAACAGGTGTTGTAGAGGATGATGCCTGCTTCTCCGGCATCCTGTGTAAACCGATACCCCATGGCCATGAGATGACCCCGCACGAGTTCACTGTCCAACTCGTTCATCTGGCACCCAAAGGTCTCCAGGTACACCATGGATCCAAGGGGGCTGCGTGCTGTCACTGTCAGTTCAATCATGCAGGAGAGGCATGGTATCGCTGATTCAGGCAATGGGGTTCATTCCAGTCCGAGAACAAACCGGTTGAACGGCACGTATCCGGGATAGCGTGATTTGAAACGATCTCCCTGCACGGACACTGCGTAGCAGGTCGATGAAGGAATACGAGTTCAACATCCCCCCCGACGAGTACAGCCCCATGTCTCGACATTGGACCCGCTTGATGCAACTGAGCATCGCCCTCTTCCTGGCGATGGTGGTCAGCATGAATACCGGGGGATGCACCCAACGCCAGATTGCCGGCCGGGCTCCGACCGCACCTGCCCTGCAGCCCGTCAGTACACGCGTCTATTCAGTTCGGCTTGGAACCCTTGAATCTCCTGCCAGTCAGAAACCTCCCACCAGGTACGACCAGGAGTTCCCGAACGAATCCGTAGCAGCCACTCCACAGGACTGATCCGTCAGGCCTCCATGGAAAGAATGGAACTGCTGGACACTGCTCGTCGATATCCACTTCATGCTGCGTTCAGGTCAGGCACTGCTGCTTCTCCTCATGAGCCTCCTCGCAATCGGGGTCGTCGGAGTCCACTCCGCGGGCGTCAGGGTTGCCAGTGGCGCAAACCTCGAGTTCTCCTCCCTGCTGGCCTCCCGCACAACCCTCCTGGCACTCCTGGCTGTTCTCGCTGCCTGGGGAGCCTCCCGGGTTCCTGTACGGGAACTGGCCCTAGGCAGTACAGGTCGTTGGCTTGCCCCAACCCTGCTCTGCTCCTCCGTTGCACTGCTGATCCTCGTTCATGTTCCAGGTCTTGGACGTGAAGTCAACGGGGCCAGCCGCTGGCTCAGTTTCGGGAGTTTCAGCTTTCAGCCCAGTGAAATTGCAAAGTGGAGCCTGGTCCTGGTACTTGCCTGGCATGTTGCTCGCAATGCAGGTTCACTTGAACAGTTTCGAAAGGGCTTCCTTCCCGGGCTCGGGCTCATTCTCCTGCTCGTGTTCCCAGTTGTCCTGGAAGACCTTGGAACCGCGGTCCTGATGCTCGGCATCGGGATCCTGCTGCTGCTTGCAGCGGGGTGTCGAATCGTGCACGCCCTCTGCCTGCTTCCAGTGGCGCTGTGCGGATTCATTGCAGCTGTTCTGGTCAGTCCGTACAGGGTTGATCGGCTCCAGGCATTCATGGATCCCTATGCAGACCCGCAGGGAACGGGATACCACATTCTCCAATCCATGGCTGCCATATCCAGCGGTGGACTCACGGGTCGGGGACTGGGAAACAGTGTCCAGAAGCACGGCTACCTGCCTGAAGACACGACGGATTTCATCTTTGCAATTCTCAGCGAGGAACTGGGCATCGTCGGTGTCCTTGTCGTGATCTGTCTCTATGTACTTCTCCTTGTCCTTGGATTGTCCGTCCTGCGAAGAGCTGCAACGATCTTCGAGAAGACCCTTGTCCTTGGCGTAACCCTAACGATCGGTCTCCAGGCACTCATGAACATCATGGTCGTCACTGGAATGGCGCCTACAAAGGGCATCGCACTTCCACTGCTCTCCTCCGGTGGAACTGGGTGGATACTGACCGGGGCGGGGATCGGACTGATCATCGCCGTTGACCGCGCCTCGGCGAAGGATGAATCAAGAACACCTCCGGTACCGAGTATGGATTGCGCGATGCCACGATGAGCATGACCATTCTCTTTGCAGGCGGTGGATCCGGAGGACATCTCAGTCCCGGGCTGGCCATCGCCGAACGGCTGATGGAACGCGCACCGGACACGACCTGCCGCTTTGCCTGTTCAGATCGGGACATCGATCGGACGATGCTCGAGGAAGCCGGAGTCGATTTCATGGCCCTCCCGGCGCGTGGGTTCTCGATGACACCCCGTGGTCTGCTCAGGTGGAGGAAGGGATATCGAGAAACAGCCATGTCCATGCGACGGATACTCGGATCTCAAGGCTTCGACCTTGTTGTCACACTCGGCGGATTCGTTGCAGCTCCAGTCAGTGCTGCAGCTGTTCTTGAGAATGTACCCGTTCTGCTACTCAACCTTGATCGCGTTCCCGGCAAGGCGAACCGATCGATCGCACGGCGTGCCCAGCAGGTCCTGTGCGCTGTCCCCCTCGTCAAGCCTCGAAGAAACTGGGAAGTCGTCGGCATGCCGATACGGCGAGCGGCACTGGCGCCGGCTTCGCGAAGTGAATGCTGCCAGGCACTTGGACTGCACCCGGATCACAAGGTACTCCTCGCCACGGGCGCATCACAGGGGGCGCGTACACTGAACAACGCCCTGCCCCTTGCAGCCCTGCAACGTCCCGAGACCTTCAGGGGATGGCAGGTACTCCACCTCTGCGGAGAACATACCCCGGTCGATTCGATTGAAGCGGCCTGGAAGAAAACCGGTGTGCCTGCACAGGTCCGACCGTTCTTGCATTGCATGGGGCAGGCCTGGGGCGCAGCAGATGCGTGTGTAAGTCGAGCCGGCGCCTCCTCCGTCGCCGAAGCGCGTGCAAACATGATTCCGACGGTCTTTCTTCCCTATCCACATCACAGTGATGATCACCAGCGACATAACGCGCAACCCATGGTCGATCTTGGCGGAGCCTCGATCGTCGTTGATGAAATCGACCCCGAGCGAACTGCACTCCGGCTCGGTGACACCCTCGAGACATTGCTTACGTCCGAGAAACTCCTTGAAAACATGCGTGATGCGCTTGGCAGAACACCCCTGGAGGATGCGGCTGATCTCATTGCAGAACGAATCCTTGCCCATGGGGACTGGAAACGCCCTGCATTGACCTGATTTCATGCATTTCCAATAGCCGCTTCAAGACTGGGGGGTACTATTAAACATTGGTGGATGAGGTCCAAATGACAATGCAGACCGCTGACATGTCCATGGCACCTTGCGTGGTCCTGGTGCCGCACGAACATGCGATCAATGAACAGTTGCCACAACTGCTCTCTGATCGCGGGTGGTCGCCACGCCTGGAACATGACCCCCGGATGGCCATGGCGGAAGCCTGCCTGGTCAGGCGTGAACTTCATATCCGCAATGCATGGGAAACAGAACCGATGCCCATCCCCGGCCTCATCGTGGTTGAACCCGATTCCATCCAGGGTTGGAAGGAATTCCGATCCGCGATGGTGAACCATGTCCCGGATATCCCGATCTGGCGATGGAATGGAACAGAACTGGAGGTTGAACATGATGCCGACGCCTCCAGGCCGGAGGAACCGCCACCGCCTTCACCACTTCCGTTCAAACCCGAACCGCTCAGTCATGAAGAGGTCTCGATGCTCCTTCATGGAGGACCCGGGGATACGGAACATACGGATCAATCATGAGTACGGCCCCTTCAACTCGATCATCGCGGAGCAGGATCCTGGCAGTCGGACCTGTGCATGTCCTGCCGGAAGATGGGGCCCCGGCCATTGAACAGATGGACTCCATCTTCGAGGCGCTGGGGACGATTGCAGTCTGCCCTGCCTCCCGCCCGGTTGAAGCCGTACTGCTTGCACCCGAAGAATCTGAAGACCCCGGGGAACTGGTGCACTCCGCCGAGGCGCTTCGTCGACTTGATGCGACTGTCCAGATCGTGATCGTCAGCGCCCAACCGCTTTCGCCTTCGATCGCGAACGCCTTTGATGGACACCTTGCACCGCCGGTTGACACGTCGCCCCTGCTCGATCTTCTTGGAGGAAGGATCGATGCCAACCAGCCACCGCCGCCTCCACTTGTCGAAGCGCCACCGGCGAACGACACATCGATTGGATCCCCGACATCGACCGGGGACTTGGATGCAACCGTCCCGGTTCAGTCGAACGAAGAAGGCATGCATCAACTTGGTGATACCGATCTTGTCGAAGCAATGCTCCATGATGCAAGAGGTGTACGTCCGTTGGCGTTGCGACTGATCATGCAACAGACAGGATGGACGGAGTGCTTCATCGACATCGAAGGAAAGGGCGAACCCATTCAATTCGGTGGCGGCGAATACGGCTCGCTGGTCGTCCCGGGCAGAAGTCCCGATGAAATCCGTCCGTGGGCAAGTTGGATCGCACGATGGCTCGCACTTGACGAAGCCCAGCGGGAACTCAGGGACATGGCATTTCGTGATGAACTGACCGCTGCATGGAATCGCAGGTACCTCGCTTCCTTCCTTGAAGATGCAATCGAGGAAGCCCGGCAGTTACGACGCCAATTGACGGTGATGGTCTTCGACATCGATGATTTCAAGTCCTACAACGATCGATTCGGGCACGCCGCCGGGGATATCATTCTCCGGAACACAGTGCAACTCCTGAGTTCGGTCATCCGTGATGGCGACCGTGTCTGCAGGACCGGTGGTGATGAATTCGCTGTCGTATTCGCCGACATGCAGGCCCCGAGACAACCGGGATCTGCTCATCCAGAATCAGTGGAGACGATTGCCCGGCGTTTCCAGGAACAGGTATGCAATATGAGATTTCCTGAGCTTGGACTCGATGCTCCCGGAACGCTCAGCATCTCTGGAGGGCTTGCCTCCTTTCCATGGGACGGACATGACGGCAATACCCTGCTGAGACGAGCCGATGAACGGGCAATCGAGTCCAAGAGGCGAGGAAAGAACTGCATGACGATCGGCCCCGGGGCACGGCAAGATTGGCCTGGTGATGATGGTGCAGCCGAAGAAGATCCGGACCGGCAAGATGCCGACTGATCCTGCACGACGATGAAACGAATCCTGATCCTGAGCGATCTCCACTTCGGACTGCCTACGCGACGAACGCCCGGCGCATCCATGCTGCGTCCGCTCTGGCAGGATGTCGACCATCTTCTGCTCAACGGCGACACGGCCGAACTGCACTCTCCTTCCATGGTTGCATCTGCGGCAAGGGAGTTGGAACTGCTCCTGTTGGCCTGTGAACAGGACGGTATCGGCCTGTCCTGTACTGCTGGAAACCACGATCCCTTCCTGAGCCCGTTGCATTCCTGCGCATTGGCTGATGGGCGGGTGCTGGTTGTACATGGACACAGGATTCACAGGATCCAGCCACGACCACTCGTACCCGGCCAGGTGCTTGAACATGGAGATACCGGATCACTTGGTGGTCGTCACCGCATGGATGCGGCGGCGCTCGAAGATGGTCTTGCACGGTCTCGCCGGTACACCCCGCCCGACGAGGAACTGCAGGCTCCCCAGACATTCCTGGAATCGATTCCATGGGTCATCAGGAAGCCCCTGATCGTGCCAAAGATAGTCCGTTACTGGAAGAGGTTCCCGGGACATGCCGACACCTTCGCCAGCCGCGTACTGCCAGGAGCCAGGGTCGTGCTCGTCGGGCACAGTCACCGACAGGGCATCTGGAGATTTCCCGATCGCCTGGTGATCAACACGGGGAGCTGGACGTGGCCGGGTCGACCCTGGGGAATCCTGGTCGAAGGAACGATGGTACGGGTTCATGAAATCCTGGTGAAAGGTGAGCAACTGCGTCTTTCGGGATCACCTCGCCTGGAATACGACGTTGCTCAGGCTTGAGAAGCCATTGCCATGCCGGTGATCGATGCCGGACCTCGTCCAAGTTCATCTTCGATTCCAGCTGCAGCTTCACGGATCGCCGCGAGGTTGACGCCCGTGTGGACACCCAGCAACTGGCAGCAGCGAACCAGGTCTTCGGTGGCAAGGTTTCCCGAGGCGCCAGGCGCGAAGGGACATCCGCCAAGTCCACCGCAGGATGTATCGAAGCTGTGTACACCCAGATGCATGGCATGAAGACAACATGCGAGTGCTCCCCTGCCCGTGTCATGCAGGTGCAGTGTCAGGTCGCCTGGCTCTACGACCGACGAACAGGACTCGAGCAGACGCTCGATGTCCTCCGGGGTCGCCATGCCGATCGTGTCACCCAGATCAATCTCATCGACACCCATTTCAAGCAATGATGAGACCAGGTTGACGACCGCATCCGGATCAACAGGGCCCTCATGAGGACAGGCAACGGCGCAACTGACGTAGGCCCGCACCGGGATGGATGCCGTACGAGCAGCACGAACAACAGGAACGAAACGCTCAAGGCTCTCGGCAATGGAGCAGTTGATGTTGCCCCTGCTGAAACTCTCGCTCGCCGATGTAAAGACCGCAATCTTGTCGACTCCCGCTGCCTGGGCGGCTTCCCATCCACGCTCGTTTGGAACAAGCGCTGAACGGAGAACGCCCTCGACACGCTCTATGCCGTCGAATACCTCGCTGGCATCTGCCAGTTGCGGGATGCGATCAGGACGAACGAAGCCGCTTACTTCGACTTCCGCAACCCCTGCATGCTGCAATCGATCGACAAGCTGCACCTTCGATGCAGTGGCAACCGACTGCGACTCGTTCTGAAGCCCGTCGCGTGGTCCGACGTCGGTGATTCGGATGGTTCCAGGCAATGCCATGTCTTCATGGTACATCGCTGACTAGTCCTCCCTGGAAGCCCGCACCAGGATGAAGATGATGAAGCACAGGACCAGCAGTGTCAGCACACCACCAAAAGCGAGCAACGCGATCTCCCAACCGGTGATCTCAAGGAGGCCCTGGGATTTCATGAGTTGGCCTCCAATCCATCTCCTCCAGCTCGCAAGGGCCCGGTACACCCTTCGTGCAGATCTCCTTCATCATGAATGCGGATATGCGTCCCCGGCTCGGATAGTGCAGTCCGCAACATGGCAAATCCGATCGATGCCGAACCAAGCATCGGGGACAGGCAACTGGACGTCACGACCCCGATTGGAGTCCCCAGATCACCTTCTCCGGAAGCGAAGACCTGCGCGCCGGCGACGGGAAGTGCTCCGCTCTCCATTCGGAACCCACGCAGGATCTGCTTGGGTTTGCCAAGGTGCTCCATTCGGGCCACGATCTCCTGCCCCGGGTAGCACCCCTTGCTGAAACTTACCCGCTGATCGACCAGTGCTGTTTCGTGCGGAAGCGTGTCTGGCCCGAAATCAACGTTGCACAGTGGTGTTCCCCCTTCGATCCGAGCCATGTTGTAGGCATACCACCCGACTGTCCCGCAATCGAGTCCCTCCCAGGCCGCCGCAGCATCATCAAAAGGCACGAAGATGACGAAGCCGGGACTTCCAATGCAATCGACCCTCGTGACATGAACCTGCACACCGCCAAGTTCGGTTTCAAGTACTTCGAGCGGTTCGACACCGCTGAACTTCTCGATGGCACCGGGTCCATGGCAACCAAGCCGATGCCAGGCATTGCTGGCATTGCTGAGCCGGACGTCCTCGGAGAAGATGAAATGCTCAAGTGCCTGGAGTGTTGATTCCACCTGGTGGATGTCCAGGTCGATGAGCACACCCTGTCGAGTGCAGGCAAGAAGCAGATCCGCCTGGATTCTCCCCTTGCGGTCCACGAGGAATGCCATGGCTGCCTGCCCCGGTTGCATCCCGGCAAGTTTCTGGGACAGCATCCTGTCGAGGAAGTCGACCGCGTCCTCACCTTCGACCAGGATAGTCCCCCGTGATGAGCCATCAATGCGACCACAGTCCCGACGAAGATGTGCATATTCGATCTCAACCGATCCCAGGGCTGCAAGAACTTCACATGACTGGTCTCCTCCCGGGCTGGGAGGACCCCACGGAATGTATTCAGGCTCAGCCGCGATCGGGGCGGAACCCGTTGCTGCACCCGGCCTCTGGGATCCTTCCGGCGCACCCCGATCAGCAAGGAGGCGGCGAGCCTCTTCAAGGTGAATCTTTCGCAGTGGAGTGTCATGCAGCATGAGAGCGGCACAGGGTACTTCAGGTGGGATCAGGTCGCAGCCGCAGCATGCACGAGTCGATCAAAGAGGGCCATGCCCAGTTGCGAGTCCGATGTTCGTTCCGGATGCCACTGGACACCAAGGTAGAGGCAACGGCCAGGAGCCTCGACGGCCTCGATGACTCCATCAGAAGCCGTTGCCACGACTTCAAGGGAGCCCGCATTGGCCAGGGCCTGCCTGTGGCGACTCCAGACGCGTCCATCCCCCAGTGAACCAGAGACATCGTGTTCCTGTCCATCCCAGTGATCAGAAGCAGTAGGAAGCGTCTCAGGGAGAAACTGGTCAAGAGATCCGCCGGCGTGCAACCCCATCATCTGCATACCCAGGCAGATACCCAGGACCGGCTTATCCTCTCGATCATCCAATGCCTCCAGAAGAGCCCGCTCGAACGCCTGCCTCCGGGGATCAATCGGCGTAGCACATGGGTGGGTTGAAACCCCAAAGCCCTCCATGATCGGGTCATCACCTCCGGTGAACACGAATCCATCGCATTGCTCAACCAGGGCGGAGGCATCTGCAGGATCACATGACAGGATCACGGGCAGCCCACCCGCCTTCCTGATGGAGTCCAGGTACGGGGGGCGGATGGCAATCCGACCATCAACGACATCCGGGGTCAGGCCGATTAGGGGGCGACGAACTGCCATGTCCCATACATCGGCTCCAAGTCGAGATTCCTCCCTCCGATTTCCATCCGTCTGGGCCTTTGGACTGCATGCCTTGAGTGGAAGGCCCTTGACAGGTACACTGCCTCGTTCGTCGCCCCCGACACGACCGAGGGCTGCCGAATGGTCGGTATCCAGGACGAGAGGAGATTTCACGTGTACGGACGAAAACAGCGTCGAGGCAACTTTCTCAAGACGGGCATCAAAGAATGCGTCTGGGTTGATTACAAGTCAGTGGATGAGCTCCGCCGGCTGATGACCCCGAACGGGAAGATCTACTCCCGCAAGCGACTGAGCACATCGGCAGGTGAGCAACGCAAGGTCGCCAAGGCGATCAAGCGTGCGCGGCACATGGCCCTCCTGCCCTACACCAGTGGCACGCTCTAAGCAGCACTGAACACACATTCGGTTTCTTGAACTGGCTTGCGCGAGGTTCTTATTTTTCGCTGCGCGATCGAAGACCCAGCCTGGAAAGGCATATCTTGATCCAGAGCCTCACCCGAAGTCGCCTGAGATCCTCGTCGTGCGGATGATGTTCGAGTCCCTTCGACAGCCATCCTGCAGCGAGTTGGAATCGCTGCTGCTTGAAACTGGCAAGTGCAAGATTGTGGATGGACCGAATGCACCGGGGTTCCATTCTCAGCACCCTCCGACTTGCCTTCCAGCCTTCCCTGGGATGACCGCTTCTGAATGCTGCCAGTGCCAGGTCTTGCAGTCGTTGGACTGATTCACCGCTTCGTTCCACGCATTCACGGACCGTCGTCATCGCCTCGACATCTCGACCGATTGCAAGCAGGAGCATTGCCAGCCGATCCAAGGGAGAGGGATCCAACCGGCTTCGACGGCATGTCGTGTCCCGCTTCTTGTAGACGTAGTCAAGCATCAGGCAGGCGTCGTCCCTTCTGCCGATTGAAAGCAGCGCCTCTGCAAGACCGAGCATCGATGGACCATGAACAGGATGGAGCCTCAGCACGAGCTGGTACTCGAAGATGGCACGATCAAAATGCCTTGTTCGCAAGGCGATTGATGCAAGAAGTTCATGTGCATCAAGATGCAGTGGATCGAGGCGGAGCAGTCGCTCCAACCGCTCGATGGCCTCGGGCCATCGTGACAGTTCATCAAGAAGTGTTGCAGAAGCAAACAGGGCTTCCAGGTCTTCCGCGTTGTCTCGCAGTACACGGTTCAACATGGTCATGGCCTGATCGCCACGCCCTGTACGTGCAAGTACCAGTGCCAGGCGACCCCGCAGGTCGGGCAATTGGGGATCAATACTCAAGGCTGTTCGAAGGCAGGATTCCGCTCGTTTCCACTCCGACTGTGACATCAGGACATGGGCCATGGCTGCATGGCAGAGAGCACTTGGCTCCTCCAGCGACCACTCCGCAATGTAGAAGGTTGCTTCCGCCTCATCGTGGTCGGCCAGGCCGTTCCATGCTTCGATCAGGCCGGCGTAGGAATCCTCACTGGTGGCATCATGCCTGCGAGCCATTTCAAACCAGGACCTGGCCTTTTTCCACTCTTCCAGTCGAAGGCTCATGGAGCCCGCCGCGAGCATCAGGTGCAACTGGCCTGGGGCAAGCTCTGCAGCATGCTCGAATCGCTCCAGGGCTTCTCCATCACGACAACTGGCCTCGAGGGTCAAGCCGAGGTTGAAATGCCAATCCGCGTTGTCTGGGTGGATGGAAAGTGCCTTCCGCAACTCATGTTCGGCTTCGACAAGGCGACCCCTGTCGAAGAACTCAAGGGCTCTATCCGCATGTTGCTCAGCTCGTTGCCATTCATTCATGCTGGACTTCTACCTCGGTCATGGGCATACCTGAAACAAGGGCTACTGGGGGGGAAAGTGTAGCCGCTGATCAGGCGTCGGCCTACTCCTCTCCGGCGTACAATCCCAATCCAATGGCGGGTACTGCGCGAATCATGTCGATTTCACGGTTTTGGACCGGATTCATCGGGTCCATGGCAGTCATATGCGCCCTGTTCACTTCAAGCACGCTCGGTGATGTCCCGCTGGACCACCGGCACCGGGGCCTCGAACCCCGGGAATTACATCTGCTGGAACAAGCCTCAGGGCTGCTGCTTCAACCAGCGGGCGCTGTCAATCTTGATGCGCGATCGGATGCCGCAAGGGAACTGATGCTGCTCGACCACGAAGATGCAACGGTCGTGCTCGAAAAGGCCATACGACGCGGCGACACCCCACCACTCCTTGCCGTGCTCTCGGCATCTTCGACCCTCGAAACACCTTCGGATGCACTTCGCGCATCGTTCCTCGATGTACTCCCAGGCGCCTCTCCTGGAATTCAGGAACTGCTCGGAGTCGAACTTGCTCGATTCCAGGAGCAGTACCCGTCAACACTCCTGACAATCAGGACACTTGCACTCGATCCATCGAACATGGACACCCACAGGATCGCGGCCATCAAGTCACTGCCCGGTTTCAGATCCCATGGTGATGATGCCCTTGAAACGGTGATGATCCTTCTTGACAGGCACGAGATGGAATCCGATGAAATCGTCAACGCTGCGTTCGATAGCGCTGAATCACTGACCGGGCTTCCATCGATGGAACATCCAGCAGACTGGACGACATGGTGGTCGATCAACAGGCGACGATCCATGATTGATCGAATGCGAAACGTACTCGAAGCGATGAATCGTCGGGTACTGCAGATCGAGATTGAATCGGAACATGCCAGGGATGACTCCCGCCTTGCATCTGATCGACTGATCGAGGTCTACCGTGATCTCTTTCCCATGCTGACTCTTCAGCAGCAGCAGGCGAAACTGCTCGAACTGCTGGGAGACTCTCGTGCCGATGTCCGCCGGTTCGCGATTGAGCGAGTGGCAATGATGCTCCGGGATGGGAACGACACGCCTCAACTCCGCACCACCACCATGTCACTGCTTCGTGACCCCGACATTGAAGTACGTCGCCTGGCAGGCTCGATGCTCGGGGAACTCGGCCACGAAGGCATCGAGACGATCGTCATCGAGAGCCTGGAAAATGAAGAGGATCCCGAGGTACTTGCCCATGCCCTAGCTGCCATCGATGTACATCCAACACTTGCCGCTGTTCCTGCAGCTCGCAAACTCCTGGCCATGGAAGCCGTCAGGGACCAGGCCGCTCGTACCCTTCTTTCGATCCTGAAGTCCGACATGCGTATTGATGCCACGGTCCGGATGGAGATCGCTTCAGCTGCAAGGGAGGCGATTCGTGAATCCAGCGATCCCTCGATTGCGGCGATGCTGGTTATGACTGGTAATACAGCCGATCTCGATCAACTCGTGCTGCTCCTCGATGCCGAAGATGAAGCAACGCGGAAGATGATCGCCGAAGCCCTTTTGCAACGAGGCCGTCGTGCTGAACTCCTCGCCCGGGCTGATGACGGGGTGCTCTACCCGTTTGCGCTCCGTGCCGGTGTTACCGGGCAAGGTGGAGACATCCGCCGCCTGCTGGCGATGGAACCGCCCACGGAAGATCTGGCGGAAACGTGGATGAACTCCGTAGCCGAGCTTGCTGGAACACTGCCTTCCGACAGGGTCCTTGAACTGGATGACATGGTTGGCGCAACACCCCATGCGACGGACATGCTGCGAGCTCGCCTCCTGAGTGCAGCGGTTGCCGATGCCGAGCTCGATGTTGAACTGCATCGCCGGATACTCAAACGACTCATTCCCATGCTTCTTGAGCAGGATGCAGCTGCCTCGGCCCTGACGCATATCCGGGGCCTGGATGAAGTGGACCTCGACGAGGAACTTCGGAACCTGAGTTTCATCTCAGCGATTCGTGCACGGCTCTACGACGAAGCAGCCGTGGTGCACGATGACCCCGGCATGTGGGTCAATGCATTCGAAGACACGGTTGCCAGCAGACCGGATTCTTCAACCGATCTTCGAAACGAAATCGTGCGTCGATTCAGCGAGTCCCTGACTCCCCCGTTGAGGACCCGGCTGGGGCTCGCGGAGGATCCCCTGATGCAGTCGGAAGAAGAAGAGCCCCCCGCCGATGATAAAACTACTGGTGCTGAATCCGGTCCGGACGCAACTCCATGACAATGGACGCCGCAAGGCGTTGCATCAACGGAAGCAGGAACATCACCTGTTTTTCAGGTGCTGGTCTCAGTGCGCCCTCGGGCGTAGGCACCTTCCGGGATCCATCCGGTGGATGGTGGACGAAATACGACCCAATGAAAATGGCTTCGCCGGCAGGATTCCGAGAGGATCCGGATCTCGTGATGGACTGGTACGCGGAACGTCGCCGCCAGATCGGGCATGCAGACCCCAATGCAGGCCACCTCGCCCTTGCTGCATGCCCCGCCATTTTGCACGTCACGCAGAACACCGACGACCTGCTGCAACGGGCTGGGTGCAACGACGTCATCCAGGTCCATGGTTCCATCCGGGCTGACCGATGCCATGCACGATGCGGACATGTCGAGCCCATCGACCTGAAGGAACCCCCTGGACTCAGGCCCTGTCCATGCGGTCAATCATCACTTCGACCCGACGTGGTGTGGTTCGGTGAACCACTTGTCCAGGAGGTGTGGAACCGTGCCGAAGCAGCCTGCACGAACTGCGATGTCCTCCTCGTGGCAGGGACCAGCGCGGGTGTCTATCCCGCAGCTGGGCTCATTACCCTGGCACGACAGAACGGGGCGGAGATTCTCGTCATCAATACGAACTGGAGTGAAGCCAGCGGCATGGCGGACATCGAGTTGATCGGGTCAGTCGACGATGTACTCCCCGATCTGCTGCAACCAGTTTGAATCCAGGCCGGATTCTGTCGACGGCGCTATGATTCTGGCAGGACACTCCGACGCCGGGTACCCTGCCATCGAACGCGGTTGAACGGCACACATGGAGTTCAAGGCTATGGCCAAGAAGCCATCCAAGTCCAGGACACGAACCGAGCGCGATTCCATGGGAACAATGACAGTTCCTGCGAAGGTCCTCTACGGGGCAAGTACACAGCGGGCGGTGTTGAACTTCCCCATCTCCGGACGTTCCGTCGGTCACGAAGTCATTCATGCCTTTGCGCTGCTCAAGCAAGTAGCGGCCTTGACAAACTACGATCTGCGGGGAGACGACCAGAAACGTCTACTCAACCAGGAACGAAGGGGACTGATCGTCAGGGCCTGCAAGAAAATTATCACGGCCCTGAATGGAGATGTGGCAGAACGAGCCGAGATGATGCTCAACTTCCCGGTCGACGTCTTCCAGACCGGCTCGGGTACATCCACCAACATGAATACCAATGAGGTCATCTCGAACCTGGCCTGCCTGGATGCTGGCGCGAAGATCGGTGCCCAGGACCCGGTGCATCCCAATGACCACGTCAACCTCGGTCAGTCCTCCAATGACACCTTCCCGACGGCCATGCAGGTCGCCGCATGCGTCCAGATCAAGGAGACCCTCCTGCCGGCGCTGAAGAAACTGGCGAAGGAACTGCGTCGGAAGGCACGCAGTTTCGACGGCATCGTGAAGATCGGCCGAACGCACCTGCAGGACGCGACGCCCATTCGCCTCGGGCAGGAATTTTCCGGCTACGCCGCGCAGGCTGACAAGGCTGTTGAGCGAGCAAAGCGGGCGATGGAGGCGATGGCCACGAACCTGCCCATCGGTGGCACTGCCGTTGGAACCGGCATCAATACGCATCCGAATTTCGCTCGTGGTGTTGCATCCCGCCTTTCGAAGGAAACAGGTATCCGCTTCAAGGAAGCGGCAAACCATTTCGAAGCACAGGCCACGCGTGACTGCGTTGTCGAGGCCCACGGACTGCTGCGCACCATCTCGATCAGCCTTTCGAAGATCGCCAGCGACATCCGGCTGATGGGTTCGGGGCCCCGCTGCAGCTGGGGAGAACTCCTCCTTCCGGAATTGCAGCCTGGTTCCTCGATCATGCCCGGAAAGGTCAACCCCGTCCTCGTCGAGACCGTCATGCAGGTCTGCGCACAGGTCGAGGGCAACGACGTCACAATCGGCGTGGGCGCCATGGGCGGCGTCGGCTCCCTGATGGAACTCAATGTGTCGATGCCCTG